>Ga0105046_10008758_pt1 | contig 15872 bp, 16 predicted proteins | sample MAT03_FD_78385 | JGI IMG/M metagenome (GOLD analysis project Ga0105046, IMG submission 78385) | Freshwater microbial communities from Lake Fryxell liftoff mats and glacier meltwater in Antarctica - MAT-03 (megahit assembly) | ecosystem: Environmental > Aquatic > Freshwater > Ice > Liftoff...
AGGTCGACATAACGCTGGCGGTACTTCTGCTCCTGGTCGGCCATGCCGTGGAATTTGTCCGGCAGCGGGCGCAGGCTCTTCGTCAGCAGGCGCACGCGGCTGGCCTTGATCGACAGTTCGCCGGTCTTGGTGCGGAACAGCAGACCTTCGCAACCGATGATGTCGCCCAGGTCCCAGTGCTTGAAGTCGGCCAGCGCCTCGGCGCCCACCAGGTCCTGCGTGATGTAGAGCTGGATGCGGCCGTGCGAAGTGGTGGAAGACCCGCCGAAGGAGCCGTCCTGCAGTGTCGCGAAACAGGCCTTGCCCATCACGCGCTTGAGCATCATGCGGCCCGCCACGCTGACGGCGATCGCCTGCGGCTCCAGTTCCTCATTCGGCACTTGGCCGTGGCGCTGGTGCAGGTCGGCCGCGTGGTGTTTCGGCTTGAAGTCGTTGGGGAACGCCACGCCGGCGGCGCGCAGGGCCTGCAGCTTCTCGCGCCGTTCGGCGATCAGCTGGTTTTCATCGGCGGCCGGGGCGGTGGGCAGCGCAGGGGCCGGGGTTGGAGCAATCGGTGCGTTCATCGTCAACTCGTTGTTTCTGCTGCAATTTTAGGCGCAGGCAGGGGTGCGCCTTAGAATCGATGGCTTATCTTTTCGCGCCCTGCATCACTGGCGCCTCCAGCCTTGTTGCCCACTTTCCCCATCGTCGGACGCCCGATCCGCTTTGCACTGGTCGGTTGTGGCCGCATTTCGGCCAACCACCTGGAAGCCTTGCGCCAGCATGCCGGCCGCGCCGAACTGGTGGGCTTGTGCGACAACCGGCCGGCCGCGCTGCAAGCAGCCGTCGCCAGTACAGGTGCTCAAGGCTACGCCTCGCTGGATGAGATCCTCGCCCACAGCGATGCCGACATCGTGGTGCTCGCCACCCCCAGCGGCCTGCACCCGCGCATGGCGATGCAGGCGGCCGCCGCCGGCCGCCACGTGCTGACCGAAAAGCCGATGGCCACCAAGTTCGACGAAGGCATGCGGATGGTGAATGCCTGTCGCGAGGCCGGCGTCAAGCTCTTCGTCGTCAAGCAGAACCGCCTGAACCCGACCATGCAGCTTCTCAAGCGCGCGGTGGACGGCGGGCGCTTCGGCCGTATTCATCTGGCCACCGTCAATGTGTTCTGGACGCGCCCGCAAAGCTACTACGACGATGCGCCCTGGCGCGGCCGCTGGGACATGGACGGCGGCGCTTTCCTCAACCAGGCCAGCCACTACGTCGACATGCTCGACTGGCTGATCGGCCCGGTCGACAGCGTGCATGCCTACACCGCCACGCTGGCGCGCGACATCGAAGCCGAAGACACGGGCGTGATGTCGCTGCGGCTGCGCCGCGGCGGGCTCGCCTCGATCAACGTCACCATGCTGACGCACGGCCGCAACTTCGAAGGCAGCATCACCCTCCTGGGCGAGCGCGGCACAGTGCGCATCGGCGGCGTGGCGGTCAATCAGGTGCAGCACTGGGAGTTCGACGCAGCCCACGCCGATGACGACATGGCGCGCGGCACGGCCTACGCCACGCCTTCGGTCTACGGCTTCGGTCACCCGCTGTACTACGACAACGTCATCAGCACGCTGCGTGGCGAGAAACACGCCGAGGTGGATGGCTACGAAGGTTTGCGCTCGCTGGAAGTGGTGATCGCGGCGTACCGCAGCGCGCGCGACGGTGTGCGGGTCGGCCTCCCTCTGGTCTTCTGAAAATGACCTGGTGGGCGCACCCAAGTGCCATCGTCGACGAAGGCGCCACCCTTGGTGATGGCACCCGGGTCTGGCACTTCGCCCATGTCTCGCCCGGTGCGCGCATCGGTGACGGCTGCTCGCTGGGGCAAGGTGTGTACGTCGGCAACGACGTGCTGATCGGCCATCGCGTGAAGATCCAGAACAACGTGTCGGTGTATGACGCGGTGACGCTGGAGGACGAAGTCTTCTGCGGTCCCAGCATGGTCTTCACCAACGTGATGAACCCGCGCGCGGCGGTGGTGCGCAAGAGCGAATACCGCCGCACGCTGGTGAAACGCGGCGCCACGCTGGGCGCCAACTGCACCGTCGTCTGCGGCACGACGGTGGGCGAATACGCTTTCGTCGGCGCCGGTGCGGTGGTCAGCCGCGACGTGCCGGCTTACGCGCTGGTGGTCGGCGTGCCGGCCCGGCGCATCGGCTGGATGAGCCACCACGGCGAGCGGCTCGCGCTGCCGGCCAGCGGCACGGGCGCTGCCGTTTGCCCGGCCACCGGCGAACGTTATCAACTCGACGGCGACATCCTCACTCCATGCAATTCACCGACCTGAAGTCGCAGTACGCGGCGCTGAAGACCTCCATCGACACGCGCATCCAGCGTGTGCTCGACCATGGCCAGTACATCATGGGGCCCGAGGTGAAGGAACTCGAATCGGCACTCGCCGCGTTCACCGGCGCAAGACACTGCATCACCGTGGCGAGCGGCACCGAGGCACTGTTGATCGCGCTGATGGCGCTCGACCTGCAGCCCGGTGACGAGGTCATCACCACGCCTTTCACCTTCGCGGCCACCGGCGAGATGATCGTGCTGGCCGGCTGCAGGCCGGTGTTCGTCGACATCGAGGCCGACACCTGCAACATCGATGTCAAGGGCATCGAAGCGAAGATCACGCCGCGCACGCGCGCCATCATGCCGGTCAGCCTGTACGGCCAGGTCGCCGACATGGCGGAGATCAACGCCATCGCGGCGCGCCACGGGTTGGCAGTGATCGAGGATGCCGCGCAGAGTTTCGGCGCCGTCTACCAGGGCCGGCGCTCCTGCGCGCTCAGCACCTTCGGCGCCACCAGTTTCTTCCCCAGCAAACCGCTCGGCTGTTACGGCGACGGCGGCGCGCTCTTCACCGACGACGACCGGCTGGCCCAGGCCGCGCGCGAGATCCGCATCCACGGCCAGAGCGCGCGTTACACGCACACCCGGCTCGGCGTCGGCGGTCGCATGGACACCCTGCAATGTGCGGTGGTGCTGGCCAAGCTGGAGCGTTTCGACTGGGAGTTGCGGCGCCGAGCCGAACTGGGCGCGCGTTACCAGCGGCTGCTGGCCGAGGTGCCGGGTGTCGGCCAGGTGACGGTGCGAGCCGACCGCAATTCGGTGTTCGCCCAGCTGACCGTGTTCGTCGAACAGCGCGGCGCGGTGATGGCCGCGCTGCAGGCGGCCGGCGTGCCGACCGCTGTTCACTACCCGAAGCCGCTGCACCATCAGGTGGCCTACGCCGCTTGGTGTTGCCCCGACTGCTGCCCGCTCAGCGTGGCGGCCGGCCAGCGGGTGATGAGCCTGCCGATGAGCGCCGACCTGACGGAAGCCGACCAGGACCGCGTGGTGACGCTGCTGGCCGAGACGCTGGCCGCGTTGCCGGCAGCGGCCGGGGCCGCAGTGCGGTGAGCCACCGCGACTGCGTCGTCTGCGGCAGCGTCGCCCCGGAGTTCCTGTTCCGCAAGGACGGCCACGACATGGTGCGCTGCACCGGCTGCGGCCTGGTCTACGTCGGCGACGACCCGGCCGCGATCGACTTCGACGCGCTCTACGGCGAGGCCTATTACACCGGCGGCAGCGCTGCCGTGTTCGCCAACTATGTGGGCGAAGAAGCAGCGCGCCGTGCCCAGGCCCGGCGCAAGCTGTGGACGCTGCGCACCCTGCCGCCCCGCGTTCCGAAAAGTGGCCGGCTGCTCGACGTCGGCTGCGCGGCCGGCTTCTTCCTGGCCGAGGCGCGCAGCCACTACGACGTGCAGGGCGTGGAGCTGTCGGCCTGGTCCTCGGCTTACGCGCGTGACCGGCTCGGCGTGCCCGTCATCACGGGCACGCTGCAGCAGGCCGCGCTGGGCGGCGGCCGTTTCGATGTCATCACGCTGTGGGACGTCATCGAACACGTGCCCGACCCCGTGGCCCTGCTGACCGAGGCGGCGCGCGTGCTGCGCCCCGGCGGCCGCCTGGTGCTGACCACCGGTGACTGGAGCAGCAGCTATGCGCAGAAACGCGGCGAGGCCTGGCATCTGATGACGCCGCCCTGGCACCTGACGATGTTCGGCCGCGGCACGCTGGAACGTGCCGCCACGCGCGCCGGCTTGCGCGTGGTGGCCTGGCGCAGCGAAGGCGTGGCGGGCGACGGCTGGCTGTGGCGCAACAAGCTGTCGCTGGGTGTCTCTCGCGCACTGGGCCTGGGCGACATCGTGCGCCTCACGTTGACCAAGTGAGCCCCCCCCCGAAGCGCCTGCGGCGCTCCCCCCCAGGGGGGGCAACGCCAGTGGCCAGGCGAAGCCGGTTCCACGGCGTTTGCTTGATAGCGTTCGACGATCTACGCGACTTCCGGCGCGCTAGTGGCGGTGCCATGACGGTTCCAGGGCGTTCGCTTGCCTGGATGTCATTCATGGGTCGCGGATCGAGATGGCCGTGATGGCCCGCTGACATGGACAGCGTCGCACGCGGCACGCTGATCAACCTGGCCACGCGCACGGCGGGTGTGCTGGCGGTGCTGCTGATCACCACCGTGACCGCCCGGCTGGGCACCGAGACACAAGGTGCGTTCGCACTCTTCACCAGCGTGGAAGGGGTGATGCTGGCGCTGTTCTCGGGCTTCGGCATCGCGCTCGCGCGCCGCGTGTCGCACCACGGCGAGCAGCCGCGTGCGCTTCTGGCGGCCACCGTGCTGGCCTGCATGGCGCTGGGCATGCTGGCCAGTGCGGCCCTGTGGGCAGTAGCCCATTTCGGCCCGCCCGCCTACGCGATGCTGTGGCTGCTGGCGCTGGCCGCGCCGCTGCTGCTGGTGGCGCCGAACGCCGCCGGGGTCTGGCTCGGCGAGGGCCGCATGCTGCCGATGTCGCGGCTGACGCTGGCGCCGCCGCTGCTCACGCTGACGACGCTGGCGCTGCTGCTGCTTTTCTCCCAGGGCGCTGCGCTGCCGCAGGTGCTGGGCGCCTGGGTCGGCGCCAAGGTGCTGGTCGGCCTGGCCGTGCTCTGGGTGCTGTGGCGCGGCGGGCGTTTCGCGGTGCCGGCCTTTCGCTTGCTGCGTCGCGAAGTGCCCTTCATCGCGACCATCGGCCTGGGCAACCTGATCGGGCTGATGAACTATCGCATCGGCCTCTTCGTGGTGGAGCGGTTGCTCGGCCTGTCGGCCACCGGCGTGTATTCGATCGCGGTGGTGGCGGCCGAGCTGCTGTGGTTCGTCTCTTCCTCGCTGACACAGGCCGCTTACGGCAGGCTCGGCCATCCCGAGCGCGCGCGTGCCGCGGCCATCACGGTGCGTGTGCTGCAACTCAGCATTGCGGCGCTGATCATCGTGGCGCCGCTGCTCTGGGCGGTTGTCGCCTGGCTGGTGCCGCTGGTGCTGGGCCCGGACTACGCGCCCAGTGCCGGGTTGATGGGTCTGCTGCTGCCAGGCGTGCTGCTGTTCGGCGGGGCATCGGCGCTGTCGGCCTACTTCACCAATCACGCGGGCCGGCCGCAGGTGCCGGCCCAGGTGGCCGCCCTGTCGCTGCTGCTGAACGCCGCGCTGTCGCTGCTGCTCGTGCCCAGGCTGGGCATGGCCGGGGCGGCGCTGGCGGCGTCGAGCTCGTATGCGGCCACGGTGCTGGTGCTGGCATGGCTTTTCGCGCGCCATGCCGGGCTGCCGCTGGCCGGCGTGTTGCTGCCCGGCCCGCAGCTGCGCGCCGACCTGCAGGCCGTAGCATCGTGGGCACGGAACCTTCGATGAACGCCCTTTGCCGCCGAGCCTGAACCATCCTCATGCGTGAGTTGCTGCACCGTGCCTGGCGCGCCCTCTTCGGGCCGCGCATGTTCTATGGCTGGCGCCACCCCGACGGCCGCTGGCTGGCGCACACGCGCATCAGCAACGCCACGCGCATCGAAAGCCCGGCGCGGCTGGACATCGGCGACCATGTCTACATCGGCCCCTTCAACCTGATCGACGCCTCGGGCGGGCTGCACCTCGGTGAAGGATGCCAGGTCACCACGCACTGCGTGCTGCTGACCCATTCCAGCCACCGTGCCATCCGGCTGGCCGGCCGCAGTTACGCCGCCCGCAGCGACCCGCCGGCCTATGTGCTGCAGCCCACCGCGATCGGCCGCTACAGCTTCATCGGCGCGCACTCGGTCGTCGCACCTGGCAGCAAGCTCGGGCGCGGCGTGCTGGTGCGCGCCTACAGCTACGTCAGCGGCGAGGTGCCCGACTTCGCCATCGTCGCCGGCCAGCCGGCCGTGGTGGTGGGCGACACGCGCGAGGTCGACGCCGACTGGCTGGCGCGCCACCCCGAATGCCGGGCCGACTACGAGCAGTGGGCAGGGACATGAGGCCCCCAAGCTCGCATGCGCTCGCTTCCCCCCAAGGGGGCCGTCCGCCAGCGGCCCGGCAGAGCCGGTTCCGCGGCGGGGTCTCGATGTGACCGTCGCGCTTCATGTGTCGTGGGTGCTGCAAAACGCAGTGGAGCAGCTGAAATGCGCTACGTGTTGATCGGCGACGGCGACAGCCCGCACCTGCTGAAGTGGGCGCGGGCACTGGTGCAGGTTCCGGGGCTGGAGCTCTGGGCGGCGTCGAGCCGCGGTTTCCTCCCCGGTTTCGATGGGCTGCTGCCCGAGGCACGGCGTCTGGCGATGTCGACAAGGCCTGATGCCGGCGGTGGCAACTTCGGCCTGTTGCGCCAGTTGCCCCGGCTGGCGCGCTGGCTGCGCGCGGTGGACGCGCCCTGGCTGCACGCGCATTACCTCACTTCGCACGGCTCGCTGGCCTGGCTGGCGAAGCGTTTTCTCGGTGTGCGCGGCCGGCTCGTCGGCTCGGCCTGGGGCAGCGACATCCTCGTCACGCCTCGGCGCAGCGTCTTGCTCGGCTGGGCCACGAGGCGCGTATTGCGCGCCTGCGCGCTGACCACCAGCGACTCGCAGGTGATGGCGCAGCGCATGCGCGAGATGGGCGCCGCCGAGGTGATGGTCTTCCCCTTCGGTCTGGAGGCCATGCCGCCCGCACCCGGGCCGAAAGACCCGGCGCTGTTCTTCGCCAATCGCGGGCTGGAGTCGATCTACGCGCCCGAGCGTGTGCTGCGCGTCTTCGCGGCGCTGGACTGGCCCGAGGCCAGTCTGGTGGTGGCCAACGACGGCTCGCTGCGCGCGTCCCTCGAAGTGCTGGCCACCAGCCTGGGCCTGGCGGGTCGGGTGAAGTTCGTCGGGCGGCTCGATGCCGTCGCCCAGGCCGTGCACTACGAACGTGCCCAGTGGTACATCAGCTTGCCGCGGAGCGACTCGGTGGCCGTCTCGGTGCTGGAGGCGATGGCCTTCGGATGCCTGCCGATGCTGTCCGACCTGCCGGCCAACCGTGAACTGGTGGCCGACGGCGACAACGGCCTGATCCTCGCCGGTGCCGCGACGCCGGACCGGGCGCGGCTGCTGGCACTGGCGGCCCGCGCCGTGCCCATCGCCGAGGCCAACCGCGCCTGGGTGACGCAGCACGCACTCTTCGCGCCCTGCATCGACAGGTTCATGGAGCGACTGCGCGCCATCGCCCCCGCCACCTTCAGCGCATGAACATCCTCTATCTGAACCACTACGCCGGCAGCCCGGCGCTGGGCATGGAGTACCGGCCCTACTACCTGGCACGCGAATGGGTGCGCGCCGGCCACCGGGTGCAGATGCTGGCGGCCGACTTTTCCCATGTGCGCGCCACCCAGCCAACAGTCCTACCGACGCCGGACGCGCCGGCATGGCTGGCGGGCGACCAGGAGGTCGATGGAATTGCCTACCGCTGGTACCGCACACCGCGCTACCAGGGCAATGACCTCGGCCGGGTCAGGAACATCTGGGCTTTTCTGAGCGCCGTGTGGCGCGACACGCCGCGCCTGCGGCGCGAATTCAGGCCCGGCGTGGTGATCGCGTCCAGCACCTACCCGATGGACATCTGGGTGGCGCGGCGCCTTGCGCGCGCGGCAGGCGCCAGGCTGGTCTACGAGGTGCACGACCTCTGGCCGCTGTCGCCGATCGAACTGTCGGGCCTGTCGAAGTGGCATCCTTTCATGCAGCTCTGCCAGGCCGCCGAGAACGCGGCTTACCGTGACGCCGACGTGGTGGTCTCGATGCTGCCCAAGGTGATGGGCCACATGGCTTCCCACGGGCTGGACCTGAAGAAACTGCACATCGTGCCGAACGGCATCACGCTCGACGAATGGTCTGGAGAGCCACCGCCGCTGCGTGACGACGTGGCGCTGGTGCTGGCCGCTGCGCGGGCCGCCGGCCGCACGGTGGTGGCCTATGCCGGTTCGATGGGCTTGCCGAACGCGCTGGACGATCTGCTGGACGCTGCAGCCTTGTTGAGCGGCGAACCGCTGCAGATCGTGCTGGTCGGCAGCGGCCATGAACAGGCCAGGCTGGCTCAGCGCGCAGTCACGGAAGGGCTCACCAACGTGAACTTCCTGCCGCCGATCCCGAAGGCGATGATCCCATCGTTTCTGGCCGCCGCCGACATCGCCTACATCGGCTGGCAGCGTGTGCCGATCTACCGTTTCGGCATCGCGCCCAACAAGCTGATGGACTACATGATGGCGCGCTGCGCGGTGCTGCATGCGGTAGAGGCCGGTAACGACCCGGTGGCCGAGAGCGGCTGCGGGCTGACCGTGGCGCCCGAGTCGCCGGCGGCCGTCGCCGACGGCCTGCGCAGGCTGGCCGCGCTGACCGCAAGTCAGCGTCTGGCGATGGGCGAACGCGGCCGCGCTTTCGTGCTGGCCCATCACACCTACACCGTGCTGGCGCAGCGTTTCCTGCAAGCCGTGGCCTGAGTCAGGCATGAGTCAGGCATGAGCCAGGCATGAGAGACGCATGAACGAAGACCGTGAAGTGCAGGCCGTGGCCGAGCGTTATGCGCGCCGTGTCGATACCGACCGCTACAGCATCCTGCGCCCCGATGTCTGGCAACTGCTGCAGGAGCGCCAGCGCGCGCTGCTGCGGCGCTTCAGCCGGCACGGTCTGACGGACCTGCCCGCCTTGCAGCTCACCGAAGTCGGCTGCGGCAGCGGAGGCAACCTGCTCGAAATGCTGCGCCTGGGCTTCGCGCCCGAGCATCTGCAAGGCATTGAACTGCTGCCCGAGCGCCATGCGATGGCGCGCCGCGTGCTGCCTCCGGCCACACGCTTGTGGCTGGGTGACGCCGCGCAGCCCGCGCAGGCGCCCATCGCGCCGGCCAGCCAGCACTTGGTGCTGCAGGCCACGGTGTTTTCATCGCTGCTCGACGATGCCTCCCAGCAACGCCTGGCCGACACCCTGTGGGGCTGGCTGCGCCCGGGCGGCGCCTTGATCTGGTACGACTTCACGATGAACAACCCGCGCAACCGCGACGTGCGCGGCGTGCCGCTGACACGCCTGCGTGCCTTGTTTCCGCAGGGGCGGGTGTCGGCCGAGCGCGTGACGCTGGCGCCGCCGCTGGCGCGTCTGGTTTGCGGCTGGCACCCGTCGCTGTACACCGTGCTGAATGCCGTGCCGCTGTTGCGCAGCCATGTGCTGGCCTGGGTCGAGAAGCCGCTCTGATGGAACGGCTCGCCTAGAATCCGGCTGCATCACCGCATCACTGCATCATGTGTGTTTTCAGACGGAGCTTGTCCATGCGCACCACACTCGATATCGATGACGACTTGATGGTGGCCGCCAAGGAACTGGCACGTCGGGAGGGTACGACGGCCGGCCAGGTGGTGTCGCGCCTGCTGCGGCGCTCCTTGACCGGCCAGCACGCGCCTGCCGCAGCCAGTCGAGCCAGGGCGGCGCGGCCAGTGGCCGGGTTCGTGCCGTTTCCGGGTCTGCCCGGTGTCATCACCACCAACGAGACGGTGAACGCGCTGCGCGACGCCGAGGGCGTCTGAGAGGTCGAGAGGTCGACAGGCAATCCCGTGCGCGCACTGCTCGATGTGAATGTGCTGATTGCGCTGCTCGACGGCAGCCATCTGCACCACCGTGCCACCACGAAGTGGTTGGCGGGGCAGGCACGCAGCGGGTGGGCATCGTGCCCGGTGACGCAGAACGGCTGCATACGCCTCCTATCGCTGCCTGCCTATCCCAGTCCGCAGCCCCCCGCCGCCATCGCAGAGCGTCTGGCCGCCGCCACCAACGACCGCAGCCACGCCTTCTGGCCCGATCAGATCAGCCTGCTGGAACCATCCCTCATCAGCTGGAACCATGTGCTGGGCGCGCGCCACATCACAGACGTCTACCTGCTCGCGTTGGCGGTGGCAAACCGCGGTTGCCTCGTCACCTTCGACCGATCCATTTCACTGGCTGCAGTGGCCGGTGCCCAGGCGCGGCACCTCGTCGTGCTCGGCGCCTGAACCCGACCTCAATATGAAACCTGTCCCCGCGTTGCCCTTCCTGCCCTTCGCCCTGCCCGAGATCGGCGACGAAGAAATCGCCGAGGTCGTCGACACGCTCAGGTCGGGCTGGGTCACCACCGGGCCGAAGTCGAAGCGCTTCGAGCAGGACTTCAGCGCGTTTCTGGGGGACGAGGGCCTGTTTTCCATCGCCGTCAATTCGGCCACCGCCGGCCTGCATCTGGCGCTGGAAGCGATCGGCATCGGCCCGGGTGACGAGGTCATCACCACCACCCACACTTTCACCGCCACCGCCGAGGTGGTGCGTTACCTGGGCGCCGACGTGCGGCTGGTCGACATCGACCCGGCCACGCTGAACATCGACGCGGCGGCCGTGGAAGCGGCCATCACCCCCAGGACCAAGGCCATCATGCCGGTGCATTTCGCCGGGCTGGCGGCCGACATGGTGGCCATCGGCGACATCGCAAAACGCCACCGCTTGAAGGTGGTCGAAGACGCTGCCCATGCCTTGCCCAGCACCTTGGGCGGCCGGCTGGTCGGCACGCTCGACAGCGAGGCCACCGTCTTCAGCTTCTACGCCAACAAGACCATCACGACCGGTGAAGGCGGCATGCTCGTCACGCGGGACGAGGCGCTTGCCAAGCGCGCCCGGGTGATGCGCCTGCACGGCATGAACCGCGACGCCTTCGACCGTTTCACCGCCACCGTGCCGAGCTGGTATTACGAGGTGGTGGCGCCGGGCTTCAAGTACAACCTGACCGACATCGCCGCCGCGCTGGGCATCCACCAGCTCAAGCGCGTGCGTGGTTTCCAGCTTCGCCGCGAGCAGATCGCCGCGCGTTACGACGCCGCGTTTGCCGGCCTGCCCGTCATCACGCCACCGCGCCCGGCAGCGGGTGATCTGCATGCCTGGCATCTGTACGTGCTGCGGCTGGGCGACGACGCCGGCGTCAACCGCGACCGCTTCATCGAGCGCCTGTTCGATGTCGGCATCGGCTGCAGCGTGCACTACATCCCGCTGCACCTGCACCCGTACTGGCGCGACAGGTACGCTCTGACGCCCGAGATGTATCCGCACAGCCAGCGGGCCTACGAGCGCATGGTGAGCCTGCCGCTGTACACGCTGATGACCGATGACGATGTCGAGCGGGTGATCGCGGCGGTGCGGGCGGGGCTGGGCTGCTGAACGACCGGGCAGGCACAATCGTCCCGGAGGTGGTGAACATGCACATGCCCGCGCCCAAGCTGACGCTGATGGAGTACCTGAAATGGGAAAACCAGCAGCCTGATCGCAATGAGTTCTACCGCGGCGAGGTCTTCGTTGGGGTAGTAGCCAGGCGCAAGCACGGTCGGGTGGTGTCGAATTTGAGTCGACACCTTGGAAACCAGTTGGCAGGAACGCCGTGCCAGCTGTTTGCCGAAGGCATGAAAGTGCAGATCGGTGACGACACTGTTCTCTACCCGGATATCTTCGTCACCTGCGACAAGGCCGACCTGGCCACGGACATGATCTTCAAGTCGCCCACGCTGGTGATCGAGGTGCTCTTGCCGTCCACCCAGGCATACGACCGCAGCGCCAAGTTCGCGCTCTACCGCCGTATTCCGTCACTGCTTGAGTACATCCTGATCGACCCCGAGACGCGCCGTGTGGAGGCCTTCCGCCGCGATGACCAAGGCCGCTGGGTGCTTGCCGACATGAGCGACGACGAAGTGATGGTTGCGCAAAGCGTCAATTGCAGCGTAACCCTGGCCGACGTCTTCGACGGTGTCGATCCGCCCCAGTGACGTTCATCGCGTGCCCAAACGCCTCTTCGACATCGCAGTCTCGCTGCTCGCGCTGATCCTGCTCACCCCGTTGCTGCTGGCCGTGGCGCTGTGGATCAAGTTCGACTCCACTGGCCCGGTCTTCTTCCGCCAGCAGCGTGTCGGCCGCCACGGCGTGCCGTTCGCCATCCACAAATTCCGCAGCATGGTGGAAGCTGCGCCTGCGCTCGGCCCGCCGCTCACGGTGGGCGCCGATGCCCGCATCACACGCGCCGGTGCCTGGCTGCGCCGCACACGTGTCGATGAACTGCCGCAGTTCATCGACGTGCTGCAGGGCACGATGAGCCTCGTCGGCCCGCGCCCCGAAGTGCCGCGCTACGTGGCGCTGTACCCACCTGCCTTGCGTGATCGTGCGTTGGCCGTGCGGCCCGGCATCACCGATCCGTCGTCGCTGGACTTCATCGATGAAGCCGCCTTGCTGGCGCGCGCCGCCGACCCCGAGCGGGAATACGTCGAGGTCATCCTTCCGGCCAAGCTGAAACGTGCAGCCGAATATGCCGAACAGGCCACGTTGTGGAGCGACATGAAAGTGATGTGGCGCACATTGAAGGTGCTGGCCCGCGCATGAACCCCACACCCACGGGCTGGCACCGGCTCGACCTTTTCCTGGCCCGCCTGCGCCCGCACCGCGAGCCGCTCTCGCTGGCCGTCGACGCACTGGTGATCAGCGCCTGCTGGCACATCACCTACCTGTTCCGCCTGGGTTTCGAACGCTGGCACAGCGCCCGGCCGGGTTACGACCTGTGGGTGATGCTCGGCGTGGTGGCGGTCTACCTCGTCGCGTTCATGATGCTGAAGGTGCCGCAGAGCATGTGGCGCTTCTCGGGCTTCGGTGAGGTCAAGCGGCTGACGATTGCGTGCGCCCTCGCGGGCACCGCGTCGGCCGCGGTGGTGATGGGGCTGTGCCTGGTGAAGGTGCCGCGTGCCGTGCTGGCCCTGCACCCGGTGGTGGCGCTGATGGGTGTGTGCCTGGTGCGCATCGCCTACCGCATGCTCTACGAACACGCGCGCTCGCGCATCACCGGCAGTGAGCGCGAGATCCGCCGTGCCATCGTGATGGGCGCCGGCGCCGCGGCACGGTTGCTGCTGGCCGGTATCCATCAGCAGGGCTGGATCGTGCTCGGCCTGCTCGACGACGACCCGGCCAAGCGGCGTGCGCGCATCGGCGGCGTGCCGGTGCTGGGCGCGCTGGACCGCATTGCCGACAAGGCCGTGCGCGGTGCCGCCACCCACATCGTGGTGGCCATGCCGTCGGCCACACCCTTGCAGCGCCGACGGGCGTTCGAGCTGGCCGCGGCCACCGGCCTGCCGGTGGTGACGGTGCCCACCGCCGACGAACTGCGCGAGGGCCGCAGCCGTGTGGAGCGGTTGCGCGACATCGAAGCCGAAGACCTGCTGGGCCGCGCGCCGGTGGAGCTGGATGAAGCCGGCATCGCGCAGACGCTGGGCGGCAAGACGGTGATGATCACCGGCGCCGGCGGCAGCATCGGCAGCGAACTGTGCCGCCAGGTGGCGCGCTTCCGGCCCGCGCGGCTGGTGCTCTACGAACAGAGCGAGTTCAACCTCTACACCATCGAGCAGGAGTTGAACGAGAGTTTCCCCGGCCTGCCGCTGGCCCGGCTGATCGGTGACGTGAAAGACCTGCCGCACCTGCGCCAGGCCTTTGCCGCGTGGCGCCCGCAGGTGGTGTTTCACGCCGCCGCCTACAAGCATGTGCCGCTGATGGAGTTCGAGAACGCCGCCGCCGCCTTGCGCAACAACACGCTGGGCACCTACCACGCCGCGCTGGCGGCGGCCGAGGCGGGGGCCGAGCGTTTCGTGCTGATCAGCACCGACAAGGCCGTCAACCCGACCAACGTGATGGGTGCGAGCAAACGCGCCGCCGAGATGGTGATCTCGGCGCTGGCGCCACACCACCCGGCCACGCGTTTCATGGCCGTGCGTTTCGGCAACGTGCTGGGCAGCAGCGGCAGCGTGATCCCGAAGTTCAAGGAACAGATCGCCCGTGGCGGCCCGGTGACGGTGACCCACCCCGACATCATTCGGTATTTCATGACCATCCCCGAAGCCGCGCGTCTGGTGCTGCAGGCCGGCGCCATCGGCCAGAGCGGGCAGGTGCTGGTGCTGGACATGGGAGAGCCGGTGCGCATCGTCGACCTGGCGCGCGACCTGATCCGCCTTTCGGGCCACACGGTCGAAGAGATCCCCATCGTCTTCTCGGGCCTGCGGCCGGGCGAAAAGCTCTTCGAGGAACTGCTGGCCGAGTCCGACACCACGCTGCCGACGCCGGTGCCGCGCCTGCGCATCGCGCAGCTCGGCGAGCGCGTGGCGCCGGTCGAACTGGGCCCGCAGCTTGCCGCCTGGCTGGCCGGCGCGCCGCCGCCGACAGCCGCCGCCGTGCGTGGCTGGCTGACTGCCGCCGTGCCCGAATTCACCAGCTCGTTCGTCAGCTCATTCGTCAACTCACCGCCACCGCCTCAGGACAGGGTTCGATGACACGCCGCATCCTCTTCATCCATCAGAACTTCCCCGGCCAGTTCGGCCATGCGGCATTTGCCCTGGCGCAGGCTCGCCACGAAGTGGTGGCGCTGGGCATCAACACGCGCGACATCGAAGGCGTGAGGTGCATCCGCTACAAGGTGCAGCCGCCCGCGCAACCGGCGCAGGGCGCGGCTCAGGACTTCGAGGTGAAGATCGTGCGCGGCCAGGCCTGCGCGCTGGCGATGGCCGAACTCAAGCGCCAGGGCTTCGTGCCCGATGTCATCGTCGCCCACCCCGGCTGGGGCGAGGCACTGTTCTGCCGGGACGTCTTTCCCGCCGCCCGGCTGCTGGTCTTTGCCGAGTTCTATTACGGCGCCGAGGGCAGCGACTTCCTCTTCGACCCCGAGTTCAGCGCGGACTCGCTGGCCGCGCGCATGCGGCTGCGGCTGAAGAACAGCGTGCACCTGCACGCGCTGGAGGCGGCCGACGGCGGCTACTCGCCCACGCGCTGGCAGCACAGCCAGATCCCGGCCAGCTTCCGCGCCAGGTTCGACGTCATCTTCGACGGCATCGATACCCAGGCCGTGCGGCCCGAGCCCGGCGCCATGGTGCAGCTCCAGCGCGCCGGCCTGAAGCTGGTGGCGGGTGACGAAGTCATCACCTTCGTGAACCGCAACCTGGAGCCCTACCGCGGCTTTCATGTCTTCATGCGCGCCTTGCCCGACATGCTGCGCCAGCGGCCGAACGCGCGTGTGCTGATCATCGGCAGCGACGATGTCAGCTACGGCAGCAAGCCCGCCCAGGGCGGCACCTGGCGGCAGGTGATGCTGGCCGAGGTGGGCGCGACATTGCCGATGGAGCGTGTGCACTTCCTGGGCCGCGTGCCCTATGCCGACTACCTGCGCATCCTGCAGATATCCGCCTGCCACGTCTACCTGACCTACCCGTTCGTGCTGAGCTGGAGCTGCCTGGAAGCGATGAGCGCCGGCTGCCTGGTGGTGGGCAGCCGCACCGCGCCGGTCGAAGAAGTCATCACGCAGGGTGAGACCGGCTGGCTGGTGGACTTTTTCGATCACCAGGCGCTGGCCGCACAGGTGGTGGAGGTGCTGGCGACGCGCGAAACGCTGGGTGCTGTGCGGCAGCGGGCGCGGCAGATGGTGGTGGAGCGGTATGACCTGCAGGCGGTGTGCCTGCCGCAGGTGGTGGGGCTGATCCTGGCAGGTTGACTACCGCGCCGCA
>Ga0105046_10008759_pt1 | contig 15872 bp, 15 predicted proteins | sample MAT03_FD_78385 | JGI IMG/M metagenome (GOLD analysis project Ga0105046, IMG submission 78385) | Freshwater microbial communities from Lake Fryxell liftoff mats and glacier meltwater in Antarctica - MAT-03 (megahit assembly) | ecosystem: Environmental > Aquatic > Freshwater > Ice > Liftoff...
CTCAACCACTCAACCCCTTCAACCCTCAACCTCTTTACTGCCTCCATGCTCAATCGCCGCTACCTCCGCATTAAAACCTTTCAGTCGCTGTATGCCTTTTGGCAGAGTGATAGCGGCAGCGCGGCGCGGATCGAGAAGGAATTATTCAACGGAGTGGACCGCACTTACGACCTCTACCTGTCGCTTATGCTGGTCTTCGGTGAATTGAGGCACATAGCCGAGTTGCGGATCGAGGAGCGCAAAAAGAAGCAATTGCCCACGGAGAACGACCTGAATCCGAACCAACGTTTCGTGGAGCATCCGTTGCTACGGAAGATCGCCACCAGCGAACGGTTGCGGCTCGAAGCGGAGAAACGAAAGGTCAGTTGGGTGGGGAACCATACCTTGTTCACCGCGCTATACAAGGAAGTAGAGAACCACCTGATCTTCACGGATTACTTGAAGGAGCCGCCCATGGGTTTCAAGCGTGATCAGGGCTTTTTGGTCCAACTCTTCACTGAACTGATCGCCAACCATGAAGCGTTGCAGGAAGTGTTCGAAGCGCGCAACATCGCTTGGTTGGAAGATCTGGACCTGGCCGCCAGCATGGTGAAACGATCACTGGAACAAATGAACGCCAGCGATACCGGCGATCTCGACCTGGATGTACTGACCCGCGATAACAAGGAGGACAATGATTTCGTCTCACTCCTTTTCCGGAAGACCGTTGAGCACATGGAGGAGAATGAAAAGGCCATCAGCGAAAAGTCCAGCAATTGGGAAAGTGACCGGATCGCACTCACCGACATGGTCCTGATGCAAATGGCCTTGACGGAGGTGCGCACATTCGAGCAGATACCGACGAAGGTGACCATGAACGAGTATATCGAGATCGCCAAAGCGTACAGCACACCGAAGAGCAAGAACTTCATCAATGGCGTGCTCGACAAGATCTTCATCGAAATGAAAGCCGACGGTCGCATCCATAAAGTGGGTCGTGGTCTTTTGGAAAGCTGAACGTGAAAGGCATGAAAGCACTTTTCAAACCCCTACTTCCATTGGCACTGTTCGCGGTGCTGATCGGTGGGTGCCGGCTGACCGACCATAGCGAGAAGGATCCGGAAGCCATTACAGCGGATGGCTTGAATTTTCCGAAGTCGGGCTATGAGGACGTGGATCCCGCTGACCTGCCAAAAGTGGAATTCGAAGAAACGCACTTGGACCTTGGAAAGATCGTGCAAGGGGCCAAGGTGGACCGGACCTTTACTTTCGAGAATACCGGCGGCAGCGCGTTAGTGATCAGCGATGTTCGCGGCTCCTGTGGATGCACCGTCGCGAAGGACTGGCCGAAGGAGCCCGTTAAGCCCGGAGCCTCCGGCACGATCTCCTTCACCTTCGATAGTGAAGGCCGCAACGGTCGGCAGGACAAGACCATTACCATGGTGGCCAATACGTCGCCGCCTAGCACTGTACTTACTTTTTCGGCCGAAGTGATCGGCCCTGATGTTAAACCCTAGAAGAACGATATGATGCCAGCGACGATACTACTGCAAGCAGGAGGGGCCGAAGGAAGCCCGATGAGTTTCTACATCATGATGGGCCTCATGATCGTGGTCTTTTATTTCTTCATGATCCGGCCGCAACAGAAGAAGGCCAAGGATGCGAAGAAGTTCCGCGAGTCGCTTCAGAAAGGGAGCAAGGTGGTCACCATCGGAGGCCTGCACGGCAAGGTTTTGGAGGTGAACGACACCACCATCCTGCTCGAAGTGGACTCCAACGTGAAATTGCGTTTTGAAAAGAGTGCTGTCGCCATGGACAACTCCCAACAGTTGAACGAGGCCACTGCAAAGGCGTAAGGACCGACTACCCCTCAGGTGATCGAAGGTCCCACGGACGAGCGCCATTTCCGAGGAAAAATCCAACCCAACTGCAACACGTACTCCTCACCGGCGGCATAGGCAGTGGCAAAAGCACTGTGGCTCGGATCTTCCGGGTTCTGGGCATTCCGGTGTTCGAGGCCGATGCGGTCGGTCGTTCGGTCTTGGACCGGGATGGTTCCGCACGCGATGCCGTGATCGCAAGGTTCGCCAATGCAGTGCAGGCAAGTGGCCACTTGGACAGAAAGGTGATCGCGGAGATCGTCTTCAAGGACAAACAGGCATTGGCCGACCTGAATGCGATCATCCATCCTGCTGTCCGTGGAGAATATCGCCGGTGGAGGGACCGACAAACCGGACCGTACACCATTATGGAAGCTGCCGTGGTCGCTCCAGAGGATGTCAAGAAGACCTTCGATAAGGTGATCGTGGTCTCCGCCCCGGAAGCCATGCGCATACAACGTGTCATGCAGCGCGACGGGGTAGGAGAGGAGGCCGTTCTTGCCCGGATGAAGAACCAGATCGACGAGGAAGCCCGCACCGCAATGGCCGATCATTTGATCGTGAACGATGGTGTGCAATTGGTGATCCCACAAGTGCTACGGATACACAGCGAATTCTTGGAACCTACCACCGCATGAAGCAGGAGGAACAGAACCTACCCTTGAGCCTCGTGTCCTTGATCTTTGGCGCGATGAGTATTCCCTTGGCCTTCGCGCGGCACTTGGTCTCACTTGCTTTGGTACTTGCGGTATTGGCTGTGGCCTTCGGCTATTGGGGACAACAACGGAACAGTAAGCACGTGCTCAAATACACGGCACCAAGTGTGAAAAGAGCGCGGCTTGCGCTTAAACTGGGCCTTGCGGGCACGCTGTGTGCCGCGGTCATGTGGGTCTTGTGGGCCAGCAACGTGCTGTTGAACTGAACCTAATTGCCGGGCAAGAAGTTTTCAAGAAAAGCCCTGAAAGGGCGCAATAGCAAAGCGATGGGTCTAGACCCATCGAAAAATGGGAACCTCGGATTTCTTAAGCCCTGGAAGGGCGAAATTGTAGGTGGTCATAATAATCTCCAAAAATTCGAGTGAAAGCTATTTCGCCCCTGCAGGGCTTTGATCCCGTGCGAAATACGCAGCCGATGGGTCAAGACCCATCGCTCTGCTATGCCGCCCCGCTGGGGCTACGGATCTGGGTTACAACTGTCGTTCGTATTTAAGACCAAGCTGACGGTTGACGGCGAGATGCCATATTCTGGACTTCGCAAATAGATCTCGAAGCAGGTCAACGGACACAATGATCTTCACGGACTACGCGCGAATCGCACGGGGCCATACCGAAATACCCTGCAACACCTGCTCTTCGCCATGGTCCGTAATGAACCGCATAAGCAAGGCCGCAGTGGCTTCCGCATCGCTCAAGGCGCGGTGGGCTGCAATGAAGGGGATCCCGAAATGCCTACACAGTGCACCCAGGTTGTAGTGCGAAAGGTTCGGTGCCAACCTACGCGCCAAGCGCTCGGTGCATAGGGTGGGCCGGTCGAAGACCAGACCAGTTCGGGCGAACTCATGCTCCAACGCGGTCATGTCGAACCGCACGTTGTGGGCCACAATGGTCCTGTCCTGTGTCAAGGTCTCCAAGGTGCGCACCACTTCCGCGAAGGAGGGTGCATCGCGCAACATGACCTGATCGATCCCGGTCAGTCTCTTTATGAAAGGAGGAATGCTCGTTCGCGGCTGGACCAGCGTGTCCCAACGCAAGCGCTCTTTGGTGCCGTCCAGAGCCAATACAGCAACTTCCACCACGCGCCCTTTTGTGGGATCGCCGCTGGTGGTCTCAACATCCAAGACCGCAAACCGAGAACTGACCATAGCGCCCTCGTACGCTGCGGGCGGGTGGTTTGTTCCCCTGAAAGGCACGAATGCAGGGAATACCAAGCCATTGGTGGTGATCGTCCCGCTTCGTGGGCCGGAATTATAGGGTGGGAGCATGTAGAGTTTTATCCGTCGCAAAGATTATCAGTCGCCATCAGTTTTCCTAGTTATGAACAAAATTTTGTGGATAAGATCAAAGCACCTCCGGCCCGAAGAAAAGCAGTTAGCGGAATGGCCCCTGAATACTCAAGCTTTCACCCCGGGAACAGGACACTGCGCCCTACTTTAGCCCCGAATGTCAGTTGCTCCTCTTGGCTTCCGCACTTCGACCATGCGCACCTTTTTCGCTTTCTTCTACCACACGTTGGCCGGCTGGAAACTGCAGGACGACCGCACGGAGTTCACTAAGCGCTTCATCGTGGTGATCGCGCCACATACGAGCAATATCGATTTCTGGGTGGGACTCTGCGTACGTTCACTGGCCGGGTTGGAAGGGGCGAAGTTCTTGGCAAAGAAGTCCCTGTTCAAGCCGCCCTTCGGTTGGTTCTTCAAGGCGTTGGGCGGCTATCCGGTGGATCGCAGCAAGCATTCCAACATGACCGAGGCCGTGATCGCCCTGTTCGACCGGGGAGAGATCCAACGGATCGGCATTACACCCGAAGGAACGCGCACGTATCAACCCGATTGGAAGACCGGCTTCCACCGGATCGCCACCGGGGCCGGGGTCCCTATCATTCTGTGTTCCTTCGATTATGCCCAAAAGACCACCTTCATCACCGGTCCTTTTCCGTTAACGGACAATGCCGAAGCCGACATTGAACGGATGAAGGACTGGTTCCGGCCCCACAAAGGAAAGCATCCGGAAAACGGGGTCCGTTAGTGATCTGGTACGAACCTTGTAATTGCGCTGCAACCTTCAACCGACCATGAGGATCATCCCAATTCTGTTCGCTTCTGTTCTCTTTGCCACCGCTTCGGCACAAACATTTCCTACGCTGGTGGGGGTTACAGCCGATGATCAGCAAGTGACCTTGCCGCTCCCTGCACCCAAGGACTGGACCATCATCGGTATCGCGGCAAGTCAGCAAGCTGCGATGGTGTATGAGGGTTGGTACGAGCCCGCATATCAACGGTTCATTGCCCAATATGGACTGATGGCCGGTGCCTACGAATGCGATGTCTATTTCGTGCTCTTGTTCGAAGGAGCCAACAAGACGGCCTACGAGCCTACGCTGAAATACTTCCGTGAGAATGCGGATCCCGAGGTGGCCGGTCATTTGCTCTTTTCCCAACAAGAAGCGGATCCCTTGCTCAAGAAGCTCAAGATCACCGACAAGGAAACACCACATTTCTTCATCATCGATGCCAAGGGGAACATAGTCCATCGCAGCAACGGCGCATTCACCGAGGACAAACTGGAAGCCATGGAGGACGTGATGTTAGAGGAATGACCACACCGTCGCCACTCACCACTAACGACTCCCGACTAACGACTCTCTTCACTCCCGACTAACGACTCGAGACTAACGACTCGCCACTCACCACTCACCACTCATCACTCATCACTAACGACTCCCGACTAACGACTCTCTTCACTCCCGACTAACGACTAGAGACTAACGACTCGCCACTCACCACTCACCACTAACGACTCCCGACTAACGACTCTCTTCACTCCCGACTAACGACTAGAGACTAACGACTCGCCACTCTCTTCACTCGCCACTCGCCACTCTTCACTCACCACTCACCACTAACGACTAGAGACTAACGACTCCCGACTAACGACTCTCTTCACTCCCGACTAACGACTCTCTTCACTAACGACTAACGACTCTCTTCACTCCCGACTAACGACTCTCTTCACTCCTGACTAACGACTAGAGACTAACGACTCGCCACTCTCTTCACTCACCACTCACGCCTAACTTTTCTATCACGACAAACCGAAATCCAATAACGAACTACCTTTCACCCCGATAAAACAAACCCAATGACCATGCTTTCGACCTTTGCACTTTCAACCTTACTGGGCCTTTCGCTTACCGCGTGCAGCGATGCGCCGGAGCAAACCAATACGATAGCCGCAACCATAACCGAACAACAACCTACAAAGACCGTGGAAAATTCAACAGATGGCATTTTTGCCAAGATCAAGACGAACAAGGGAATGATCACCGTGAAGCTGGAGTACGAAAAGGCGCCGATGACGGTGGCCAATTTCGTGGCTCTGGCCGAAGGGAAGATGAAGAACAGCGTAAAGGGTGAAGGAGTTGCCTATTATGACGGCATCAGCTTCCACCGCGTTATCCCTGATTTCATGATCCAAGGGGGCGACCCTACCGGTACCGGAAGCGGTGGACCCGGTTATTCATTCACCGATGAGATCCACCCGGATCTGAAGCACACTGGTCCAGGGACTATGAGCATGGCCAATTCAGGACCTGCGACGAACGGAAGTCAATTCTTCATAACCCACAAGGAAACATCTTGGTTGGATGGTAAGCATGCCGTGTTCGGTTATGTGACCGAAGGCCAAGACGTGGTGAACGCGATCGCTGGCGGCGACAAGATGGAGACCGTTACGATAGAGCGCGTTGGCAAGGATGCCAAAGCATGGGACTATATGAAAGTGCTGGAGGCCAACAAGGCCAACTTCCGCGCCAAGTGATCACAGATCACTAGTGGCGACGACCGCCACTGGACACCTTACCACGGCCATCGCTCTTGCGGTGGCCGTTGCTTTTAGGGTCACGCGCCACTTTGGCCTTGGTGTCATACCGAGGACCTTGGGGCATGCCTTCCGGCAGCGGCATCTTCTTCACTTCATAGCCGATCAAGTGCTCGATCCGGCCGAATTCACGCATCTGTTTCTCGTTCACGAAGGTGATCGCCTGTCCTTTGCGTGATGCACGTGCAGTACGGCCCACACGGTGAACGTAATCCTCCGGGTCCCGTGGTACATCGTAATTGATCACCAGGTCGATATCGTCGATGTCGATCCCGCGGCTCACCACATCGGTGGCCACCAACACGCGCAGTTTGCGGTTGCGGAATTCGAGCATCACTTCCTCGCGTTCGGTCTGTTCCAGGTCGCTGTGCATACCGCGGGCCTGGAAACCACGCTTTTGCAGGTGCCGCGCAAGGTTCTTCACTTCTATTTTGCGCCCTGCGAAGATCAGGATGCACGTTGCCTCGTTGGTCTTCAGGATGTGCTCCAGGATATTCGCCTTCTGCATATCGAAGATCACATAGACCTGTTGGTCCACACCTTCAGCGGGTTTGCTCAGGGCAATGCTCACTTCCAACGGATCGTGCAGGATCCTCTTGGTCAGTTCCCGGATCGGCGGCGGCATGGTGGCACTGAACATGAGCGATTGCCGCTCCTTTGGCAGGAAGGTGATGATCTTGTTGATGTCATCCACGAAGCCCATGTCCATCATGCGGTCGGCCTCGTCCAGTACCAGGAATTCCAAGCCTTTCAAGGGCACGTAGCCAAGATTGAGGTGACTGAGCAATTTGCCGGGTGTGGCAATAACCACTTCAACACCACCAACCAGAGCGGCCTTTTGTTGGTCGAAAGTGCTGCCATCACTTCCGCCATAAAGCGGGATGGAGGTGATGGGCGTGAAATAAGCGATCGCCTGCAATTGTTGATCGATCTGCAAGGCCAGTTCCCGGGTGGGTACCACCACAAGCGCACGGATGGAACCTTCCTCACGCGAACGATAGCCCGTGATCACATCGATCAACGGCAGCAGGAAGGCTGCGGTCTTACCGGTCCCGGTTTGCGCGCAGGCTATGAGGTCGCGCCCGTCCAATACCGCTGGGATCGCTTGCTGCTGGATCGGCGTAGGCTTGGTGATGTTCATGGAATCCAGTCCTTGGAGCAGGTCAGTGCTTAGCCCCAAGGAGCGGAAATCAACAGGAGGAGGTGCGGTCTGGTCGGTCAAGAGCGTAGAATAAGGGCGCGAAGATAGGTGAAGGGGGTAGGGCGGGGCTTTGGTTGCTGTCGTGATCGACAATAGATGGACGTGTTGTGAAAGCTCCGCGGACAACGCACAACTGTTCACAACACCGCACTCAGATCCCCGTTAGCGTAGATCCACGATGTGTACTTTCGCGGCCTTTGATCAAAACACCTTCAACCTGCGTAGCCAGGGGTAGGACCACGATGACCCACTTGTTCCGAAGCCTTATGCACACCGTACCCGCTGGCGTTATGGGCTTTTTGCCCAAGAAGCGCTTCGCACACTTGGGGTTGGCCGGGCTTGTTTGCGCGGTGCTCTTGACCGCGTGCAGCGAATACAACCGTGCGTTGAAGAGCACCGATGCGGACTTCAAGATGCAAGTGGCCGAGAAGTACATGGCCAAGGAAAGCTGGGACCGCGCTATCCCTTTGCTGGAAGAGTTGATCGTGTTGAAAAGGGGAACGGCGGAGAGCGAAAAAGTGAACTACCTGCATGCCAAATCCAATTGGGGCATGAAGGACTACACCATTGCAGCCTACTACCTGTCCAACTTCGTGCGCACCTTCCCCAAAAGCATTTATGCCGAAGAATGTGCGTTCCTGAGCGCCTATTCCCGGTCGTTGAATTCACCCAATTACGAGCTGGACCAGACCGATACACGGGAAGCCATGGACCAGCTCCAGCTTTTCCTCGTGCGTTACCCGACCACCAGCCTGAAGGATAGTTGCAATACGCTCATCGACAAGATGCGTACGAAGCTGGAGGTGAAGAGCTTCCATGCTTCACGGCAGTACTACAAAATGAAGAATTATCAAGCGGCCACAGTGTCGTTCAACGACTTCAACCGCGAATGGCCCAACTCCAAATTCAGGGAAGATGCCATGTTCTACGCGCTGCGCAGCCAATATTTGTTGGCCGCAGGAAGTGTGGAAGGAAAGAAAGTGGAACGATTGAACGATGCCACTACAGCATTCCATAACTTCGCCGACGCATTTCCGCAAAGTGTACTGCTGGAAGATGCTTTGAAACTGAACAAGGAGATCGAGGTAGCCCTCGCCATTGAGACCAGAAAGAACACCCCATGAGCACGAAACATTCGAACGCAGCCCTTACCACCATTACCCGTGACATCAACAAGATGGACGGCGAGGTGGGCAACGTCTATGAGACCGTGGCCATCTTGGGCAAACGTGCCAACCAGATCAGCGTGGCCATCAAGGAGGAACTTACTGCCAAGTTGGAGGAGTTCGCTTTGTTGGGCGAAAACCTCGAAGAGGTCTACGAGAACCGCGAGCAGATCGAGGTGAGCAAGCACTACGAGCGCATGCCCAAACCGGCTGCGTTGGCCATTGAGGAACTGGAGGAAGGCAAGCTCTATTTCCGCCGTCCGGAAGTGATCGCGCCCGCACCGGTGCTCAAGCCTTGATCAACCTTCGGAACGATCCACCATGCCGGCGGAACGATCCCTGAACAGAAAGGTGCTGCTGGGTATTACCGGCGGTATCGCTGCGTATAAATCAGCATCGCTCGTACGCGAACTCGTGAAGGCGGGAGCGAGCGTGCAGGTGGTAATGACCCGCAGTGCACATGAGTTCGTAACTCCCTTGACCCTTGCCACCCTCAGCGGCCGACCCGTCCTTACCGAACTGGTGGCGGACAACGGCACGTGGAATGATCATGTTCACCTTGCCCGATGGGCCGATGTACTGCTGATCGCCCCACTTACGGCCAATACACTGGCCAAAATGGCCCACGGCCAATGCGATAGTTTGCTGCTCGCTTGTTACCTGAGTGCTACGGCTCCCGTTTACGTGGCCCCGGCCATGGACTTTGAAATGTTCAAGGACGGAAGCACTCGCGCCAATTTGGAACTATTGCGCGATCGGGGTGTACGCACCATAGGCCCGGAAAGCGGCGAACTGGCCAGCGGTCTCAGCGGCGAAGGCCGAATGACCGAACCTCAAATGATCGTGGACCGTTTGGTGAAGGACCTGATCGGCAACAGCAAGCTGAACGGTAAACGGATCTTGATCACCGCCGGTCCAACACAAGAAGCGATCGACCCGGTGCGCTACATCGGGAACCGCAGCAGTGGGAAGATGGGCTTTGCCCTTGCGGAGGAGGCGGCTGCCCGTGGTGCCCTTGTGGAATTGGTTGCCGGTCCGGTGAGCTTGCAGACGGACCATGCAGGGATCACCCGAACGAACATCCGGACAGCAGCGGAAATGGCCCAAGCTTGTAAGCGAATCTCGGTCGGGTGCGATGCCGTGGTCATGAGCGCCGCTGTGGCCGACTACAGACCGGCCGATCCCAAGACCGAGAAGATCAAGAAGAAAGGCGATGAACTAGCACTGCAACTGGAACCGACCGAGGACGTGCTGGGCTGGATGGGAGCGAACAAACCCAAAGGCCAACTGTTGGTTGGTTTTGCATTGGAAACGAACAATGGCCTTGTCCATGCCCAAGGCAAATTGGAGCGGAAGAATTTGGACCTGATCGTGTTGAATTCCTTGCAGGACCCAGATGCCGGTTTCGGACACGACACCAACAAGGTCACGTTGATCGCCAAAGGCACGAAACCTGTACCACTTCCGTTAATGACCAAAGTGGAAGCGGCGATCGCTATCTTGGACCACTTGGAAACGCTGATACACCATGCTTAAAGCAATTTCAATTCTCTCGATACTAATGCTGCTTGGCTCACCGGGCGGCCTTTTAGCGCAGGAATTCAATTGCCAGGTGAGTGTTATCGCGCCCCAAGTGGCAACCGCACAGCCCAAGGTGTTCCAATCCCTGGAGACCGGCATCAAGGAGTTCTTCCAGAACCGACGATTCACCAACCTGAACTACAGGCCCGAGGAACGTATTGAGATCAACTTGCTGTTGACGATCAATAGCCAACCAGCGTCGGACCGCTTCGAAGGCACCCTCCAAGTGATCTATGCCCGGCCCGTTTTCGGCTCGGACTACAACAGTCCGATCATAGACCTGCTGGACAACAACATGCAGTTCAATTACTTGGAGAACACCCAGATCGAATTCACTCCGGAAAGGCATTTGAACAACCTTTCCTCGGTATTGGGCTTCTACGCCTATTTCATATTGGGGCTCGATGCGGATAGCTTCTCACCAACGGGTGGTTCCGCATTCTACACCTTGGCGCAGCAAGTGGTGAACAATGCGCAGAACGCCAGTGAAAGCGGTTGGAAAGCTTACGAGAACCAACGGAACCGCTACTGGTTGCTGGACAATCAGGTGCAAGCCGTTTTCCGCCCGTTCAGGGACCTGCTCTACAATTACCACCGCTTGGGCATGGATACCATGACCGAAGATGCCGCCAACACACGCAACGTGATAGCAGCGGCGATCGAAAAGCTGAAGACCGTTCACCAAGCCAAACCGGCCAGTTACAACCTGCAAGTGTTCTTCAATGCGAAGTACAACGAATTGGTGGAGATCTTCAAACCCGCGGATCCGGCGGACAAGACCAAGTTGTTCAACACCTTGCAGATCCTGGATCCCGGCCACATCAGCCAGTACCAGAACATGATGCGCGGGTCGTGAAGGATGGAACCTCTGCGAATTTCTGGATCTAACATGCAATAGTGAGGTTGGATATCCCACGAATTGGCCGTACCTTCGTTCACATGATAAATAATTTTATCAAATGATAGGCACACGGGAGACATCAACGGAACATTATCAGGAGTTGGTCCGGATCCTTGGCAAAAAGTATATCAAGACCAAGGTGGAAAGTCCATTCGATTTCATTCGCATAGCGGCAAAAGGATTGGATCCCCACGTTATAGAGAACTTCAGGAACTACTTCAACATTCCTGTTGACACTGCGGCTGCCATGCTGAATACATCTGGACCAACTGTTTACCGATGGGTAAGGTCCAACAAAAGTCTGGAGTCGATATTCTCGGTGAAGTTGTTCGAGGTTGCGGATCTTTTCCTCTATGGTTCCCACGTTTTTGGGGATAAGGAAACTTTCTTCAAATGGATGGACCTTCCGAACAAGGCACTTGGTGGAATGGAACCGCAGGAGTTGGTGGTTTACCCGGATGGCGTATCCAAGGTCCGGGACGTGATCGCCCGTATTGAACACGGTGTGTACAGTTGACCATGCTCGTTTACCGGATCACAGGTAGAAGGTATGCTTCTGACATGAGCGGGGTCGGAGCGGCAATTTCAGGCGGTAGATGGAACAAGAAGGGAACAGCGGTCCTCTATACGGGCGGATCACAGGAGATCGCATTGCTCGAAACCATGGTCCATACGCCGCCTATGCTGGTACCTGAATTGGACATGTTGACCATTGAAATTCCAGATGGATCCATTTCGACGATATTGGCGCAAGACCTGCCCCCGAATTGGTCGGATTATCCAGCTCCTTCAATTCTTGCGGAGATCACTGAGAGTTGGATCGGAACGGGCGTGAACATCGCTCTAAAAGTTCCGAGTTGCATTATTCATTCGGCGAACAATTATATCTTGAATTGTTCCCACCCGAATTACCGAGCGAAAGTGAAGTTGAAGCAACGCAGGAATTTCCCTTTTGACCCGAGGTTGAAAAGTTGAACCCACCACTTTGCTACAGCGCCTCCATATCCGGAATTACCTGTTGATCCACGAGTTGGACCTGTCCTTCGAGAAAGGGCTGTCCATCATTACCGGTGAAACAGGAAGCGGAAAAAGCATCTTGATCGGTGCGTTGGGCCTCGCCATGGGCGAACGTGCTGAGGCAGGTACCCAAAGGGATCCCGCACTGCGCTGCGTGATCGAGCTGGAGGTGGACACCAAAGGGCTGGACCTGCAGGCATGGTTCACCGAGGCCGAAGTGGTTCCGGAACGCTACACCATTTTACGACGCCAACTGGACCCGGGTGGTCGCAGCCGGGCCTTCGTGAATGACACACCCGTAAAACTCGAGCAACTGCGGGAATTGGGTGGTAAGCTGATCCATGTTCACAGTCAGCACCACACGCTGTTGCTCAACGATCCGCGCTTCCAACTGGGGCTTGTGGATCACCTTGCAGGGCAGAAGGACGACGTTCATGCATTCGCGCAGCGGTATAATGCATGGCGTGCGTTGGCTCATGAACTGAAGGCTGCGACCGTGGAACAGCAACGTGCGCAGGTGGAACAGGACTTCCTTTCTTTCCAGTTGAAGGAATTGGAGGAAGCACGGCTCGTTGTCGATGAGCAAAACTTGATCGAGCAAGAGTTGGGGCGCGCCGAGCATGCGGAAGAGATCATTCAAGCCTTGCAAAGTTTGGAGGAGGGCTTGAGCGGTGATCGGGGAGCTCTTGGCATACTCGCACGGTGCAAACAGTTGGTCGCCAAGGCTGCACGGCTCGATCAGGAGGTGGCCACGGTACACGAGCGTTTGAATGCCGCGCAGATCGAGTTGAAGGACCTCGCCGACGGATCTGCAAGGATCGCGGACCAGATCACGCTGGACCCGGCAAAAGCGGCAATACTGCGCGAACGGGTTGATCTTCTTCAGAGCCTGCAACAGAAACACCGTGTCACGGACATCGCCGGATTGATCACATTACGTGACCAATTGGAGGAACGCTTGATCGGGATCGGTTCACTGGAGGAAAAGATCAACGAGCTCACCGCCCAAGAGAATGAACAACGAAAGGCTTTGGAACTTGCTGCTAAAAAGCTTTCCGAAGGTCGGGCCAAAGCGATAAGTCCGTTCTCCAAGAAGGTGGGCACGATCTTGCTGGATCTGGGCATGCCGCACGCCCAATTCCTCTTCGATCACCGAATCACTCCGATCGGACCTTCAGGGATGGACAGCATCCATGCACTCTTCACTGCAAACAAGGACAGGGCCCCGGCACCACTGGAGAAAGTGGCTTCCGGTGGTGAACTGAGCCGCGTGATGCTCGCCATGATCTCCCTCGCTGCCGATTCCCAGGCGCTTCCCACTGTGGTCTTCGACGAGATCGATACCGGCGTAAGCGGCGAAGTGGCCGATCGCGTGGGCAACTTGATGAAACGCATGGCCAAGGACCGCCAAGTGTTGGCCATTACTCACCTACCGCAGATCGCGAGCAAAGCGGATACCCATCTGGTGGTGGAAAAGGATCAGGATCGCTCGTCGGCGGAGACCAATATCCGAAAGGTGCTCGCCGAAGAACGAGTAGAGGCCTTGGCCCACATGTTAAGTGGCCGGAAACTCACCAAAGCCGCCATGGACAACGCGAAAGCACTGTTGGAAGGGTGAGGGGAATGAGACGAATACTTCGACTCCGCTCAGCTCAAGTGAAGAGAATGGGAAGAATAAAGAGAATGTAAGAAAGAACGTCCGCGTTCATTCACGGTCATGGAAAAGATCGCAATGATGCCCTAAGCGGGGTAGCTCGGCACGTCCTCTTTACATCCTCACCTCTTCACTTTCTCACTCTTCGAACCTTACGGTAGTTGCTCCACCCTCGTATTGGTCGAGATGATACCGCCGATGTTCACGAGTATGATGTCCCGATCGTTCCGGATCCCGGTGTACCTGGCAAAACCATCCATGTTCACATCCTCCACGAAATAGCCACTGACGATATTGGTTGCGATCGTTCCTCCAATGCGCACCAGAATAGGATCGCGGTCGTTGTTGAGCCCTGTGTACTTCAAGGCACCATCATTATAGTTGTTGCCTGCCCATAGCACATTATTGGTGCCGATGGTGCGCTGGGCTTGGGTGCCATACGTTGCCGTACTGGCCGAACGGAAGTCGACTGTTGTAGGTGTCGTGCTCAATGTGACCGCGTTCAGTGTCATTGCTCCCAGGTGGTTCCGGTGCCGGATCACGACCCGATAGCTTCCGGGTGCGATCCCAAATTGGACAGGGGAGGTGCCATTCATATCCACCACATCGCCATCACGTTGTAGAAGTGCAGCACGGGTAGCGGCCACAGCGTATGCGGGTGATCCGGTGCGCAGCTCCAACAGGACCCAATCCACGATCGCATTGTTGCCCGTCGTATTGAAAACGCTTGCTTGAACGGTCTCGCCACCACCGCCAACTTGGGCGTAACCCAATGCGGTGTATGGCTCGTGAACCGGGATGGATCCTGCAACCCGAAGACTGTCCGACATCGTACTGAGTCCGCTATTGAACGGTCCTTCCAAGAAAACCTTGGCCGCCAATTGGACTTGGTTGGTGGCGGTAACACAGAAATTGGTGGTGGAGCTGGTGGTGAAGGATCCGCCAGAGGCCAAGGTCGCACTTTGGTCATTTGTGAGGGTGTAAGCACCATTCCCGAAGCTACAGCACAACCCGTCCCCGTAAGAATCACGAATAACCAGATCATGGCAGCCGACCGGTACGCATATCAAGATTGGAGCTTGTGGGTACGCCCCGTTCGATGCGGCACGTGTGAATGGGCCACCACTTGCAATGATCGTTGCACCGTTCCGCACTTCCCAAGAGGTTTCCTCACCATAGCGGTCCAGGGTCAGGTTCAACGATACGGATATGGAGCCATAAACCGAAGCAGACGTGGCTTGGTTGTTCGCCGCGTTCTGGTCCGTGCCTCCGTTCGGTGCGGCGACTGTTGCCGTGAAGGTTCCAATACCATCGGGTAACGTGATCGTGCCAACTGCCAATTGCACAGTTGTGCCGCTCGCCAAATTGCCGGTCCAAGGAATGGAACCGCTAGGGCCGTTCGTCACCGACCAATTCACGGTAAAACTGGTCATTGTACTTGTACCCGCATTGCGAACTGTGATCTGAGGTGTGCGCGTCTCTGTACACGAACTTCCCGTGATCCCGGATAGTGCGAGCAGCTGGGCATCCAGTGCGAAAGCAGCCACATTCGGGTCGTACCCATTGATCGTATTCCCGCAACTGCCCAACCATGTTTGGAGAAGGGGATAGCTGACATTGAATCGACCGTAGTAGTCGTTCACGTTGTTGCTGCACGTGGCATCGCCGCCATAGAGCTGCCCGATCAATCTGCGGTTCTGGTCCCAGAGACCGCTGCCCGACGAACCCGGCTCGGTCGTTCCATCTTCCCAAGTCCCGATCTTCCATACCGATGCTCCTCCATAGGTGGCTTGCGTAGCCGGGTTGGTGTCGAAGCTGATCTTCTTCACATCGCCAGCCGGATGGTGGATAGCCGTCTGGTTGGTGGGTATCGTTCCGCTCTTGTCCCACCCGGTATA
>Ga0105046_10008760_pt1 | contig 15871 bp, 10 predicted proteins | sample MAT03_FD_78385 | JGI IMG/M metagenome (GOLD analysis project Ga0105046, IMG submission 78385) | Freshwater microbial communities from Lake Fryxell liftoff mats and glacier meltwater in Antarctica - MAT-03 (megahit assembly) | ecosystem: Environmental > Aquatic > Freshwater > Ice > Liftoff...
CATCGACTTGTCTGCCGAAGTGCTTCATCTCTGTGGGCGGTATGGCTCGGTAGAAGAGGCCGGATCGGCGCTTCGAGTCTCCATGCAAAACGGAGATGCGAAGGAATGTTTTGATCGGATGATCGTGGCTCAAGGCGGAAAGCTCGCTGGGCCTCTGCCGCTTGCGAAACCGCATGTGATCGAGGCGTCACGCGATGGTTTTGTAGCGTCCGTCGATTGCGATATGCTTGGAGAATACGTGGTCGAACTAGGCGGCGGAAGGCGAGTGACGACCGACAAGATCGACCCCAGCGTGGGTGCATCGATTCATGTTCGGATCGGAGATCAAGTACGCAAGGGACAGCCGTTGCTTACTACTTATTCCCACGACAAGGATCGTTCATTGATTGGAAAACTGGCCAGTGTCGTGGAGCTATCGGAACAAAACGTTGCACCAAAGCCATTGGTCATTTGCCGTATCGCCGAGTCAAGGACCGCAACATGAAGCGCCTAAAGATCGACAATGAAGAGAGTGTCTTTGCTGGTTTGATCAACGACGCTTTGGCAGTTCGTCTGAACGCCTACGCACCCTACAGTGATTTTCTGGTTGGTGCCGCGATCTTGACCCTCGACGGTGAGACTTTCGTCGGTTGTAACGTTGAAAACGCAAGCTTTTCGTTGACGATCTGCGCCGAGCGAGTCGCTGCTGGGGCCGCAGTGGCGAACGCCAAAAGAGATTGGGCTGTTGTTGCGATTGCAAGTCGTGGTGGCGTGACACCCTGCGGGGCTTGTCGGCAATTTCTTGCCGAGTTTGGACACGACCTGATCTTGCTATGCGTTGACGCCGAATCGAGGGAAGTCACGCGGCATCAATTGAGTGAGTTGTTGCCACATTCGTTTTCGAAAGACTCGCTTGATTCGTAGGGTCCCAAAAACGATTCACGCCGCTCGACTCGCCGCCTGTGCGATGTGCTCACTCGAAACCGAAACGACTGCGATGTTCCAACGCATTGCGGTGTCGAGGGTTTCCCGCCGATCTACCACGATGGTGCGACTTGCTTCGATCACAATTGCAGAGCCGCCGGCGGCTTTCACTTTTTGAATTGTTTGTGGGCCAATCGTCGGGACGTCGAATCGCATATCTTGCGATGGCTTGGCAACTTTGACGAGCGTCCACCCACCGCGAGGACAGAGTCTTCCGGTGCGTTCGATACAAGCATCGGTTCCTTCAATCGCCTCAACTGCCAAGACAGTGCCGTCTTTGATCGTGATGCTTTGACCGATGTCCATCGCACCCATTTGCTTTGCAATCATCCAGCCGAACTGCACGTCGCGTTCAACTTTGGCCGATAAGCCGCGCCCGGTAAGGATTCCTTCTTCGGCAAGCAGTTCGGGCGCAATATCGGTTGCGGCAACGACTTTCATTTGATGACGTGTGTACATGTTGGTGACCGCAGTGAGAAGGGAGTCGTCACGAGCGTTGCCCTGTTTCGAAAACAGCAAAGGGCGAAGTGTCCTCATGCATTCGATATCGGGTGTATGGCGTAACCAAACGGAGCCGGCATACAGGATGTCCGATTTAAATAGTTTCCCGGCCATCGTGACTTGCTTCACGCCGTTTCGACGAAAGTAACGCAGATGGGAGCCGAACCGAGCCACACCGCTCCAGCAGACGTCTGTGCAAAGGTATTCGAGGTGTTTATCCGCATGGCCGTGAATGGCAATGCAATAAATAGGGACTCGAGCGCGTACCAGTGACTCGGCAACGAGGATAGGAAACCGGCCCCATCCCGCGATCAGTCCGACTGGTGCAGACGACGTATCGTTTGTTGCGGCCAGTTTTGCGAATGGCCAATACCCACCGCGACTCATGCCGCAGGCCGCTGGAATTTAAGGTATGTCGGTTGATCACCTTCCATATCGTCAACGGTATCGGTCAGCGCGGGTTCCGCTGCTGGGACGTCAATTGCCGAGGAAGATGCCATGATTTTCTGAATTTGATCGATGTCACGTTTTAATGTTCGCATCTCTCGTCGCATATCTGGCAGGCGGCGCTGGATCGCCAACATTTGCATCTGGTCACGATGCGAATTCGCAGGGCTGCCGAGATACGTCTGGTTGCCGGCAAGATCTTCCATCACGCCAGCCTGGGCGCCGACGACTACATGATCGTCAAGCGCAATGTGATCAGCGATACCAACTTGCCCCGCGAGAATGACGTGATCGCCTGTTCGTGCGGAACCCGCGATACCGACTTGGCTGCATATCAAATTGTGGCGGCCGATGTGACAATTGTGTGCAATCTGGACGAGGTTATCGATCTTGGTGCCTTCGCCGATTCTCGTCGCACCGTAAGTCCCTCGATCGATTGTAGTGTTGGCACCGATGTCAACAAACGATTCGATATGAACGAACCCAAGCTGTGAAGAAAGTACATGCTTTCCGCCCAATTGACGGTATCCAAATCCATGAGCTCCGATCACGCTTCCGGCATGAATGTTGACATGGCTATCAATACGCGTTTGATTGTAGATCACCACGCGCGGATAGATGACGCAGTTGTCGCCAATCTGCGTTCCTTCCATCACAACGACGCCCGGCATCAAGTGGCAGTCTCGACCGATTCGGCAATGAGCGCCAATGACGACGCCCGAATCGATTCGAGTCCCAACTCCGATGACTGCGGTCGGTTCGATCTGCGCCGATGCGTCGATCGAGGAATGAGTAATGCCTGAATCGGCATATCGAAACTGTTTGACGATCGCCGCGAACGCAGCATGAATGTCAACGCAGACAATCTGAGTACACTCAACATTCGGTTGTTTCTTGGAAGTTACAACGGCTACCGAGCCGGTTCGTCGTAACTCTTCGCACCGCGATGCTTCGTCGATCATCGTGACACAACCGGGAATGGCATCCCGCAGCGGAAGCGCGTCGTAGCAAATGACCTGAGCGTCCCCTTCAACGGTCACGCCGCGTAGGCCCTCGACCAAGTCGGTCACTGTTTTTCCATCGATCCTATTCACCGTCGGCTCTCCCGCCCGAAAGTTGGTTTATTTCAACCCGACGTATAGGCTGCAAACCGATTACTGGGCAAGGGCAACTCCTCGGATGCAACAAATTAAAAAATGGCCTCAATTTTCCTCTGTTTTTCGGGTGGGAAGATACTGCCATCGAGTTCGTTCAGTATCATCTATGTGCGATCACCGCGTTGTGAAAGCAAGTTCCCGCCCCATAATCCCACCGTTTGCAAGTGATTGGATCGCGTAATGAATCGTCGCCTTACCGCCTTATTGTCGTTAACGGCCACCATTGCCGTTTTGGCTTTTTCGCTCGCCATGCGCACCGGAGATGCTCCGGCAACGCAAATGGGAACGTTTGCATCTGCCTGGCTTGAAACGCTTGACGAGACTCAGAAAGCGAAAGCGATGGTTTCCTTTGCATCGAAGGAGCGAACGACCTGGAACTTTATCCCCTTACCAACTCGAAAGGGCTTGCCGTTGATGGAGATGAACGCGGCACAGCAGGCCGGTGCCTTGCGTACACTGCGGGCCGCGCTTAGCGATGCGGGATACGGAAAGGCTGGTAAGATTATGCAGATGGAAAGCGTGCTGCGAATACTGGAAGGCCCTGGGAGCGAAGAAAAACGGAATCCCGAGAAATACTACGTGACCATTTATGGCGCGCCGTCTGATACTGGGCGGTGGGGTTTTAGCTTCGAAGGGCACCACCTTTCACTGAACTTTGTTTGTCGTGAAGGTGTGGTTGTGGACAGCACGCCCCAGTTCTTTGCTGCCAACCCCGCAGTGCTGCAAAACGAAAAGGAGCTCCCGCTGCCCAAAGGAACTCAAATTCTTCGCGACGAGGAAGAGATTGCGTTTGTGCTTGTAAACAAACTGCCCGAAGCTCAGCAAAAGAAAGCCATCATCTCCGGTACCGCGTTGCCAGAGATTCGTTATGCATCGATCCCCCAAGCCGAAGTCACCGATCCTGAGGGGATTCCGATGAGCCAAATGAATTCGGAATCAAAGGAGCTGTTGACGAAGCTGATCGACGTCTACGCCAAAGCCGTGCCCGACGAAGTTGCGAAGGAGCGGCTTCGCATCATCGGTGTCGATGGACCCGAGGCGATCTTCTTTGCATGGGCTGGTGCCACCAAGCCTGGGATCGGTCATTACTATCGCATTCAAGGGAAGTCGTTCTTGATCGAGTTCGTCAATACTCAGCCCGATGCGGAAGGGAACCCTGCCAACCATATTCATGCCGTTTATCGCGATATGACCGGTGACTTCGACTTGCCTATCGATAGCGAGTCATAAGCCCGATGCCACAACTCAAGCGGATCATTGCAATGATGTCGAATCGTGCCGCTTCTAGTCTCGTTCTGATGCTGGCAGTTGCCGCCTATGGGACGTCAGCAGAGACCGCAATATTCTTTCGAGGTGTCAACCTGGCCGGGCCATCGATCACGATGGATGGCCAACTCTGGAGAGCGGGTAATGATCCGACCGTTCGAGTCGCAGGTAGTGAATTTGAAGATCAATCGGTCGAGCTGATCCCAAAGACCGATGCCGTTCGTTCGCAAATGATACGCAGCAGCCGTTGGGGCGGAAACCTTGATATCGAGCTGCTTGAGATTCCAAACGGATCGCATCAAGTATTCGTTTATCAATGGGAAGATAACCATACGACCGACTTTCAACTTCTGATTAACGACCGTCAAGCGGTCGAGCGATTCAGCAGCGGAGCGGGAGGGAGTTGGCATCGTCTTGGTCCATTTCCAGTCGTCGTCAAGGACAACAGGATCAAGATTTCGGCGCGTGGCGGCGACGCCAACTTATCCGGCATCGAAGTTTGGTCAGGACGAGGGCCTTTGCCCGAAGTGATTCCTAACGGCTACGTCACCGAGCCTACAAGCGATCAATTGGCTTTCTTTGAAAGCAGGATTCGCCCGCTGCTGGTCGATCGATGTTATGAATGCCATAGCGCCGACGCAGATGAACTCGGTGGCGGCCTCTTGCTCGATTCTCGAAAAGGCCTGATCGTTGGTGGTGACACCGAACCGCCAATTGTCCCGCTTGAACCAGAGCCAAGTTTACTAATCCGTGCGGTAAGCTATCGACATCCTGATCTGAAAATGCCGCCCGACGGAAGGTTGACCGATGAAGAGATAGCCGACTTGCAGAAGTGGATCGCGATGGGCGTTCCCGATCCTCGTGACGATGATACAGTTAAGAATTACAAGCAGCTGAACGAAATCGATTGGAATCAGGCGAGAGATTTTTGGTCGCTTCGTCCAATTGTCAATCCGACGGTCCCACGCGTCATCGAGAAAACATGGCCCCGAGGCGATCTTGATCGTTTTATTCTTGCAAGACTTGAGTCCAGTGGTTTAAAGCCGGCTCGGGACGCTGACAAGTTGACGCTTATCCGACGCGCGACGTTTGATTTGATCGGCATGCCGCCAACTCCCGACGAAATCGACGCGTTTCTTGACGATGAATCGGATCAAGCGTTTGCCCGCGTGATCGATCGGCTGCTCGACTCACCGCACTACGGTGAACGCTGGGGGCGATACTGGTTAGACGTCGTCCGGTACAGTGATACCGCGGGTGACAATTCTGATTTCCCGATTCCACAAATAGTGCGATATCGAGACTGGGTGATCCAGGCTTTTAATCGCAATCTTCCTTACGATGATTTTGTTCGTCAGCAACTCGCAGGCGATTTGTTACCTCATGATTCGATCGAGGATAAGCACCAGAAAACGATCGCGACGGGTTACATCGCTAACGCCCGTCGATTTGGTTCTCGCGTCGATGACTATCCGCAACATCTGACGATTGAAGATACGATTGACAACCTAGGACGCACGTTTCTGGCTTCGACGATCAATTGCGCCCGATGCCATGATCATAAATTTGATCCCTTCACCGCAGCCGACTATTACGCGGTGTATGGAGTCTTCCACAGCACACGCTACCCTTGGCCCGGCATCGAGCTTGAACAGAGGCAGCGAAATCTGATCCCGCTTGCTGATGAGCAAGTGGTTTCGACAGTCATGGCAGATCGAGCGTCGGAGCAGAAACGTCTCGATGACGTTGTGAAATCTCTCGACGCGAATCACGATAAAGCGAACGATGGTTCAGACGAGAAGAAGGCACTGGAAACGGACCTGAAAGTAGCAAAATCGGCTGCCCAAGCGTTCTCGAAATCACCGCTACCGTTCGAACAAGCTTATGCCGTCTGCGATGCGGAAACGATCGAGGATGTTGCGGTTCAAATCAAAGGAAATCCTGCCAAAGTCGGTGAAATCATCCCCCGTCGATTCCTCTCGGTGCTGGGAGCAACTCCTCTGCGCGAAGACGATGCGACCAGCGGTCGGTTGCAGTTGGCGGAATGGATCATTGGCCCCGAAAACCCGCTTGCGATGCGAGCGATCGTCAATCGTGTTTGGCTTTATCACTTTGGAAAAGGGATCGTTCAAACGCCCAATGACTTCGGACGTCAAGGCAGGCCGCCAACCCACCCCGAGTTACTCGATTGGTTGGCAACTCAGTTTCGCGATTCCGGTTTCTCGATGAAATCGCTGCACCGCACCATGATGCTCTCACGAACTTATCAGCTTTCAAGCCAGTCGTCCGAAGAGGCTGCTGATATTGATCCGAGTAACGAACTGCTCTCTTCGTTTCCGCGCAGACGACTTGATGCCGAGGCGATCCGTGACACGATTCTGCTCTTGGGAGGATCGCTTGATCTCACGCCAGGAGGTGCTCATCCTTTTCCGCCACAGACACAGTGGAAGTTTACGCAGCATAACCCATTCAAAGCAATCTACGAAACAAATCACCGCAGCGTTTACTTGATGACGCAGCGCATCCAGCGCCATCCATTCTTGGCAATCTTCGACGGGCCTGATCCGTCGGTCAGTACCCCGATGCGAATGACCAGTACCACGCCATTGCAATCGCTGTACTTCCTTAACGACCCTGTTGTACATGAACAAGCGGCATCCTTTGCACAGCGAATCCTGAAGGCGTCGCCGGATGATTCGATGCGACTGGATTTTGCTTATCGCAACGCATTGGGACGCAATCCGAATCAAGCAGAAATTGATCGATCCATCGTATTCTTGGCGCAATCCCGTCTTGCCAGCCAAGAGGGCGACGGAAACAATTCCAATGCATTCGCTTGGCAGGCGATGGCCCGTGTCATCTTTAGACTGAATGAGTTTATCTATGTCGATTGAGAAGCGTCCAAGCAACACGTTTGATCGTCGCGCGGTGCTAAACAGCCTTGTCGGTGGTTCGATGTTGCTTCCGGGGATCGTGGCTCAGATGCTTGCGAGCGAAGCAGTCTCGGCGGCGCCAGCGGTCGATCCGTTGATGCCGAAAGAACCTCATTTTTCCGCCAAGGCGAAGCGAGTTATCTTTATCTTTTCTAACGGTGGCGTGTCGCATATGGACACGTTCGATCACAAGCCTGAACTTTTTAAAGCCGACGGGAAGAAAACAGGCGTCGGTGGTGGTCTTTCGAATCAACAAAGAAAACTACTCAAGCCGCTTTGGCAATTTCGTCCCGGTGGGAAATGTGGAACTCTTGTCAGCGATTTGTTCCCTTTTCTGCGGGATCAGATGGACGACATTTGCTTGATTCGATCAATGAAGTCCGATGACAACGAGCATTATCAAGCAACGCTTGCGATGCATACGGGTTCATTCTTTTTCTCTCGCCCCAGTATCGGATCATGGGTCAGCTACGGACTCGGGACTGTTAACCAAAACCTACCTTCGTTCATTGTTCTTGCCCAGCAATTGCCTTACGCGGGCACACAGGTTTTTGCGAACGATTTCCTGCCGGCGTATCATCAAGGGGTTCGCGTCGTTCCTGGGCCCGAACCGATCGCAGACTTGCAACCACGCACCAAGCTAACTTCGCAGCAACAACTCGAGCTCGATTTTGCCGCGACGCTCAATCGGGAACACTTCGAGCCTCGCGCCGCTCAGCAAGAATTAGCCGCGCGGATGCGAACGTTCGAAACCGCATTCCGTATGCAGACGGAAGCGACCGAGGCGTTTGATCTGCGTGACGAGACGGTGGAGACACTTGAGCTGTACGGGTTAAAACCAGGACAAACCGATGGATTTGGTTGGAAATGCCTTGTTGCTCGACGTTTGGCCCAGCGCGGCGTTCGTTTCATCGAGCTGATTGATGGAAGTTCGAGTCATAACTGGGACCAACATGGCGACATGGCCGAACACGCAGAACATGCCAAAGTTATTGACCAACCGATCGCGGCATTGCTCCAAGATCTGAAACGGACGGGGATGTTGGAAGATACGTTATTGGTTTGGACGACTGAGTTCGGACGAACGCCAGGCGTTGATGGTGATAAAGGACGTGGTCATCACAGCGCATGCTTCTCGTCGTGGATGGCAGGTGCGGGTACCAAGCCAGGATTTGTTTACGGAAGTACCGATGAACTAGGCGCGACGGTTGCCGAGAACCAGGTTCACGTTCACGATTTTCACGCGACGATCCTTCATCAGCTTGGTTTGGACCATACGAAGCTGACGTATCGCCACGGAGGACGCGACTATCGTCTCACGGATGTGCATGGAAATGTCGTCAAAGACATTCTGGCATAAGCCTCAACTCGAACTTGAATTTTAAAAACGATCCACACAATGAATGTGCTGATACTTACCGGCGCGGGTATCTCGGCGGAGTCGGGCATCCCCACATTTCGAGGAGCTGATGGATTGTGGGAAGGTCATCGCATTGAAGACGTGGCCACTCCCGAGGGATTCCAGCGGAACCCCGAAGACCCAGAACGTTTTCGTCCCGAAAGGTTCATTGAAAGAAGCTATTCCCCATTTGAGTACATGCCCTTTGGAGGTGGTCATCGAAGATGCATTGGAGCCGCGTTCGCGTCGTACGAGATGGCGATCGTGCTCGGTTCGCTCCTTAAGCGGTTTGAGTTTGAGTTAGTCGAGACCGTGCCGGTGGTATCGAAACGGAGAAACATCACTATGGGCGCATCGACTGCGGTACCGCTCCGCTTCCTCGGGCCTCGCTGAAGACATTCGCAAGTCATGGTGCCTCTCGCACGAGAGATCATCAAGGTTCGCCCGGGGCGGTCAGGGTTTCGGGTTTGAAAAGGAAGCTGTTCCCCGTGCTGCGCCGTTGAGGTCCAATCTTGGCAGCGACCGACCCGAGAGATTAAGCTGCGAGCTACGAGCTTCGAGCAAGCGATGCGGTGGTGATTGCTTGCGACATTAAAGAAGTATTGGTTTTTCCTCTCACTAAGATTGCCGCAGACATGTCCAGACGCCTCACTTTTGTCACCTATTCGATTCTGTTGTGCCAGATCGTATGTTTTGCGGACGAGCCTCTCGCGACAGTGAATCGTGATCCAAGCCGATTCGCGATGATTGATACGTTGGTCAATGAAGGGGTGTCGAAAGGTGATATGGCCGGGGCCGTCGTCGTCGTTGCATCGAAAGAAGATGTCCTCTATGCAGCAGCTTTCGGCCAGCGCCAGATTGAACCCGTTCCTGAGTTAATGACGCTTGATACGGTTTTTGATCTTGCGTCTTTGACGAAACCGATCGCGACTGCAACATCGACGATGATCCTTGTCGATCAAGGCTTACTCGACGTTACCAAGCCTGTTCAAACTTACCTGCCAGAATTCGGTGCGAACGGAAAAGATAAGGTCACGGTGGAACAGCTCCTTGTTCACACCAGCGGATTGATCCCTGACAACGCTCTTTCAGACTACAAGTCCGGCATCGATGAATCCTGGAAGAATATTTGTGCACTTGATTTGAAAAGCGAACCCGGTGCAAGTTTCGCTTACTCCGACGTCAATTTCATTGTTCTGGGAAAGCTGATCGAAAAGCTAAGCGGTGAGCCGGTAGACAAGTTCGCCGCGAAAAACATTTTTGCGAAACTTGGGATGGACGAGACTACTTTCAACCCGAACGCATCGCTGCAAGCTCGAGCTGCGACGACGGAAAAGGTCGATGGGGTTTGGTTGAAAGGTCAAGTACATGATCCCCGGGCAGCGCTACTCGATGGTGTTGCGGGCCACGCAGGATTGTTTTCAACGGCAAAGGATCTCGTCAAGCTCGGCCAAACAATGCTGTCCAAAGGCAAGCACAACGATGTGCAAATCTTTACCGAAGAAGTGTTCGCCGAGATGACTCGCCCAAGGACGGTGCCTCGTGGCTCGAGGACGCTTGGATGGGATCACCGGTCACCCTATTCCGCCAATCGAGGAGACCACTTGTCCGAATCCGCATTCGGCCATGGAGGTTTTACGGGCACGGTGCTTTGGATTGATCCAGAGAAAGACCTGGTGTTTATATTTCTAAGCAATCGCCTTCATCCCGATGGGATGGGCAACGTGAACATCCTTGCCGGCAAGATCGCCAGTATCGTCACTCAGTAGATTTAGACCAAAATGTCTTTCACGACGTGTGCTTCTTCGACGCCGGTGAGGCGAGTGTTGAGGCCTCGGAATTTGAAAGAGAATCGGCTGTGATCGATACCAAGGCAATGCAAGATCGTGGCATGGAGATCACGCAGATGAACCGGCTTGTCAACGATGTTGTAGCAAAAATCATCGGTGAGCCCGTATTCAACGCCGCCTTTTACACCGCCGCCAGCAAGCCAAACGCTGAAGCATCGACCATGATGATCGCGTCCCATTCCGGGGTCACCGAGTTTGCCTTGGCTAAAGACCGTTCGGCCGAACTCCGTCGCAAAGACGACAAGTGTGTCGTCGAGCATTCCCAATCGCTTCAAGTCTTTGAGTAGCGCCGCCGTCGGTTGATCGACGTCGCGGCACTGGTTGGGCAGCTGCTTCGCAATCGCAATATGTTGATCCCAACCACGATGGAACAGCTGAACGAAACGGACATCACGTTCCAACAATCGTCTCGCCAATAGGCAGTTGGCGGCGTAACTGCCGGCCTTGTTGACCTCCGGTCCGTACGCGTCCAGTGTCGCTTGAGTCTCGTTGCGAATATCGGTCAAATCGGGAACCGATGTTTGCATCCGAAAGGCCATCTCATAAGCGTGAATGCGAGTCAAAATCTCGGGATCTCCCTGGTCATCCGCACGCAGTCGATTCAAATCTGACAAATCGTCAAGTAAGTCGCGGCGTTGCTGCGCCACGACTCCGGGCGGATTCTTGAGATACAGCACCGGATTCGCTCCCGGGCGAAGACCGACCCCTTGGTGCGAAGACGGGAGAAAGCCGCTGCCCCACAATCTTGAAAAGACCGGCTGTCCTGGATTCTTACCTGTTCCTTGCGAGACCATCGCGATGAAGGCGGGTAGATTCTCGTTCTCAGTCCCAAGACCATAACTAACCCATGCACCCATACTTGCGTAACCAGGAAGCTGATTCCCGGTGTTCATGAAAGTGATGGCCGGATCGTGATTGATCGCTTCGGTGTTGAGGGTTTTGATGAAGGTGATATCGTCGGCAATGGTCTGCATGTTGGGGAGCAGGTCGCTGATCCAAGCCCCGCTTGCTCCACACTTCTTTCCCGATTTCAGGGGTGGAACGATCGGATAAGCCGACTGACCCGAAGTCATACCGGTCAATCGCTGTGTTCCCTTGATCGAAGCGGGGATTTCCTGTCCTGCAAACTTATGGAGCATCGGTTTGTTATCGAACAGGTCGATATGCGATAGACCGCCGCTTTGAAAAAGACAAAGAACACGTTTGGCGGTCGGTTTGAAGTGAGGCAATTTGTTCGTCAAACTCCCAGGCTGAATTGAATCAGCCGACGACGAATCAGCGGCCAGCATCGCGCCCAAGGCGACGCTACCGATGCCTCGAATCGAATCGCCGAGGAAAGTTCGACGAAGACAGTCTTGTCGCAGCTGCGGTAAGTTCATCATGGTCGGGATACGCTCTCACTGAGGTTGAGCAGAACGGCGGACAATTGAGACCAAGCGGCAAGTTCGTCGGCACGGATCGATTCGGGAGTCGGTGACTCGCCGACCGACACGTAATCGCGAGCTGCATCAGCATCTTTTGCGTAACGCTGGCGCTCACGAGACAACGTACGACGAAGAATAACGAGCTCTTGATCCGAAAGGGGACGCGAAGTGGCTTCAAGAAAAGCCCAGCGAATTCGATCGTCGTCGAGCGACGGACTCGGCTTGACTGTGTTAAGTATCTTTGCGGCAAACGCACGCGATGCTTCAACGAATTGAACATCGTTCAGGGTGACCAACGCTTGAAGTGGCGTCGTGGTAGTGCCACGCGAAATGGTGCAAACTTCGCGATTCGGAGCATCGAACGCGACCATGTTCGGAGGTGGCGCGGTCCGTTTCCAAAAGGTATAGAGACTACGTCGGTAGAGCTTCTCGCCATGATCCTGTACAAAGGTTTGCGCGGTCGCTGGCGAGCTGCCGTAGTGACTAACTTCTCGCCACAAATCACCGGGCATGTAAGGATTGACACTCGGGCCGCCGATCCTGGCGACCAATAGTCCGCTGGTTTTCAGCGCCGCATCTCGAATGAATTCAGCCGGGAGTCGGAATCTTGCTCCGCGAGCAAGCAAACGATTTTGCGGATCGCGTTCAAGAAGCTCTGTGGTCGTCCGAGAGTCTTGGCGATACGTCGATGACATGACAATTTGCTTCACGAGTGACTTGACGTTCCAGCCGCTGTCACGGAAGTCGACTGCCAGCCAGTCGAGCAGTTCCGGATGACTTGGCCATTCCCCCTGCGAGCCAAAATCGGCAGCCGTTGCGACAAGCCCGGTTCCAAATAGCATTTTCCAAAAGCGATTTACGGCGACTCGCGCGGTGAGTGGATGCACCGGGGAGACTAGCCACTGGGCTAGTCCGAGTCGATCGCGCGAAGCGTTCTCCGGCATCGCTGGCAACGACGCGATGGTCCCGGCTTCAACCTTCACGGTCGGTTGCATATAGTCACCGCGATTCAGAATGAACGTATCGCGTGGCTTCGCATCGACATCCATGACCATCGTGGCAAATGGTTCGGTCAGGGTGGCGACTCGTTCGCGCAGGTTGGTCAAGTCAATTCGTGTGCGTTCAAGTTCTTGAGCGTGCGCAGAACAGTACTTCCAGAGAGCAACTTCTTGTTCGGCGGTTCGACTTGTCGGCTCACATTCGAGGATTGCAAGAATTTCACTCGGCAACTCGGTTCCGTCGTCGTTTCCCGTGATCACTCGAAGCTCGATCAATTGCGGAATGAGTGAGCGTCCATTTCCGAAGTTGAGCTGCACGGTCAAATAAGGTGTATTCATCGACTCGATAGGTGAGGTCAAACTCGCCGTGAGGTGAACAGGACCTTCACTTTGCAAATCGGGTGACCAGCCATCGTCGTTGCGTGGATCAAGGCAGCGTGCAGGTGGATGAGCCGCGTCCCACGAGTTCGCGGTCACTTGGGAGAAGGTTCGCAGCTTGAAAAGGTTGACTTGATCGCCGGGAACAGCATCCGAGGTTGCCGCTAAGGCCGTCAACATGAACGTCCCTTTTACTCCCGGTCCGTTTCCCCAACCGCCCGCGGGAAGATCGGCAACGGGATGGATCACAACGCGAATGCCTGTGATCGGACGGTCGAGTTTCGGCAGCTCAGTTGAGATATCGAACGCGGCCATCGATCCGGTATTGGTGAGCCGAACGAACTTCTCGTCTTCCACCTCAAAGCCACCTCCGCGATTGGGTGTCGACGCTTTGATCACTCGAACTGCATGCGCCGCGAAGTCTTTACCGCGCAACGCCTGCTTCGCCTTCTCGCGTTTCTCCCACGCGGCGAGAACCACGTCGGTGCGAGTCTCCAATCGCATTTCTAGTTCGGCGATTTCTCGTTTCAGTGAATCAAGCTCGTCAGTCCTCAGAACTGTCTTGGCGTTGATGAATGGCCCTGGATTAACACCACCATTACCATCCAGACCCTTATCGCTGAGCGAATTGAAGAAGGCAAAGAGTTGATAGTAATCCTTCTGTGAAATCGGATCGAATTTATGATCGTGACACTGCGCACACCCGAGCGTTAGCCCCATGATCGATTCGCCAAGCGTCTTGATTCGATCTGCGTTGTAGTTGGTGAGGTTTTCCTCGGGAATGGTGCCGCCTTCGTGAGTCACCATGTTGTTGCGTTGAAATCCGGTTGCAATCTTCATGGCATCGTTAGCGCTGGGGAGCAGGTCGCCTGCAAGCTGTTGCACCAAGAATTGATCGTAAGGCAAGTTATCGTTCAACGATTGGATCACCCAATCACGCCACAACCACATGTGTCGACCGCCGTCGATCGAAAAACCGTTCGTATCGGCGTAACGAGCCGCATCGAGCCAGTCGACAGCGATTCGCTCGCCGAACGAGGGACTTCTCAGCAGACGATCAACAAGATTTTCATAAGCGTCCGGCGACGGATCGTTCGTGAACGATTTCACATCGTCCCCGCTCGGAGGCAAGCCGGTCAGGTCAAGGGACAATCGGCGAATGAGAGTCGCTCGATCAGCCTGTACCGAAGGTTGGATTCCTTCCTTGGCAAGACGTTCCAGAACGAACGCATCGATCGGCGACTTGTCGGCAAACGATTCGGGAAGTGCAGTTTGAACCGGAGCGATGAAAGACCAATGGCCAGCATAGACGGCGCCCTGTTCGATCCATTGACGCAACGTCTGCTTCTCTTTGTCATCAAGGGGCGCATGTGCCTTCGGCGGCGGCATGACAGTGTCTTCGTCCTCGCTGACGACGCGCTGCCAAGCTTCACTCTCGTCGAGACTTTCTGGTTTGACCGCGACCGTGCCGCCTCGATCCATGTAAGCCGACTCAGCGATATCCATTCTGAGATCGGCCTCTCGGCTCTTTTCGTCGAAGCCGTGGCAAGCGAAACAGTGTTCGCTCAGAATCGGACGCACGTCTCGGTTATAATCCAGTGCATTGCTTTTCTTACTTTCCAACGCCACAGCCGAAACCTGCAGGCACAAACAAACTGCGGTGGTGATCAACGAGACGAGACAGTTGCACTTTGATCGCGACATAGAATCATTCAACGGCTTCAAAAAACCAAAGGATCGTTAAGCTCACCTGCCATGCATTGTGAAAGCCCCGCGGAGAAATGTACAGACTCCACAATTGAAATCGATCCATTCTTTGAGCGTGATAGGACGATTCTAAAAGCCTGAAGGCGGATTTCCGGTCGGATGTTTTCAACTCGTTTGCCGAGCGAACGCTCCCCCGATCATTTATCAAGCCAAGAAACATGTTCGCATCTTGCTTCAGCTGAAACATCAACTCATCGATACGAGCGAAGCATACACTGAAGCCATTTTCAATTGTTCGTTGGCCCAACGCCACACAAATTTGCGTCTTTCCAGCGCCCAGAGGAGCTTGCAACAATAACCCTTGGCAATCGCGAATCCACTGGCATGTCGAGGCGTTTCCATCTGGCGTTCCTCTTGACGCGCGATCTCAAGCCTTAACAGTTCGTCCAAAAACTGCGTTGCGTTCCGGTCGTGCTTCACGCTCTGTGACACCAAGAACCAAAAGGGTCAAGCGTTAAATAATAATCGGTTGCAGTGCTAGCTACCAATAGATTGGATAGCCCGCGAGCAAAACAACGGTGTCGCATACCTTTTCCGCCACCACCTTTTCCGCCACCCTACTTTAGCTGCCGCAGGTTCACTCGCCAGACCTGCATGGCACCCCCGGCGACGAAGAGCATTTCGCCATCTTTCGTGAGCGAATTAAATTCGCCCGGCCATTGCGGTTGGTCAACCGGCAGGGTTTTGATAAAGTTGATCGCACCCGTCTTGCGGTCCAGGCCGACAACGCGGTGGTCCAGTGTAATCGCGATCAATGACGCGTCCGTCGAAACAATATCGGCCGAGAA
>Ga0105046_10008761_pt1 | contig 15870 bp, 14 predicted proteins | sample MAT03_FD_78385 | JGI IMG/M metagenome (GOLD analysis project Ga0105046, IMG submission 78385) | Freshwater microbial communities from Lake Fryxell liftoff mats and glacier meltwater in Antarctica - MAT-03 (megahit assembly) | ecosystem: Environmental > Aquatic > Freshwater > Ice > Liftoff...
CGATGCCTCAGGCCGAATGGACGGGTTGCTGTGCGATTCCCCGTCCGTCGTTCGCGAACGATAGTCGCCAAGCCAAGCCTGTCCGGTTCAGGCAACCCGCACCGGCCGTCGCCCGTTGCAACTCCCTGGCGTTATCCCGCGTTCGCCGGCGGGTGCGACTGGCCGTCTGGGCCAGTCACGCAGGAACGCGGGAGCGCACAGTACTGCGCCCCCGCGTTGTCACCTGGCGATCCCCGGGTCAGAACTTGACGCTGGCTTCCACGAAAACCTGACGCCCGCGGTTCTGGTTGAGGATGATGTCGTCGCCGGTCGGCACGCCGAACCCGTTGGGGGGTGCGAGGAACGGCCGATCTCCCGAGGTGTTGGTGTAGATCTTGTCGGTCAGGTTGATCCCGACCAAGGCCACCCGCCAGAGATCGTCGATATCGCCGAACGAAATCCGCCCGTCGAACGTGGCGAACGACTTCTGGACAAAGTCGCTCCGCCGCGCGCTGTTGGTGATGTAGCTGTCCGAAAAGGTCACGTTGCCGCCCAGGCCAAGCGCGAGGCTTTCGCCGATCGGAGCCTTGTAGTCGAACGCGACGTTGCCCGCGAACTTCGGCGCGCGCGACAGTTTGCGCCCGCTCAGATCGACATCGTCCGCAGTACCGAACACGACATCGGGGCCGGGGAGGATGAAGCTCTTAAATTTGGCCTGGAGATAGGCCAGGTTGGCCGTCAGTTGCAGCCCGTCCACCGGCGGCCTCCAGCGCAGTTCGAGTTCTGCGCCCTTGGTCTCGGCCTTGCCCGCGTTGAGCGTGATGAACTGCACCACCGTCGCGTTGAAGATCTGGATCTGGAGGTCCTTGAACGTGTAGTAATAGACTGTGCCGTTGAGCGTCACGGTGTTGTCGGCCAGCTCCGACTTGAAGCCGATCTCACCGCCGCGCGCCTTTTCCGACTTGTAGATCAGCGAGCTGAAATCACCAGTTCGAGCGGCCGTGCCAAGGCTGTTGGATGGCAACGCGGAGTTGTCGATCCCGCCCGACTTGAAGCCGGTTTTGTACGATGCGAAGACGTTGAAATCGGGAGAGACGGTATACTTGATCGTCGCTTCGGGCGACACATTCTTATCGTTGAAGCGGATCGGCCCGGAGAAGAACCCGCTGCGCAGGAACGCCGCCGCTGGCAGAGCCGCATGGACAAAAGGAATGTTGATCGTGTTGATCTTTTGCTCGTCGGTATAGCGCACGCCGCCCGACACTTCGATCTGCTCAGTCGGGTTCCAGGTCAGGCTGCCGAAGACGGAGAATGCGTCAGTCTTGGTGATGTGGATCTTTTTATAGTCGAAGGTGTTGCCGGTGATCGGGTCGGGCAGGATCAGCGAGATGTTGACCGCCTGTTGCGAAGTGTCGAAAATGAACCGGCGGTTCTCATAGAACACACCTGCCATGAAATTGATCGGCCCGTCCAAATCGGTTTGCAGGCGCAGTTCCTGGCTCAATTGCCTGAGCGCGTTGCGCGGATCGCTGCCACCCACGCCCAGCGGAACGCCCGGCCCGTTGATCGCCGCCAGCGCCGGGGCACGGCCCGACAGCGGCACTCCGGTCAGGGCCTGAAGCGGCGAGAACGCAGGGCCGATTCCGCCATAGGAGAAGTTGTCGGAATCGGTCGCATCGAGATCGGCATAGCCGGTGATCGAGGTCAGGCTGAGCCAATCGGTAATGTTGGCGTCGAGACGCAGCCGGGCGAAGTAAAGGTCGGTCTCGCCGAACGGCACCCCGTTGAAGCCGACCGCCTTCGACGGAGCCGGCACCTTCCGCGCGAGTGGTGGGGCGACGTCGGGCGTGAAGTACTTGCCGTTGCCAATCTTGCAGTCGTACCCTGCGGGGATCGCGACTGCGCCACCAAGCAGATAGATCTCGTCGGCCCGGCCATTTGCTCCGCAGAAAATGTCTGCCTGCGTGATCGCGCCGTCGTTCTCATTGCGCACGTACTGGAACTTGAAGTTGGCCTTGAAGTATTCATCCGGCTCCCAGTTGAGCGTCACACGCCCCACGAAATCCTTCAGACCGCGCGGATTGTTGACCGCCGGAGTATTGGCCTGGAGCCGCTGATAGCGATCGATGTCGGTATATTGTGCCGCCACGCGGATGCCCAGCGTATCGGTGAGCGGACCGGAAATGTAGGCGCTGCCGACCTTGCCCTTCTCCTCGAACTCGTAGGAAGCCTTCCCACCGATCACCCAGGTCGAAGTCGGCTCGGCCGACTTGATCGAGAACACGCCCGCCGAAGCGCTCTTGCCGTAATAGAGCGATTGCGGGCCTTTCAGCACCTCGATCTGGCCGACATCGAAGAAGCCCGCCTGGACCAAGCGCATCGTGCTGATCTGGACGCCGTCGAAATCGAACGCGACCGCTGAATCGAACGATGCCGAGATTGCCGAAGAGCCCACGCCGCGCAGCGCGATCGTGCCGCCCGAACCCGACCCACCGACCTGCACGTTGAGCAGCGGCACGCGGCTCGCGACATCCTCGGCCTTGCTCACATTGTAATCGGAAAGGGTCTTGCCATCGACCACCGCGACCATGATCGGGACTTCCTGCAGTGTTTCGTCCTGCTTGCGCGCGGTAACGATGATGGCGTTGCCGTCCACAGCCTCCTCTTCGGACGCTTGCGGCGTGGCATCCTGCGCCAGCGCCGCCTGGGGCAGGGCAAAGCCAACAATGCCTGCCGCCGAGGCGAGCAGGGTGTTGCGGAAGCTCCGCGCGAGGCGATTATCGATTCCCGAACCAGTCATGCCCATCCTCCCCATAAAGGTCGCCGAGGCTCAAGCCCCGCTGTCAACCCGGCACCGCAAAAATCGAAGGCATCGCGGTTACCGTCGGCAATTTTTCTACTCGGCGGCGGGCACATGCACATTTAGCAAAACCGCTAGGCGGGACGATTTGCCCGGCGCGATTACGCTACCGCCGTGAGGTGCTCACCCGCCATCGCCGCTTGCATCTGGGCTTGCATCGTCGCTTGCATCTGGGCTTGCATCTGCGCGACACGCGGATCGTTGGGCCAGACCCACTCCTCGCCGATCACCGGATCGACCCGCAACCGGGTGGGGACGTTGTCTTCTCCGATCATGCGGTCGCAGCTCTGGTGGAACGAATAAATCCGGGCCTCCTGATAGCTCAGCGGGACCGACTGGAACCCCCGGCTCTGCATCGACTTCTGGATCGCCTCGCCGAACTGGGTGTCCTCGAGGATGATCCGGCTCATCGCCCGGCCATTGGGCTGGCTCTCGTCGGGCACGGTCCACAGGTCGGGCGCGGGACCGTCGCCCCAGTCCGGGGCCATCGTCACCAGCTCCAGCCGGGTCGTGCCGACCGAGGTCGGCCAGAACAGCAGCGGCGGGACGAAATAGTTCGACAGCGGCGAGACCCAGTTGGGAAACAGGGTGTAGCTCTGCGTCGTGGTCCGGCCGAGTTCGCCGACCGTCTCGATTTGCTGCCAGTTGGCCATGCTGTCGACGCTGCGGACATGCTCGCGATTGGTCGCAGGCGGCGGCGGGGCGAGCATCCGGGCGTGGCCGTTGGGATAGAAGCTGTTGAAATTGCGCTTGCTGTCGACCAGCGGCGCGACCGTTTCGGCGTGGATGAAGGGCACATGGTATACCTCCATGTTGGCCTCCATCGCGACCTTCCAGTTGCACTGCAGCTCGAACGAATGGCGCGCGGCGAGGCGCAGTTCGTCGAACCGGAATTCGGCCCATTCATCGGCGAGAGGCCCGAGCCAGTCGAGCAGGCTCATCGCGCCCTGGTCGAAATTGACGTAGATCAGCTTGCCGAACATCTCGCAGCGCACCGCGATCAAGCTGCGGCAGGTGAGATCGAGATTGGCGAAGTCGCGCCGTTCGGGCACCCGCACCAGCGTCCCGTCGGTCTTGTAGGTCCAGTGGTGATAGGCGCAGACCAGCCGCAGCGCCTTGCCCCGGTCCTCGGTGACCACCGGCGCTCCGCGATGACGGCAGGTGTTGTAGAAGGCGCGCACCACCCCGTCGGTGCCGTGGACGATGACGATCGGATCGCCGGCATTGTGCCAGCGCATGAAGCAGCCCGGCTCGGGCACTTCGTCGAGGTGCCCGGCGAACAGCCACGACTTGCGGAAAATATGCTCCTGCTCGAGCGCGAAATATTCGGGCGAGGTGTAGCGCTCGGCGGGCATATCGGGGAGCGGCGGAAAGCCCTCGGGCGGAGCGGTGCGCCGCCCTTCCCAATCCATCATCGCCTTGAGCCGGGCGACCTCCTCGGGGCTGAACGGCATGCGCGCTATCCTCTCGCGCCGAAGACTAGGGGGTGTGCGGGGGCGGGGTAACTCTCACATTTGGGCAACCGGAGCCAACCGTCGGGCCGCTAAGCTTTTTGACGGTATGGCCCGCCCCGCCCCCCGGCTACCAAGGTCGAAAGACGAAGATCGAACATTGGGAAGAGCGGAAGATGGCAGGACGCGTCGAGGGCAAGGTGGCGCTGGTCACCGGCGGGGCGATGGGCCTGGGCAAGGCCGATTGCCTGCGGCTCGCCGAGGAAGGCGCGAAGATCGTCGTGACCGACATCGACCTGGCAGGCGCGCAAGCCGTGGCCGATGCGACCGGCGGACACGCCTTCGCGCAGGACGTCCGGGACGAGGCCCGCTGGCAGGAAATCATCGCCGAGGTCGAACGGCTGCATGGACGGCTCGACATCCTCGTCAACAATGCCGGCAACGTCATCTTCGAATCGATCGAGGATTGCTCGGCCGACCATTTCCGCCTGCACATGGCGATCCACGTCGAGGGGACGTTCTTCGGCTGCAAGTATGCGCTGCCGCTGATGAAGGCGTCGGGCGGCGGCTCGATCATCAACATGGCCTCGAGCGCCTCGCTGATGGGCTATGGCACGATCGTCGCCTATACCGCCGCCAAGGGCGCGATCCGTTCGATGACCAAGTCGATCGCGATGCATTGCCAGGACGAGGGCTATGGCATCCGCTGCAACGCGCTGATGCCGGGCGGGATCGAGACTCCGATGGTCCAGGCAGTCTCGGGCCGACCGGGGCAAGAGCAGCCGGTGCCCGAAGGCGCGCTGCCCGCGCTGGCGCTGGGCAGCCCGCGCGACGTCGCCAACATGGTGCTCTATCTCGCCTCGGACGAGGCCCGCTTCCTGACCGGCATGGAAATTCCCATAGACAACGGCCTCAATGCCCGCCCCCACCATTGAAATCCCGGCCACCGGAACCGTGGAGACCGGGCGGCCGCAATCGTCCATCTATCGCTGGTACGTGCTTGGCGCGCTGACCCTGACCAGCCTGTTCAGCGTTGCCGACCGGCTGGTCCTGTCGATCCTGATCGAGGACATCAAGGCCGAGTTCACGCTGACCGACAGCGAGCTGGGCCTGCTTACCGGGCTCGCTTTTTCGCTGTTCTACGTGATCTTCGGTTTCCCTTTCGCGCGCCTCGCCGACCGGGCGAGCCGCAAGAACATCGTCGCGGCTGCGCTCACGATGTGGAGCGTGATGACGATGGTGTGCGGCGCGGCGGTCGGCTTCTGGTCGCTGTTCGCCGCTCGGATGGGGGTCGGCGTGGGCGAGGCGGGGAGCGGCCCGGCGGGCCAGTCGATGCTCGCCGACTACTTCCCGCGCGAACAGCTCGCCCGGGCGATGGGCTTTCTGACGCTGGGGGCGACGCTGGGGACCGTGACCGGCTTGATGGCGGGCGGGCTGCTGGCCGACGCCTATGGCTGGCGCATGGCCTTCGTCCTGCTCGGGCTGCCCGGCGTGCTACTCGGCCTCATCGTGTTTCTGACTGTGCGCGAACCGCCGCGCGGACGCTATGCCAAGGGCGGGCTGGCCGAAGCGAAGCAGCGCCCGCTCGGCGAGGCGCTGCTGCGTCTGCTCCGCAACAAGGTCTATCTCGGCGTTATGGCCGGGTTCGCTGTGCAGATCATGATCGGCTATGCGCTGGCGATCTGGATGGCACCGATGATGATGCGCAATTTCGAGGTATCGGCCGGGACGGTCGGGCTGTTCCTTGGCCTCGCGTTCCTGCTCGGCGGCATCCCCGGCCCGATCGCGGGAGGCTTCCTGACCGACTGGCTGGTCCGCCGCGACGAGCGCTGGCGGGCCTGGCTGCCCGGCGTGCTGGGTGTCGTCTGCCTCGTGCCGCTGTCGCTGTGTCTGCTGGCGACCGACTTCTGGACGTTCCTTGGCCTGTTTTCGGTGGCCTATGCGATCTTCGTCGGGACCCAGGCGCCGATCCTCTCGCTGATCCAGATTTCGCTCGATGCCAGCGAGCGCGCGCTGGGCTTCGCCTTCGCGCTGTTCTTCAACAACCTGATCGGCCAGGCGGTCAGTGCCGCCGCGATCGGCGGGATGAGCGATGCCTTCGCGCCGAGCCTTGGCACGGCCTCGCTCAATCTGGCGGTGTTCATCGTCTGCGCCGGATCGGGCCTCGCCGCGCTTGGCATCTTCTTGTGGACCGCGCGGCAGATGCGCCTGTCGGCATCATAATCGGTGCCCTCCACCTTCAGCTGGAGTTGGAGGAGCAAAATTCCTTAAACTCACAAAAAATCCTGCCTTCCTCGGCCTGAACCTATTCGCTGTCCTTCCACACCGCCGCCGAGGGCCGCTGGCTCGTCTGCTCGACCAGCCGCGCCAGGTTGGCGGTGCCTTCAGGAAGTTTCCAGCCGACCGTAAAGCCGAACTGGATGAAGCAGAACACCAGCAGGTCGGCCAGGGTGAAGCGGCCTAGCGCCAGATGATCGCGCCCGCCCAGCTGTCCATCGAGCCACGCGAACTTCTCGTTGGCCAGCGCGGTCAGCTCCGCCGCTGCCTCGGGGCTCGCCACGCTCATCCGCGGTGCGAACATCGGCCGCCCCGCCCCGCCGCGAAAGCCCGTCGTCATCGGCACGACCACGTCCTGATCGAACCAGCGCAGCCACTTGCGCACTTCCGCCCGCTCCACCGGAGTACGACCGATCAGATTGGGGTCGGGCTGCACCTCCTCGAGATATTCGCAGATCGGCAGCGATTCGGTCAGCCGGATGCCGTCGTCGAGTTCGAGCACCGGCAGCGTCTGGAGCACGTTGACCGCCGCGAATTCCTCCGAGCGGTTGGTCCCGGCAATGATGTCGTAATGGATCCGCTCGACCTCGATCCGCTTCTCGATCAGGAACATGCGTACCAGGCGGGGATTGGGACCAACGCTGGAATAGAGCTTCATCGCAAAAGCGCTCCTGTGGGCTGGTGTGGACTTATAGGCGCTCGCCACCGGTCGCTCGCCTGATAATTCCGCCAGTGCGACGCGCCGCGCAGGCCGCGCTCTTACTTTTGCTGATTACGCTTTCCAGCCCGATCCCCTAGACCGGCGGCAACGGCACAAAAGCATGGAGGAGCGGGCGATGGATCTGGGTCTGGCAGGCAAGAAGGTCATCATGAACGGCGGGGCGCACGGGCTCGGGCTCGCCAGCCTCAAGCATTTCGTCGCCGAAGGGGCCGATGTCGCCTTCTTCAGCCGCAAGGAGGAGAAGATCGAGGCCGCCAAGGCCGCGATTTCCGCCGCGGGCCCCGGTAAAGTCCACGGCGACGTGTTCGATCTCGCCGATGGCGGCGATGCCTACAAGGCGTGGCTGACCAAGGCCGCCGACGCATTGGGCGGCTGCGACATCTTCGTCCACATGGCGAGTTCGTCGGGCGCGGGTGCGACTGGCGACTGGCAGAAGACCCTCGACATGGACATCATGGGCGCGGTCCACGCTGTCGAAGTGCTGACGCCGCACCTTGCCGCCAGCGGCTCCGGCTCGATCGTCTTCATGTCATCGACCGCCGCGCTCGAGACGTTCATCGCCCCGCAGGCGTTCAACGCGCTGAAGGCCGCGCTGATCACGTACGGATCGCAGCTCAGCCAGGCGCTCGCGGCGCAGCAGATCCGCGTCAACTGCGTATCGCCCGGCGCGATCTATTACGGCGATGGCAACTGGAACACGATCAAGCAGCACGTCCCCGCGCTGTACGATGCGACCCTCGCGAAGATGCCGATGGGCCGTTACGGCGAGCCCGACGAGGTCGCCAAGGTGGTGGTGTTCGTCGCCAGCCCGGCCTGCCCCTACATGACCGGCACGAATGTCGTCGTCGACGGCGGCTTCACCCAGCGCGTCCAGTTCTGAGCGAAAGACCCAAGCCATGGCCGAAATCGACCGCGACAAGCTGCGCGACATCTACACCCGCACGATGAAGGTGAACCGCACCGACGAGAAGTTTCGCTCGCTGCTGATGGGCGGCAAGGTCGCGGTGATGTATTACAGCGTGCGCGGACAGGAGCTGGTTTCCGCCGCGATGATGGCCGCGCTGAACGACGACGACTATGTCGTCTGCACCTATCGCGGCCAGGGCGAGCAGACCGCCAAGGGCATCCCGGCAGACAAGTGGTGGGCCGAATGCCTCGGCCGCGCCACCGGCACTTGCAAGGGCAAGGGCGGGACAATGCACATCACCCATCCCGAAAAGGGCATCATGGTGACGACCGGCGTGGTCGGATCGGGCCTGCCGATCGCCAATGGCTTGGCGATGGCCAGCCAGAACAACGGCGACGGCAAGGTCACCGTGGTCAGCTTCGGCGACGGCGCCTCCAACATCGGCGGCTTCCACGAAGCGATGAACATGGCGCAGCTGTATAAGCTGCCGGTGATCTTCCTGTGCCAGAACAACCGCTACGGCGAGCACACCGCGTTCGCCGACCACACCGACAGCGCCTCGATCGCGGAGCGCGCGGCGGGCTACGGCATGAAGGGCGTGACGGTCGACGGCAACGATGTCGAGGCGATGTACGGCGCGGCGAAGGACGCGGTGGATCGCGCGCGCGCGGGCCAAGGCCCGACCCTGCTCGAGGCGATGTGCTATCGCATGATGGGCCACTTCTTCGGCGCGGACTTCTCGTACATGCCGCCCGAACACCTCGCCGAAATGGCGCGCGAGGACCCGCTGCCCAAGCTGCGCAAGGTGATGCTCGAACGCCAGTTCAGCGAAGAGGAACTCGACCGGATCGTCGCCGAAATCGACGCCGAGATCGACGCTGCGGTGGAATCTGCGCTCGCCGCCCCCCTGCCCGATCCGGCTGAACTGAAACTCGACGTGTTCGAGGAGGAGATGGCCTGATGGGCATGATCACGATGACCCAGGCACTCAACCACGCGATCGACGAGGCGATGGCGGAGGATGCCGGCGTGTTCTGTCTGGGCGAGGACGTCTCGGCCAAGCAGGGCGGCGGGGTGTTCAAGGTGACCCAGGGCCTCACCGAGAAGTACGGCGCCAATCGCGTCCGCGCCACGCCGATCTCGGAGACCGCGATCATCGGCGCCGCAATCGGCGCGGCGCTGGCCGGACAGCGCCCGATCGCCGAGATCATGCTGATGAACTTCGTCGGCGTGTGCATGGACCAGATCGTCAATCACGCCGCCAAGCTGCGCTTCATGTCGGGCGGGCAGACCTGCGTGCCGATGGTGATCCGCACCACCACCGGGGTCGGGGTCGGCTTCGGCGGGCAGCATTCGGACATGCTCGAGGCCTGGTTCGCGCATGTCGCCGGGATCAAGGTCGTCACGCCGTCGAACCCGGCCGACGCCAGGGGCCTGATGCGCGCCTCGATCGACTGCAACGATCCGGTGATCTTCATCGAGAACATCCTGTGCTACGGGCTCAAGGCCGAGGATCCCGGCCCCGGCTATCGCGTGCCGCTGGGCAAGGCCGCGATCACCCGCGAGGGGACCGACATCTCGCTGATCACCTATGGCCGCACCGTGCTCGATGCGGTCGCGGTGGCCGACGAGCTGGCCAACGAAGGCATCTCGGTCGAAGTGGTCGACCTGCGCACGATCGCGCCTTACGACGAAGAAACGGTGCTGGCTTCTGTGCGCAAGACCGGCCGCGCGATCACGCTGCACGAAGCGGTGCGCCCGTTCGGCACCGGCGCGGAAATCGCCGCGACGATCCAGGAAAAGGCGTGGGACCAGCTCAAGGGCCCGGTCCTGCGGATCGGCGGGACGTTCTCGCCCGTCCCGTTCGCCAGTGTGCTCGAACAGGCGTGGATCCCGACCAAGCCTCAAATCGTTGCCGCGATCAAGGCGAGCGTGGGGAGAGCCTGAGCGGTGGCCAGCGAAGTCCGCATCCCCAAGCTGGGGATGAGCATCACCGAAATGACCCTGCTCGAATGGATGTTCGCCGACGGCGACCCCGTCGAGAAGGGCGACGTGATCTATACGGTCGAGACCGACAAGAGCACCTCCGAAGTCGAGGCGCAGGATTCGGGCATCATCCATCCTTCGGGGCAGGAAGGCGAAGTGTATCAGGTCGGCGATTTGATCGGCACGATCGATTAGGCTGGCGGGCCCTCGCCCGAATACGTCATCGTCATTGCGAGCGTAGCGAAGCAATCCAGAGCGTCAGTGCGCAACCGCCTCTGGATTGCTTCGCCGCGCTCGTAATTACAGCGAATACTTCGAAACCTGGCGGCCTCAGTAAGCCTTCCTCCAGTCATGCCGCGCCAGCCATTCGCGCATCGGCGTCGGCTCGACCCCCAGCAGGCGGCGGTTGGCATCCGGATCGACGATCAGCGGCGAGGCTGGCTGGTCGTTGTAGAACCGATAGAACCTGGCCATCCCCTCGTAGATGCTGAGCGGCGCGACCTCGCGTGATCCGGTGACCAGCTCGCTCATCCGCGCAGCGAATTCGTCGGGCGAGAGGCTCTGAAAGCGGACCGACTGGCCCGCCGCCTCGGTCAGCCGTTCGGCCACCTCGTCACCGACCAGCGCTTCAGGCCCGCCGACCGGCACGTGGTGACCATCGGCGGCGTCAGTCGCCAACGCGGCGGCCATGCATTCGGCGACATCGTCGAGGCACACCCAGCTGATTTTAAGGTCCGGCGCGGCCGGATAGGCAAAGATGCCGTGATTGACGATCGATGGCTTGGCCCAGACGCGGACGATGTTGTCCATGAACACCACCGGCTCGATGAACACGCAGGGGATGCCGGTGTCTTCCAGCGCGCGCTCGATATCGCGGCGGCCATCGTGCGCCGACAGGTCGAGGTCGTGATCGGCGACGAAGCAGCTGGTGTTGAAGACGATCTTCTGCAGCCCGGCTGATGCTGCGCCTTCCGCGATGTTGCGCCCGAATTGCGCCGCGCGGGCACGGTCGAACTCGAACGGCAGGTGCATGGCGAGCGCATCGTGTCCCGCAAAGGCGCGCGCGAGGCTGGCTGCATCCATGATGTCCGCCGCGACTGCGGGAAGATGCGCAACCGGCGTTCCCGCCAGCGCAGCGGCCCGCCGCACTCCCGCCGAAACCGCGAACCCGCGCCGTTCGAGCGCGGCGACCAGCGGAATGCCCTGATCGGCCGGTGCCCCCAGCACCATGACTTTGGCGATACTCACGCGACGGGCCTCACGCCTTGGCGGCGACCGGGCCCGGCAGTTCCCCATCGATATATTTCATCAGCGTGCGATTGAAGTGGCGCACCCGGCTGTCCTGATAGGCGCCGAGTTCCATCAGCCCGTTGGCCGAAGACTTCATGCCCGTCTGGACATGCGGGAGGTTCGACATGTCCTGGTCGAACACCCCGGCCAGTCCCTCGCCCATGATGTGGTTGGCCCAGGCGAATGGCTCGTCGTCGGGGATATAGACCCGTTCCACCGCGCGGGGGCGGGTTCCACCCTTCGGCGTCGGGGCGAGGACACGGATTTCCATCACGCACCAGTCGGGGGTGTCGCCGGGCAGCCAGCGATAGACCAGCGCCGGCATGTACCCGCCCCACGGCGCGAAATTGGGGAAGATGTTGTACGTGAAATTGTCGAGCATCTCGGTGTCGCTCTTGTCCGTGTAGTCATGCCCGTAATTGCTCGCGAAGCCTTGGCGGTTAGCCTCGGCGAGCAATTTGCGGGCATAGAGCGGATCGGTCTTGTCGAGATCGACGCCTTCTGCGCTGGCGCTGAAGCGGCGGTTGGTCTTGGCATCGCTGCCGCCCGAGAACTCGGCCATCTTGTCCAGCACATACTGCTGGTCCTTGCCGCTAACGTGTGGCGAGAGGACGCCCGACGGGGTGATCGCCCGGTTGAAGAAATCGCCGTAGAGATCGTAGCGTGTGTTGGCATCGCCGAGGAACGGCAGCAGCTGCGGGTGCGTGGTGACCGAGTGCCACGCCTCCAGGAACGCCTCGGCGGTGGCCTTCCAGTTGGCGTCGATCCGCTTTGCGACCCACATCGCGGTATAGCGGTTGGTCAGGTCGTAGCTCTCGTACTGATCGAGCACCGGCCCGACCCACTCGACGAACTCGGGGATGTCGGCATTCTCGGTGATCATCACGAACCCCTGCCACAGGTTCACGCGAACCTCGGGCAGGCTCATGTCCTTGCCTTCCAGATGCTTGAAATCCCACGCGCACGGGATTTCCTTCAGCGATCCGTCGGTGCGCCAGGTGAAACCGTGGAACGGGCAGCGCAGCTGGGTGGTGTTGCCCGGCGTCGTCCGCAGCTTGCGCCCGCGATGGAGGCAGACGTTGTAGAACGCGCGCACCTCGCCATCGCGCTGGCGGACCAGCAGAAAAGACTTTTCCGCAATTTCGAACACCACGGTGTCGCCCGGATCGGGCATTTCGTCCTCGCGGGCGGCGAACAGCCAGACGTTGGGCCACATCCGCTCGCGCTCGATCCGCGCGAATTCGGCGCTGACATAGGGCTCGATCGCAATCGGATCGTTGGGCATGTCGAAACCCGATTCCTCGAAAAGGTAATCGGGGACCCGGCGGGTGTCCGCCTCGAGCATGTCATTATAGCTGATTCCGGGGCAACGGTCAGTACGGGGGTCGTCGCGGGCGATCCTGGTGGTTTCGTTCACAGCCTTCACTCTTCATTTGCGCAGTGGGCAATGCGGTGGAGTTGCCACAGCCTTGCCGGAGCGTATCCTAGCGTAACTATGAGGAGTGGGAGATGTCCACCAATCACGGCCTGGCGCGGCTTGGGCCGGTGATGCAGCTGGCGTGGCTGCCGGAAGATTTCGACGCGGCGCTGCGCCACTGGACCGAGGTCATGGGCGTCGGCCCGTTCTTCCTGCTCGAGAATATCGAGCTGGCCAACATGCGCTATCTCGGCGCGCCGACCACGGCGAAGTTCACGCTCGCGCTATCCTATTGGGGCGATACCCAGATCGAGCTGATCCGCCCCGAGAACGACGAGCCGTCGATCTACAATGGCGAATATGCGGTGCGCGACCGGCTCCACCACGTCTGCCTGCTGGTCGACGACATCGCCGATGCCTATGCCGCCTGCGCCGCGCAGGGGGCGGAAATCATTGTCGAAGGGGACGTCGGCGATTCGGGCAAAGTGATCTATGCCGATCCGGGCGGCGGGCCGGGCAGCCTGGTCGAAATGCTTCAATCCCAGCCCGGCACTGCTGATCTGTTCGCAATGATCCAGCAAACAGCGGCCACTTGGGACGGCAGCGATCCGGTGCGGAAACTCGGTTAAAGCGCCTTCAAAGCCCCAGCACAGACTTTGCGATGATGTTCTTCTGCACCTCGTTCGACCCGCCGAAGATCGTCGCGGCGCGGTTGTTGAGGTAGCGGCCCAGCGCGACCTGCGCGCCTTCGCTGCCGACCGCTTCGGGGGCCTCGTTGCCATAGAGCGGCCGCTCGAACGGCAGCTGCAGCGCATCGTAACCGTAAAGCTCAAGGCGCAGCGCGTCGACCTGCTGGCCCAGGTTCGAGCTGAGCAGCTTGACCAGCGATGTCTGCGGTCCCGGCGCGCGGCCCTTGGCAAGATCGGCAAGGATGCGCAGTTCGGTCACTTCAAGCGCCTCGGCCTCGAGCCGGGCCTGGGCGAGCCGGTCGCGGAACCGCGGATCGTGCCCCAACGCGCCGTTGACGCCCGACGGCGCGTGCTTGGCCAGTTCGCCCAACTCGTTGATCGTGCGCAGCAGCCGCGGCGCGAACGACGATCCGCCGCGCTCGTTCTCCAGCAGGAACTTGGCGATGGTCCAACCCTGCCCCTCCTCGCCGATCCGGTTCCCGATTCCCGTCACCGCATCGGTGAGGAACACCTGGTTGACCTCATGATCGCCCGACATCGAGACGATCGGCGCAACCTCGACGCCCGATTGGTCCATCGGCACCAGCAGGAAGCTGATCCCGGCCTGCTTCTTCACCTCGGCATCGGTGCGGACCAGCGCGAACATCCAGTTGGCGTGATGCGCATGGGTGGTCCAGATCTTCGAGCCATTGATGACGTAGTGGTCGCCCCCGGAACTGGCGACTCGCCGCGCCCGGGTCTTGAGCGAGGCGAGATCCGAACCGCTGCCCGGCTCCGAATAGCCTTGGCACCAATAGTCCTCGCCCGACAGGATACGCGGCAGGAAGCGGGCCTTCTGCTCGGGCGTGCCGAATGCGCAGATCACCGGGCCGACCAGTCGCAGGCCCAGGACCGACAGGCCCGGCGCGCCAGCGAGGCCGCATTCCTTCTCGAACAGGAAGCGCTGGGTGGCGGACCAGCCGGTGCCGCCGTCCTCCTCGGGCCAATGGTAGGCGAGCCAGCCCTTCTCATGGAGGATGCGCTGCCATTCGAGCCCGATGTCGGGCTCGACGAACACGCCCGGGGTGCGCCGCGCACCCTCACGCAATCGATCGGGCAGGCTTTCGGCCAGGAATGCCCGCACTTCATCGCGGAAGGCCAGGTCCTCGGGTGAGAATTCCATATCCATGATTCAGCTTCCTTCGCGCATCGCCCAGGCGAGCCCGCGCCGCAACAAGTCGTAATAGACCGCGTAGTTCCATGCACATTTTTCGGGGTTGGGATAGAAGTCGACCATCCCGGGCAGGTCGTAATGGCCGCGACAATGGCCGAGCGCATTGTATGAAATCATGCCCTTGCCGATCGCGCGGGTATAGACGATCGGAACTACGGTCGGCCCCCAGGTGGCATCGACGAAGCCAGTCGCCTCGCCCTCGAAGCGGGTCTGCATCAGGACGTCGATGGGGGCGGTGGTGTTCGACAGGTACAGCTCGTCGATCACCTCGAAATCGTCGATTCCGCGCGTCAGCTCGTGGTCGCGGTTCACCACCTCGACCTTGAACGGACCGATCGGCGGGTGCGCCTTGAACTGGGTGCCGAGCAGTTCCATCGCGTCGGGCCGGTCGTCGGGTGCATCGACCAGCCCGCTCTCGGTGAACACCAGAATCGAGTTGGTGCCGTGCAACGCGAGCCACTTGCCGCCGCCTTCGAGCCACTTGCGGATCGCGGCGACCTCATCCGGGCTCGGCATCAGGTCGCAGGTGTAGCTGACCAGAAAGCGGCAGGCGGCGATGCGATCGGTGTCGCCATAGTCGCAGGCCACGGTGGTGCGGACATTGGGATGCTCGGCGAGCAGCTTGAGCACTTCGAGCCGGGCGAAATCGATGTCGTGGTACTTGCCCGCCGCGACGAAATGGGCGTCGATCCGTTTCGTCATAACATCACGCCCGGATCGAACCGCCGCCGTCGACGGTCAGGTCGACGCCGCTGGTGAAGCTGGAATCCTCGCTGGCGAGGAACACGACCGCGCGGGCCACCTCTTCGGGCTCGCCGATGCGGTTCATCGGATGAGTCGCGGCGAAATTGGTCTCGATCTCTTCGGGCGGAGCCATGCCGGAGTATTTGTAGCGCTCGTACATCGGGGTGCGGATCGCGCCGGGATGGACCAGGTTCGCGCGGATCGGCACGCCGCGCGCCGCACAATCGAGCGCGATGGTCTTGGTCAGCGCAGTGACCCCCGCCTTGGACGCCGCATACGAAGCGAAGATCGCGCCAGGACGCAGCGCGATCATCGAGCCGATGTTGACGATCGCGC
>Ga0105046_10008762_pt1 | contig 15870 bp, 14 predicted proteins | sample MAT03_FD_78385 | JGI IMG/M metagenome (GOLD analysis project Ga0105046, IMG submission 78385) | Freshwater microbial communities from Lake Fryxell liftoff mats and glacier meltwater in Antarctica - MAT-03 (megahit assembly) | ecosystem: Environmental > Aquatic > Freshwater > Ice > Liftoff...
ATCCTGATAATTTGGCTCTCCATGGGTATCCTTTCAATCATTTGGGGAGGGCTGGTGGACGATATCATTTACAAAAGATGGGAGGCTAAAAAAAGGCAGAGTATCTGGATACGTTTCTGGTCCGGACTTGCCATGCTTTCTTTCATATTGTGCCTGATTTGCTTTTTCACCCCATTGACACCTTTGGTAAAAGCAATTGTCTGGCTGGCCTTACTCAGTCCCATCTTTTTAAAACAGAACCTTTGGTCTGCACTTTTTTCGGAAGTCACTTCGAAGTTTAAATCAATGGGTATTTTTTCTTTACTTCTCGTGATCCTGGGTTCCGGTATCGCTTTGTTAAAAGCAAGTGGAAAACCGGAAATTTTTGATGAAGGTGCTTATCACTTACCTCTCATCCGAATGTGGGAAAATGAGGGCATGGTTCTGGGAATGGCAAATCTGAACGGGCATTATGGTCTGAATTCTACGTGGCATATTTTATCTGCTTTCAGTAATCTTAGTTTCCTGCCGCTTTGGAAAACTGAAATGGCTTTAAATGGCTTGGTTGCGGTTGTTCTTTCCTTTTATGCAGCCAGCCGCCTCAATGCAATCTGGCAAGGTTCCAAACTAATTTCCCATTGGATCGTCGTTTTGCTCCCATTTTTTGTGTTTCGAAACCTTCTTAGTTCACCTTCAACGGATATTCCTGCCATTGTTTGTACCTGGTTTGTATTTACCATCTGGCTCGAAACCATTGAAAAAGAACAGTCTCCGTGGGAAGTTTGGCCAATTTTCACACTGCTCCCTTTTTGGATTGTCATTCTTAAGGCTTCTTCTGCCGCTTTATTATTCATACCGGCAGGGATACTATTTCTGGCGATTGTAGAAAATGACCGAAAAAAAATCACCGCTATTCTCAGTTTGGGGGCAGCCATGATGTTTCCCTGGATAATTCAAAATTGGTTATTGACTGGATATGCTGTATTCCCAATCAGAAAAACGGCTCTTGGTCATCCGATTTGGCAGGTTCCATTGGAATCAATTGATAAGAAATTCTACCTGGCACAGTTTGGCAACTTTGCTCCTCCCGATTCCTACACCCTTTCCTGGTTTATTCATTGGTTACAAGCCCACAATGTTGACTCGAGGGTTATTATCATACTCTCTTTTTCAACAATTCTGGCATGGTTTGTACTCTTCATTTTCCGAGCGGAACAGAGGGTTTTTCTTAAAGTTTTTCTGTTTTCATCAGTGATGGCCTGTGTATTAAGCTGGTTTATAACCATCACAGAACCAAGATATGGATTTGGGGCATTGGTCTTTTCTGCTTTGTTTTTTCAGGCACTATTCTTATCCCGACTCCAATCAAGATTTCCTATCTTCCGAAACATTGCTTTGTTGATCCTTGTCCTTCAAACCTACAATCTATTTAAGACCTACCTCGAATTTTCTCCGGGATCAAATATTGCATTATTCCCTTCACAGGCTCCAAAAGTAAAATTCAAGACTTTACATTGTGGCAACTTCGAGGCCATAACACCAGTAAGTTATTTAAGTGTAGTACCCTCTGGAAAACCTGTTTTTTGTTGGGATTGTCCTTTCCCTTGCATTCCGAAAGAAGGTTCAATAGACTCAACTCATATTTTCAAACTCAACGATGGCTTGTATTCCGGATATTATTATAGATGAGTTCGTAGGTATTTTTCTATTTATTTGCTTTTGAATTAACCTTTTAAAGTCTATGACATTTATTTATATCTTCCTTGCGATTTCTGCATTAACCATATTTTTGGGGCTTGTAACCGTAAATCAAGGAACCATCGCTGTTGTGACGATGTTTGGTAAATACCGCCGTATTCTTTATCCAGGTTTGAATTTTAAAATACCATATCTGGAAACGATCAATAAAAGAGTAAGCATTCAAAACCGTTCTGTAGAATTGGAATTTCAGGCAGTAACGCTGGATCAGGCCAATGTTTATTTTAAAGCAATGTTGTTGTTTGCTGTGTTTGACCAGAACGAAGAAACCATTAAAAATGTAGCCTTTAAATTTCTGAACGAAAACAACCTGATGACAGCACTTATACGAACCATTGAAGGCACTATTCGTGGATTTGTTGCCTCAAAGAAACAAGCCGAGATATTATCTTTGCGCCGGGAAATTACCGACTATGTTAAAAATGAGGTAGACCAGCATCTGGAGGGCTGGGGCTACCATCTAATTGATCTTCAAATCAATGATATTTCATTTGACCAGGCAGTAATGGACTCTATGAGCAGAGTAGTGGCCAGTAATAACCTCAAAGCTGCGGCTGAAAACGAAGGCCAGGCACTTCTTATTACAAAAACAAAAAGTGCTGAAGCCGAAGGAAATGCCATTAAGATCGCCGCAGAAGCCGAAAGAGAAGCAGCCAAGCTCCGAGGGCAGGGAGTTGCTTTGTTCAGGGAGGAAGTGGCCAAGGGTATGACCAATGCTGCTAAAGAATTGCAGGATGCAAATCTGGACACCAATGTGATCATGTTTTCGATGTGGACAGAGGCCATCAAATACTTTGCAGAAACCGGAAATGGCAATACGATTTTTCTGGATGGGAGCACTGACGGTATGCAAAAGTCTATGCAACAGATCATGAGTGTACTTGGCAAGGATAAGCAAAGTAAATTTTAATAAAAAGCTTACATTTTACATCGAACAAATGCTTTTTTTAAAAAATATTTTCGCCTGTAAATCAACGATTTATATCTTTTGATGGTTTTTATTTCACATTTTTTTTACGTCAATGTTTGGAAACCAAATTAAAACCATCACTTTCGTAAAAGATTTTTGGTCCTTTCGATTTTAGAACGGTTAGTAGAAAAGTAAAAATTTCATCCCTCCTTTAGTTCGTTTGTTCTCCATATATCCGTTTACTTCAAAGTTTTTTTAGTTTTTTATGAATCTTTATGTTTCAAACATCGCTTTCAAGTTGAGAGACGATGAACTCCGCCAGGCTTTTGAACCTTATGGCGAAATTGTATCTTCCAAAATCATTATGGATCGCGACACCGGCCGCTCACGTGGATTTGGTTTTGTTGAATTCTCAAATCGTGAAGCAGGTCAATCTGCTATCGACGCTTTGAATGGTATTGATTTGGGTGGTAAAGAAATTTCGGTTTCTGAAGCCCGTCCAAGAGAAGATCGTCCTCAAAGAAGCTTCAGCGGCGGCGGTAACAGCGGCGGCGGAAGCAGCGACCGAGGCGGTTACAACCGAGGAGGCGGAGGACGTTATTAATCCGATCCTTTGAGAAGAAAATTCAAGGCCGCATGCAAGTGCGGCCTTTTTTTTATGCAATGATAAATTTGTATAAAAATCTTAAAACCTCTCAAAAATTCCGGCAACACCTTGCCCACCTCCAACGCAGGCCGTTACCATTCCATACTTCTTATTTTGAAGTTTAAGTTCGTTAAAAAGCTGAACAGTCAGTTTTGCACCTGAACAACCTAAAGGATGGCCCAGAGCAATGGCCCCTCCATTTACATTCACCTTTTCAGGATCAAGGTCCAATTGTCGGATGACTGCAAGAGCTTGTGAGGCAAAGGCTTCATTCAATTCGATCAAATCAACCTGGTTTTTATCCAAACCCGCAATCCGAAGTGCCTTGGGCACGGCTTCAACCGGGCCAATCCCCATTACGGATGGTTCTACTCCTGCTACAGCATAGCTGAGCATCCTGCCTTTTGGAGTGATGTTTAATTCCTTCATTTTTTTCTCACTCATCATTAATACAAATGAAGCTCCATCCGAAGTTTGAGAAGAATTGCCCGCCGTTACTGTGCCCCTTTCTGAGAAAGCCGGTCTGAGTTTAGCAAGAACATCCAGGTTTGTATCTGCCCGTGGACCTTCATCGGTATCAACCACGTATTTCCGTGTTTTTCTTTTTGAATCTCCATCTACAAATACTTCTTCTACTTCAACAGGAACAATCTGACTTTTAAACCGGCCTTCTGCAATCGCTCTTATGGCTTTCTTATGCGATTGGAATGCAAATAAATCCTGATCCTGCCGACTGATATCATATTTCTTCTGAACCATTTCGGCAGTGAGGCCCATTCCGAGGTAGTAATCCGAATGTTCTTTAGAAATTTTATAATTCAACGCCGTTTTCCAGCCAGCAGTGGGAACCATCGACATTGATTCAGTTCCACCGGCGATAATGATGTCGGCCTGGCCTGCATGAATTCTTGCGGCTGCAATGGCAATTGCCTCCAGCCCTGAACCACAGTATCGGTTCACAATCATACCGGGAACCTGAATAGGCAATGAAAGCAATGAAATCATTCTCCCCATCTGCATGCCTTGCTCTGCTTCAGGAACTGCATTTCCAACAATAAGATCATCGATGGTAGATGGATCAAGTTGCGGAATTTGTGATACCAGATGTTTTATAACAACCGATGCAAGATCATCGGGACGCATAAACCGAAAAAGGCCACGTGGAGCTTTACCAACAGCAGTACGATATCCATCAATCAGGTAGGCATTCATAGGAATTTGGAAGGTAAGAATTCTGTGAGCAAGGTAAAACCCCAATCCATCAAATCATAAAAATCTTTTGATTGTTGTAGTTATTCAATCAAAGAGATTGGTTTAAAACGCCCTTATTTCCGGATCACCACACATCCCGACATGGAATCGTGCAATGTTTGGGATCTCGGATTCCACAACATCATTAAATAACCGATGCCGAGAATAAGAGATGAAACCAACTTTCCGAAATATCTGCCGGTTGCCTGCCCAAAACTGGGGCGACCAAGAGAATCGGCAGAGGCAACTTTTATTCCTAAAGCCATTTTGCCTAAGCTTGCCTGATAAGTGGAACTTTCCATGAATGCGTGGTACAACCAGGTACTTCCTATACTGACACCATAGTAAATTCCTAAATTTGAAGCGAATGCTCCAAGGGCTTCAGGATCCGAAAAATCGGAAGGGTTCATTGCTGCAATTCCAAAAATTCCTAGTAAAAGCATACTAAAGAAATACATGATAATGCCATCCAGAAAGGCTGCGGCAAATCTCCGCCAAAAACCGGCGTATACTATTTCCTGTTCGTTGGTCGGTTGTTCATCGAGAATAATTTCCATATTAATATTAATGTATCAGAGAATATTTTATGCAAGAATGACCTTGATATCGGATAAAAAAAATATCCTCACCACAAATTGTGATTAACAAATGAAGAAGATGTTGAAAGAGGATGAATTCACACTTTACTCACTTGCCTGTCAACCCATTCCCAGATTTTTCCGCTCTTTTCCTTTGAATAAGGAATCCAGATTTCGTTGTTCAACAACCAATACCAGCCTTTCGATTTAGGTAACTGATACAAGTCTTTTTCTGAAGCCTCCATTTCAATCCAATCTTTCAGTTGGCTTTGCCCCTCTTCCCATTCCAGAAATGCAAATTTTGCCTGGCTACCTCCCACCGCCTGAGCAAGGACTTCCCGCTTCGAAAAACTCCATTCCAAACGTACTTTTTCGAAAAAATTACTTTTCTCCAGCTGCCCAAGAGTCATTTCCATGGGCAGTTCCTTGCCTCCTTCCTCCAAACAAGCCTGAATCAATTCTTCTGTGAATGAAATCCATTGCCTCTCTGAAACAGGAGAAAGAAAATCAGTTCCAACCGGATCCAATAAAAGCACCTGGGAATTCGTGGCCTCCTTCCACTCACTTTTTTCAAGGATTCTCTCCATTTCTTCCATCCAAAAAAATGGAAGTGCTCCTTGCCATGAGAAATCATCATTTTCAGTAAAACCTTCTGCTTCTATTTCATCTACCGGTATCTCATTGCGGTCGATATATTCCTGTTTGAACTCAGTAAACAAAACATTGGAATTTTTAACCTCCAGTTTAATGAAGGTATGAAAAGCATGGGGTGGTGGAATATCCCCGGCTGTCTGAAACAACAAACTGTACGACTTCATATTTTTCAGGTTTGATGATCCTTCCATTTATCCCAAACAGGGTTTTGATCTGATATTATTTTTCGAAGGCGTGGATAATCTACTTTCTGGCTAGCTGTAAGCGGTTTCTCCGGCAAATAAAACACAGAAGATGGAAGGAATCGCCTTTGGTTTTCATCTTTAATTTTTGCTAGAGACATTTCCCAAAAAACAGTATTCCAGAACTCTTTAAATACATTCTCGTCTGCTTCAAAAAACACAACAACCACTTTTTCTCCAAATCTGGAGTCTGGCAAGCCCAGAATCTCAAATGATAAAGTATATGAAGTTAAGATGGAAGTCAACAATTGCTTTACCTGGACAGGATCGATTTTCACTCCCCCGGAATTGATCATAAAATCAGCTCTTCCCAGAAAGAGGAATTGTGTTGATGAAAAGATTTCAACGTGATCCATGGTTGTAATCCACTTATTATCAGTTACCTGGGCATTTATCTCCAGACATGAATCCGGATTGGTTCTGATTTTAACTCCTGGAAAAACTTCAAAAGGAATCGTGTTCAATGTGCTATTCAATGTTGGAAAAATCTGGCGAACAGCAATGTGGGAAACGGTCTCTGTCATCCCATAACTATGAAAAACCGGGCAACCGAGAAGTTTCATTCTTACTGTCTCTGTTTCTGAAAGATCGGCACCACCCAACAAAATTCCCTTCCAGCCAAAAGATTGAACAACGCTTGATTGGCGGCTGAGCATAGTATAGAATTGGAGTGGTACCATAGAAATAAACCATTTTCGAAACGCAGGCAGACCATCCGCACCCATCGGATTTGAAGAAGGTGGAAGTATCCAAACATCCAGATCGCCAACAAATGCTCTGGCGAGAACCATAAATCCACCTACGTGATTGGCCGATAAACAAAGGACAAGTCCGGTTTCCGGTGATTTCAATTGAAAATAATCAAGACTTTGTCGAGCACTTATCTCTATTTTCCTTCTTTCTATACTTATATTTTTTGGTTCGGAGGTACTGCCGGAGGTTTTTGCAAACCAGGTAGTTTCTGTAGAAAACCAAAATCGGGTAAACGCAATAACAGGCTGGAGGTAATCTACTTCTCTAAAGACTTTCTCAAGCACATCCGTCTCTTGCGGATTATAGGATTTCCCATCAATCCAGAATTGCATGCAGGAACTTTCTGCTACAAAAAGTTAAGTTTCTGAAACAGTGCCTCCTGGTAGGTTTTGCTGATCGGAATGTGCTTTCCGTTGACAATGAGGGTATTTCCTTCAATAAACTGAATTTTACGGAGGTTAATGATATACGATCTGTGAACCCGTACAAATGTGGTTCCCTTAAGTTTTTCTTCAATTGCTTTCATCGTAGAGTAAACGATGTAGCGGGTATTTTCTGTATAAACGAGTACGTAGTCGGCAAGAGCCTCCACGAAATAGATATCCTGGTAAGATAGTTTGTAAAACTTGGCGTTCGATTTTACATAGATTTCCTTTTGATCTTCATAGGGTTCGGTGAGGCGCTTTGAAAAGTAGATGGTGTCTATTGCTCTGTGTATTGCCTTTGCAAACCGCTCAAATTGAACCGGTTTTACCAGATAGTCCAAAGCACGAAGATCAAAAGCTTCGACTGCATAACCCGATTCTGTGGTAATGAGAATGGTTTCATGTGTATTCGGGATAGCCTTCATGAGTTCAATTCCACTCATTTCGGGCATGTTAATATCAAGCAACAGTATGTCGATATCCGGATTGTTTATCAGAAAACTAAATCCCTCTTTCCCACTTTTAAGGGAAGCCTTTAATTCCAGAAACTCTATCCGGCTGATGTAATTTTCCAGAATAAGTCTGGACGCATCATCGTCCTCAACAATAACACAGGAATAAGTCAGGGCGGTTTTATCACTCATGGTACGAAATCTATCCGGAAAGGACGACGAAAGTAGAAAAATGGAATTGAAAGAACCAAATGTATATTTTCCTGAGTAAGACTGCAAACGGATTTGAAATGATTTTCAAAAAGGCAACAGGCAATCAACAGGACGTGATTGGGTGAGAATACTTTTCAAAAAACCTCTTATTCAAACCCTTCATCATTTGACTCACCGCGTTCGGTGCGTACATTGCAGGCAGAATGATCCACCGAATGCTCCGAGTGAAAGCCCTGTTAATTCTGCTCCTTTTTACACCCAATCCAAAAGTATGGGCACAGTTTTATTCATTTTCACATGACTTTGCTACTGAGGCATTTATAGACGTACAGAAACTGGAAAACCCTTTCTCCGGTTCCTATAATTCCGGTCAATTTTTTCCCTGCGATTTAAACAACGATGGCCAGGATGATCTGATTGTTTATGACAAATCTGCCCGCAAGACACTCACTTATCAGGCCCGACTGATCAATGGAAATTACAACTGGATATATAACCCGGATTTTGAAGATATGATTCCTCCCATTCAATCCTGGCTGGCTACTGCTGATTTCAATTGCGATGGAAAAAAAGATATTTTCACACAGACATCGGCAGGAATAAAAGTTTTCCGAAATACTTCGGATACGCCCGGTCAGGTCTCATTTGTGCTTGAAACCGATGGCTTAACCAGTCAGGGAAACAATGGGCAAGTAAATATTCAGGTAAACCCATTTGGTGCACCGGCATTTACAGATGTAGATAACGATGGCGATCTGGATATTCTCACCTTCGATTTTTCCGGAAATACGGTTGAATACCATCAGAATCTCATTTTTCAGAATACCGGTTCCTGTGCTGGTTTTCAGTTGAAAAAGGATTCCTGCGTATTCGGACTTTTTGCCACAAAACCTGCATGTGGCCAAATCAGGCTGAATACAGGATGTCTGGGTCAGCGACCTGGAGGAGGAGAAAATCCGGATGGGATATCGAAGCGGATCCAACACATCGGATCACAACTTTCTGCCATGGATCTGGATGGAGATGGGGATAAAGATCTGCTGGTCGGCGATTTAGGTTGTTCTCTTTTAAACCGATTAGTAAATGGCGGGACTACCAGCGATGCATTAATCACATCTGCAGATACTCTTTTTCCAAGTGCTCAGCAGTATGTTAAAGTGGCCGTGTTTCCTTCCGCCTACCGACTTGATGCCAATTTTGATGGAAAGGCTGATCTGGTGATTACACCCACATTTTTCAGTAACTATTCCGATGGATTTGCCAACAACAGCAAGGTCGGCACGCATTTATACATTGACCAAAGCAATGGGCCTGTGCCCGATTTTCAACTGGTTGAAAAGGATTTCTTTCAAAATCAATGCATTGAAACCGGGGAAGAAGCCATTCCTGCTTTTGCCGATGTGGATGCAGACGGAGATCAGGATTTGTTTGTTGGCCATCTGGGCTCAAAAAACGGCCAATTGCTTCAAAGCTCCATTTACTTTTACCGGAATATCGGATCTGTACTTCAGGCTCGGTTTTCATTGGTATCCACCGATTACCTGGGCCTATCGTCTTTATTTCAAAAAAGAATACGGCCTTTATTTCAGGATTTCAACAACGATGGTGCATTGGATTTTGGTTGGATTGCATCCCCCGGAACGATCCAGACAGATAGCACCCGGCTGCGGTTTCTCCTTAACCAAAATCCGGCTGGTCAGTCCTTTTTATTTCCTTCATTGAGCCAGATTCAACTATTTCCATTTGCATTTAACCTGTACGATAGTCCGGTTTTTATTGATATTGATGGTGATTTGGTGAAAGATATGCTGGTTGGGAAATACAATGGTAAAATTCAGTACTGGAAACAAACTTCGCCCTGGCCCACTATTCAATACACTTTGATGAATAATAACTACGGGAATATTGCCAGAGCCCCGTTTTCTACCAATCCTTGTCTTGCCATCGCCGATGCAGACAAGAATGGGAATCCTGACTTAATTGTGGGTGATTTTACAGGAAACATAAAAATCTACCGGGATTTCAAAAACAATACCGGGAATATCTTTCCTGCCGATAGTCTGTTCTATTTTAATTCCCTTTTCAATCAGAGAATTAACCACGCTCTTGGCAATTTTGCATCACCAGCTCTGGCTGACTTAAACGGTGACGATTATCCGGAAATGGCCATTGGTCTGAGTGGAGGTGGAATGAATCTTTTGATTAACAATCTTGGACCCAACGGGGCACCGAACAAAGTAAACCCGTCCTTGTTCACTGAATTATGGAAAATCTATCCCAATCCCATTGCACAAAAAGAACCTTTGCAATGGAATGGTCCTCAACCGGATAAGGTGGAATTATATAATGGATTAGGTGTTTTAATAATTACGGAAGAATACCCAAAAACCGGTTCAATCCACTTTCCCCAAAATCTTCCGTCTGGATTATATCATCTGCAGTTTCATAAATCAGGAATGAGGCAGGTATTCAAACTACAAATGAAATCAAATGACTAATTATCCTCTCACCCAATTCAGCCATGGTGCAGGCTGTGGGTGTAAACTTTCGCCCAAAGTACTGGAATCCATTGTGCAGAAATTCGATGCAGTGAATCACTTTTCTTCTCTTCTGGTTGGCAATGAGGGCAAAGACGACGCAGCCGTTTATCAATTGAATGAACTTCAGGCGATCGTAAGCACCACCGATTTTTTCATGCCGATTGTTGATGATGCCTTTGATTTCGGAAGAATTGCATCGGCAAACGCCATTTCAGATATCTATGCCATGGGTGGTAAACCCTTAATGGCGATTGCCATCCTGGGTTGGCCGATTGATAAATTGCCTGCGGAAGTCGCTGCAAAAGTACTGGAAGGAAGTCGGGCCATCTGTGCTGAGGCTGGAATTCCCCTCGCCGGAGGACATAGCATTGATTGCCCTGAACCCGTTTTTGGCCTGGCAGTTACCGGAATGATTCATCCTGCTAAAATTAAGCGCAACAAAGGGGCCGAACCCGGTGACATCCTGTATCTTACAAAACCGATTGGGGTTGGAATATTATCTACAGCTCAGAAAAAAGGACTTGCAGATGATGTAGCACGAGTTGCAGCCCGGGACAGCATGGTCGGCTTAAATAAATTTGGCGAATTACTCTCAGATCGGGCTGATGTTAAAGCTTTAACCGATGTAACCGGATTCGGCTTGCTGGGACATTTGGGTGAAATGTGTGAAGCCAGTGGGGTGTCGGCGACCGTTTCATTTAAAGATGTTCCAAGAATTCCGGAAGCGCAGGTTTATCTTGAACAAAACTGCATTCCGGGTGGCACGAAACGCAATCTGGATAGCTATGGAGCCAAAATTTTTGGAGGAAATGAAAATCAGCATTTCTGGTTGGCAGATCCTCAAACCAGTGGTGGATTGCTTATTGCGGTTCATAAAACGGAGGGCCCGGAATTTGAAAATTTTGCAATGAAAGCTGGTCTCCAACTGAAACCTATCGGAAAAGTGATCGAAAAAGGGGAATTCCTGGTCTATATTAGCTAACCATGCTAAAAAGCAAGTGTAGAAAAATTAACATTTTCGTAACATATCACCTTACTTTTTGCCATTTTGTCAATAAGTAATTCTACTTATTTGGAGTTATCGAAATTTTTTACAAGTGCTTGGATTTCATAACTGTAGCTCTACATTTGTCGTATTAGAAGCTGTTTAAGCCGCCTGATATTATACCAATTCTAACCAAAAAAGCCGACCTCGGTAAATTAATCAATATGAAAATCCGATCCGAAGCGATCGGATTTTTGCTTTTCTACCAAACCAGCTTTCCGTGATAGTAGTCAAGAATACGTGTTCTGAACTTGTATTCGTATTGAGCAGGAAAGCCCAATTCTCGTTTACTTACACCCTTTTGCAGAGATTTTTTATTTGAAGAACAGTTTAGGTGTCAGACGGTTTTGAACCGTCAGACACCTACTTCAAGCGAAAGAAATTCAAGAATTGGGCAGCCTCCTTTCTAACCTTAGGGGAAAGAAGTTTTAGAACTGTAAGATTAGCATAAATACGATTTTCAAAAACCTTCCAAACCGGGCCAACCGTGTTAAATGGTGAGTAATTAGTTCATGATTTGTTGATCCGGTTCCGGAAAGTTTTGAAATTCATCATCAAAAACCCATGCCAAAATGGATGGTTATGAAAATCAAGGAATTGAAATGAATTTGAAATAAATGAATGTCCGAAAATGGAACAATTCAAGACTGGGAATGATCCAAAACAAGAAACCGGAACGACCGTTTGAAACTGGAATTTCATTGAAATACACTTGAATGTAGGTTTACGAATCAAGCAAAAAGACAAGAAATCAGATTGGTTTACAATAGGCTGATAATAGGTTTATTAGCAAAGAACTACGAAACAATTACGAGACATCTATAAGACAACTGCGAAAGATTAAACAATCCAGGGAGCGGATTTATTGGTTGACCTCAAAGAAAATAAGAGGAGGATAACCGGAAATTCCCATTCAAACGCAGAAAATTGAATGGATAAGACCAAAGAAGCAGGTTAATTGCAGTCCATTGAGAGAACCTGATTTTAATGCTTCACGTTTCAGAATTTAGCAAATCCTATCATGGTCACCCAGCTCTTGAAATCAACGACCTGGAAATTCCATCCGGAATTCATTGGATACAAGGGAGTAACGGATCGGGCAAAACGACGTTTTTTCGTTCGGTGGCTGGTATGTTGCCTTTTAAAGGGAGTATTTTATTGAATGGAAAATATGAAATCAACCGCAATCCGGTTCAATACCGACTCCGGGTGAACTATGGGGAGGCAGAACCGAACTACCCGGCTTTTCTCACTGCCTGGGACCTGATCCAGTTTGTAGGTAAAACAAAAAAAGCGAGTACCGATCAAATCAACGAACTGATCGAAACACTGGAAATCGGTTCATTTGTCAGGAATCCGGTTGGCACCTATTCCAGCGGGATGCTAAAGAAAACATCGTTGGTACTTGCTTTCCTGGGAAATCCGGAATTGATCCTTCTGGACGAACCTTTGATTACCATCGATAAAAAGGCTGTGGAGAAAATGTATTTATTGATCAACCAATACCACGATGAAAAAGGCATTGGATTTCTGCTTTCTTCTCACCAGGATTTCCAGTTGTCGGAACTTACGGTTTCTAACCGATTTCTGGTTGAAAACAAGGCCATAAATCAAATTCCCTAAATCTGATTTACAGTGAAGAATTTCCTTTTCAAAGTACTCACTAAGGCCTATTACCAACAAAATACCGGTTTTTTTCTGGTGCTGGTTATAGGTGCATTTGGCTTGCTTAGAGGAGATGATCACAAAGCATTGGCGGATTTAGGGATGAATTCCCTTCCGTTTCTGGCTATGTTCTTCATGAGTTTCTGGGTGCTTTATACACTGAAGGCCATCCAGTTCGTGTTAAAATCATTTACAGACCCCCGGCAGGAATTCTTGTATCTGCTTCGGTTGTTGCCCTGGAGTAAACAAGTCAGCCAATTGGTTGTGATCCAGTACAGTCTGTTGCAGCCCATTATTGCGTATGGATTGTTTGTAGCATACCGTGGTTATCTGCTGGAAAAATGGACCTTGATTTTGGTGGAGTTTGTTTTCTTCCTTGTGTTGATTGTGGCACCTGTCTTTTGGTACATGTCTGCGCTTAAAAAACCCAATCAGAGCCAGAATCGTAGAACCCTGGCTTCTTACTTTAACCTTCGGTTTACAAAGCCCTATCCCCTCTTTTTTGTTCAATACCTGCTGGAAGATCAAAAGATGGTACTGTTTCTGAGTAAAATCCTGAGTTGCTTTTTTGTAGTTGGGGTATGTATCCTTTTTCATACCGATCAATACGATCATAGGCTCATTTCCATTGGCATTCTTCTGGCCGGACTAAGTCATTCCAGCATTGCGCCTCTATACCATTCGTTTGAACATGAATTCCTGCTTTTTGGAAGGAATCTTCCTATTCCAAAACTTCACCGCTTTGCAAAAATGTTGATCACGTATTTCCTTCTGCTGCTGCCGGAATTTATTTTACTCATCCGCCATCTGCCACATGAAGTGAGCTGGGTGTATTTTCCGGGTGCGGTGGTTTTCTTGTTGGGAATCGTATTGGGCATGCATCACTACCGGTATTACAATCCGGATGATCCGGACTCCTTGTCTAAAGTTCTTGCCACCGGATTCTTCCTGAGTCTTTTAATGATTATGTACCATATTCCTGTGGTGGTTCCGGGATTGTGTATGATTGGGGTGAGTGGTTTTCTGTTTTTCAGGTACTATACGGGTGTGGAGTATCGGGTGGGTGAGGAGTGAGCTTCAATTCTTAATTTCATCAAAAATCTAAGTTTGAATAATAACATCAACCGCATTCTGTATTCTCACCTCATTGTAAATAAAATCCGGATTGATGAATGGCTGTAACAAAGGGTGCCCATGATTAATTCCAGTATCCAACACTAATACTGAAATTGGTGAATCAGCTATAAACTCAACCCTAGAAAGTAGTTCCTCAATAGCTTCAGCTTGTTCTCCTCTGCTCAGACCAGTCCAAAAAGAGGTGGCTTCTCTGGCAAGCCGTATTTCAGCAAGCTCATCAACCATTTGAATCAAAATTTCGAAATCAGCCCGATCTAATCGGGCTAAAAAAATGAGTCTTTCCGGAAATAGGACGATTTCGGGTTTAAATTCAATATTGAGCTGAGGAAGAGTGACTTGTTTTAATCGGTTGAACTTAAACTCTCGTAGGTATTTATCTGTGGAAACTTCAAGCCAAACTTCACACCAGATTTTTGTCTCCTGTGGAATTTCTAATGGATCGTCCGTCCAAAAAGCATCAATAACCGCATTTCTAAAAACCTCTACTGATTCTGCAAATCTCTTTTGTTCCGGGTTAATATTGTCCAAAGTGGCTTTGTACTTCTCCAACTTCTGGATAAACTTGGACTTATGCCCATTTTGCAGATAAACCAAAACGGCTTTGAACCCATCAACCGGCCTGACATTTCTAACTTTTATCTTCCCATCTCTGGATTCCAATTGTTCCATGGGGAAATTGGAGTCTACTAAAATTTCTAAGTAGATGCCTTTGGGGGCGGGCAACGATTGACTCCTACGGGCAACACTTACCTGACTTTGAGACAGAAAAACTTCTTTTAGCTTGTCTAGTAATCCGTCAATATGTGCGGTTAGATTTTCCCTTGATTTTCCTTTGAAAGGAATGACAACTGTTCTTGCACTCTGAAACTTAGCAGGGTTATAGCCTACCCGAATAAACAGGTGTGGCAGATTCCATATTTTGGGCATTAATCATCAGTGGTTATATATGTGCTTTCTTAACTTAATCGCTTCCTGTAATGCTAAAGGTTCGACTTTCTTTTGTTCATTTAAGATCGCTTCTTTCAATGAATCGAAGCATGCCAGGCTAATTTCGGCATGACTCAAATCGAGGGCTTCGGTAAAAACCGAATCTAATTTCCCCTTTGGCTTAAAGGTTCCTAATCTATTGATAATTAGCTGCTTGATTTCTTCAGGTTCCGGGAGTTGATATGGCAAATAATCGTCAAACCGACGAAAGAGAGCTTTGTCTAAAAGCTTTAGATTATTGGTAGAAGCAAGAATAAGACTATTGCTCTGGTCTTTTTCCAGGAATTGTAAAAAGCTGTTCAATACTCTTCGCATTTCACCAACATCATTATCTTTCCCTCTGTCAGCTCCAATTGCATCAAATTCGTCAAACATGTAAACACCCTGATGCGCTTGAATTACTTCGAAAACCTGTCTGAGTTTTGAGCTGGATTCACCCATAAATCGGGTAATGAGCCTATCCATCTGGATGCTGTAGTAGGGGAGCTGAAGTTCCGAAGCAAGAATTCGGGCTGGCTTGGCTAGCTTACCGGAAGTGAAATACATTGCCAGAGCTGGAAAAGACTCCCTGCGATCAATCATCTGCCCGCAGATTCACCATGCCACAATCTGGCTGGGTTTCTCACACATCAACC
>Ga0105046_10008763_pt1 | contig 15870 bp, 8 predicted proteins | sample MAT03_FD_78385 | JGI IMG/M metagenome (GOLD analysis project Ga0105046, IMG submission 78385) | Freshwater microbial communities from Lake Fryxell liftoff mats and glacier meltwater in Antarctica - MAT-03 (megahit assembly) | ecosystem: Environmental > Aquatic > Freshwater > Ice > Liftoff...
GAATAGGCCGGAAGTCCTGACGCTCTCCGGCAACGACATCTACCAGAACACCAGCTTCGAACTCCGCAACGACAGCGGGATTTCGGTGGTGGCACCCGCCAATTATTGGGGTGAACCCACCACTACGGAGTGGACGGCCGGTTTGGTGAACCTCACACGCATTTTCGATCAGCGAGACAACGCGTCTTCCGGCCAAGTCTTGATCGAAAGCATTCGCGGCACGCCCGCGTTACAATTACCCCGCTTCACCACCCAACCGCAAAGCGTGACCGCCCTGCCCGGAGACACCATCACGCTCTCGGCGTCGGCGGACGGCACCGCGCCCATTACCTATCAGTGGTATCGGAACAGCAGCGCCGTGGCCCAGGCCGCGGACACCGACCTGACCTTGGCCAACCTGGACGCGAACAAGGCGGGCAGCTACCTCGTGGTGGCGGCCAACGCCGCCGGACGCGCGACCAGCGCCGTGGCGGTGGTCACGCTCATTCTGCCGCCGGCGCCGCCGGTCATCGTCCAACATCCGGTGTCGCAGACGGTGGCGTTGGGCGGGAGCGTGAGCTTCGCCGTGGCGGCGACGGGCACGGGACCATTCACCTACCAATGGCGGAAGAACGGCGCACCCATCCCCGGCGCGACGTTGGCGACGCTCGGCATCTCCTCCGTCCTCGTCAGCGACGTGGGCGAATACACCGTCACGGTGACCAATCCCGGCGGCAATGCCACGAGCCAACCCGCGACGCTGACCTTGAACACGTCCGGCGGCACAGCCGTCACCCGCCACATCACACGGTCGGGGACGAACTTCTTCGTCTCGGTGACAGTCATCCCGCCCGTCGGCACGCCGGCCTACTTGGTGGAGGAGTTTGTGCCGATGAACTTCACCGTGCTGAGTGTCAGCAGTTCCGGCGCGTTCGAGGCCCCTAACAGCCGCATTACCTGGGGACCGTTCTGGGACGGCCTCACGCGGACGCTCACCTACACGCTGATTCCGCCCGCCGGTTTCACTGGCACCGCCACGCTCAACGGTGCCGCGCTCTTCTTCGGTGCCACGGCAGCGACCGGCGGAGATAGCAGCATCACGGTCACGCCCCCAGCGGTGCCGGCGCGGCTGGCGCTGAGCCGCTTCTATGGGTATTTCGCTGTGTCCGTGACCGGTGAGAGCGGCCGGTCCTATCGCCTGGAAGCCTCGGACGACTTGCGGAACGCCGTCTGGGAGCCACTCGCCACGCTCACACTCACAGGCAGTCCGCGGGTCTATGTGGACTGGGACTCGGCCGGGAAGCCGAGTCGCTTTTACCGGGCGGTGCTGGCGGAGTAGAGCCGGCTCAGCAGCGGCTGCGGGAGATAGCGGGGCAGTCCGTCCCGGCTGCCCGTCCCCGACCCCAATGGGCAGGCGAGACGCTTGCTCTACCTTGCTCCACGCCAACGGCCGCCGCGTCTGTATTTTCAGCCGTGACTATTCAATGGAAGACATTGCTGAGGGCATGGCCAACCCCGTGGGACAGGCGTCGCGCCGGTCTCCAGATTCATGGCCTGCGGTCACTAAGTGGGGATGCTGCCCCAGGCTTAGGAACCCGGATGCGAACCGCTTCTCAGACGAGGTTGGAGACAGGCGCGACGCCTGTCCCACGGGCGCACCAGCACCAGTTCCACCTCGCCTTTGCCCTTGAGTGCCACGCATCCGCGCGGGTGACCGGTGAATTCGTCGGCGACACTCGCCCAGGCACCAGCGGGGAGGCAGACGGCTTCGGGTCCGCCCGCCTGCTCGACGCGGGCCACGGCGATCCTTTCCAGACCGGCGCGGATGCAGCCGCGGGCCGGGGCGTGTTTGTCCCCCGCTGCGGTTCACCAGCCGCCAGGAAATCGGGTGGCAATAACCCATTTGAAGTATGGCCGCCGCGTCCGGCAGCCGCCATATTGCCGGCCACCTTCGACGCGAAATCGCCCGTCCGGCGCCGACGTAAGAAGGCGGTTGGCAGCCCAGTTTTGAACCAGAACCCCGCTTCCTTACGCCGGTGCCTACAATGGGAGCGAGTTTCCAAACCGGATCTTAAGTCCCCAGCGCGAAAGAGAGCCGGAAACAACCGCGACGGAACCAACAACACCTAGCATCCACTTTCTACCCACATGAACCTCCCCGCTATTCTCATAACTGCCACGCTGGCTTGGGCAACGACTGTGTTCGCCGCCGATCCGATGGCGAACTGGAACGGCTTTCAGCGCACGAACTTCACCGTCGAGGGCAAGCCGTGCTTCATCACCCAGCCGACCGTCGCCGCGCCCGGCAAGCCGTGGGTCTGGCGCGCTTCGTTTCCCGATTTCCATGCCGAGGTGGATCTTGAACTCCTGCGCCACGGCTGGGCGGTGGGCTACCTCGAGTGCCTCGACCTGCTCGGCTGTGACGCGGCGCTCGACTTGATGGATAGGTTCTACGCGGAGATGACGGAGCAGCGCGGGTATGCGCGCAAACCCGCGCTCGAAGCGGTCAGCCGTGGCGGGTTGCACGCCTACCGCTACGCCGCGCGGCATCCGGACCGCGTCGCCTGCATCTATGCGGATACACCGGTGATGGACCTGAAGAGCTGGCCGCTCGGCTGGCCCGGTGCGAAGAAAGAGACGGCGGACGCGCTGCAGTTCTATGGCTTCAAGGACGAGGCGGAACTACGCGCCTGGAGAGGCAATCCGGTGGATATGTTAGAGCCGATCGCCAAGGCGAAGACTCCCTTGCGACACGTCATCAGCCTCAATGACCGGGTGGTGCCGCCGGAACAGAACACGCTCGAAGCACAACGGCGCCTGCAAAAGCTCGGCCATACGATGGACCTCGTGACGGTCAAGGAAGGGACGGCGGAGAGCAGCGGGCACCATTTCCCCTTGCCAGAGGTGTTCACGTCCGCGCGGTTCATCATGGGGCACACGACAGTGCTGCCGGAGGGGAGAGAGTATTTCAAAGTGCGGGACGGGCTGGCTAACAGCCACGCTAAGTTCGAGCGGGAAAAGCTGGGGCGCGTGGCGTTTCTCGGCGGCTCGATCACGCATAACCCCGGCTGGCGCGATGCGGTGATGCGCTATATGGAGCAGCGCTTTCCCAATACCCAGTTCGACTTCATCGCCGCCGGCATTCCGTCGCTCGGCTCCGTGCCTCATGCGTTCCGGCTGGAGACCGATATCCTCGCCCGCGGCCAAGTGGATCTGCTGTTCGTCGAAGCCGCCGTGAACGACCACAACTATGATGGCCAGACGAATGCCGCGGCGCTCGCCCTGCGCGGGATGGAGGGCGTCGTGCGCCACGTGCGCCGGGTGAGTCCGCAAACGGACATCGTCGAGCTGCACTTCGTCCACGACCAACACCTCAAGGCGTGGAGCGAGGGCAGGGTGCCTTACCCCATCGCGGCCCACGAGCGAGTCGCGGAACACTATGGCTGCCCGTCACTGAATTTGTCGCAGGAGGTCAGCGAACGCATCGCGGCGGGTCAGTTCACTTGGGCCGACGATTTCCGCGACCTGCATCCTTCGCCTTACGGGCAGAAGCTTTACGCGAATGGCATCACACGACTGCTCGACGCTGCCTGGCGCGCGCCCACGCGGGAAGTGAGCGCGCATCCGCTCCCGTCGCCGCTCGATTCCGCCAGCTACGAACGAGGTCGCTTCGGAAACGTGAAGGCCGCCCGGATCAGCAATGGCTTCACGCTCGATCCGCAATGGCAGCCGACCGACGGCAAGGGCACCCGGGAGGGTTACGTCAAAGTTCCGGCGCTGGTCGCCACGACGCCGGGCGCGGAGTTTGAATTTGTGTTTGATGGCACCGGGGTCGGCTTGATGATTACCAGCGGCCCCGATGCCCGCACAATTGCCTTCCGCATTGACGACCGTCCGGAGCAGACCGTCAACACCGCCACGCCTTGGAGCCAGAGTCTCCACCTGCCGTGGGCCCTCATGCTCGCCGACGATCTGCCCGCCGGCCAACATACCGTTCGCGTCCGCCTGGTGGACGGTGCGCTACGGGTGTTTCAACTGCTCGAAAACTGAAGCATGAAGCCAATCACCATGCTGTTCGCCGCTGTGATTTCGGGAGTCGCCTCAGCGCAGTCCATCGTCTGTCCAACCGACGCGCCTGCGAATGTGCATCTGGCCGCGAAGGAAGTCCGCCGCTATGTCTATCTGCGCAGCGGCACGCTGTTGCCGGTGGCGGAAACTGGGCAGGGGATTGTGCTGAAGATTGATCCCGCGCTCGCGCCGCAGGAATACCGGCTGAAGTCTGCGGGCGACACGCTCGCCATCACCGGCGGCGGCGATGTGGCGGTGCTTTACGGCGCGTATGCCTTCGCGGAGAAACTGGGCGTCCGCTTCGAGTTGCAGGGCGATGTGATTCCCGACGCCCAAATCCCGTTCGCCCTGCCGTCGCTCGACGAGACGCACACGCCGCTGTTCGAGACGCGCGGCATCCAGCCCTTCCATGATTTCACCGAGGGGCCGGACTGGTGGAACGCCGATGACTACAAGGCTTACTTCGCGCAACTCGCCCGGCTGCGGATGAACTTCGCCGGCTTCCACTGTTATCCGGAGGGCGGAGTCGGGCCGGAACCGCTGGTGTGGATTGGCCTGCCGGAAGACGTGAACGACGACGGCTCGGTGAAGTTCAGCTATCCCAGCCGCTGGGCCAGCACGAGTGGCGGTTCGTGGGGCTACGCACCCACCAAGACCTCGGATTTCTCCGCGGGCGCGGGGCTGCTCTTTCCCGATGATGATTTCGGTTCGCCGGTGACGGATGGGTTGCGTCCGATGCCAAAGGACGCGACGCAGTCAAACGAGGTTTTCGCGCGCGCCAGCCGGTTCTTGAACAACACCTTTTCCTTTGGCCGTGCGCTCGGTGTGCGAACATGCATCGGCACCGAGACGCCTCTGCAGATTCCGAAACTCGTGGCGCAAAGACTCAGCGAGAAAGGCCTCGACCCCAAATCTCCAGCCACCGCGCAGCAGCTTTACACCGGCATGTTCAAACGTATCGCGAAGACGCATCCGCTGGACACTTACTGGTTGTGGACGCCAGAGGACTGGACTTGGGGCGGCAACAAATCTGAGCAATACGCCGCCACGCTCGCTGACATCCGCGCGGCCCAGGCGGCGCTCGACAGTCTCGGCAATCCGTTCCAGCTCGCCACCTCCGGCTGGGTGCTTGGCCCCCAGCACGACCGCGCGGCGCTGGACCGCGATTTGCCGAAAGGGGCCGCGATGAGCTGCATCAACCAGCAGGTCGGTTTCGCATTCGTCGAGCCAGCTTTTGCGCGCATCGAGGGCCGGCCCAAGTGGTCCATCCCGTGGCTCGAAGACGACCCGAACATGATCGGGATGCAGCTCTACTCGGGGCGCACCCGGCGCGATGCCGCCGATGCGCACGCCTACGGCTGCACGGGATTACTAGGCATCCATTGGCGCACGCGGATTCTCTCGCCCAATGTCGTGACGCTCGCGCAGGCCGCGTGGGAACAGCGGCCCTGGAATCCGGAATCCGGCCAGCGCATCAAGCTTGAACCCCGCGCCGCCGACGTGCGTCTGCGCGGCCAGGCGGCGGAATTCCCGCACAACCACATCGAAGGAACTTCCTCCAGCGCGATTTACCAGACGTGCGTCTATGACCTCGACGGCTACCGCGTGAAAGTCCCCAATGGCACTTACTCCATTACGCTCCAGTTCTGCGAGGTGGCCTACGAACAGCCCAGCAAACGGGTCTTCGGCGTGCAGCTCCAGACCAAAACGGTGCTGGAGCATCTCGATGTCTTCGCCAAGACGGGTAAGAACCGCGCACTGGATTTCACCTACACGAACATTGTCGTCAGCAACGAAGAACTTGCGGTGGGCTTCGTGAAGGAGACCGAATTTCCGTTCATCGCGGGGATCGTGATCGCGGGACGCACGGCGGTGGCCAACCAACTCGGCGGCGAACCGTTCACCCGCAAGATCAACTGTGGCGGCCCCGCCGTGGGCGCTTACGAAGCGGACCTTCCGGAGTCTGGCAGCGCCCCAAGCCGGCGTGGAGGTTCACGCGATTTACCCTGCGGAGATTTTTATGCGGACTGGTGTCGGGCGCAATTTGGCCCGGAAGTCGGCGGGACCATGGCGCAGTTTTTTGTGAGTCTGGATGGGGGCGAGGGCGATTACAGCGCCAATAAGACCACGCGACTGCCGCGTCCGGCGGATTGGATTGGCGGCCCCGGCGGCATCAAGGCGAATAGCCGGCCGTGGGCGGAGGTGAAGCCGAGCTACAGCTTTGTGGAGTCAATCGCTGCCTTGCGTCCGCAAGTGAAAGGCGCGGCGAACCTGGAGCGTTTTGATTACTGGCTGAATGCGTTCCGTTACGAGCGCGCCCTCAGCCAACTCGGTTGCACGCGCGGCCAGTTGGATGAAATCGTCAAGCGCATCGCCGGAGAAACCGACTCCGCCAAACGTAAACAGATGACCGTGGGCGAGACCTTGCCCGTCCGGCTGGCACTCGCCCGCCAGTGGGAGGAAATGATGACGCTGCTGCTGCAAACCGTCTCGACGCCCGGCGAAATGGGCACCGTCGCCAATCTCGAACAGCACGTCCTGCGCAACACTCACGAGCCTCACTTCATGGACCTGCACGACGCCAAGCTGGCCGAGTGGAGCGGTGCGCCGTTGCCGCCGGAAGCCGCGCCGCGCCAGGATTACCAGGGGCCCTCCCGACTTATCGTGCCCACCGTGCGCAACGTGGCCGAACCCGGCGAATCGCTCGCGTTGAAAATCATCGCGCTCGATAACCAGCCGATGAAGTCGCTGGTGGTGAAGGTGCGTCCGCTGGGCGGCGGTAGTTGGCGGGAGATTCCCGCGAAGCACATCGCCCGCGCGGTCTATTCCGCCCCGCTGCCCGCGGCGAAGGATGATTTCGAATACAGCGTGACGGCCCGAACCGCCTCCGGCGTTGAACTCCACTGGCCCGCTTCAGCACCGCATATAAACCAAACCGTCGTCGTGGCTCCACGCCGATGAAACACCTCGTTAAGAGAACTCTCGCAAGCCTGCTGGCGCTGACAGCAACGGCTTTTGTCTGCAACACCAGTCGCAGGAGAACGCAGGCTCAGGACGGCTCGCCGCCGCCATCCCATAGCGCGTGTGAAAGCGGTTCAACCCCCAGGGAAGTTCAAGGGAGAGTTCCTCCCAACCGCACGTCGCAGAACGTGAGCGCGGCGATGCCGTTGGCGCCGATGATCAGCTTGTCCTGACTCCAGGCGGTTTCCTTGAGATACGTGATCCTCGTCGCGAGGGACGGTTCCTTCAGTTGCAGCATGAGCACATTTCCGCTCAACGCACCCGAGGCGACTTTGTCTTGCTCGCCGTCGAGGTATAACTGCCCGGTGAGCGCGTCGGTCCAGACAATCGGTTGGTCGAACTCCAGGGCGATGGCGTCCTTCGCCGGGCTGGTGAACGCGGCCCGGCGGAGATTGGGCGGGGTGATGGATTCGGTGACTCTCCGGCCGTAGTTGTCGCGTTCGATAAGGGGCTGGATGAGGCGGGCAAACTCCGCCCAGCCGACGAGCGGGAAATGGCAGCCGCCGGGCGGCTTGATGCCCAGCGTGGACATGACGCCCATGTTGGAATAAAGACGCGGCAGGCTGCGCTGAATCTCGCGGATCATGTCCCCGGCTCCGGAGTTGCCGGCCATGCTGCAGGAGTTTGGCCAGATTTGGAAAACGTAGTAGTGCTGGACGTTCGGGAAGTCCCGCTTCCACCCGGACGACACCTCGACGAAATAATCCTCATACGCCTTCCAATCGTAGTCGCCGGTCGGCCCGGCCGTCCCTTGGTTGTTTTCGCCTTGGTGCCACAAGATGCCGCGGATGCCGTGGGTCAGCTTCGCCTGCTGCACGCGCCAAAGCATCCGTCCGTAGATCGTGGTAGGGTCGGTGGGATCGGCTTCGTTGCGCTGGTGCTGGTCAATACGCGTCCCGCCGACGGCGGCATTGATAACGAAGATCGGTATCTTCTGGCTCTCGACCAACCGCTTCGCGAGTTCCATGCCCCACCAGCCAAGCTCGGCTTTCTCGCCCTTCTGCGCCTTCCACACCGGATTGCACCAGAGGTTACCCGGCACCTCCTTGGGATTCCCCGGCGGACGGCCGTAGCTGCGGATCCACTCGTTGGTTTCCGGCGGAGATTTCTCGCCGGTGTCAGTCGCAAGGGCGTTGGATTGTCCGTCAATGATGTAGGCATCGCCGCAGACCAGATTGCTCACGGTCTGCAACACCGTCTCACGTCCGGCGCTCGTGGTGCCAAACTCGACGCGGTATCTGATCAGCCCCGGCTTGAGCTTCACTGACAACGCGTAGGATTTGTCCGCGGCTGGTTTCGCGGTCTCGGTCTGGTAGGGCTTGTCGTCCGCATAGACTTTGAGAAAGACCGCGTCGGCGGCTTCCGTCAGCGTGCCGTTGTAGCAGAGCGTGCCTTCGTTCTGGTCATCGCGGGCGTAGAACTGGCCGTCCACAGGTTGCTCGTCTTTGGCCGGAGTCCGCGCGAGCCACGGGTCGCTCTTTGGTTCGGTGACTGCGATGGTGATCGTCTGCGTCGCTGGCTGTCCGCCATTGCTCACACTCGCCGTCACCGTCAGCTTGCCGCTGTTCTGCGCACGCTTGAGCAGCAGTTTCCCCGGCTGGATTTCCTTCACGGTTGCGATGTTCTCGATCCTCCAATCAGTCTTCAAATCGCCCGCGCCCTTCGCCTGCATTGCGGCCAAATTCGCCACTTGCGACACGACTTCAATCGCCGTCCGCCCATCCCAAGTCGCCGGCGCCTTCAGCGTGAAAACCGGCTCCTGAATGTCCTCCTTCACCGTGATCGGAATCTCCTTCGTCTTCACCTCGTTCGCATAGACCGCTTTCAAAACCAGCGTCGCCGCCTGGTCTCCGGTCACGCGCCCGGCGTCGAACGTGTAGCTGAGACGATCCACCGCCACGACCGTCTCCTGATCGCCGCTCTTCAGCACCCAAAGCACCTTTTGCGCGCCGCCCGCCTGCGCGGAAAACACAGTGCTCTTTCCCTCCATCACAGTCGCGGTCGGCGGCGACACGGCGAATGTCGTCCCCGGTTGCACGATGGATCCCGCGAGTGTTTGCAGCGGCTTCTGGTTCTCGTATTCCAATCGCACCCAATCAGCAGAGCGCGCGACTTTTGAGATTCGCACCTCGTCGAGGTCGCCGACGAAATCGTAGTTGTTATACCACCCGCCGAGCCACAGCCGCGCGGGGTTTTTGATGTCGAGTTTCGTCGTCGTTTCGCTGTCCAGCCTGCCATTGATGTAAAGCCTGCGCGGCCCATCGCCGTAGGTGTGGACGACGTGAATCCACTCGCCCATGGACAGCTTGCTCGCGCCTTTGATGTCGGAGAAGTCACTGTCCACGTGGACGTGCGGGGGACTGCGAAACTGCATCCGCACTTTGCTCCCGCGCCCGCCGCCCTCGTTGCCCCAGCCCAAGAGGGTCGAGTTCGCCTGCTCTGCGCGGAACCACGCCTCTGTGGTGTGCGAACTGCCGCCCGCCGGATAGTTCGGGATCTTGTCGCCGCCGAAGACCCCCTGCCGGCCGGCGAGATGCCGCGCCGGGCCGATGATTCCCAGTGCTGCTGTCGTGCCGGCATCGGTGGAAGTGAGGGTGCCGACTTCATCCTTCACCGGGTCGCTCATGTGCCAGACGCTTAGGTAGCCGTTGGAGTCATTGAACACCGCCGCTCCGCTCGACTCAGTCGCTGCGTCGGCTTTGCCCCAATGCACTTTGATCTCCTGGCGCGTATTCCCTTGGATGGTCGGTATGCGCACCCAGATGCTGGCAACTCCCCTGGCCGCATCCCATTCCTCGATTTGATACGGCAGCGGCGCCCCGGCGCTGGTGGAGAGGCGAAGGTCGTCCCCGTTCACCTTTGCCTGGCTGAAATCGAAGCAGTCCTTGTGCAGCCGAATCAGCAACGGGAAATCCTTCTCCGCCGCCGACGCCGGCAAGTTCGCGCCCTCCGCCGTGGTGAGAATGAAGATCGAACCCGAGTGCTGCCAGCCGGGATATTGTGCAGCGGTCGTCTGGGCAAATAGGGCGAGAACCGCTGGAAGGGTAAGGAGGTAGTTAGTCATGGGCCGTATCATGGGGATGGCGCTGTTGCTTCACGGGACCGACTCGATGAACTCAACAAATTCGATCTGGCCGGGGCCCAGTTCCAATTCGACCAGGCCGGGGGCGCCGTGAGTTCTCAAGGATCGCCATGCCTTCACTTCATTGGAGGCAACTTTCGATTTCAAACGCACCCGAGCGACCGCCGCCGCGTCCGTAACCGCAGGCTGGTCAGGCCGTTTGAGCACTCCCAGATTATTGATGAGTTCGATCACCCAACCCTTTGGAGTCCGGTTGATCTGGTATTGAACGGGATCGCCGGTGATCTCGATGGGCAGGTAATACTGCGCCAGCTTCCGAAGCCGATCGTTGGAAATCGCGATGGAGCGTCCTGTAAAGGCGTTGGTCCAGGGCTCGATGATTTCCACATCGCCTTGTCGCGCCAACCGGCTGAACTCCGCGCCCAGTGCCTCACGGTGGCGCGGCGCCAGCAACACCCGGCTGCCGCGGCGGAGCGATTTCTCCAATTCGCCAAGGAAGGCCGGGTCGAATTCAATGTCCCCGGCCAGCAGGATTACCGGGTAACTGGGCAGGACTTCCGGTGGCACGCTTGTCAGCAGCACGTCGAAGATTTCGCCGAAGGGGGTTGGACGAAGGTAGCTCGCTTCCGGATTTGCCGGGTCCGGTTTGGCGTGAATGTGATCGCTGCCTGGGAACAGTTGGTGATCGAACAGGTCCCGCACTTCCCGGTCGCCCGCTGTGGGTTGGAGAATGCCCCACGGCTTGTCCATATAGGCGTTGTAGCCCGCGAGATGATCAAGGACCACCGCCACCGGCATGTAAGGCACCCCGCGATCGTGTTGCTGCATGAAGGCAAACACCTCCGTCGCCTTGCGCCCATGGGCTGTCAGCGTCCAAGGTGCCTCTGGTTTCTCAAAGAAGATCGCGATGCTGTTCTCGGGGGTGACCATCGCCGCGCCGGCAAACCAGCCGTGCAGCCACATCCGCTCGTAAAAGCTGAGCGAGTGGCCGGCGTCGAGACCGCGGGCATCGTTGCCCTGCCTCCGCAGTGGCCCGCTGGTCGTACAGGCGCCGGAGAACCACGGGCTGACCTGAACCGACCACGGCTTCTGCCACTGCCGCGCAGCGCCCCGAGCGAAGGCCAGCTTCGACTGCGTGAAGGCGATGTTTTCGCCCAACTCCAATCCAATACACCGGGCGCCCCATTCCCCAGCATAGGCTTCGTAGTGCGAATGCCCCGTCACGCTGATCACCCGCCCCAGCAGATCGCGTTGGCGGCTCAGGAAGTAATCTCTGACGGTCTCGTAACATTCCCGCTTGGTGACGGGGCGCCGGTCATAGCCAGCCAGTCCCGCGGGTTTCATCAGGTGTTTGAAGGCGTCGAAATCCTTGCCGTACACGTCGCGCCACCAGGATTCAGTCGCGGCCAGGTTGTGGAAGTAATAGCCCCACTCGCCCAGTTGGACCGCCGTGAACACGCCTTCCCGATCCATGGATTCGAGCGTGGTTTCATTCTCTCGCCCGAGCACAGCGCGCCCACCTTTGATCTGCATTTCACCGCCGGAATAACAGATCACCGGCCAGCCAACTGTGGCGAGATAGTCGAAGATAGGTTTCGAGCTCGACCCCGTTCCCGGCCCGGGGTCAAAGCCATTGCCGAGCTTCTGCTCGCGCATCACGCCGACCAGTTGGCGGAGGCGCTCCAGTTCGCCCGGCGCGCCATACATGCTGAAGATGAACTCGCGCTGTCCGGGCAGGAAACCGACCCCCTGCACTCCACTGGCCAGTGCTCGATAGCCTGGAAAGGAGACGAGCGGGGCGGGCGGGATCAATTCCTCAGGGTGCGCCGTGGCTGCTGACGGCTTCGACTCGTTCGCCACCCCGGCTAAGGCCCGTTCCGCCGGCGTGCCATTCAGGCTGCTTGCGACCGCCATCTCAAGGAGCGCCGCAATCATCACCGCGCTGAGGACCACCTGTCGTTTCATAGGCTGGTTACCTATCCAAAGATGAAGGGAGGCGTGATGCTTGGCACCACGCCCCTTGCTGAAAACCACCATGCCAACCGCCTCACAGGCTCCAGCCGTTGCGATACGGTGGATGAACGTAGGCGTTGGCCGCGTCGTGGTTGGTGAACCGCGCTGCCTTGTCGTCCCAGTGCAGCGTCTGGCCCGGGAAACGGAGCGCAATCGCCCCAAGCAGTGCCGCCTGCGTGAGCGGCCCGCCATAGCCGAAGTTGGAACCCGCCTTGCGCCCGGCGCGGATCGCTTCCAGCCAATCCCAAGCGTGGTTCTTGACGCGCGGGATCTTCTCCTGCGGAGCGTTCTTGCCGGAATACTGGTCCATCAGCGCGTCCGGCAGCAAGTGGCAGCCGCCGGCCCCGTGAGAGCCATGCACGATCATGCCCTTGTCGCCGAAGAGAATGGCTCCGGTGCCCGGGACCTTGTCGTCGGCGGCCAAGTCCTTCGGCTTGGGAATCTGGTTCTTGCCGTCGTGCCAGACCAGTTTCACCGGGCCGCGCTCCTTCCGGGCAGGGAACTCGAAGGTGATCTTGGTCCCCGGCGGATAGGTCAGGCCCTGCTTGGCCGGATCGTAATCGGTCACCTCCGCCATCACCGTGGACGGCGCATCCAGGTCGAGCGCCCAGAAGCTCGGATCAATGACATGGCAGAACCAGTCGCCAATGGTGCCGGTACCAAATGGCATCCAGCCGCGCCAGTTCCAAGGCACCCAGAATGGCGTGTAGGGACGAAAGGGCACCGGACCGATCCAGAGATCGTAGTCCAAGCCCTTCGGCACCTCGTAGGCCTTGTCGAGTTTATCGAGGTTGCGGAGCTGGCAATAAACGTCGCGGAAGGCGTCGCAGCCCGCATGAACGGTATGCACGCGGCCGATGGCGCCGGCCCAAACCCACTCGCAGAGGCGGCGGATCGTGGCGTCGGAGTGCCCCTGGTTGCCGAGTTGAGTGACGATCTTGTATTTGCCGGCGGCCTCCATGAGCGCGCGGACTTCATGCACGCTGTGCGCGAGCGGTTTCTCGCAATAGACATGCTTGCCGCGCTTCATGGCCTCCATGGCGATGACGGCATGGGTGTGATCGGGCGTTCCGATGACGACGGCGTCGATCTCGTTGCCCATCTGGTCGAGCATGACGCGAAAATCTTTGAACTGCCGAGCCTTGGGATATTGGGCGAATTTCTTGGCGGCGTAATTGTCGTCCACGTCGCAGAGGGCAACGATGTTCTGGCCTTCGCCGGCCACGGCATCCACATCGGCGCCGCCCTGACTGCCGATGCCGATGCCGGCCACGTTGACCTTGTCGTTGGCGGAGAGGCGTTCGGCTCCCAGGACGCGGCCCGGGGCGATGTGGAACAAGGCGGCCCCCAGGCTGGTGCCGTAGAGGAAGCGCCGTCGGTTGATCATGGTGAGATTGTGTTTGTTCATATTACGGTCGGTGGTGTGGTTGACGTTGCAGTAGTTGATTTGAGTGCAGAATGCCCGCAGGAATTCGATACGGTTTGACTTCCATAGGTCGAAGGGTCGGAGCACCTCGACTTGGCTCGACCAAAGCGCAGTCCGGGGGCGGCTCACCATGCCCCAGCATCTTCTTCAACTTCTGCCAGCGCATCCCCGCCTCCCGGAGAATCTGCCGGCGACTGATCCCTTCACTCAACACCTGTGTGCTTCACCGCTTCAACCGCACCTTCCACGCCGTGGGCTCCACCACCCTCCAACTGGTGGCCCCCTGTCTGGACTGGGCCAGGCATCGCCGGCGCAAGGCCGCCGCCCAGTGTCATCTGCGCCTGGACCTGCAAAGCCGCCTGCCCGCCTTCGCCCTCACCGACACGGCCCAGCGCCATGACAACAAGCGTGCCCGCAAAGTGCGCGCCGGTCTATGCACCGGTGAAATCGTGTTGTTCGACAAGGCCTGCGTGGACTTTGGCCACCGCCGCGGGTGCAGTCCTTCGACGCGGTGACGGGCTGATTTCCGGTTTGCATCGTCTGAGTTCCTCGCGTCTCCTTGGTGCCTGAGGCGTTCCCGCGGCTTTGCCCGCCTTGCCTACCTGGGGCGGTTGGGTCGCCAACGGCGACCGGCCTCCGCCGCCGGGTGAGTGCGCTGCCGGGGAGCCCGAACATTACCGGGCCGGCTTGCCTCGGCCAGCCCACGCCGCTGCTTTGACCATGACTTACGCCGACGCCATCCAGTTCCTCTACGGACTCCGCCTGTTTGGGGCGAGGTTCGGGTTGGAGGACACCCTCAAGCTGGCCGCGCTCGCCGGCCAACCGCAGGCGCGCTTGCGCTTCATCCACGTCGCCGGCACCAATGGCAAAGGCTCCACCTGCGCATTCCTGGAAAGCATTTACCGCCACGCCGGGGTGCGCGTCGGCCTCTACACTTCCCCGCACTTGGTCAGCTTCACGGAGCGGTTGCAGATTAACCGCCAGCCGATTCCAGCAGCCGAGGTTGCCCGGCTCGTGAGCGAGATTCAGCCGCTGCTGAAGGAGTTTCCCGCCGACGCCCACCCGACGTTCTTCGAGGTCGTCACAGTGCTGGCATTGGTTTGGTTTGCTGAGCAAGGCTGCGAGCTGGTGATCTGGGAAACCGGCCTCGGCGGCCGCCTCGACGCGACGAACATCGTCACGCCCCTGGCCAGCGTCATCACGAATATTGAGCCCGACCACCAGCGATGGCTCGGGGAGACACTAGACCGCATTGCCTTCGAGAAGGCCGGCATCCTCAAGCCCGGGGTGCCGGCCATCACCGGCGCCAGCGTGCCCGAGGCCCTCGCGGTCATCGAAGAAACCGCCCGCGCCCGGCAGAGCCCTTTTCATCGGGTCACGCCGGAGCACACGCAGCATCCGCCGCTGGACACGCTGCGCCTGCCGTTGCTGGGCTGGCATCAGCGCCTCAATGCCGCGGTGGCGCTCGCCACGGTGCGCGTCCTGCAAGCGCACGTGCCCGTCAGTCCGGCGAGTCTGCGCGCGGGTTTGCTGGACGTGCGCTGGGCGGGGCGACTGCAACGCGTCGAGGTGCCGGGCCGCGGCTCCGTCCTGCTCGATGGCGCGCATAACGCGGGCGGCGCGGCGGTGCTGCGGGCGGCGCTGGCGGAGCATTTTCCGGGCATCAGGCCGGCGTTGGTGCTGGGCATCATGCAGGACAAAGACTGGGACTTGATGTGCGGCCTGCTCGCGCCCGTGGCCTCGCGGATACTATGCGTGCCCGTCAGCAGCGAGCGGACCGCTGCGCCCGCCGACTTGCTGACTGCCTGTCACCGCGCCAACCCTGCTGCGACCGCCATGCTCTGTCCCTCGCTGGCGGAAGCGCTCGAGCAGACGGCGACCGAGCCATTCACTGTGGTCGCCGGCTCGCTCTATCTCATCGGCGAAGCCATGGAGTTGCTGCACGTCACCGCCGTGCCGCCGACAGATGAGAAACGGCTGAACGAATGGGGTGCCAAGCGATGACGAGTCGGCCGGCACCCGCCCTTCCACCGCGATGGATTTCGGCCTTCGGCCTTCACCGCTCATGCTGCGCGGGCTGAAGAATTTCCTCGGGCTGTTGCTGCTTCCGTCGTGCTTTGCGGCGGCGGTGGCGCTGTGGCGCGTGGTCCGCGCCAATGGCGATGCGGAGGCGTTCTGGGTGATGTTCGGCGCCGGTGCCGGCTGCGCCCTGGTGGTTTTCCTGCTGCTGCCCAAGCCGATGCTGACCTATGTCTTCGGCCACGAACTGACCCACGCGCTA
>Ga0105046_10008767_pt1 | contig 15867 bp, 14 predicted proteins | sample MAT03_FD_78385 | JGI IMG/M metagenome (GOLD analysis project Ga0105046, IMG submission 78385) | Freshwater microbial communities from Lake Fryxell liftoff mats and glacier meltwater in Antarctica - MAT-03 (megahit assembly) | ecosystem: Environmental > Aquatic > Freshwater > Ice > Liftoff...
GGTGGGCGGGGTCGCGCAGTGGGAGGAGTACGCAACTTTTCGTGAACGATTCATACAACACGCAATATTTGTTTGTGGCGGTTTTTCTGATCGTGGCGGTGGCGTTCCCGTTGTTGCCGCTGGTCATTGCGCGCTTGCTGGCGCCGCGCCGGCCGTCAGAGTCGAAGAATGACATCTACGAATGCGGCATGGAGGCCAAAGGGGATGCGTGGGTGCAGTTCCGGGTGGGGTATTACATCTATGCGTTGATCTATGTGATTTTTGCGGTGGAAGCGGTGTTCTTGTATCCGTGGGCGGTGGCGTTTGCCGGGCTGAGCGGCGGGGCGTTTGTGGCGATGATGATTTTTATTTTGTTGTTGGTGGAAGGGTTGGCATACGCGTGGGCAAAAGGCGCGTTGGATTGGAAATAGACCATGGCAGTTGACGAAGGCTTAAAAAACGAAATGCAGAAACACGGGGTGTTCATTCTCCCGTTCGAGCAGCTTTATAACTGGAGCCGCAAATCCTCCATTTGGCCGCTGCAATTCGGGTTGGCCTGTTGCGCGATTGAGATGATTGCCAGCGCGGCGTCCCGTTATGATCTCGCCCGGTTCGGCGCCGAAGTATTTCGCGCGACACCCCGGCAGGCTGATTTGATGATCGTGGCCGGCACGGTGACGAAGAAGATGGCGCCGCAGGTGGTGCGGTTGTTCAATCAGATGCCAGAACCCAAGTATGTGATCTCGATGGGCGCGTGCGCGATCTCGGGCGGACCGTTCAAGGACGGCTACAATGTGTTGAAGGGGGTTGACCGCTTTATTCCCGTGGACGTCCACATCCCCGGCTGTCCGCCGCGACCGGAAGCGCTGATTCATGCGATCATGACGTTGCAGCAGAAGATTGCCGGTCAGCATTTGGAGGCCGATGTCCGGCCGCGCTGGTATCACCGCGATGGCCCAGCCGAATATCCCATCCCGGCCTTTGGCGAACATGATTTGGAACCGGCTGTGAACCGGGAAGTGTGGCAACCGCCGCGCAATTACACCGACGTGACGAACGAGGGAATTTACAAGAAAGCGTAATGGAGGCGATCGAGACAATTCGCGACGCCGTCGTCGAAGCGGTGAGCGGGGCGCAAGTGGAGATTATTCCCTCCACGCCGGCCGCCGCGCAGCCGGCGTTGTTGGTGGATCGCGAGCATGTGTTTGCGGTCGCGCAGTTGTTCAAGGAAGACGCTCGCTGGCAGATGGATTTTTGTTCGTGCGTGACCGCGGTGGATTATTTGCCGAAGGACGACAAGCCGGGTCACATCGAAGTTGTTTATCATTTATATAGCGTCGCGCGGAAACAGGGGCCGGTGGTGTTGAAGGTTCGGGCGCCGCGCGAATTGGAGCAGTGCCGGGTACCGTCACTGACGCCGTTGTGGCGGGGTTGTGAATTTCAGGAGCGCGAGGCGTACGATTTGTATGGGGTGACGTTTGCTGGTCATCCGGATCTGCGGCGGATTTTGATGTGGGACGAGTTCACGGATTTCCCGATGCGCAAGGATTACGAACCGCCGGCGGATTATGAGTGGGAGCCGACGCCGCACGACTCGACCTTGGATCGGGCGAAAGTGGCCGGCGGGGTGGTTCCGCCCACGGCGCTGGAGGAGAAGAAAAAGTGATCCAGCCCGTCGCCGATACCCGGCCCAAAGGCCTCATCGAGACCGAGACACTGGAAGTCTCGATCGGACCGCAACACCCGAGCACGCACGGCGTGTTTCGGATGAACGCCACACTGGATGGCGAAACGGTGGTCGCGTTGAAACCGGTCATGGGCTACCTGCACCGCAATCACGAGCAGTTGGCGGAGCGGATGACGTGGCTCGGTTCGATGCCGTACACGGACCGGCTCGACTATTTCAATTCGATGGCCAACAACTGGGCGTACGCGTTGAGCGTCGAGAAGCTGGCCGGCATCAAGGTGCCGGAGCGGGCGGAATACATTCGCGTCATCATGACGGAACTGACCCGGCTGTTAAACCATATCTGTCTCGTCGGCTTCCTGCTGCAAGACTTGGGCGCGTGGGGCACGCCGCTGTTGTATGCGTTTCGCGAACGGGAAAAGATTCTCGATTTGTTCGAAACGGTCAGCGGTTCGCGGATGATGTGCAATTATTTCCGGTTTGGCGGCGTGCGGGTGGATCTCGATGACAAATCGTTGGCGTTGGCGCGGGAGATCACCAGCAAGTTTCCGAAGTTCCTCGATGAGTTTGAGAAACTACTGTCCGGCAATGAGGTCTTGCTGGCGCGAACACAGCGCGTGGGGATTTTGCCGAAGGAACTCGCCATCAACGCCAGCATCACCGGCCCGATGGCGCGCGCGAGTGGCGTGGAGTACGACATTCGTAAAGTGGACAAATACGGTTTGTACGGGACACTCGATTTCCGCGTGCCGCTCGGCGAAGTCGGCGATGTGTATGACCGGTACTACGTGCGCGTGCTGGAGATGCGTGAGAGCGTGAAGATTTTGAACCAAGTGTTGCGCGATGTGCCGGCGGGGCCGTTTGTGGCGCCCGAGGTGAAGTTGCGGAATTTCAAGGTGCCGGCCGGCGATGGTTATGGCCGGATTGAGACGCCTAAAGGCGAGTTGGGTTTCTATCTCGTGTCCGATGCGCAAGGCAAACTGCCGTACCGGTATCACGTGCGACCGCCGAGCTTTATCAATTTGACGATTCTCGAAGATATGTGTCTCGATCACAAAGTGGCCGATGTCGTGATCATTCTCGGTAGTGTGGACATCGTGTTGGGGGAGGTGGATCGCTAATGGGATTCCTCGGCAAAGGTCTATTTCAGGGCATGGCGGTGACGGCCCGCAACTTCGTCGGCAGCTATTTCGACAAGGAACGGATGGTCACGGTGCAGTACCCTGAAGAACGCGTGCAGGTGCCGGAGAATTCCCGCACGTTCCCGTTCCTCGTGTTCGATAACACCGCCGATCACATGCGCTGCGTGGGGTGCAAAATTTGCGAGGAGGAATGTCCGCCGCAATGCATTTACATCGTCATGGATCGCGATGAAAATGGCAAACCGCTGCAACGCCCGAAGGTGTTCGACATTGATATCAGTGTCTGTATGCAGTGCCAGATTTGCGTGGAAGTCTGTCCGTTTGAAGCAATCAAGATGGACAACAACTACGAGAAATCGCAGTACGACCGGTTCGATGATTTGGTGGAGCGCCTGCCGGACCTGTTGAAGTCGAACGAGTATTACAATCACATCAAGCCGGCGGAAGCCAGCGCGGTGGATGCCAAGCTGAAAGCGGAAGCCGATAAGAAAGCCAAGAAGGCGGCACCGGCGAAAGCCGCTCCGAAGCCGGCGGCTCCCAAACCCGCGGCTGCACCGGCACCGGTGGCCGGCAGGCTTGTCATTCCAGAAGATGCGCCGTTCACGCCGGAACAGCGTGCGTGGCTGGCTGGTTTCTTGAGTTCGGCGGGGGCTGTTGCCGGGCCTGCGACTGCGCCTGTGGAGAGTGCGGCGGTGGAGTTGCCGGCAGTAGAAGAAGCCGCGCCCGATACCGAAGCTGCACCGGCGGTGGATACGCCGTGGCATGATCCGGGTCTGGCGATGCCGCAGCGGATGGATTTGGCGAAAGAACGGCCACTCGCGGACAAGTTGATGGCTGCGATGGCGCAGACGGATTGTCATGCGTGCGGTTACGACTGTCGTGGGTATGCCGACGCGATTGCTGGCGGGGCGGAAAGTGATTTGTCGTTGTGTCTACCGGGTGAGGGGGAGACGGCGGGCATGCTGGAGCAGTTGATGAAAGAGGCCGGCAAGGTGTAGACCGGGGACGATGGAAACGATTTATCAATTACTCCAGACGTGGTTGCCCAATCTGCCGGAGCCGATCATGCGGCTCATTTCGTTTGCTGTGCCGATTCTGTTCGTGATCTCGGTGTTCCCCGGTATTTTTGCGTACACGACACTCATTGAGCGGAAGGCGCTGGGACGGATTCAGAACCGGCTCGGGCCGAATCGGGTGGGCCGGTGGGGGCTTTTGCAGCCGATCGCGGACGGGATGAAGTTGCTCACCAAGGAGGACATCGTCCCGCGCAAGGCAGACAAGTTCACGCATTTTCTGGCGCCGGTCATTGCGGTGATTCCGTCGGTGATGTTGTTTGCGGTGTTGCCGGTGGGGAGCGGGTTGATCCCGGTGAACCTGAATATCGGGATTCTGTTCGTGTTCGCAATCAGCACCGGCAGCGTGTTGGCGTTGTTCATGGGCGGCTGGGCATCGCGGAACAAATTTTCGCTGCTGGGCGCGATGCGGGCGGTGGCGCAGGTGGTGTCGTATGAAGTCCCGATGGTTTTGGCCGCGTTGGTTGTGGTGATGGCGACCGGGTCGCTTTCCCTGCTGACAATCGCGCAGGCGCAGAGCGGCGGTTTCCTCAATATCTCGAATTGGTTTGTATTTCAGCCGTGGGGTTTTGTTGGGTTCGTGTTGTTCATGATCGGCGCAATGGCGGAATCGGCGCGGACACCGTTCGACATTCCGGAAGCAGAATCGGAAATCATCGCCGGCTATCACACGGAATACAGCGGTTTCAAATTTGCATTGTTTCAACTCGGAGAATACCTCGCCTCCATCGCCTTGGCCGGCGTCACGGTGACGATGTTCCTCGGCGGGTATAATGGGCCGGGCAGCCATTTGCCGTATGTGGGCTGGTTGATTTCGATGGGGTGGTTCTTCTCCAAAATGATGGGCGTCATTTTCATCGTCATCTGGATTCGTGGCACGTGGCCGCGGGTGCGGGTGGATCAATTGATGAGTTTCGCGTGGAAAATGTTGCTCCCGATGTCCATCATCAATATCTTCGCCGCCGCGTTGTATCATTTCATGCCGTCGAAGTTCCTGGCGTGGGTGGTGACGGCGGTGGGGTTGCTGATTTGCTGGTGGGGGCTGGCGAAGTTGAACAGCGACGGGGAAATTAAAAAGCGGACTTATCGGTACGCGAACTGACGACATGACGACGGCCTTCTGGATCATTTCAGCGGTGACGCTGCTCGGGGCGGTGCTGGCGGTGACGCTGCGCAATCTCGTGCATTGCGTGTTGGCGCTGATTTTGTTTTTTCTGGGGATCGCCGGCCATTATTTCCTGTTGCGCGCGGATTTTCTGGGGGTCGTGCAAATCCTGATTTACATCGGCGCGGTCGCGGTGCTGATCCTGTTTGCGATCATGCTGACGCGGAACGTGACCGGCACGGAAGGACCGCGCGAGGTGTTCGGGCTGAAATGGTGGAGCGGCGCAGCGACAGCGGCGATCATCGGGGCGTTGGTGCTGGCGGCGATCCGTCGGGATGAACTCAGCAAGCTGCCGACTTCCACCCAGGCAAACAGTTCCGTGCTGGAAATCGGGAAGCTGTTGGTGACGGATTGGGTGGTACCGTTTGAGGCGATGGCGGTGTTGTTGACGGCGGCATTGATTGGCGCGGTCGTGATCGCGTTGGAAGAGGTTCTGCGCCGGCGATGAGCATCACTCTCGGACATTATCTGGCGTTGGCGGCGATGCTGTTTACGATCGGTTTGGCCGGCGCGTTGACCCGCAAGAATGCGATCATCGTGTTGGTGGCCATCGAGATCATGTTCAACGCGGCGATTTTGAATTTAGTGGCGTTTTGGCATTTCAAGGTGTTCACCACATTGACCGCGCAAATGTTCGCGATGTTTTCGATTGCGATTGCGGCGGCGGAATCGGCCATTGGCCTCGCGCTGGTGATTGCGATTTACCGGCATTACCGGTCCGTGGACGTGGATGAAATGAAAACGTTGCAGGGCTAAATGGAACACGCGGAATATTTACAACAGCTCGCCAGTCAGCAATGGCTGATTCCTTTGATCCCGCTGGTGGCGGCAGGGATTCAGGCGTTGCTCAAACAGCGCTCGCGAAAGTTGTCGGCGACGCTGACGATTAGCGCAATGGCATTAGCGTGCTTGTTGGCGTTACGCGCGTTCTTCGCGACGCTCGGTGGCGATCATGGCGACCATCACGAAGTGGGCCGCGCCTTCTACAACTTCACTTGGTTTGCGTTCGGGACGACGAAGTTGGAACTGGGTTTCATCCTCGACCCGTTGACGGCCGGCATGGCGACGATGGTGACGTTTGTGGGGTTGATGATCTTCATCAATGCGACCGGCTACATGCATGATGACGTGAACTTCACTCGGTTCTTCTGTTTTCTGTCGCTGTTCGCGGCTTCCATGTTGGGGATGATCATTTCCAACAATCTGCTCCTGCTGTTCATGTGCTGGGAACTGGTTGGGTTGTGCAGCTATTTGTTGATCGGTTTCTGGTATTACAAACCCTCGGCAGCCGCGGCGATGAAGAAAGCGTTTATCACGACGCGCATTGGCGACGTCGGCTTTTTCATCGGCATCCTGATGCTCTATCACCAGACCGGCACGCTCAACTTGTACACGGCCGACGGGACGGGCGCGCTGCAACAGGCGGATAAACTCGCGACGTTGGCCGGCTGGTGGGGATTGTCCATGGCCGGCACGATTGCGTTGATGTTGTTCATCGGGGCGATGGGCAAGAGCGCGCAGTTCCCGCTGCATGTGTGGTTGCCGGACGCGATGGAAGGCCCCACGCCGGTGAGCGCGTTGATCCACGCCGCAACGATGGTGGCCGCTGGCGTGTTCATGGTGGGGCGTATGTTCCCCGTCTTCACGGCCGGGGCCGGGGATTGGGTGATGGATTTTGTGATGTGGGTTGGCTGTATCACTGCGGTCTTTTCAGCCACGATTGCCGTGGCGCAATTCGACATTAAACGCGTGCTCGCTTACTCCACCTGCTCGCAACTAGGATTTATGGTGATGGCGCTCGGGGCGGGGGGATTGTCGGCCGGCCAGTTTCATTTGCTCACGCATGCGTTCTTCAAAGCGTTGCTCTTCCTCGCTTCCGGCTGCGTAATCATCGGGACGCATCACGAACAGGATATGCGCAAGATGGGCGGACTGCGGAAGTACATGCCCATCACGTTTGTCTGTTACGTCCTCGGCACACTGGCGTTGGCTGGTTTCCCGCTCACCGCCGGGTTCTTCAGCAAAGATGAGGTGTTGCTCGTCACGTATCATCACAACAAGCTCGCGTGGGGGTTGGCGACGTTTGCGGCGTTTCTAACGGCGTTCTACATGACGCGCCAAATCTTCATGGTCTTCTTTGGGAAATGGCGCGGCGGCGAAGCAGCCCACGGCCATGCGCACGCCAAACACGACGATCACGGGCATGGTCACGGCGGTCATGTACCACATGAAGTGCCGTGGAACATGACCGGCCCAATCGCGATCTTGAGTGTCTTTGCCGTCCTGATGGGCTGGTTGGGGACGCCGTGGCTTGGCGACAACTTCTTCCATCACTACCTCGCTCCGTCCGAGCCGGCACCGCATCACAGCAACTTGGTGCTCTGGCTTTCGATTGGCGTGGGGCTGTTCGGGATTTTCTTGGGCTGGTTCTTTTACGGTCGCCGGCCGATGGAACATGCCACGGACGCTGATCCGTTGCAGGCGAAACTCGGCGCGCTGTTCACGTGGCTGAACCGCAAGTGGTTCATTGACGAGATTTACGAAGCGACCATCATCCGCTGGACCATGGCACTGGGCGTTTTGTTCCGGCTGGTGGACAAACTGGTGGTGGACGGCCTGCTCCATGCCATCGCGTGGATCACGTGGGGGATTTCCTGGTTCACCCGGCAAGTGGGCGATGAGTTGATCATCAACGGCGGTTTCGACGCCGGGTGTGAAGGGGTGCGGGGGTACGCGAAGATTCTCGCCAAACTGCAAAGCGGCCGGGTGCAAAACTACTTCCGCATTCTCTGTCTCGGGACGGCGATCCTGCTGGTGGTGTATTTCATCAAATGAACAGCGACTTTCCCATCCTGACCCTGACGACCTTCGCACCGTTGATTGGCGGGGGGATTGTTTTGCTGTTGCCGAAGACGGCTGACAAAACGATTAAAGTCGTGTCCTTGCTCGCGAGTTTGGTTTCCTTGTTTTTGGCGGTCTCCATTTGGCGCCAGTTTCAACCAGACGCGGGGATGATGTTTGTGGAACGGCACACGTGGATTCCGACGTTGCACGTGGACTACCACGTCGGGGTGGATGGTCTGAGCGTGACGATGGTGTTGCTGACGGCGCTGATCACACCGTTGGCGTTGCTGGCGCACTGGAAACAGGATCGCAACGTGAAGTTGTTCTTCTTCCTGTTTCTCCTGCTGCAAACCGGCATGTTCGGCGTCTTCACGGCGTTGAACTTCTTCCACTGGTTCATCTACTGGGAAATCGGTCTGATCCCGATGTTCTTCCTGATTAAGATTTGGGGAGCTGAAGACCGCACGTATGCCTCGTTCAAGTTTTTCCTCTACACCTTGGCCGGTAGCGTGGGAATGCTGCTGACATTTGGCTTCATCTATCTGGCGACGCACAGTTTTGATTTCCTTGAGTTGCGACAACAAGCGGCGTCGGGCGAGTTGCTGCGTGCGATCACCGTGCTGGTGGGTGACATCAGCCAACGCACCGGCCTGAACATCGAAGTCGGATTTTTCGTGACGATCCTATTCTGGGCGACATTCCTCGGCTTCGCCATCAAGGTGCCGCTCTGGCCGTTTCACACGTGGTTGCCGGATGCGCACACCCAAGCCCCGACCGGCGGTTCGATGGTGCTGGCGGCGATTTTGTTGAAGATGGGCGTGTACGGTTTCCTGCGAATTGTCCTGCCGATTTTCCCTGATCAAGTTGCGGCGAATCTGACGGTGTTGCTGTGGCTCTCGGTCGCGAGCATTGTGTTGGGCGCGTTCGCGGCGTTGGCGCAAACGGATTTCAAACGGCTCGTGGCGTATTCGTCTGTGAATCACATGGGCTACGCGATGCTGGGCATTTTTGCAGCGGCCGCAGCCGCGCCGAACGTCGCCGATCTTGCGAATGAAAAAGCGGCGGCCCTCAACGGCGCCCTGTTGCAAATGTTCAATCACGGTATCAGCTCCGCCGCGCTCTTTTTCCTGGTCGGCGTCATCTACGAACGCACGCACACGCGGAAGCTCGAAGAGTACGGCGGACTCCGCAAGATCATGCCGCTGTACGCCGGTATCCTCGGCATCTCGATGTTTTCATCGCTGGGATTGCCGGGGCTGAACGGGTTTGTGGGTGAGTTTATGGTGTTCAAAGGCGCGTTTCCCATCGTCACGACCCCGACGGTTGTTTCGATGATCGGGTTGGTGGTGACGGGGGTATTTCTCCTCAGCATGATGCAAAAAGTTTGTTTTGGACCACTCAACAAGAAGTGGCAGGGACTGACGGACATGTCCGGCCGGGAGATTTTCATCGGCGCGGTATTGCTGCTGTTCATGGTGGGCATCGGCGTGTATCCCGCGCCGCTGATTAACGCGTCGAACACCGCCGTCATTGGATTGGTAAAGATTTTTGAGAGCGCCCCGGCCGCGGTGATGGCGCTAGGACGATGACACTGCATGCACGTTGACTGGACAATCTACACTTCGCTCATCGGTGCCGGGCTGATCATGTTGTTGCCGCGCGAATCCAAAACCTTGATTCGGCTGGTTGCTCTGTTGACCGGCGTTATCGGCTTGGGGATCGGGCTGGACGCCTATTTCGCCTACAACGCGTGGATTACGCCGGACACCAAGGATGGTTTCTGGCACATTGCCAACACGCCGTGGATTCCGCTCCTCGGCGCGCACTACCACTTGGCGATTGACGGCATCAACCTCCCGTTGATCATCCTCAACGGCTTCATCTGCGTGACCGGAATACTGTTTAGTTGGAACATTGATAAACGCCCGAAAGAGTTTTTTGCGTTCTTTCTCACCTTGATTGCCGGCGTGTATGGCGTGTTCATGGCGATGGACTTGTTCCTTTTGTTTGTGTTCTACGAATTGGCCATCATCCCCAAGTATTTCATCATCGCCATCTGGGGTTCGACCCGCAAAGAATACGGCGCGATGAAGCTGGTGCTCTACTCCTTCATCGGCAGCGCGTTTGTCTTCATCGCCATTCTCGTGGTATTTTTCGCGTCCGGCCAAGGCACGTTTGACATGCTCGAACTCGCGAAACATCCCATCGCCCGGGACGTGCAACTCTGGGTTTTCCCGTTGGCGTTCGTCGGCTTTGCTGTGCTGGCCGGCATGTGGCCCTTTCACACCTGGGCGCCAACCGGCCACGTCGCCGCTCCCACAGCCGCTTCGATGTTGCTGGCCGGCGTGGTGATGAAACTGGGAGCCTATGGTTGCTTCCGCGCCGGCATGATGTTGTTCCCCGACGGTTTGGAATATTGGCGGTGGCCACTGGCTTGGTTGGCGTTGGTCGGAATTATTTACGGTGCCGCAGTTGCGTTGGTGCAGAAGGATTTCAAATACATGATCGGCTATTCCAGTGTCAGTCACATGGGGTTTGTCTTGCTCGGACTTGTCACGTTGAATGTGGTGGGCATGTCCGGCGCCATCTTGCAGATGTTTTCCCACGGTATCATCGCCGGCCTGCTGTTCGCGGTCGTTGGTCGCATGATTTATGACCGCACCCACACCCGGCAACTCGATGAATTGGGTGGTCTGGCCAAAGTTCTCCCGTTCGCCTGCGTCACCTTCGTCATCGGCGGAGCTGCCTCGATGGGGATGCCCGGCTTCAGCGGATTTGTGGCGGAAATTCAGGTATTGATCGGCGCGTTTGACATGAGCCCATGGCTCGCCGTCGGTGCCGGCGTGGGAATTATCATCACCGTCGCGTACATTCTGAAAGCCATCCACAAAGTCTTCTTTGCTGAAGAAGAACACACGCAGGCCGCACCCGCCGGCGCGCCCGATCACGGTCATGGACACGGACACGGACACGGACATGGCGGGGCAGGGGATGCGCGTTGGGATGTGCCGCCGATTACGCTGCCCGAAAAACTTGGCGCCATCATTCTCATGTCGCTCCTGGTGATCATCGGATTGTATCCCTCCATCATGCTGAACATGATTCAACCCAACGTGGAAATTTTCCTGCGGGGGCTGCGATGACCACCGTCAACTATTTGGACGTGGTCCGCGGTCTGAGCGCCGAGTTGATTCTCGCCGTGACGGCGCTCTTGGCGTTGACGATTGATTTGTCGGTGCTGCGGCGCGCGGAGCGGGCTGTCCGAACCAAGTCGGTCGGAACGCTCGCGGTCATTGGTTTGCTGGCCGCGCTGATTCCGCTTTTCCAAATGTATGGTGATGCCCCCCAGACGTTGCTGGGCGGCACGTTGGTCGTGAATGACCTGACGGTGATTTTCAAAATTGTGGTCGTGGTGTTGACCGCGCTCGCCGTGTTGATCTCGCTTGATTACGACGTCGGCCGGCACGTGGGCGAGTATTTCGCCACGATGCTTTTTGGCGCGATCGGTATGTTGCTGCTTGTTGGCACCGAGGAGTTGATTACCATATTCGTCGCGTTGGAACTGACGAGTATTTGCCTCTACATCCTGACGGCGTTTCACAAGAGCTGGCTCCGTTCGCAAGAGGCGGCCCTCAAGTATTTCATGTTCGGCGCCATCTCCTCGGCCTTCCTGCTATTCGGATTGAGCTACATTTTCGGCATCGCCGGCACGACGAACCTGCGCGCGATCCATGAAGTCGTGTTGACCGACAGCCCGCTTTTCTCGGTGGGGCTGCTGTTTGTCATTATCGGTTTTGGTTTCAAAGTGGCCGTGGTGCCGTTCCACCTCTGGGCGCCCGACGCCTATGAAGGCGCCCCCACGCCCGTCGCCGCGTATATCGCGACCGGCTCCAAAGTCGCCAGTTTCTTCGTGCTGACGAAGGTGTTGCTGATCGGGTTTACCGGCGCGGAAGGTTCCGCGTTCTGGGGATCCTTCCAGTCTGGCTGGGCCATGCTTTTGGCGGTGACCGGTACCTTGAGCATGGTGGTGGGAAATTGCGCGGCCATCGTGCAGCACAACATCAAACGGCTGCTGGCCTATTCGAGTATCGCCCATGCCGGGTACATCTTCATTGGGCTAATTGCGGCCACCGTGACCGGTACCACGTCCGTGTTGTTCTACGTGATCGTCTATGCGCTGACCAACTTGGGTGCCTTCGGCGTCCTCGCCGCTCTCTCCGCCCGTGCCGGCGGCGAAGACTTGGAACACTTTAACGGCATGTCCAAACGCGCGCCCTATCTGTCCTTGTTGATGCTGATTTTTATTTTGTCACTGGCCGGGGTGCCGCCGTTGGGTGGATTTTTCAGCAAGTTCTACTTGTTCGCGGCCGCTGTCGGACGGGACGCCGAGAATTTCGGACTTCTTTGGCTGGTGGTCATTGGCATTTTCATGAGCGCCGTGTCGCTCTACTACTATCTCATCGTCTTGAAACACATGTACATCGTCGAACCGCGCGACCCGTCCCGCATCACCACGCCGGTTTATCTGAACGTCGCGTTGGGGCTGGCGGCGTTGGGCGTGGTGTTGTTGGGCGTTTTCCCCCAGCCGTTACTTGCGCTTCTCAACAGCCTCGCGGCCCGCTTATAATCGCGGGATGGATATCAACGGCTCAACGCAAATCGCGGGCGTCTTCGGCTCGCCGATTGCCCACACCGCTTCGCCGGCGATGCACAACGCCGCGTTTGCTGCCAGCCGGTTGAACTGGGTGTATGTGGCTTGCCACGTCGAGCCGGCGCAACTCCGGTCGGCGCTCCACGGTGCCCGCGACATGCACTGGGCCGGCGTCAATCTGACCGTTCCACACAAATTGCTCGCACTCGATCTCGTGGATGCGGTTGACCCAGAAGCGCGGGAACTGGGAGCCGTCAACACCGTCGTCATTCGCGATGGCCATCTGACCGGCTACAACACCGATGGCTATGGATTTGAACAAGCGCTGCGAGAAGATTATGGGATGGAATTGGCCGGTCGGAATGTACTCATACTCGGCGCCGGCGGAGCCGGCCGCGCGTTGGCGGTCAAATGCGCCCGGGCAGGAGTGCGGAAGCTATTCGTCACGAATCGCACGCCGGCAAAGCTGACAGCAGTGCTGCGGGATATTGCGGCGATTGGCACGCCCGCCACGCCGGTAGAATTTCACGGACCGGCACTGGCTGCAGCCATCCACGAGGTTGATTTGGTGGTCAACGCCACCTCGGTCGGGCTGAAGCCGGACGACTCACTCCACTTTGATACAGAGTGGTTTTCCGGCCGGCATTGCGTATTCGATACGATTTACAATCCGGCCGAGACGGAGCTATTGCGAATCGCACGCACAGCCGGTGCGCGCGTGGCCAACGGACTCGGCATGTTGCTGCATCAGGGCGCGCGCGCATTTGAATTGTGGACTCAGCAACCGGCCCCGGTGGAAGTCATGCGTCGCGCTCTGCGCGGCGCCATTTACGGAGACCCGGTATGAGTTTGGGGTTGAAACTTTATCTCGATTGCATCGTGTTTATTTTCGGGGCGGTGGTGGGCAGTTTTCTGAACGTGTGCGTGCATCGCATGCCCCGCGATCAATCCATCGTCTCGCCGCCCTCGCATTGTCCGAAATGCAAAGAGCGGATTGCGTGGTGGCACAACATTCCGATTGTGAGTTACATCCTGTTGCGCGGCCGCTGCCGGCACTGCGGTGTGCAGATCTCCCCCCGTTATGTGCTGCTGGAAGTCATGACCGGTGCCTTATTTTTGGCCGTCTGGTGGAAGTTCACGGGGTGGGTGATTCCCATTTACTGGATTTTCCTCGGCGGGTTGATTGTCGCCACATTTATAGATTTTGAGCATTTCATCATCCCCAACGAAATCACCTACGGCGGTTTTGTGGTCGGGTTGATTTGCGCCACGCTCTATCCGCCGCTCGTCGGAATGGCCATTTGGTATGAGGGATTGTTTTGGTCGTTGGTGGGAGCGCTGACGGGCGGTTTCTTCATCTACCTGATCATCGAGGCCGGGAAACTGATGTTCGGCCGGCTCAAAGTACCGGTGCCAGACGGGACAGTCGTTGTGTTTGCGGATGGCGGAGTTCAGTTCCTGGAGGAAGCCGCCAAGTGGGAGGAAATCTTTCTCCGTGCATCGGACAAGATTCAGTTTGAAGCCGCGACGCTGAAGTTTTTGGACAAGTCCTATGAGAACGTGGTCGTGCGCGCCTATGAAGATCGGTTGATGGTGGGTGACGAGAAGTTCCTGTGGTCGGACGCCGGCCGTGTCGAAGCCACGACTAATCTGCTGATTTTACCCCAAGAAGCGATGGGCATGGGCGACCTCAAATTCATGGTGGCCATCGGCGCGTTTCTGGGATGGAAAGCCGCCTTGTTCACCCTCATGCTCTCATCGTTTCTCGGTTCCCTGGTAGGGTTGGCATTGATCGTGTGCCGGCTTCGGGAACTACGGAGCAAAATCCCGTACGGTCCGTATATTGCCGCCGCGGCGGCGATCTGGATGTTTTACGGGAAGGAAATCATGGCCTGGTACATGCGCTTTCTGATAAAGGAATAAGTATGCCCCAATTACGTTACTTCACCGCCGGCGAGTCACACGGCCAATGTTTGATTGGCGTGATCGAAGGGTTGCCGGCTGGCATCAAGTTGAATCTCGACATCGTGAACGCCGACCTCGCGCGCCGGCAAAAAGGCTATGGCCGCGGTGGCCGAATGAAACTGGAAACCGATACCGCCGAAGTGCTGTCCGGCGTGCGGCTCGGCGAAACCATCGGTTCGCCCCTGACGTTGATGGTGAAGAACAAAGATTTCAAAATTAACGACCTCCCAGCCGTCACCAAACCTCGCCCGGGCCACGCCGACCTGGCCGGCGTTCTGAAGTATGATCGGCAAGATGCCCGGGATATTCTCGAACGCGCCAGTGCGCGGGAAACAACAATGCGGGTGGCGATTGGTGGTATCTGCAAACTATTGTTGGCGGAGGTTGGCGTGGACGTGGTGGGGCATCTGGTTGGCTTGGGGCCGGTGCGGGCGCAAACGGAAGGTTTGTCGCTAGCGCAGATTCGCGAGCGCAGCGAGGCGAGCGAAGTGCGTTGTGCTGACCCGGCGGCCGAACAGCAGATGATCGCCGCGATTGATGATGCCAAATCGCAAGGCGACACATTAGGCGGAGTTTTCGAAGTGGTGGCGACGGGCTTGCCCATTGGTTTGGGCAGTCATGTGCAATGGGATCGCAAGCTCGATGCCCGGTTGGCGTTCGCGCTCATGAGCATTCAAGCAATCAAAGGGGTCGAGACCGGCCTCGGATTCGAGGCTGCGCGCCGGTTCGGTTCGCAAGTGCATGACGAAATTCTACCAGGTCAGGACGGATTGCTCTCGCGGAACCGCAACAATGCCGGTGGATTTGAGGGCGGGATGACCAATGGGGAACCGATCATCATGCGCGCGGCGATGAAACCGTTGGCCACGTTGATGAAACCCATGCGCTCCGTGGACATCAAGACCGGCGCCGAAGTCAAAGGCACAGTCGAACGGTCCGACGTTTGCGCCGCGCCGGCAGCAGCAGTAATCGGCGAGGCAGTCGTGGCAGTCGAACTGGTGACGGCCTTGTTGGACAAGTTTGGTGGGGACAGTGTCCGTGAGTTAAAGCGCAACGTGGAAAGTTACCGGGCCACCTGCAAACGGTGGTAGCTACAACTGTTTTTTCAATTCCAGCTTGGCAAGCTTGCCGGTTGCGGTTCGTGGCAGGTTGGGGATGATACGAAATTCGCGCGGCACTTTGTAATCCGCCAATCGTTCCCGGCAGAACGTGAGCAGATCCGCCGGTCGGAGGTTGGTACCTTCGACGGCGGCGACAAACGCAATGGGAATTTCGCCGCGTTTTTCGTCTATTTTGGCCACGACCGCCGCTTCGCGGACGCCGGGGTACTGGTAGAGAACTTCCTCAATCTCGCGGGGATA
>Ga0105046_10008771_pt1 | contig 15862 bp, 14 predicted proteins | sample MAT03_FD_78385 | JGI IMG/M metagenome (GOLD analysis project Ga0105046, IMG submission 78385) | Freshwater microbial communities from Lake Fryxell liftoff mats and glacier meltwater in Antarctica - MAT-03 (megahit assembly) | ecosystem: Environmental > Aquatic > Freshwater > Ice > Liftoff...
CGCAGAATCGAGATGGTGTCTTCGACTGTGGGTTGATCGACGAACACGGGCTGGAAGCGGCGTTCGAGGGCGGCGTCCTTCTCGACGTGCTTGCGGTACTCGTCGAGCGTGGTAGCCCCGATGCAGTGTAGTTCGCCGCGTGCGAGCATCGGCTTGAGCAAATTCCCGGCGTCCATCGCGCCCTCGGCCTTGCCCGCCCCAACAATCGTGTGCATTTCGTCGATGAACAGAATAATCGCGCCGTTCGACTCGGTCACATCCTTGAGAACAGCTTTCAGCCGTTCCTCGAACTCGCCACGGTATTTGGCACCGGCGATCAGCGCACCCATGTCGAGGGAGACAATCTTCTTCTCCTTCAACCCCTCGGGCACGTCGCCGCGAACGATCCGCTGAGCAAGCCCTTCCACAACAGCGGTCTTGCCGACGCCGGGTTCGCCGATCAGCACGGGGTTATTCTTGGTCCGCCGACTCAGCACTTGCACGACCCGGCGGATTTCCTCGTCGCGGCCAATGACCGGATCGAGTTTGCCGCGCCGGGCCAACTCCGTGAGGTCGCGGCCGTACTTTTCGAGCGATTGGTAAGTTTCCTCGGGGTTCTGTGTCGTGACTCGCTGGTGCCCCCGGACTTCCTTGAGCGTCGAGAGCAAGCGTTCCCTCGTGACGCCGGCTTCCTTGAGCAACTTCCCGGCGGCTCCGGTGTCGGCAGTTGCGGCGAGAAGCAAGTGTTCGACCGAAACGAAGTCGTCCTTGAGCTTTTTGGCTTCATCCTCGGCGGTGGCGACCAATTTGAGGAAGCGTTGCGTGGGTCGCTGGTCGGCACCACCCGTGACGCGGGGGAACTTCTCCACTTCGCGCTGAAGTTGGGCCATGAGAGCCTCGGCGGACACGCCGGCTTTGGCGAGAATAGCGGGTGCTAAACCCTTCTCCTGACCGAGCAGCGCGAGCAGGACGTGTTCCGCGTCGATCTGTTGGTGATCGAGCCGCGCCGCTGTGGTCTGCGACTCAGCAAGCGCCAGTCGGGCCTTCTCGGTGAATCGTTCGATATTCATGGATGTCTCCCTTGGGGAAAAGCTCTGGAAGCTATCAGCTATCAGCCAGAATAAAGACGGCAATCGATACCCTGGCCTTTTGAAATGACAGAAACGCCCCTTAAGGGCGAAGGCTTGGCTCTGGCTTCGAGTCTGAAGGACTCGTCTTTCTCTGGCTGATAGCTGATAGCTGATAGCTTCCAGAGCTTTTCCTGTCCGCCAGCCGGCGTCCCGCACGTTAGATATTATAACCCTGTCCGGCCGCGCGCTGTTTCACGCGCATTGTGGTCCTTGCGTTCCACCACGCAGGGCTGTACACTTCGGGTGGGGTGTTTTGCGTCCATTGCGTCCATTGCATCTGCCGCGTTTGTCCGGACACTGGAGCCGGTTCCCCATGAATGCTTATCGGACTCCTCTTATGCCTGCACTCATTTTGCTGAAGTCGCCCGAAGGGGTCACCGCGAACAAGCATGTGCCGTTAAGCGGTGAGTCGCAAATCGTGGGCCGCGATGCGGAACGCTGTCAGATTGTTATTCCGCACCACGCCGTCAGCCGCGAACACGCCAAGATCACGGCGCAGAACGGCACGTTCTTCATTGAGGACATGAAGAGCCGAAACCACACCTTCGTGAACAGCAAGGAAGTGGTCGGGCGAACCGCGCTGAAAACGGACGACCGCATCAAGATTTGCGACTTCCTGTTCCAGTTCCGCGACGAACGAACGACGAAGCCCGGCAAACTCCCGCCGTGGATGCAAAAAACGGACGACGACCGCGATGAAGACGCGGGCGGAATGACGACCATCGAAGCCACCCAGGGCAAAGTCAGCGCCCAAGAATTTCTGGCGGTCGCGCCTGCGGATCGGCTGCGGGCGCTGCTCGACATCAGCACGAGCCTGTCGCGGACGCTCGACCTGGAACCGCTTTTCTCGCAAATCGCCGATACGCTCCTCGGCGTCTTCAAGCAGGCCGACCGCTGCTTCGTGCTGCAACTCGACGACGCCGGCCGGCCCATCCCGAAGGTCGTGAAGAGCCGCCGCCCTGGGCTGGACGACAGCCGGTTCAGCCGAACCATCGTCCGCAAGACGATCGAGTCGATGCAATCGTTCCTGAGCGAAGATGCGTCCAGCGATGCCGCTCTCGGGCCGGCCGCCAGCATCGCCGAGTTCAGGATTCGCTCCGTGATGTGCGTGCCGCTGGCCAACGCCGAAGGGAAGCCACTCGGGGCCATCCAACTGGACACCCAGGACCGCGCCAAGAAGTTCGTGACCGACGACTTGAACCTTCTCGCCATCGTGGCCAATCTCGCCGGTGTCGCCGTCGAAAAAGCGAGAATGCACACCTCTGTCCTTGACCGTGAGAAGGAACAGAAGGAAATCGAACTCGCCCGCGCCGTGCAACTCGGGTTCCTCCCGCAAACGCTTCCCGTTGTGGACGGCTACGAGTTCTATTCGCACTACTCACCGGCCCAAAAGGTTGGTGGCGACTACTACGACTTCGTGAATCTGCCCGGTGGCCGGGTCGCTATCATCGTCGCGGATGTGGCCGGCAAGGGTGTCCCGGCCGCGCTGTTGGTCGCCAAATTGAGTTCGGAAGTGAAATTCTCGCTGGTCACCGAGCCGAACCCCGGCCGGGCGATGTCCTCGTTGAACGACCAGATGATCCGCGGCGGTCTCCAGGATCGATTCGTGACACTCGCCGCGATGATCCTCGACCCCGTCACCCACCAACTGACCGTGGTGAACGCCGGGCACATGAACCCCAAGTGGTACAAGGCCGCGACCGGCGAGCTTGCCGAGGCAACCACGAACGAGGCCACCGGCCTGCCGCTGGGCGTGATACCCGGCTTCGAGTACGAGTCCGTGACGATCACACTTGAACCCGGCGACACCATCTCCGCATATACTGATGGTGTGACCGACGCGATGAACGCGGCCGAGAAGATGTTCGGGTTCGACGCGGTCGATGCGAGTCTGCTACCCGATGACGACGCCTTGGCCGATACGACCCGGCCCAAACCAACCGGCGAGCGGTTGGTGGGCGCGGTCCGCAAACACGCCGCTGGTCACCCCCAGAACGATGACATCGCGGTCGTCTGTTTCGGCCGCTCCGAAGGTGGGAATGGGCCGGGCACCGTCATCACCCGCCAAACGACCCCGATCAAGATTCAGGTGTGACGAACCCCGGTTCACGCCGGGCGATCTTGGACACGGAACACGGAGGGCCATACACCCATGAGCGGAACGGCAACGCTGCCCGATACCGACGTCGAAACGGAGCAGCGCACGCGGCGGCAACCGCCGTATCATGTCGTCCTTCTCAACGACGACGACCACACTTACGAATACGTCATCGAGATGCTCAAGGCGCTTTTCGGCCACCCCGTCGAGAAAGGCTTTGAACTCGCCAAGTTGGTGGACACGACCGGCCGGGCCATTGTGTGTACAACCAGCATGGAACGGGCCGAACTGAAACGGGACCAAATCCACGCCTTCGGCCCCGACCCCCGGCTGACGCGCTGCAAAGGCGCGATGTCCGCCGATATCGAACCGGCGGAATGAACGAGGTAGCCCCCGCACAGGGCGGAAGTGTTCGCTTCACAACCTGGATCGCGGAATGCTCACGGCACAGCAGGTTGACGCCAGGGTCTTACGACACCTGGCACAGACTAACGCCCTTCCAGGGCTTAAGAGGCGACTTTTGCCTCGGTTTTAAGCCCCGGATGGGGCGGCCAGTTTGGCGCAGGTGTCGAGACATTGGCGTCAAGCGGGCTACTTGTCGGTCTTGAGGCGGATCGACTTGATGACCACGTCTTCGGTCGGCACGTCGCTCATACCCATCTTCTTGCCGGTTTTCACGGCCTTGATCTTCTCGACCACGTCCATGCCATCAATCACGCGGCCGAACACGGCGTAGCCACTGTTCTCGCCGCCAGGGGCGTTAAGGCTGTCGTTGTCCTTAACGTTGATGTAGAACTGGCTCGTCGCGCTGTCGAGGTCCGAAGTCCGGGCCATCGCAATGGTGCCCTTCTGGTTCTTCACGCCGTTGCCGGACTCGTTCTTGATCGGCGATTTCACCTTCTTTTGCTTCATATCCGCGTCGAAGCCGCCTCCCTGGATCATGAAGCCCTCAATGACTCGGTGGAAAATGAGACCGTCGTAGTGCTTGTCCTCGACGTAAGAGAGGAAGTTCTTGACCGAGATGGGAGCCTTGTCCTCGAACAGTTCGATCTTCACGGTGCCGTGGTTGGTTTCCATCACCACAACGGGGTTGGCGGCCTTGACCCCGCTCGCGGCGATAACCCCGAGCACCACGAAACACATCGCAACCACTTTGAACGACAACATCACGACCTCCTGAATTTGGCACCCGCCAAGCGGGCAGAATCCGACACGGGAGATTGTACGCGAGATGCCGAGGAAATCTCGCCGGTCAGTTCAGCGGGGTGCGGACCAAGCCGGCGGCTTCCATTTTGAGGCGGAGTTCGGCGAACTGCGCGGTCAAATCGTCGGCGGACTTCACCGACCCGCGTGAACACGACCCGGTCGAGCATCCGCCGCCAGTGGAACACCCGCCGCCGGATTCCGTGCCGCAGCCCGGTTTCCCACACTTTCCACTCTCGGCGGGTGGTGGGTCTTCGGGCGTGACCGCGCGAGACAGATCGAGGAGGCGAACGGCGGTGAACCCACAGCGGACGGCGAGTTCGTCCAACAGAGTTGTTACGTCGCAGGCGTCCCAGGGAAGTGCGTGGAGAATCGCGGTTCCATCGAGTGTGGTTTCCGCGTCCACGAACGCGAGTGGCAACCCGAGTTCGGCCGCACGGTCGCCGGCAATGGCGAGAAGTTCCCGACCACGGCCTTCGAGGTCTGCGGCTTCGGTTTGATCGTGAGCCGTGAAACTTCGGAGCAACTCGCCGTCTTCACCCTCTAGCCCATCGGAAAGCAAAAGCAGGACTTCGCCGGCTTCGACGCCACGCGGACCGCGCACGACCACGCGGTCACCCCGGTCGAAGGTTTGCACGGCCGCGAACCGGCCGACGAACGCCGGGCGGCCATAACGGATCAAGCAGGAAGGAGACATCGACATCGCGTCACGCTTTCGGTTCGTCCTCGAAGCCCATGAACTCTCGCATTTGCTTATCGTATTCGCCCTGGCCGAAATCGGAACTGAGGTCGAGCCGGAGTTCGTTGATAACCTTGATGCTCAAGTCCTTGAACCACACGCTCCAGCACGCGGCGCAAATCTCGGACTGAATCCGCAAACCGATGGTATCGGGGACGGGCGGTGCGAGAAGTTGCGTGGCTCGCTTGCCTTCCATGCAGCCGGGGCGATTGCATTTGAAGCCGGTGCCGGGGGTGCCGTCGTCCTCGACCTTGGCGGCGACAGGCTTCGGGATCGGTGCGCCAATTGAGGTGAGCAACTTGCCCATCGCCTCCATCGGCAGACGGTCGCCACGTTCGCTGGCGGTCGCCCATCCGCGGGTGAGAACTTCGGCGGCTCGCGTGTTATCCCCGCACTTGATGAGGCACTCGCCCATGAACTGGAAGACACGGGAGAAGCCTGGGCTGAGTTCCAGCGTGCGCTCGAAAGACTTCACGGCGTCGGCGTGCTGGTCGTCTTCCATCAGCGCTTGCCCGAGGCGGAAGTGGGCCAGATCGTCGTCGGCGTCGCCAGCCACCATGTTGCGGTAGCGGGCGATCTGTTCGGTCCGTTCGGCGGGGGTCATAGGTAGGACTCTCGGTGTTTAGTGTTTAGTGTTTGGTGTTTACTACCAGTTTAGCGTAGTCCCCAACGGGGACGAGGTGCGATTCCCCACACGTCCCCGTTGGGGACTACGCTAAACGAATAACCCCGTAAACATCGTCCAATTAAACACGAAACACTCAGTTCGCGGGCAGGATCGTGACTGGCAATTCGTAGTTGTAGGTCTTGCTGGCGAGTTTGTCGGTCGCGGTGATCTTGAACGTGAACTTCCCAGGGCGGCTCAGGAACAGCGCGTACTTCATGGCGAACGCGCCGGCGTTCTCGTTCACTTTCTCGAGGGATTTATCGTCCTGGATCGCCTTGCCAGGTTGGGCAAGGGTTGGGGTTCCTTTGTCGTCGAGAATCTGGAACTCGAACTCGACATTGGGTTGCTTGGTCTTGATGTCGCGTTGAAACGAGGCAACGCTGAACTGGATGAAAGTGGTCTGCCCGACGATGCCGGTGGTAGGGGCCGCGAGTGCGCCGCCCAGGTCGTGCGTGGCATACACGGCGACGATTCCGAAGTCCTGTTTGAGCACCTCGAACTTCGTACTCAAGGTATCCTTCGATTTCGTCTTGGGGTCTTCCACGGTGACTTTACACGTGTAGGCACCGGCGTCCTGATCGATGCCGATGGTCACGAACGCCCGGGCCGGGAAGGTGTTGCCCCGAAGTGGAACGAAATCCTTCATCTCGCGGGCGTCCTGCTTGAAGATCGTCTTGCCGGCGGAGTTCACGACCTCCATCGCCATCGTATACACGGCAACCCCGTCGGGTGCGATGGTCACGCCGTTGACATCGTAACCGATGAAAAGGATGTCGCCGGGTAGCAGTTTCGAGGTTGGCCGGGTCGGGCCGAGTTCGCCGATGGTCATGCGGATGTTGGTCAACTTCACCATGCCGCCTTGAGCCGGGGCAATGGTCAGCACGGCGAGCGCGAGGGAATAGAGCATCGAGCCAGTCCTCCAACGGGTTGCAGGGTGGGGTACGCAACGCCCCCGCATACACAACAATCGTATTGTTGCCGGCGTTGACTCTTCCGACCAGTGGTGGGAACCTTCGGGACTTTTTGCCGCGGGTGTCGCCCGCACCGGTCGTGCCGTTTGACCGCGACGACGAGGCCGCAGATTGGGGAATTGCAAATCGACACAATTCCGCGCCGAGGGCTTTACTTGTGATGGCGACTCCCCTACTATCCTGTTGCCTTGCATGGGTCGTGCTACCGAGGCACGACGGACTAAAGGCCTCGGGCGACTTCCCTGGTACGGGTCCGCCCCTGGCGTGGTTTCGTAGAAGGGGGGTGGATCAGTGTCCAGTTCCAGTTGTTACATGATCTCAGAGGGCCGGCTGGTTTGACGGCCAGTTACGGGTGGTCCGCAAGCCGGCTGCCCAAATCGAACCCCCAGGCATATCTGCCCTGGGGGTTCCCTTATTTCTGGACTGCATTTCACTTGCGGCGCTCTGCTGTCCCCGAAGCCATCGCTTCAATCTTCTGCCACAACTCAGCGGGAACCGGCATCACTGAAAGCCGGGAGAGTCGCACGAGTTCCCACTCCGCGAACACCGCGTCGGCCTTGATCGCCGCGAGCGTGACGCTCGCTTCGAGTTTCCGCACGGGCTTGACCTGCACTACGAAACGTTTTCCCGCCTGATCGTCGGGGTCAGCCTTGGCGTCCGCGGTCGCCTCCATGATGCCGACAACCGCTTTCTCGTTCCCCGTGTGGTAGAAGAAAATCCAGTCCCCTTTCGCCACCGCTCGCAGATGCTTTTGCGCCAGCGCGTTCGCAACGCCACTCCAAGTGGTCGAACCGTCGCGTTCCAACTGCGCGAAACTGTACGAACCGGGTTCTTCCTTGAACAACCAGAACGCCATCGGGGGGTTCCTCGATTGGGTGGGAAGTGAAAATGCCCCCGGCAAGCCGAGGGCTACATGAGACCGTTAACATATGGCCCCGGCTTGCCAGGGTCTTTTGCTTGGAAGGCCCTTTAGCGTTGGTTCGGGCAGCGGCCGTTCGGGCACGAGCTTCCGAATGGATTGGCGGTCGGGTACATGGGTGCGTACCGAATCGCTGGGCTGGCATAGTTCATCGTCGGCGCGGTGGTTCCGCAGCGGCCGTTCGGGCAACTGCTGGCGAACACCGCGGGAGACGCCAAACTCGAAGCCGGTGAGTAACCCGCCGTCACAACCGACGAATTGAGGGGCGTGCTGTAGGTTGCCGAAGCTGCCGAGTAAACCGGAGTTGAAGCGGAAACCACAGCCACGCCGCTCGTGATAGTGGTTACTGGCTGGCCGGCGGAAGCGTACTGGGTCAATTGTCGTGTCAGGTCTGCCCCGGCCACGGCACCCGCGTGCCGCAGTGCCTGAACGTTACCGCCCGGACTGCTGATGACCAGCCCTTCCGGCATCTCAAACCGCGTGGCCAATTCTTTCCCCGCCGCCGTCGCGGTGTCGAGGTAAACGCAAACGTAACTGTTCCGGAGCAGTTGGAGCGCCTCGGCCGGGATCGCGCTGTTCTGCAACATTCGCCCCGCTGTCCCGTTGCCGGTCCCGATGAACACCGCCATCGGTTTGTGCTCGCTCGCCGCGAGGGTCATTGCCTGGGCATAGTCCGTCTGCAAGTTCGGTGAGGGGTTTGCGCCGGTTCCGATTGCGCCGAGCATCACTGCCGCTGCCAAAGTTGTGGAGACCATCCTGTTGTAACCTCCTGAAGTCTACCACGGTGAACCCGCACCCAACCTGGATGCGGGAAGAGCAGTTTATAGGCGATGATGTCTGGATAGGGAAGGTTAATCGTGGCAGAAATGGCACATTCGTCTTTTTAAGACTTCTAAGCAAAACGAATCTGGCCACTTCTCCCCGGAGACAATCGCAGCGACTGGGATAGATGGGATATCAAGGGTATTTTGCGTGATTGGGTCGATTGGGATATCTGAATACGATTTGGGCGTGTGGGCGATGTGCATGAGTCAACAGCGCGACGCAACGCAAACTACCCAATATGAAGCGTTGCCTTGGTCGCTTTGCCGACGGTGCGGAAATCCCGGAGGCGTTCGCGCCGGTCGATAGAACAGCGGTGCGGGGTCGCGGGGTTCAGCTAGGAGAACGGATGCTTCGCTCGGTGCCAAGTCGGTTGGCGGTTATGATGTTCCTCCAGTACTTCGGGCTGGGGGCGTGGGTTGTTCCGCTCACGCGGTATCTGCCAATGTCGCCCGCAGGTGGCGGGTTGGGGTTCACGCCGTCGGAAGTCGGGTACGTCTACATGACGCTCGCGATTGGCGGGTTGGTCGCGCCGTTCGTGGTGAGCCTTCTCGCGGATCGTTGGTTCGCTGCCGAGAAGGTGATTGCCGTCGGCCACCTTAGTATGGCTGTGCTGCTTGCGGCTGTTGGTGTCTGGTGCCGGATGCACGCCGGGGAGGCTGCCGACCCCAATGCAGCATTCGGACCGCTTGTAGTGCTGATGCTCTTCTACTCGGTTGGCTGTCAGATCACGCTCACCCTCACGAACGTCGTCAGTTTCCGCAATCTGACGAACTCGGCCGACTCTTTCGGTTACATTCGTCTCGTGGGAACCTTTGGCTGGGTTGTGGCGAGCGTGGTTGCGGGTTGGGCGATCGATCCGGTGTCGGCCGATCCACTGTTCTTGGCGAGCGCTGCGTCGGTGCTGATGGCGTTGTTCGCGCCGATGCTGCCACACACGCCACCCAAGGGTTACGGGCGACCGGTGCGTGAAGTGTTGGGTTTGCCCGCGTTGAAAATGCTACAAAACCGCGGCTTTGTGGTCTTCGCTCTCGTGCTATTTCTCGGCAACATGCTGAACCAGTTCTACACGCTCTTCGCCGCGCCGTACTTGAGTGACGTTGGGCTGACTGTCGATCTCGGGCCACTCGGCACATGGGGGCCGGTCGTCATCATGACCATTGCCCAGTGGTTCGAGATCGTGTGCATGGCGGCCACACCGTTCCTCGTGAAGCGGATCGGCCTCAAGCGGCTCATGGCTCTCGGGCTTCTGGGTTGGGTCGCCCGCAACGGCTTCATCTACGCGGCCAACCTGCCTTTAATCGTGGTAGTCGGGCTACCCATGCACGGAATGAGTTATGCGTTCTACGGGATGCTCGGCGCGATGTTCGTGGACCGCGAAGCACCCGAACACTTGCGGGCCGGTGCCCAATCGCTCGTGACGTTCCTTTCGAGTGGCCCAGCCGTCATACTTGGGAACTACATGGCCGGGCAAGTAGTCGAGGCGAACCAGAGCAACGGCGTCACCAATTGGTCCGCGGTCTGGCTGATCCCATTTATCGGGTATATCGTGGCGCTAGTGGCGTTCATGACGTTGTTCAAGGAGCCACCCGAGCGGAAGGATGCAAAGGTGGAATAGCCGCAAAGCGAGATTGGCCACAAAGAGGCACAAGAAGCCACGAAATGAAAACCAAGTAAAAGCACGTAACCGTCGTTTGTATTCTTCGAGAGGCGTGACGTATTTGGGTATTTGGGTAAGGTTTCCCAGGGCTTCCGCCCTGGGCTACAAACGCCGGCCCCTTCCGGGGCGGAAAACCCTCATGTGTCTTCGCCCTGGAAGGGCCGTCTTGCGTAGCCCAAGGCGGAAGCCCTGGGACACCTCAAGACCACCAACTCGTATTCGATCTTTCCGGTTTTCTTTTTGTGGGTTTTTGTGCCCTTTTGTGGCCAAACTGCCTTTTCTTGAATCGGGCTAACCCGTGGCAACCTTCTTCAAGTACAAGTCTGTCGCGGACATCGAAGTCGAGAACGCCCGACTCGGGATCGACTTACGGTTCTCGGCCGACCTTGCGCCACTGTTCCAGCCGCTTGTGATCGATTCTCGCATCGTCGGGAATCGTTGGTGCATCCACCCGATGGAAGGCTGCGACGGCGAACCCGACGGCCGGCCGGGACAACTCACGTTCCGGCGCTATGTGCGATTCGGGGCTGGTGGCGCGAAACTCATCTGGGGCGAGGCGTGCGCCGTCACCGAGGATGGCCGGGCGAATCCGCGGCAACTTGTGTTGAACGAGGCGACGAAGTCCGACTTCTCGAAGATGGTCGCCGACTGCCATACGGCTCACCGAGGTGCAAACGGCGACGACTCCGATTTACTCTTCGGCCTGCAACTTGCGCACTCCGGCCGCTACAGTTATCGCCGGCCGATGTTGGGCACACACGATCCGCTCTTGGTCGGTCGGTACAAGGTGACGGCTGACACGCCATTGGTGACCGACGACGAGTTAAAACGCCTTGTGGATGACTACGTTCGCGCGGCGAAGTTGGCGGTGGAAGTCGGTTTCGACTTCGTTGATGTGAAGCAGTGCCACCGCTATTTGCTGAACGAACTTCTCGGCGCGCGGAACCGCCCCGGCCCGTTCGGCGGCAGTTACGAGAACCGCACCCGCCTGGCGCGAGACATCTTCACGGCGATTCGCGCCGCCTTCCCCAACCTTATCCTGGCGACCCGGTTGAACGTGTTCGACGGCGTCCCGTTCGGCAACTCCGGCGAACCGGTCGCGTGTGCGTTGCCCCTCACCAATGGTTGGGGCAACGCCGCAACCGACCCGTGCGTTCCCGACCTGACGGAACCGTTGCGTTGGATCGCCGAGATGCAGAGTCTGGGTGTCTCGCTTGTGAATGTCACGATGGGCAACCCTTACGCCCAGCCACACTTCGGCCGGCCATTCGAGTATCCGCCGCCAGACGGGTACGAATCGCCCGAGCATCCGCTGATTGGCGTGGATCGGCACTTCCGATTGACTCATACCATTCAGCGAGCGAACCCCGATCTCGCACTTGTGGGCACGGGTTATAGCTATTTGCAGGAGTTCATGCCGCAAGCCGCCGCTGCGAATGTGCGTGACAACCGGGTGTCACTGGTCGGCGTCGGTCGGGCTTCGCTGGCTCAACCGGACTGGGTGCGGCAACTGCTCGATCACGGCAAACTCGACCGCAAGCGTGTCTGCCGGACGTTCAGCTATTGCACCGCGATCATGCGGGCGAAAGACCACCCGATGGGCCAATTCCCCACCGGGTGTCCGCCGTTCGACAAGGAAGCCTACGGCGACGTGTGGAAAGAAGTGCAGAAATTGGCGTGAATCGCTCAACCTCGCAGTGGGCCGCGTCCCAAGATGGTGTAAACCGGGCCTTCGCGTTCGAGTTCGCTGCTGAAGACGAGCACTTCATCGATCATCGTCCGGCCGCCGTCCCAGGCCATGCGCTTTGTCAACTCAGGCGCTAGAGTAAGGCTGTCGGCTTCGGCTTTTACGCGGCCGAGCGTCAGGTGGGGCGTGAAGCCGCGTGCTTCCGTTCGGTAACAACCGAGTTCGAGCATCGCGGTTTCGAGCGCGGCGTGAAGGCGGGTGAGGGCGTCGGCTCCGTCGGTGATGCCACCCCACACGACCTTCGGCCGACGCGCGTTTGGGAACGCCCCGACACCGGCGACACGCAGCGCGAAGGGTGCCTGAGTCGCAGCGACATCCTTCACCGCTCGACAGACCGAGTGCAACTCGCGGTCATCCACTTCGCCCAGGAAAAGTAGCGTGATGTGGATGCTTTCGGGCGTGACCCAGTTCACCTCGGCCCCGGTTTTCGCCAGCTTCTCTTGTAGCGAAATGGCCGCGCCCTGGATATCGTCCCCAGGATCGACCGCGATGAAGGTGCGAGTGCGTGACATAGGTGTTTAACGTTTGATGTTTAAGGTTTCACGTTCAGAATTTGAGCGACGGAAACCGTCGGTCACCCCACCGAGTGAGATTGTATTCAACGTTAAACCTGAAACGTGAAACGTGAAACCTTAAACGTGGACCGACCAGGACTCTTTCGAGCCGGTGTGGAGGCGTGCGCCGATCTGCGTGATGACCTTCACCGCCAGGAAGTTCCCGGCACGGGCGGCCTTCTCGGGCGCGACGCCGTGAGTGATACCGTAGAGGAATGCGCCGGCGAACATATCGCCCGCACCGGTCACATCCACGGGCTTGCACGGGAACGCGGGCACATGGCATTCCGTGCCATTGTACCGCACGAAAGCGCCGTTCGGGCCGTCGGTGACCACCGCGTTCGGCACCATTCCTTTGAGATTGCCGAAGGCTTCCTCGGCCGTGCTTCCGCCCGCCACGGCCATCGCTTCGGTCGCGTTACAGAACAGCAACTCCGATTGCTTGAGCGCCTCGCGGAAAGGCGTCCCAAAGACCTGCGGGATGAACGCATCGGAACACGTCAGCGCGACCTTCGTACCCGCTGCCTTTGCCGCCTCGATTGCGGCGTGGACGGCCAGTTGGCCCGTCTCGGGGTTGGCGAACAGGTAGCCTTCCACGAAGAGCCATTCGGCGTCGGCGATCTTGGTTGCCGGAACGTGCCGGGCGGCGAGGTGGCTGGAAACCGCGAGGCTCGTTCGCATCGTGCGTTCGGCGTCGGGCGTGATGATGCTGACGCAGGTGCCGGTCATTTCCCCGACGAGCGGCGAGTTCACGAAGTCGATGCCGAGTTCGTTGAATTCGTCGGAGTAGTGGAGACCGTAGCGGTCGTCGCCCACGCAACCGATGAACGCGCCTTTACCGCCGAGTTGCGAACACGCGATGATGGAGTTGGCCACGCTTCCCCCGCTCACGAGCCGCGGTTCGCGCGAATGAAAAGCGTCGAGCAACCCTTTCTGTTCGGGTGGCGACACGAGCCGCATCGTGCCTCGCTCGAAGCCCAGCGGGGTGAACTCGCCCTCGCTCAGTTCGAGCAGGATATCGACGAGCGAGTTGCCCAGGCCAATCACGTCGAACGCTTTACCGTGCATGAATCGCTCCGCGTTGTTTCCCGCGATCAAGCCGCTTGCGGCTTCGCAAATCCGGTAGCCTTACACGAGTGCCAGGGCCACGTCGAATCGCCGCAGGGTTTCGGGTTTGCCGAGGATCGCCATTGTTTCGTATAGGCCGAAGCCCACTGTCAAGCCGGTCACGGCCACCCGCGTGGCGGCCACCAGTGCCTTGTTTGCGGCTTTGTCCGTAGTGTGCGCTTTCAACGCGGCGTCGAGTGTCGGCGGGTCGAATAGCTCGGTCGCGGCGAGGACATCGCGGAACGTCCGCAGCAATGCGGCACCGGGTTTCAGCGATTTCTCAACGGCGGCGGGGTCGTAATCCGGAGTCGCCTTGAGCAACGGCCCGGCGAACTGCACCATGTCCGAGAATAGCTTAATGCGGTCGGCCGCCGCTTCAACCACCTTGAACAGCACGGCCCGCACGGCATCGGGGAGCGGATCGGCCACAAGTTTCGCCCGCGTCAGGTATGGAATGCACCCGGTGACTTTCTCTTCGTCACTGAGGCGTTTCATGTACTCGCCCTGGAGCCAGTACAGTTTCTTCTCGTCGAAGTTGCCCGACGCCTTCGTGATGCGGTCCAGGCTGAAGTTCGCCAGCACCGTTTCCAGTGGGATGTACTCGCTCTCGGCGTCGAGCGACCACCCGAGCCGCACGAGGTAGTTCATCAGCGCGGCGGGAAGGTAGCCCAACTCGCGGTAATACGCGACTGTGGCGATGTTCAGATCGTCGCGGCTGCGCAATTCTTCGTCGGACATGCCACATGCTTTGAACTTGGCGATGTCGTCGGCTGTGAGCGGCGGCAACTTCCGCTTACTCATCTTATCGTTCTTGTAGTTCACGAGCGGGATGTGGGCGAACTCGGGCACCTTGCCACCGAGCGCCTGGTAAATGAGTATCTGCGGCGGTGTGTTCGACAGATGCTCCTCGGCGCGGATGACGTGCGTGATGCCGAAATCGATCTCGTCCACGACGGTGGCGAAACTGTAGAGAGCCGCACACACGCCATCGGCGTTGGGGGCGCGGAGAATCGCCGGGTCGCGGATGGTGTCCGTGCTAACCTCGACCGTGCCGCGAACGTGATCGTTGAAGACAACCTTCTCGCCTTGGGGAACCTTCAAGAGGATGGCGGTGGGTTTCTCGCGGTAGAGTCGCAGGTTCTCGGCTGGGTCGGTGTCGCGGTTGCTGCCCCGGTGAACGTAGGCTTTCTTCAACCGCGTGGCGATTTCGCGGCGGCTCTCCTGCTCGGCCGCGGTGGTGTAGTCGGGGTACGCTTTGCCCTCGGCGACGAGTTTCATCGCGGCGGCGACGTACTTGTCGTTGCGCTGGCCCTGGAAGTACGGTTTGTGCGGACCGAAGCTGTCGCCGCTGGCGTCGGGCGTCGGGCCTTCGTCCCAGTCGATGCCGAGCCATTTGAAGCCGTCGAGGATCGGTTTGACGGCCTCGGTGCGGTTGCGTGCGGCGTCGGTGTCGTCGATACGGAGGATGAACTGACCACCGTGCCGCCGGGCGTAGAGCCAGTTGAACAGGGCAGTGCGGACCCCGCCGATGTGTAAATAACCCGTCGGGCTTGGTGCGAAGCGTGTGCGGGTCATGGGGTCACGGAATCCGGAACTCGGATGGCGGAATGGAAACTCAAGATGCCGACAGGACCGGATTGTGAACCCGCGGGTTCGCTGGCGTTCGCCTCATGTTCCGTCACCGTTCGTGCTGGGGGCGGCGACCACCTCAGCGGTGCAAGCGGCTGAGACTCGCGGTTGCGGACGGGCTTCGATCAGCAGCACGATCTCGCCATCCTGCACGACCTTCCCTTCTTGGTTCACGATGCTGCGGTGCCACACCACTTCGCCCCGCTTGCCACGGCCGCGGATGATCTTTTCCACCACCCGACTCTTAACTTTGATCGTGTCGCCGACGAACACGGGAAGGTTGAAGTTCCAGTACTTGACGCGGAGCATGGCGATGGTGCGGAGGTGCGGACTGGCCACGCCCAGACCGCTCCCAATCGAGAACACGGCAAATCCGTGAGCGATTGGGCGGCGGAACGGAGTCGCCTTGGCGAACTCGTGATCGACGTGCATCGGGTTGAAGTCGCCACTGAAGCCGGCGAAGTTGACGATGTCCGTTTCCGTGACGGTGCGTCCGCCGGATGACCACTCCGCGCCAACTTCCAGATCGTCGAAATACAGATGCGTCGTCGGAAAACTCATGGACCGGCCTCGGGCACGTCTCGTGCGGACGCAGAACAGCACGCATCGGTATAGTTGCGGACGGGCGTAAAACAAG
>Ga0105046_10008772_pt1 | contig 15861 bp, 14 predicted proteins | sample MAT03_FD_78385 | JGI IMG/M metagenome (GOLD analysis project Ga0105046, IMG submission 78385) | Freshwater microbial communities from Lake Fryxell liftoff mats and glacier meltwater in Antarctica - MAT-03 (megahit assembly) | ecosystem: Environmental > Aquatic > Freshwater > Ice > Liftoff...
ACGCTGTCGCTGGCGTCGTCCAGGATCTCTCGCGCGACGGTGCGGGCCGGGCCGCTGGCGATGAGCGTGATGACGCCTTGGGTTCCGTCGATGCACGCGGCAAGGCGGCCAGCGCCCGAGCGCAGCATCGCGAGGGCCGCGGGGCGTGTGGTCCAGAGCTCGTCGAGGCCGGTTGCGCCTGCGTTGGTCGCGTCGCCGCGCCAGCCCGCGAGCATGATGCTCGTGACGCCAGCCCGGCTTGCATCGGGGATGGCGCCCGCGCTGCGCCGGTGGGCGGGAAGATCATCGGGAAGCTCGGCCTCGGCGAGCAGGCTCGCGCTCGCGGCGACAGTGGCCTCGCCGGCCTCGCCGACTTGCTCTGGTGCCGCGGCCTGAACGCAGCGAACGACGACGCTTCCGCCGGGCGCGATGCGCGTGACGGTGGCGACGCTCATGCCGCGGAGTGCTGCGCCGGCCTGCGCCAACGCGTCGGGACCCTGCAGGTCGCGCGTCTCGACGATGGAGATGGGCTCGGCCGCGCGGCCTCGCCGCACGACGAGGAGGCGCGCACCTCCCGCGTGCTCATCAAGGGTCGCAAAGAGCGACGACGAAGCGCCAGTGGGCCCGGTCTGTGCAGCTCTGCTCTTCAACGCACCATTACCTCCCGCAGCACCACCGGCAGCGTCGATCGGTCCAGCGTCGCCACGATCTCGACCTCAAGCCCGGTCAGCTCGTCGCGCCCGCGGCTGGTCACCACATACACGTTCGATCGTGTCGTAAAGAGACTATACAGACTTGCGAGTTGGGTGCGGCTGATCCCCTCGACGGAGAGCAGGTCCGCGACCGATGTGAAGCCCTGCGGGCGGCTCGAACGCTCCGCGATGATGGCGTCTGCGATCTCGGGGCTGAGCTGCGGAAGGTACTGGAGCGTCTCGGCGGCGCAGGTGTTCAGGTTGAGCTGGCCGGGGGTGCTCGCGCCGGAAGCCGGGGCCGTCAGCGATGCCTCGTTCAGCAACGCGCCGAGCTGCTCTTCGGAGAGAGACTCTACACGCGACCGCTGGAACCCCTGTGGCCGGAGCACACGCCCGCCAGCCCGGATCGCGCCGTTGGCCAGATCGTCGAGCTGCGCGAGATCGAACTGGATGTAGTCGGAAATCGACGTGGCCTGCCCGCTCTGCGCGAAGCCAACGATCGCGTCGGCCTGGTCCGATGCGACGCTCGTGCGCGAGACAAGTTCGCCAGCCTGCGCGCTCGAAAGGTCCAGCCGCTCCTGGCCGCTCGCGGCGAGCACATCGCCAACGCTCGCGGCGGTCAGCACGCCCGACCACGCGGCATCGAGCACTCCATCGGCGTTGTCGGGGGGCCAGCTCTCATCGCCATCGTCCTCGTTGGCATCGAGCACGCCGTTGAGGTTCCAGTCCTCGCCGCGCACGTCCTCCTGGATCACGCCCGCGACGAGCTCAAGCTCCGCGATAGACCTCATCGGTGCGTTCCGCGGCATGATCTTCTGCGGCAGGCTCTGGTAGTAGCCGACCTCGGCGCCGAGCGGATTGGTGTCATCGTCGCTGTCGATCCAGTCGAGGACTGAGTCGGCAACATCCTCGGCCATGATGGGATCGAGCGTGAGCATCTCTTCGGCCGTGAGCGTGTTGATGTTGAGCTTGGCGTGGGCATCGGCGGGGCCCAGCACGCGTCCGCCGCGCTCCTGGGTCTCGATCGTCCAGGTCGCGCCGCGGGTCTTGCCTTCCGCGACCTCGATCATGGAGTCCATGACGGCGAAGGCGTCGTCGGTTGTGGGATTCTCGGTTTCGTTTTCGAGGCGTGCGATCGTGCTCTCAACGCCGCCCCGCGCGGCCCAATAAGCCCGGGCCCGCGCGAGGGCCTCGCGCCCTTCGCTGGCTTGTGCGTACGACCACGTCTGAAGCCCGGCGACGACGCCCGAGGCCATGAGAATGACAATGAGCGCCAGGAGCGTGGCGAAGGCGCGCCGGCGCGGCGTGGTTGCTGCGAGCATTCCGAGGCGATAGCTCATCCGCCACCTCCCGGCCTGCCGCCACCACCGCCACCACCACCACCTTGGCCGCCTCCACCCTGACCACCACCCACGCCCGGACCGCCACCACCACCGCCGGGCGGTGGGCCACTGGGAGGGCGAGGCCGTGGACCGCCGCCAGCGCCGCCACCCGCGCCGCCACCACCGCCACCACCGCCCGCTGAGCCGCCACCGGTGCTGGCCGCGGGATTGGGCGTGGGTGCCGCCGAATCGGGCTGGGGCTCTTCCTCTTCCTCAACGACCGGGATGGGCACACGATCAATCGCGACAAGCCGGCGCGAGGTCGCGCGGGTCTTGCCATCATCGCCCGCGGCCTCGACGGAGATGCGCACGGCGTGTGGCATGCCATCGCGATCAGAGTCCCACTCTTCGAACCACGCTTCGCCGTCGTACGCGGTGATGGAGATGGAGACGATGCCCTCGACGAGCGACTCGGCGATCCCGCCGCCGTCGACGATCTCGTCCATCGCGGGATCTCGCCGCCCCCAGAGGGAGCCCGCGCCGCCCGCGGTTCCGACGACACGATACTGCGCCTCTTGCAGGTCACCCTCGGCCTCGCCAGCATCGTCGCGTACGGGCCGCATGGACTTGGTGAGGATCAGGAGCTCATCGCGGGCCGAAGGGCCAGTGCCACCATCCAAGATCGAGACGCGAGCGCCGAGCAGATCGGCATCTCGCGCGGTGCTGAGCAGGTCGAGGGAGATGCGCGACGCTGCGGCCTCGGCGCGGGCGCTGGCCTGCTGCCGCTGCGACGCCGCGAGATTCGTGCGCCAGAGCTGGCCCGCGCTGACGGCGACCGCGCTGGCGACCATCGCGCCGACGACCGCCGCGACGATGAGCTCAACGAGCGTGAAGGCGCGGCGGTGCGTGCGCAGCGGGAGCGTGGCGGCGTCATGTGCCAGCGAGCGGCGACGAACTGTGGCGGTCGCGATGCTCACTTACAGCCGCTCCACACTCTGCTCGGGCCTTCGGTCTGGGTCTGGCTCTTCGCCGAGGCGCGGCGCGATCCGGGTCTCGACGGTTTCGGTCCGCATCGACGCACCGTCGAGCCATGAGACGGTCGCCACGACGGTGAACGCTTCACCGCCGCTGCCACTGCCAGCAATCTCGAGCTTGTAGCGAAACTTCTGGAAGGGCTCGTCGCAGGCGCCCTCCATCTCGCCGAATCGCGAGGCGTAGTCGTCGGCCCCGCGCGCGAGGACGAGGTTGAGCTTCTCATCGAGCAGCATCGCCGCGACGCGGAGCTGTTCGCCCTGCGACTGCGCCCGCAGGGCGCGGCCGGTCATGGACATCAGCACGGCGAGCGCGGACCCGACGATGACGGTCGCGACGAGAACATCGGCCAGCAGCACGCCGCGCCGGCGCGGCCACGCTCGACGAGCAACGCGAGCGCGCTTCACCATGCCTGCTCCCCCTTCCCCTGCGCGTCCAGGTCAGTGACGGCCGCGGCGTCGATGCTCTGTCCGGGCATGACCAAGCGTGCGCGGACCGCGCCGCTCGAAAGGACGACGCGGTACGTCTCTCGCCGGCGCGAGTCCTCGATCACGAGCGTCAGGTCCGGGCGGCGGCCCATCACGGGAAACTCAACACGGAACTGACCGGCGGCGTCGAGCGTGAGGGCATCGGAGAGTGCGGACGTAACGATGGCACTGCCCATCTCGGCACGGGGCGCGAGCTGATCATCAATCCATGCGGACTCGCCGCGGGCGTTGGTCCCCATCTTCACGAGCTTGAGCGTGCCCAGCGTGCCATCAAAGTCAACGGCGACGCGCTGCGTCGAGAGCGAGTCGCGCCGGGCCGCGGCGGATAGCACCTCGGCCGCGGCCTCCGCGGCACGCCGCGCCTCGCGGCCAGAAGTAGAGATGAGCCGAGGAACCATCAGCCCCGCCAGCACGCCCAGAATGACCACCACCACGATGATCTCAACCATCGTGAAGGCAGCAACGGATCTGGACGAACGCCGACGCAGCGGAACTCCTTTCTTTATTTGCGTGTGATCGACTTAACACTCGTGGCTGGGGGCCATGGAATTCGTCGGAGGTCAGGGATCAGGAGTGAGGGGTTCGTGATTAGTGGTTAATGATTCGTGATTGAAGGTTAGTGGTCCAAGCACTCTTCCGACACCAGAGGCGGGTTGTTCCTCTTCTTGTCTTCCTAGTGCCTGGTGCCAAGTGCCTTCCTCTTACCTCTTTCCATTCACTTGATCCGCGTTCTCTCCCTCGCCGCCGGGCTGGCCGTCGGCCCCGTAGCTGACGATGTCAAAGTCCGCGTTGAACTGCGGCGGGATCACGAGGACGTACATGTTGCCCCACGGATCCTTCAGCGCGTCGGGGTTCTCCACGTACGGCCCCTTCCACGCGGCCTCGTCGATCGTGCTCGGGCGCTCCCAGAGGATCGCGATGGGCGTGCCGGACTCTGGCAGGCCGTTGTCGATCATGTAGCTGCGCATCGCGGTCGCGAGCGTCGAGACGCCGCTCTTCGCGACCGACTCCTTGGCCTGGCCAATGCGCCCGAAGATGCGCGGAGCGATCACCGCCGCGATGATCCCCAGGATCACAACGATCACGATCACCTCAACGATCGAGAACCCACGCGCCGAACGCATCCCACGAGCCCCGACAATCCTGCGCATCTCATCACGATCCATTCGCCTGACCATCACAATCCCTTTCTCGCAAGCAGACGCTCGCGACTGCGCTTGATTTCTGCCTTCCACTGCATCGCTGCTTCGCTGCATCCCTGCCTCGCTCTCCTCCTCATCCCGACCCCGCCATCGCGTCCTGCACCTGCAGCAGCGCGAGGAAGACCGCGAGCACGATGAACCCGACCACGCCCGCCATGAAAACCAGCAAGATCGGCGGCAGCGCGGTCGTGAAGAGCTTGATGCTCTGATCCACGCGCTCGTCGAAGGCCTTGCTCGCCTGATTGAGCATCTGATCAAGCCGCCCGGATCGCTCGCCCAGATTGATGATCTGGACCAGCATGGGCGGAAAGTGGCCGCTCTTCTCCATTGGCTCTGCGATCGTGGCGCCGCCCGCAACCTGATGGGTCACATCCTCGATCACGCCCTCCATCGCGCGATTGCCGAGCACGCCCTTGGTGATGCGCAGGCTCTGAAGGATCGGCACGCCAGCCTTGGTCAGAGTGCCGAGCGTGCGCGTGAATCGCGCCACTGCAACATCGCGCATCAGCCGCCCGATGATCGGGAGCCTCAGCACGGTCTGATCCTTCCAGAGCAGGAAATCGGGGCGAGCAAAGAGCCGTGCGAGCGCGATGCCCAGCAGCACCAGCGCCGGGATGCTCATGAACCAGCGCTCGATGAAGATCAGCTTGAATCCGTCGCCAAGTCCCTTTACAACGCGCGTCGGGAAGGGGAGCTGCGAGGGCGTGATGGGCAGCTTGTCGAGGATGGTCGGCACGATGAACGAGACGATCACGATGATCGCAAGCCCAACCAGCGCGCAGATGATCATCGGATACAGCGTCGCACCCAGGATCGACCGGCGCAGCTTGAGGTCGCGGTCCAGGAGATCTGCGGCCTGTTCCATCACCTCGCCGAGCTTGCCCGAGGCCTCGCCCGCCTTCGTGATGCTGATCGTCAGCGTGTCGAAGGGCTTGCCCCAGCTCGACATCGCGTCGGCCAGCGCCGTACCGCCCTCGACCTGCGAGATCAGGCTCTCGAGCATCAACTTCTGCTTCGCCGACCGACCCGACCGCGCCAGCGTTTTGAGGGCGGTCACCAGCGGCAGGCCCGCCATGATCGCCGTCGCGAGCTCTCGCACGAAGCTCGCCATCTCCGCGCGAGACATCACCCGCCCGCCGAAGTCAAAGCCACCCGACGCAGAAGACGAAGCGTTCTGACCCAGCACAGCGCGCGACATCCCAGCCAGCGAGCCGCCCTGAGCAGCCTGCTCGAGCCAGACGGGCGTCAGCCCCCGCTTAACGACCTCACGCACCGCCGCGGCGCGATCGAGCGCTTCCACCGTCCCGGTGGCTCCTCCCTGCGCGGCTTTGTACGTGAATGTGGGCATGGGGGATGCGGAAGTGGCGAAGTGGTTGAGTGGACAAGTGGTCGAGTGAAGAACGCTCCGAGTTTCAACTTCTACGAATCTCCTACCTGTGACTTCATCACTTGACCACTTGACCACTTGACCACTTGATCACTTGATCACTTGATCACTTGACCACTTAACCACTCGACCACTTCTTCGTCCTCAGGCCCCCTCGTCCGTGTCCTGCGTTGCCCTGAGCACTTCGTCCATCGTTGTCTCGCCGCTGGCGGCTTTCATCATGCCGTCGCGGCGCATCGTGACCAGGCCCGGGCCGGCCGCCGCGAGGAGTTCGTGCGGGCTGAGGCGTTTGGCGATGCCCGCGCGCAGCTGTGGCGTGGTGAGCACAACCTCATAGAACCCCACGCGCCCGCGCATTCCTGTGCCGCCGCAGGCGTCGCATCCGGCGCCCTTCCACGCTTGCCCTTCGGGGAACATCGCAGCTTCGGAGGGGCTGAGCCTGTGGCGCTGCGCCTCCAGCAGAGGCGTCCTCACGCGGCACTTGCGGCATGTCCGCCGCCCCAGCCGCTGCGCCATCGTCCCCTCAAGCACGCTGCTCAGCAGGAACGGCTCGATGCCCATGTCCAGCAAGCGCCCCGACGCCGAGATGGCGTTGTTGGTGTGCAGCGTTGAGAAGAGAAGGTGCCCCGTCAACGCGGCACGAACGCTGATCTCCGCCGTCTCGTAGTCGCGGATCTCGCCCACCATGATGACGTCGGGATCCTGACGCAGGATGCTGCGAAGACCATCCGCGAACGTCAGCCCGCGCTTGGGGTTCACCGGGATCTGGTTCACGCCCGCGAGCTCGTACTCCACGGGATCCTCGATCGTGATGATCTTGAGCGAGGGGTCGTACAGCTTCGTGAGCGCGGCGTACAGCGTCGTCGTCTTGCCGCTGCCCGTCGGGCCCGTCACCAGCACCATGCCGTGCGGCAGATCAATCAGCTTCTGCATCGAGACGCGATCGGGCTCGCGCATGCCCAGCGTCGCGAGATCAAGCTGGATGTTCTCCTTGTCCAGGATTCGCATCACCACGCTCTCGCCGTACAGCGTCGGCACGGTGCTCACGCGGATGTCGATCTTGCGTGCGGCCTCGCGCCCGTCGGCGTATCGCAGCGAGATGTGCCCGTCCTGCGGCGCGTAGCGCTCGGCGATGTTCATCCCCGACATGATCTTGATGCGGCTGGTGATCGCGGCCTGGAGCTGCTTGGGCGGGCTCTCCTGCTCCACCAGCAGACCATCGATCCGGTACTTCACCGCGAGTTTGCGCTCAAACGGCTCCACGTGCACATCGCTCGCGCGCGCCCGGATCGCCTCCAGGATCACCAGGTTCACAAGGTTGATCAGCGTCGGCTGCTCGGCCATCCGGTGCAGGTCGTCGGCCTCGATGGCTTCGACGTTCGACACCAGACCATCCGTGCCGCCATCGCCCCCGAGCCGAGCGCCCATCGCCGCGGCGGTCGTGCCATACACCTCGCGCAGCAGCTCCGCAAAGACCTCGGACGTCGCGACCACCGCCCGCACAGGCCGCCCCGCCGTGACGGAAGCCTCGTCCATCGTCTCCCATGACGGCGCAGATTCGCACGCGAGCAGCAGGCGCCGACCGTCCATCGCGTATGGCACCACGCCAAGCTTGATCGCCCTCATCGCCGGGATCAGGCCTGCCAGCGAGGCGTCGGCCGCGGGCTTCTTCGCCAGCATCGCAGCGCCACCACCCGAAGCGACAGCCGCGGCCCCAAAAGGAGCCGCGCCCGTCACGCCAACAACACCCAGGCCAGCGGTTTCGTCCATGCGTCCTGCCAAACATCCAACAACCACTTTTCTTGCACAACCCCAAAAACTTCCGCTCTTCCCAGCGTTAGCTTCCTCTTCCAAGCGCCAGCTTCCTGGACAAGTTCGCGAGCCCCCGTGATTCGGGTCCGAACTCGAGTGCCCAGGCCCTTCACCTACTCGTCATCCTCGCTGGGCATCATGTCCGCCCAGGGATTGGGGTTCGCCGGGGGCTTGGGGGGCAGTTTCGCGAACTGGTCTGATGTCAGGATTTCCTTGAGCTTCTCTTCGGCCCCCTTGTCCAGCTCGCGCCGGGCCTTGCGAGCGTCGGCGATGAGGTTGTCTCCGCCCTGGTCGGCGGACCGCCAGCTCTGCATCATGACGCCCATCGTGCCACCCATCTTCTCTTCCTGCTCGTCGACGGCCTTGGCCCACTTCTGGTTGATGGGAGCCGCATCACGAACATACGCCGCCTTCGCCGCGTCCAGCCGCTCGCGCTGCTCGGCGGAGAGCTCCATCGCACCGCTCTCGCGCATCTGCTTCAGCAGGTGGGGCTCGCGGTAGATCCTGGGGTAGTTCTTCGCCGCGACCTCGGCCTCGAATTTCTCGCGCAGCTCCGGGGTCATGAACTCGCCGAGCTTGCGGGCGTGCTCGCGGTTGGTGTCGCGAAGCTGGCGGGCGACGTTCACGGCAGGCTTCATCATCTCGGACATCGCGTTGGGATCCTGGAACGCCATGGCGCCCCCGTCCTTCATGCGATCCATCATCTTCGCCTGCATCTCATCGCCCGCGCGCTCCAGGTCCTTGAGCTGGCGGTCCGCGACGGCCTCGTACTGCTGCACCGCCGCGTCAAACTCCGCGTTGCCCTTGGGCGCCGCGCCCGAACGCTCCGCGATCGCGACCAGGTCCGTTGCCGATCCGCTCATCACCCCGAAGCGCATCCCCGTCTCGCGCCGGCGGTGACGCTCCACCCGATCAAAATTCTCGAGTTGCTCGGGCGTGCAGATCAGCCTGAGATCATCGAAGAACTCAGACTCGATCTTCTTGCTCCGCTCGTTCCAGCCCTTCACAAGGTCCGGCATCTCCTTCTGGAACACGCCGAATCCCTCGCCGTCGCTCACGCGCTGCATGAGCTCGGCGTTCTTGGCCTGCATCTCCTCGGCCAGCACCTTGCTCTGAGCCTGGCTGCCCTCGAGGATCGTCGTGGCCGTCTCTTTCTGGGCGTCGTCAAATCCCAGGATCTTGGCGTAGGCGTTGACGCCGCGGCGCGTCACCTGGTTCATGCCGCCGCCGCCCATCATCCCCATCTGGGCCTGGGCGGTCGCGGTCGGGACCGTCACCGCCGCGGCTACCGCGAAGAGCGACGCACCCACCACCAGCGCCCGAACCGAAACAGCCGCAGCACGACAAACTCGCGTGAGCATGAAATCACCTTTTAGACAATTGTCAGCGTGACAGAACGTGAGAGAACGTGACAGAACGAACAACGACAACCCACCATCATGGAAGCGGCATTGCGACCCCAAACCCATCCCCCCACCTACTCCCCAAAGAAGGACCGCCCCCCATGCCGCCCAGTATAAACGCCGCCGCGGGCCGAGCGTTACCGTGTTTTCGTCAGGGCTCAGCGCTGGATCATCACGGATTCCATCCGCATCTCCCCGCCATCGCGGCTTCTCGCTCCTGGGCGCTCTACGCCGCGCGGGCTTCGTTCAGTTGGGCCATGGACCCTTCATGCGGCGTCATCTCCGCACCGAACTCAAAGGCTCTGCGGCAACGCGGTAGACCACTACCAACGCCGCAAAGCAACGCCAAAATGAAAGATCGCGCATCGCATGGGCCTCCACGCCGCCCAGAACCGGGCGGGCAAGCCAACTGCGATGCGCAATCGAGTTCAATCCGTCAGAGACCAAACGGCCTCATGGCCCTGCGAGCGGCCAAGCGAGCTAGACGCCGTCCATGGGCTGACCGCCACCCTGGCCGCCGCGCCGCTGGCGGCGCGGACGCTCATCATCGCCGCCCTGTCCGCCCTCGTCGTTGCCGCTTGGCAGACGCTCGACCTGCTCGGGCGTCAGGATCTTGCGAAGCTTCTCGACGGTGTCGTTCATCTGCTCACGGCGCTCGCGACGCGCAGTCGCGAGCGGGCCCTCCTGCGGCCCGCCACCGAACATCCGCATCATGCCTTCGGCCGTCATCGTCTCCTCGTTCTGCTCCGTGGCCTTGGCCAGCTTGTCGTTCAGCGGGTCCATGGAGCGAGCGAACGAGCTCTTGAGCTCTTCGACCTGCGTCTTCTGCTCGGGCGTGAGGTCATTGAGCCCTATCGCGCCGTCGAGCGCGCGGGCCGCGCGGGTCGGGCGATAGACCTCGGGGAAGCTCTGCTCCTTGAATCGCTTCTCGAAGGCGACCTTCGCGTCGCCCTCGAGCGACTCGGCCATGAGCCGCGCGTACTTGCGGTTGATATCGCGAACGCGGGCCGACGCCACGCGTCCCTTCTCGATCATCGCGTTCATCTTCTCCGGATCGCCGGTCTGGCGAGCTTCCTGGAAGCCCTCCGCAAGCTCGGCCCGAACGTCGTCGCGCTGCTTGAGCGCACGATCAAGCTCGTCCTCGTAGCTCACGAGCGAGTCAGCCAGCTTCCCGCGGCTCTCGCCGATGACGTCCTTGATCTCCGGCTCATCCATCATCGAGACCAGGTCTACGCGCTCGCCGCTCATGAGCCCCTGTCGCGCGCCACTCTCGCGCCGGTGAGCCCGCTCGACTCGCTCGATGCTGGCAGCCTGCTCGGGCGTCAGCACAACCTTCAGATCCTCGAAGAAGCCCGTGTCAAGCTGGGTGCGCTCGTCCCGGCTCTTGCGCATGATGTCCCGCATCCCCTGCCACACGGACGGATCGCGCGTCTCCTGGAACTCAGCGCGAACCTCGTCCGTCTTCTCGCGCACGCTCTCCTGATTCGCTCGCGCCGCATCTTGGTACGCGTCAAAGAGCGTCGCGACCGCCTCCTTCTGCTCGGGCGTCAGCGACAGCATGTCGTAGTAGCGCTCTGCCTGGCGCTGGCTGATCGGCGGGTTGTTCCCGCCCATCATCCCGCCGAACATCCCGCCGGGTCCGCCACCACCACCACGACGCCCCTCACCCGGCTGCGCCTGAGCGACGCCGCCGCCAACCAGCACCGGCGAGACCGCCAGCGCCAGCCCGCACGCGGCAACCAGGGCCCAAGCCCCGCGCCGCACTTTCCCCGACACGCTCGCCGAAACGCTCATCGAGCCCGCCAGATTCGTATCCATCTTCTTCGTAAGCATCGGAGATCTCCAGCGTGCTCGATGGCACAGTCCCAGCGACACGTCCCAATCCTTCCCGCACACCCCGCACCCAGACCCACAAGACCCGGTTGGACGCTTGAGGTCGTCCAACGTGCTCAACGCCTTGGACCGCCCTCTATTGCCGACCCGACGTATTGGCCGAAGCCGCCCCGACCCGAATCCGGCCCAGGTCCACCACCACACCATCGGGCTGATAGTAGTCTACACCCATCGCACCCTCACCTAAACTCGTCAGCACCAGACAGTTGCGTCCATGCCGCGCAGAGTAGATAAGGTCTCCAGGGCTTGGGCCCGCGTACGCCGAGTTTCGCTCCTCCTGAGCGTGAAAGTGGTAGTGCGCGAGCGAGCGATCGCTCGAACGGATCATGTCTTCGCTCGCGATGAACTTGTTGTCTCCCTCGCGCTGGCCCGGCCGCGGCGGGAAGAGCGTCGGCACCGCCCACTCCTGATCTAGAGCTCGCGCCGCGAGCACGCCGCCATACTCCGTCGTCGTATCACGACGGTCCATCTTTGCCTGCTGGTACCACGCTGAGACACTCACCGGCCGCTGAACCTGCTCGAGTAGCACGAGCACCGTGAGCAAGTCGCCCCAGCGCAGCGTGCTCGCCCAGTGGTCCACGGTTTCGGGCACGATGTCGCTGGCCTGCTCAGCAGACCGCGGCGAAAGATTTCGGCCCTTCATCGCCGCGCGAACATCCGCGAGCAACTGCTCGCGCGAACGCGTGATCAGCTCGGGCCTGAAGCGCGCCGCCCACCGCACCGGCTCCGCATGGCGCATCTGCAGCGGTCCCCTGTCGGACACACGCGCAATCGCCGATGTTGCCTCGCTCCACCACGCCGCGTTGGCCGCGATCTTGGGATCGCGCAGGCGCATCGCCCATGTCAGCTCCTCGCCCGTCACCGGGATGGCGCGCAGCTCACGAACGCTCGCGCGGATGGTCTGCACGACCTCATCGCCCGCCGCCCCGCCCGCCTGCTCAAGCAGCTTGAGCCGCATCGTTCCCTCGCCATCGAGGCGCGCGAGCAGGTCCCACGCGTCGGTCCTGAATCGCTGCGACCAATCAAGCCCGTACGTCGGCGCAAGCTCGGGCGGGTTCATGAAGACCTCGAAGACCACGTCTTCAACCGGCCTCCCGCCCGAGAGATCGCGGATCGCGAGCCGCTCTGCGCGGTCCTGCTCATCGATCCGCTGCGGCATCGGGCGCGAGTAGCTTCGGATCAGCGCGGGGATGTAGTCCTTCCAGCCCTTCTGTGCCGCCGTGCGCGAGAGATCTACTACGACGATGCGAGCGTTCTCGCGCGGCAGGAGCAGCCGCCCCATCGCACGCCCCTCCTCCACGATCGCAGGATCAGAGTCGTTCACCAGCGCCTGGAACGCGGCCACGCGCAGATTGGGAGCCTCGCGCGTCTCCCACACCACATCCCGCATCGCCTGCACCCACGCGGCCCTCCCATCCGCCGACTCACCCACGCTCTGTCGCGCGACAGAAATCTGTGCGGCACGCTCCTTCGCATCGATCTCGCGATTGCGCACGTTGCCCAGCGGCGTCGCCGCCACCGGTGCGCCGACGCCGCAACCGGCAAGTCCCGCCGCGAGCACGAGGCTCGCCGCCAGAACCAGTCCCCAACCCGCGCCAACACACCCGCGGCCAGAATGATTGTCACTCATAGTCCGCGACTGTAGCGATTCGCCGACGCGACGCCCCTTTCCGCCAGCCGCGCTATCCTTCCCGCGTGACTCCCAACGCGCCGCCAACCTCTATCCCCCACGCCCCGAGTGGTACCACCGCTGGAACTCCCGGCACGATCGGTCCATCCGTGCACGACAAGGTCGCCCGCGTCCTCTCCCTCATCCGCCCCGCCGTCCAGGCCGACGGCGGCGATATCGAGCTCGTCAACATCACGCCCGAAGGCATCGTCCAGATCCGCCTGCACGGCGCCTGCGTCGGATGCCCCTCGTCATCCATGACGCTCAAGGTCGGCATCGAACGCAACCTCAAAAACCACATCCCCGAGATCCGCGGCGTCGAAGCCGTGTCATAAACGATCTCGTTTCCCACGCTCGTCGGCAAGTGCCCAGCCCGACTGGGCCTTCTCCTGTGGGGCAGGGGTGCCGCCCGACGGTTCCGAGCAGATTACACGGCGCACCACACTCATCAAAAACTTGATGCCTCGATGCCGCGTGCCTCGGTGCCTGCTTCAATCTCAACCAAATGACCACGCCGCCGGTACACCCTTCGCTGCAAGCGCACACGCCCTCGCTCCAATGACGTAGCACGCCACCACTGGCTCGTCGCGCTGATCGCCATCATCTCAATTTTCGCGGGGTACACGATCTGGGCCGTCCCACGCGTCTTCGAAGACAAGAGTGCCACCGGCTTCTTCCCCACCACCTTCCTCGTCCTCGCGGCCTCAACGCTCGACGCGCGGGCCGTCGCCGACGCAAACAACCTGCGCGGCCTCACCTTCGCACGCTTGGGCCGCGGCGAGATCAAGCATCCCTGGCGCTGGCTCTGGCGCCAGCGCGTCAAACTCGCGCACATGCTCACAGGCACGCCATACATCGAGGTTGCATGGGCAGACGTGAAGTCGATGTATCCGCCGCCGGGGCCGCTGCCAGAGAGGATATGGGATAGAAGTCCAATCAATACAGAGGAAGAACCGGCCCATCCACCGGTTAAAGATTCTGGCTCGGGCATCGCACACGTCTCCGGAATGTACTGGTCAACCACACCGGAAGATCCCAAGGTTGTCCAAGCGCTGATCGGTGAGCACTGGCTTTGCAGTGGGCCAGCGACGCAGGTTGAAAAAGCTCACGCCATCGCGAAGTCACTGATCCGCACACGAAGAGACCTGGATCGCGGCGAGGTCCCGCTGCGACGCCAATTTGACCTCAACGATGTTTCTGAGAGCGCGGCCATTCTCGAAAGACTGGAGTCGTCGTTCGTCCCAGCCTGGGAAGGCACGATCACGCTGCCACAACTCGTAGAGAAACTCTCGCTCGCGGCTGGCTGCGCCGTTGAACTCGACTTGGAGCCAAGCACCGTGACCAATTACGAGTCACGGCTCGAACCTGCCGCGCTGCCCGCCGCCTCGGTTCGCGTCACGCTCGGCGCGCTCTGCACCTATGCGGATGCGAGTATGACATGGACCGTGAGCGACGGTCGCATCATCATCCACCGCCGACCGGCTGAGGGGATTGGCGAGACCCGGCTCGATCCAGAGTTCCTCGACCGGCGACTTGCATTCTTGGACGCATGAGACATCACCAAAACCGTGTCCTTCTTTCTAGATTTCCCAGACTCGGCGCAGAACGTCGCTTGGAGTTTCACCGGCCCCGCACGTGTCGAACCACGGCATTGGAGATTTAGCGGTGGCGACCACCCGATCGACGCCCTCGGTAACTTTCTGATTGTTGAAGCAGACCTCCCGACGCTCCACCTCATCGGGCTGTACCTCGAGCTCTGCCGACAATCCGATCCGAGCCTCGGCACTGTTCGTCAGCGGGATCTGAAATGGGGCCAAACTCTTGATGGTGAGCACGATCCCACGGTGGCATGGCCTCCCTCTCCGGAACGAAGCTGAACCCAGCGGTCATCACGTACAGTCTTGAGGCGATCGTTGGGTCAGCCATTCGAGACCCTGCCGCGATCACCGAGATCAACTCGAAGTACTCGCAGAGAAGCATCGTGACTCACGGAACTGGCGAGATTCTCAATGAACTCTCGAAGCTCAATCTCCGCATCAGCCCCGCTGGATCGCCACCCTACTTGGCGACCCTTCTGATCGAAAGCACCTTCCTCGTCATCGCCTCCGCGCCGACGCAGGCCAAGGTCGCCCAGATCCTCCGCGAGTTGGAGGCTCGCCACGTAGCGCAGCCCGCCGCGATCAACGCGCCGCCCGCGAAGTAGCGTCCGCAGACCACCTTCCTGATCCAACCCGCGTCCTCTGCTCGTCTTTCGCACACTCCACCCCCAGCCGTTACCCCGCCCCAGCGCTCCAACGTCCCAAGAACCACAATTTGGTCGCGAAGCGTCGGATCTCTCTTCCTCTTCATGCCGCGGCGTGGTATACCGTTCATTGGTGGTGGTCGGCCATGGTGAGGCTGGCCAAGAGAGGCTCGGGGCTTGGACGGTTCCGAGCGGTTGGTGGTGGGTCTTGGCCGGCAGGTCGTGCGCGGGTTCCGCTGGATGCGGGGCTTGCGTGCCGCCGCGGTGCGACCAGGACGGGAGCGCCAGTATGTTGGTCATCACACGTCGTGAAGGCGAAGAGGTCGTCATCGGCGACCCAAAGAACCCCATCGGGGTCGTGCGCATCGCCTCGGTCAAGGGCGAGCGGGTTCGCATCGCCTTCGACTTCCCGCGCGATGTCGAGATCAACCGGCGCGAGATCGCCGACCAGATCGCGCAGCAGCCGCCAAGCGTGATCGGCGCGATCAAGCCCGAGACAGCGTGAGGTTGAGCAGGCACTGGGCATCAGGCACTTGGCACTAGGGTCGCGACGCGACACCGGCTTGAGCCAACTGGGTGGCACACCTCTTCAATCCAAAGCGCCACAGCAAAGAGCCCGCTTCATCGGGCTGATTCGCTTGCGGACCGCGACTTCAAGGTTGTGCCGTGGCGGCCCGCTCGTGTCCACGTGCTCTTCTTTTCAGCACGTCTCTGCGAGCTTGACCACTGATAGGACACGC
>Ga0105046_10008774_pt1 | contig 15860 bp, 8 predicted proteins | sample MAT03_FD_78385 | JGI IMG/M metagenome (GOLD analysis project Ga0105046, IMG submission 78385) | Freshwater microbial communities from Lake Fryxell liftoff mats and glacier meltwater in Antarctica - MAT-03 (megahit assembly) | ecosystem: Environmental > Aquatic > Freshwater > Ice > Liftoff...
CCGTACTTTCATTCAGACTTGTGACGATCTGAGGTAGAAATAATGGAGAATTATTGCCCAGCACATGAATTGAATCCAGTGTGATCTGGCTCAAACCATTGAATGCACTCACAATTCCAATGGCCCTTATGGAGTCCCCTTCCTGAAGATTGACTCCTAAATTAGTATTATCCTTAAACAAGCCGATCCAACCCGTTTGGTCTTTAATTGAAAAAGTTAAACCATTGTTGCTCGCTCTGAAGTTATTTCCATAGACAACTCCAACCACTTTGCACTTCACATTGATGGAATCTGCCAATCCGCCTTCAATTGAATTATTGCCTCTGATGGTACCAATCGGGTAGGTTGGTCCTCCTGATTGGGCATTAAGTTGAAGTTGGATCCCAACAAGAAGCAGGAGTAATATTTGTTTCATTTTTATTCATTTGAGAATGTAAAACTAGGATTGTCTTAATCTACATATATTAAGTAATTGTTAACAAGAAATTAAGGAATAAACACGTTCTGCATGAAGGGTTTTGTGTTTATAAACGTCTGATATAGGGTCTGAGTATCATTTCAGGGTGTCAACAGGGTGTTTTAGAGATTCTGTTTTTAGTTAACAAAATGATAACTGATACTTAAAAAGGTGGAATTATATTCTGAAATACCTTTGCCCCTAACCAGGAATGGTAGAATATCATATCTCCAATCAACGTAATAATTATGAAAAGACTTTACAGTTTCAAGTGGCATTCTCTCTTTAGAGAAAGACGTAATTCAGTCACTATGCTTACCCTATTGTTGGGTTGCATGTTATCAACGGGTGTTTTTGCACAAACACCGTTTCCAATGCAAAGTGGTACTTATACCGAAGACTTTGCCAACATCAATAACTGGACTGCCAACTTTGCTGCTTCCGGAGGTGAATTAGTTCCCAACCACAGCCATTGGGGTTCAGGTGGTACAGCGCCAACTGGTCTAGGCTCCCTGAATGTTGGATTTATCCCAGCCAGTAATGCAATATGGTCTACCGGATCAAGTGGAGGAATTCAACGGAATTCAAGTACAGTGGCACCTAATGATTTGACCAATCCTGCTGGAAAACTGGTTTTGTTGACCACAGGAGGGACGGATAATACCTCAGCGGCTGCCTGCGATTTATATCTGGATTTCAGGAATCGAACTGCCGGAACTATTTCTCTTGATTGGGCTTCTGTTAACAATAGTACGGGTAACCGGGTTTCTACATTTCGTGTTTATGCATTGAATACAGCTGGTACTCAGTTTGTTCAGATTGGAACGGATGTTACAATTACAAACAATACATTAACTACAGGTTCTATTTCACTCCTTGCCCTTCCTTCTCATTTCGATTATAATCAAAGTGCGAGGCTACGTTTTTATATTACCAATGTTGGTGGAGGAACTTCAGGATCGCGGCCTAAAATTGCAGTTGATAATATTAGCATTACTTCAACGGCTTGTGTTCCAACCAAACTGGTAGTTACCGATGTTAACGCCGGAAATTGTCCTGCAGTAGGTGTACCCTTTAATACTATTGTACAATCTCAATCTGCTTCTAATAATGCATGTGCAGTGACAGCGAACACGAATTTGTCTCTTACTTTAAATACAGGTACAGGAAGTGTTGCAGGAACTACAACAACTACTCTAAATTCTGCATCATTTCAAAATACCTTTACTTTCACCGGCCTTACATACGATGTAGCTGAAACCGGTGTTTCTTTAAACATTGCAGGAACGTCAGGCCCGGCATTGACCGCAGGGAATTCTGCCACTTTTGAGTCAATAGCTTCTTATGCATCAGAGCCAACTACCCAAGGAACTATTTCTACCTCAGGCCTGGCCTTTAATAGTGTAGTTTTAACCCTATCCGGTGGCAACGGTGCCAACCGTGTAGTGGTTGCCCGTGCAGGTTCTGCGGTAGCCAACGCACCTACGGATGGGGTTGCTTATACTGCCAACAACTTCTTTGGAAGTGGTTCTACCACAGCTGCAGGTCAATTTGTTGTTTTTAATGGTTCAGGAAGTTCTGTAACCGTAAATGGATTGGTTCAGGGAACTACCTACCATTTTGCAGCTTTTGAATCAAATGGAATAGCTTGTGCCGTAAATTTCAAACCAAATCTAACAGGCATTGCAAGTGTTACGGCTCCAACGCAAAGCCTTGTTGCCGGCGATATCTCTTTTGTTCAATTCAGAGGAGATGCTGCAGATGGATTTGCTTTTGTGGCTTTAACGAATATAGGAGGTGGAACTACCCTTCGATTTACCGATGCATCCTGGATCGGCGATGCCACCAATGGCGTAACCGGTGATAAATTCCTAGCCAGTGAAGCAGACCACTACCTTTGGACATCTCCTTTGGCAACAGGTGGAATCACAGCAGGAACTGTAGTCACTCTTCAGGGTTCTCTGGTTAGTGTTGGAACTTTAACCGATACACTAGGTGGTGCTAAAACAATTTTAGGTCTTAGTAACTCAGGCGAAAATCTCTTCGCCTATAGAGGAGCAAGAACAAGACCACAAGTTGTATTACTGGCAGGTTTTGCTTCAAGGGCATTTACTACAGGAGTTCCGGTAGTATCTGCTTCAAATTCATTCAGACCGGGTGCGTTGGCTGGTAGCCTGGCAGTAGAATTAGGAGGTGGAAATGAGGCTGATTCCTATCTGAACATTCCAAACTTATGCGGAACTCCATCCAGTTTGAGAACATTGATATCTTCACCCGCCAACTGGTTCACTTTTAGTGTAATCAACCCATTGACTAACCCACAACAGGATTTTCAGGTAGCCACATTCTGGAATTTTAATTTAGTGGGTGCATTGGCCACAGAACCAACACTTTCAGGAACAGCAACAACTGCTTCTCCACAAACATCCGGAATTACATTAAATCTGGGAGTTGGAAATGGTTCAGGTAGAGTAGTAATTGCAAAACTTACTTCAAACGCTGTAAATACAATTCCAACGGATGGTGTTACCTACACTTCAAATCTTGTTTACGGTACAATAGGTACAGAAGCAGGTCTTGGATCTGGAAATTTTGTTGTGTATTCAGGCTCTGCTCCATCCATTGTAGTTAGCAGTCTGAACCCTCTTACTTCTTACACATTTACCGTTTATGAGTTTAACGATGCTCCTTGTGTTAATTACAAAACCGCGTCTCCTGTAGTCGCATTAGGTACAACCACAGAATTAAAATATTTTTCAAAGTCGGCTCAAAGTGCGAATCTTCAAAACCTGAGTGCATGGAGTTTAACACCTGATGGAACCGGGGCAAGCCCTTCGGATTTTACGACTCCCGGTATTTCTTACGTTATTGATGATGCCAATTCGACAATTGGTGCTACCTGGAGTGTTGGCGGTGCTTCAACCAAAGTAACAGTTGTATCTCCGGGTTCTTTTACTGTTCCGGTGGCATTCTCATTGACAACAGCTGGCGGATCCGGAGTTTCTGTTGGTAGTAATGCAATTCTGAATTTACTAAATGCATCACTTCCCACCATTTCTTCCGTAGATTCAACCACTTCTACAGTTAATTTTGATATGGCAGGAACCGTAATTGTTCCGGCATTCAGTTATTACAATCTAGGATTAAGAAATGGGACAAAAGGCTTTCCAGTTGGAACCGGCACCAATGGTGTTGAAAGACTTGACAACACAATCCGGGTTAAAGGAAACCTTATTGTGGATGGAACTACCTTAGATCCCGCAGGTTCTCCTTTCTCCTTTCTTGCTGTTCATGGCAATGTTACGTCATTAAACTCTTCTGTTTGGGGCACTTTAACAGATGGATTAACATTAACCTTCAGGGGTAATTTTAATCAGACATTTTCTAAAGTGGGAGGAGGACCCATAATTACACTTTTTAAGTTGGCGGCAAATAAACCTTTGTCTGGCGCTTTAGTGTTTGGTTCTTCTAATAACATTGTCCTTTCTCAGGATATGGAATTCAACCTCGGAGGATTCAGTTCTTTCATCGATGGAGGAAATACATTTGATGTAGGCGATGATCTCCGGTTAACAGGAGCTGCAGGCAACTATTTTTTAACAGGAACCATCATCATGACGGGTACTACCACGGGCGATCAGCATAATATCGAAGATGCTTCTAATAACGCTTTGGCCGCAATTCTTAATAACGTCACAGTTTCTACTCCAAATGGTACGGATGAAGTCAGATTTGCTCCCAACTCAGGAACTTCCATTATTACTATCAAAGGCAATATTAATATCACTACATTGAATGCTGTGCTACGCTTTTACGATAACAATATTAGATTGGGAGGTAATTTTACTAACAGCAGCAATTTAACAACCAGTTTGAACGAAGGGGCATCAACTCTTACTTTAAATGGAACAGGTCTGCAAACGATCCAAACGCTCGTGCCTAATGAGGTTTATAGGAACATCGTTTCAGCAAATGCATCTGGAGGAGTTACTTTTCAAAATCCGTTTACTGTAACTGGTAACTGGACTAACACAGGCTTAGTTTCTCTTGGAACGAATGCAGTTACATTTACAGGCACTGCAACCCAAACCATTGCAGGCAAAACAACTTTCGCCGACCTGATCATTAATACTACTGCGGGCACTGGCTTTACTGTAGGTGCTACAAGTAAGGTTTCTGTTGCAGGAACTGTAACTTTTGGATCGAATGCCGATCTCACAATTAATGGTGGTGGCGAATTCAGACTTTTGTCAAATGCGACAGGCACGGCTAGAATTGCAAATACTGCTGCGGGTACTCTGATCACAGGAAACATCACCTCAGAAAGATATGTTCCGGTTGAAGGATGGCATTTTACGGGAACTGCTCTAAGTGGACAGAATATTATGGATTGGAATGATAATCTTGCAACCCAGGGACCAATGACCGGTGTGGAGACGTACAATGGTGGGTATTTTACTTCCACGATTTACGAATTTGATCAGACTAACAATGATCCGATCCCAAATTATCCACTTATCACAAATGGAGGTTGGAAAATACCATCCGGATCAGCGATTATTCAGAACAAAGGATACCGGGTTTTCATTCCTGCCGGTTCTACGCTGGATAATACAGGCTCATATACAACCGGAACGAAGACCTTGACTCTAACAGGAGGTGGTATTTCTTCTCCAGGTTGGAATCTGTTGTTGAATCCTCATTTATCTCCTGTGCTACGCACTGGTTTTGCTATAACCGGAAGTGTTCAGAATGCAATCGTATTCTGGGACCCAACTGCAGAAGCGTATAGATACGAAGGAAGTGCTTTGGGAGGCTGGACAATTCTTGCAGGTGGATCAAGTCCGATTGCAAGCGGTCAGGGTTTCTTTATGTTTACTCCGAGTTCTGGTTCAGTTGATATTCCTGAAACGGCAAAATCAACAGGTGGAACTTTTTTCAGGACCAATACAAATCCAACTGCAGTTGAAATCCAGTTAAAGAATAGCCAGGGACAAATGGATGCTGCTTTGTTTCAATTCTTAAACGATGCTCAGCCAGGATACGATACTCAATACGATGCTCAGAAATTGATGAATCCAGGTTTGAATGTGTATTCAATCAATATTGAAAATAACAAGCTTGCAATCAATGGCCTTCCTTTCGATGGAGATCAAATGGTGATGCCAATCGGATTTAAGGCCGGACAAGGATCTTATTCTCTCACGTTCCTTGGACTTGATATCTTAAATGATGCCAACGAGGTTTTCCTGAAGGATAATGAAACAGGAATGATTCAGGACCTGAATCAGAATGCAATTTATTCTTTTGTAAATGCGGCAAGTGGAATGAACAACGATCGTTTCGAATTGATTTTTACAAATTCAGTTACCGGGCTTTCTTCTGTTATACAGTCTTCAGTTGTTGTGTATCCAAATCCTGTTAATTCCGGAACATTCACCGTTGCTACTGCCAATTTAAACGGAGCAGTGACTATTGTAATCATGGATATGCTAGGCAGAAAGGTTGAAAGTAAGGTCGTGTATAATCTGGGTCTTACTTCCGAAATTCAAATGGTTACACCATCCGTTTCTGGACAGTATTCTGTAAAAGTATCCGGATCGAATGGCACTGTTGTTAAATCCCTTATCGTTAAATAAACTCTTTTTAATCCATGTATGCACCTGAAAAGGTGCATACTTTTTCTTTTAATATAATTGACGCTTTTCTCAGTTTTAAGAGTTAACAACCTTCTTTTGGGAGGTTGTTTTCTTTTTTTTACATCCTGTCTCGAAGACAGAGAGTTTAAACCAGTTCCGTTCCAGGCAGGAACAAATTCCATTCTGCGAGCTGGCATTTTGAAAATCAACGAAGTTCAGCCCGATTTTAATGCAGATTCAGGAGATTATTCTGATTGGGTAGAGCTTTATAATAATTCAGATTCCGCTCTGATTTTAGAGCCCAACCGTTTTTGGATGACTGACAACAAGGATAATAAATTTAGTTTTACCTCCGTCAGATCATATTCCATTCCAGCCAGAGGTTTTTTAACTGTTTATTTTAATTCTCTTGGTCTTGATACATCTTCAAAGAATATTATTAGCAACACAGGAAATTTGAGTAAGAACGGAGAATTTGTAGGTTTTTATTTTCTGGCTTCCAATGGAGATACCATTACCGTTGATTCACTTTCTTTTCCCGCTTCGCCCGCCCAATCTAAATCGTACGCAAGAGTACCTGATGGTGGTTTTACATTCAAATGGGTAGAGAAGATTACAAGAAACAGATCAAATAATATTAATCTGGCAGGTTCAGGTCTTGTAGAGCCTTTCTTTGGGATTTTAAAGATCAATGAAATTGCTCCAAATGAAACACTCGATTGGGTTGAACTTGCATCTACTTTGCCTGATACATTTACAATGAAAAGTGGTAGATGGTTTTTTACCGATGACCTGGCAGCTAAAACCAAGGATACATTAAAGGTTAACTTTATTGTTGCTCAGGAAAGTTACAATGTGGTCGAATGCATTTCAACCAGCTCGGGTTCTACTTCTACACAGCTTAGGACAAAATTAGGTCTTTCCTCAACCAATGGAGAAGCTTTTGGCATCTATTATTTGAATGATAGCAATGAGCTGATTACCATTGCAGAACAAGCATTTCCGGCAGGCATAGAATCAGGTAAAAGTTATGGCAGGCAACCCAATCTTACGGGGCCATTTGTTTCCAACATCACGCCGTCTAAAGGTCAAGCGAATCCATGAAAAACGTATTTTTAAAGAGTATCTGGAAGGGGATTTCACAATTCAGCTTTCCTTTCCTATTTATCGTGTTTTTTTGTTGCTGTGCCGATGCCCAGAAACTGAAACACTACTGGAAACAAAAGCTCCGGATTTCTGAGCCTTCGGATATTTGCCTCAATCAAACCAAAGATGGATTTTACATCGTTTCAGATGACGGTTTGCTGTTCGAAACCGATTTAGAAGGAAAAGTAAAGCGCAAAGCTGTCTTTCATGGTTTTGACTTTGAAGGCGTGTTTGCAGACCAAAACGGTGTCTATGTAATGGATGAACGCACCAGAATTGTGCATACCTTCAGCCTGAGTGATCTGGCATTAAAGCGAAGTGTTGAAATTCCATACACCGGTGGTCGGAATAAAGGTTTCGAATCGCTCACCTGGAACGCAAGTAAGAATCAGTTTCTGGCATTTACCGAAAAGGATCCAACCTGGATTTTTGAACTCGACCAAAACTTTTCAGTTTTGAACAAGCAAAAATTAAAGGGGCCCTCTGATATTTCCGCAGCGGCTTTTTCAAAGGGTAAGCTATTTATCCTCAGTGATGAAGACCATGCCATTTTTCGCTACAATCCGGAAACCATGGAAAAGGAAAAGAAATTTAAATTGGACATCATCAATCCCGAGGGCCTTACGTTTGGGCCAGATGGTAGCTTGTATGTTGTGAGCGATGACCTTGGAATGTTATACCGTTTCGACTCTAAACCCCTTTTCGAATAAGTAATGCATAGAATTTTTAATCACTTCCAGAAAATTGGTATTTTAAAAGGTCTTATTAACCAATTTATTTCTACCAGATTTTTATTGTTTGCATATACATTCATCCTTTATAATTCATCATTCATAACTTCATCATTGGCCCAGATCAATCTCACAAATGGTGAACATTCGCTGGAACTCTCCGGATCTGTTTCTTCCTTTTATAATCAGCGATTTTATTACAATCAGAATCCGGATAACCGTATAAACAATGATCCGAAGTTGCCCATTGACAAAAGTAAAAATCGGTTTGGACTTCGTGATATGCAGATCCAACTGGAAGGCAGGGTGGGGCATGATTTTGAGTATGAGCTTCAGGTTGATTTTGCCGATATGTTGAACCAATCCGATGTTGGTGAAAATCCGGGTATTCTGGATGCCAATTTTACATGGAAAGGTTTGAAAGCGTTGAACCTCACATTTGGGTATCAGAAAATACTCTATTCCAGAAATTCATTGGTTCCTTTTACTTTTTCGCCCTACTGGCAAAGAGCAGAAGTTACCAGAGGAGAGGTTTTTTCGAGGCGGGATGTTGGCCTAACTCTTTCAAGAAGCCTTTGGGATCAACGAATAAATGTATACGCAGGAATGTATACAGGTCAGGGTGAACAGATATTGTCGTTCAATGGTGGGAATAACGACCCATCCGGTGAATTTGAATACGTTGGAAGAGTTGATTTTGCCTATCCAACCAGATTTCGGTACCGGGATTACGATGTAAATCACAGTCCCGTTCCAATGTTTCAGATTGGAGCAGCAGCGAGAACAGTGACCCGAATGTACAGCTCATTTTTACCTGGCGATGATTATTATCTTCGGGTAATTGCAGGTAGGAAAGATTGCTACACTGCAGACGCCAGTTTTATGTGGAAAGGTTTCTCCGCACAAGTGGAGTGGCATGTTCTTAACATTGAGCCAACCAATGATCTGGATCCTTCCGGAACCCGTTACAGGGAAAGTCGGGGCACTTTTGCTACGAAAATCGGAACCAATCCCACTAAATTTTTCAGGGCCGGCGGGATACTTGCTACATTGAGTTATTCTTCAAAACCGATTCATTCTATTTTCTCCATCCGGTATGATCAGTTAAATCCGAACGATCTTATTATGAAGAATACAGAAGAATCACTCACATTTGCCTATGCCTATCAGATCAGAGGTTTTAATTCAATGATTAAAGCCCAGTATTCTTACCGCCTTATTGACCGGAAAAATGCGCTGATTCAGCGCTTTGATGATCAGTTAAGAATCGGTTGGCAAATGCTTCTCCGTTAAAATTCTTTATCTTTAAATTTTTATGAAAAAACTATTTATCTCTTCTTTATTCCTTCTTTCAGGTTTTCATTGGCTTCAGGCCCAAACCGTTTTACTGGCAGGTGATATTGCATTTGTTGGCATTCAAAGTGGGCAGTCAGGCCAAACAGCGAAAGACCGGTATGCATTTGTTTTATTAAAAGACATCACTACAAACACAGAAATTTTATTTTCAGATAATGCCGTTTTGATTCCATCTCCGGTTCGGTTTTGTAGAAATGAAGGATTTGCAAAATGGAAAGCAACCAGTAACCTTGCTGTTGGTACAGTTGTTTCTTTGACAGAAGATTCTGTGACCAGCGCAGGTATGGTTTCAGGAGGATTGGCATTAAGTCAGACAGGAGATCAGATTCTGGCGATGCAAGTGACCGGAACGGATACCGTAATGCTGGCTGGAATCAGCAGTACGGTATGGGAAACAACGTGTGCAACAACTTGCGGTGGTGCCGGTAATAATAAGACCTGCCTGCCTCCAAATCTGGCAGATGGTGTAAATTCGGTAAGCTTCACAATTGAGAAAAACAATGCTTTCTTTAATCTGGATGATGTTTCAGGTAGCCCAGCGGAAATTTTAGCGGCAATTAATAATCCGGCAAACTGGACAGGGGCAGATGAATTACAGATTTGGCCAACCTGGTCGGTTTCTGTGGTTACATCCAATGATCAAAGGGTGAATTCACAAAGCATTCGATTGTTTCCTTCAAATTCAAACAGAGAATTTAAGGTTGAGAATAATGGAAAAACAGGTGCTTCCATTTCAATTTATTCTCCTTCCGGCGTTCTGATTAATTCAAGCACTCTTCACATTGGAATGAATCTCATCCAAACCAATGGGATTCCGGCTGGGTTTTACTTGGCAAATATTTCTGATCACACAGGTCGTTTATTTGTATCCAGAATTCAAATTTCAAAGTAATGCTTTGGAAATCAATCGATAAATTCATTTTGCTTCTATAAAATGAGGCAATAATTTTCAATAAATTACATTTGTTATTTGTTTTCTTTTTCCTGGTTTTAAAACGTTTTTGCCAAATCTTAATATTTAACATCAAAGTAAAACTTGTAAAACTTGATGTCTTAAAATTCTACTAATAAAGGCATTACATAAATTTTAGAATGGTTTGCTGAGAATATTTTAAGTTTTTGACTTACTATTTTGGCTTGTCGGAGATTAATAATTGTGTTTTGAGATAAAGTTTCTCTTTAAATTTTTGTTGTAAATAATTGTTTCCTTACCTTCGCAATCTGAAAAACCTAGTTCTATGAAAAAAGCATTTTTATCTGTACTCTTATTAATGGGCGTAGTCCTGGTTGGGGTTTGTGATGATCCTCCACCGTTCAACCCGGCTGACCCTTCACCAATTCCGGTGGATGGAGGTATTTCTTTACTTTTAGCCGCAGGCGCTGCTTATGGCATTAAGAAAGTTAGAGATAACCGAAAAGCCAAATCTTCAGAAGGAGAGACTACCGAAAAAAACTAAAAAATTTTAGTGCAGGATATTTTCCTGAACTTTTTGAAACCGAGGCCTGATTTTTCAGGCCTTTTTTTGTATCTATGCTTAGTTTTGTTTGCAGCATTGAGATGCTATTTTTCGTTTCTGTTGAGAGATAAGATTTTTGATTTATGGCAATTCTGATTTTTGGACTTGGAAATATTGGTGAGAAATATCATGCCACCAGGCATAATATCGGCTTTAGTGTTTTGGATTCATTGGCAGAAAAGAAGGGTTTACGATTTGAATCAGGGCGTTTTGCAGCAATCGCAAAATTTCAGGCGTCCGGTTCAACGGTGTATTTAATCAAGCCCAATACCTTTATGAATCTTTCGGGAGATGCTGTTTTGCATTGGATGAAAAGTACAGGCGCCTCCAATGATCAGATTTTAGTGGTTACCGATGACCTGTCTTTACCCTTTGGGAAAATAAGAATACGATCCAAAGGTTCGTCTGGTGGACACAATGGTTTGAGCGATGTGGAGTTGAAAATAAAAAGTCAGGATTATCCCCGAATGCGAATGGGAGTGGGGTCTGGTTTCGAAAAGGGAAAGCAGATCGATTATGTGTTGGGTAGATTTACTGTGGAAGAACAGCCCCTTCTTCAGGATTGGATAGATAAAGCAGTGGATGCCTGTTTGTGTTTCGTTACTAGAGGTCTTCAGGTTTCAATGAATCTTTTCAATAATTGAATTTGAATGCATTTTGGGTTCATTTTTGTTCTCAATCTTAAACTGACTCTCTGTTTATTCTCTGATATTTATTTCAAAAAACGCTCCTTTTAGAAGATGGCAGCGAATCCTGTATAGGATTACGGTTGATTTTGCTGCCACCATAAAAGCAGAAACAATCCTACCCAAAGCAAATCTAAAAAATGCCACAGGATGGAAACAATCTTATAACGTGCCATTTTTTGGGGATTCAAACTTTGAATAAATCCCTCTACATAGGTTCTATTGGGATACGAATCCAACCAAATCCAAATGAGACCTGCAAGGCCAACCACAATGTGCAGAAAATGTAGACCGGAAATCAGGTAGATAAAAGCACCTGAAGTCTGATGAACATTTATTCCTTCCCGGTTTAAAGAAATCCAACCGCTTATCTGAAGAATTCCGAATGCGAATGCTAAAGATAAAGTGACGTTAAGCCAGAAGAACGAAAGGTTAAAAGACTCTTTCCTGAAATTTCTTTGAGCGAAGTACATTGAGAATGAGCTAAAACTAAGAGTGAACGTACTGTATATAAATTCTTTAGGTAGTTGTACGGGAATCCAGCCACTTGATCCGATTCGAATCATAGAAATGAATATCAGAAAGAAAAATAACAGAAAGGATCCTACTATAGAAAGCCAAACCATAGTGAGGTATGGGTTTCCCCGGGCGTAAACCAGGCTTTTCATTTTCATATTCAGAGTGCCTAAAAGTGGACGATGTGGTTAGAATTCTAATTCTTAAATGATATTGATATAATTCCAAATCGAGTGAAAAGGTTTTAATCAGACACACTTAACCCGAACAGACGGGCATGTACCCATGTGAATGGCTAAAACACAGTTTGAATTATGCATTTGCGAAGAACACTAAATATTAAGTAGAAGACTTCTAAGGGTTTTCATCCATTCTATTTTCGATTAAGAAAGTTACCTTCGAACCACTACCATCACTTTTTCAACTCTCCCTTTTCCTTTCATTTCCAAAAGATATACCCCATTCGGAAGGTTGTGGAAATCCGAAATGACATAATTATTTTGAATCCCCACTTTATGGGTTTCCAATTGTCCCAGAATATTCATAATCCTGATTTCCTCAATCCCTTCTGCATTGATATACAAGTCATGCTGAACTGGGTTTGGATATACTTTCCAGGGTATTTGAGAAGACGATTTCTGTAACCCTGAGACAAGAACAAACTGTTGCGAAGATGTGTCTGCACATCCATCCAATGAAATGATAACCGAATAATCCCCATTTGCTGAAGGAATGAATGAAGCCCCGTTTGCGTTGGTAACAGGAATTCCAGCCAGTAACCATTGATAGCCCTGACCATTTGATGGACTGGCAGTAAGAACTCCGGATGTGTTGGAAAAGGATGCTGAATTGAAATTGTTAACATAGGCAAGAACAGGTGTCCGGGGACTTTCACAGGTTCCTGCTTTCTGGCTCACAAAGTAGGTAGTGGAGCCGGAAAGCATAGGAGTTGTATAGGATGGTGCGACTTGCCCTGCTATCGGGTTTCCTCCTGTAAGAGTAGTGTACCAAACAAAGGAAGCTGCCGCTCCATTGGCAGTTAAAGTGGCAGTTCCTTGTCTGCAAATGGTATCTCCCTGAACCAATGGTGCTTGTGGAGATGTGAGAACCGTCACTGTTTTGGTATCCGAACCATTACAGGTTGCACTTTGCAAAGGACTTACTGTGTAGGTAAGAGTAAATGTTCCCGTTCCCGATGTGGAAGGAGTGAAAATCCCACCGGAACTCACGCCGGTTCCAGACCAGGATCCACCGGAACCAACCATACCCTGAATCACGAAAGCCGGATCGGATACACAAATTGTTTGATCCGGGCCTGCATTGATATTGAGTGGTGAACCAAAGTCTGTGACGGAGACTTGTTTGGTTTTGCTGCCGGAACATCCGTTTACCGTAACAGCATATGTTAAAGTGGTGGTACTGCCTGGAGCGACGAATCCTGGAGTAAATGTTCCATCCGAATCCACGCCATTTCCAGACCAGGTTCCTCCAACCGGAAGCCCATTCAATTGAACTTCAAACGTGGAAAAGCAAACTGTTTCATTACCGCCAACATCTACCGATGGTGGAGCATTGACAGCAAAGCTGAGAACTTTAGAGTTGCTGCATTCGTTAACGGTCACAGAATACAGCACGGTTTGTTGTCCGGCTCCCGTGGTCTGAGGAGTAAACAAACCACTTGTGCTGATGCCTTGGCCTGTCCAGGTTCCTCCTGTCGGAGTGGCTGATAATTGCACAGATGCACCATTCGAGCAAATGGAAGATACTGAAGGAAAAGAAATGTTTGGCCTTGATTTAACAAGAATGTTTACAGAATCGATTCCTGTACATGAATTTCCCGATCCCGGAACCGTATAGTAAACACGGCTTGATCCCGGACTTCCAGGTGCAAAACTGCCTGTTGAGTTTACATTTGGCCCAGACCAGGTTCCACCTGCCGGACTAGCTGTTAGAGAGATTGAACCACTTGATTCACAAACCGATGTATCATTTTGGGCAGTTACCACAGGAGAGGGAGTGATAGAAAAAACCTGACCGGATGAAATCGCCTGGATAGGATTGGCACAACTGGCATTGGAAATCAATGTGGCAGTTACGGTGGCCGGACCAGCTAAAGTCAGGTTGAAAATGGATCCTGTTTGTCCGGAGATCAGATTATTGTTTACTCGCCATTGATACATTGGAGTTGCTCCACCATTGGTTGGGTTTGCTGTCATTTGTATCGTTGTTCCGGTACAGAAAGAAACACCGGTTGGATTTGAACTTAAAATAACAGAAGGAGTAACGGTTAGATTTACAATCATAACAATAGGTATTGAGATACCGGTTGCAGGAACGGCGCAAGAGGAATTGGAGGTGATCCGAACGGTTACCTGATGGTTGTTTTCCAGTGTAAACGTTGTAAAAACAGAAGAAGACTGATTGGCAACATCGATTCCGTTAATCATCCATTGGTATCCAGGATTGGGTCCACCATTTACCGGATTGGCCGTAAATGTGACGGTCTGACCCGTGCAAATCGTATTTCCCTGCGCATTTGATGAAACTGATACTGCTGCCGGACTACTTGGAGTTACGGTTACGGTTTGCGTAGCAGAAGTCACTATTGCAGGATTGGCACAAGTGGCATTTGAGGTTAACCGCACTGAAACCGTCTGACCATTAGAAAGTGATGATGTAGTAAAGGTAGAAGCTGTCTGGCCATTAACCACCTGACCATTCACAAACCATTGGTATTGAGGATTTGTGCCTCCGTTTTCAGGATTGGCAGAAAAGGTTACACTTTGTCCGCTGCAAATGGTATTTCCTGCGATGCTGGAATTGAATGTTACTGAGGAGGTAACAGACGGGGTAACGGTCAAAGCTAAAACCGGAGAAGTAACCGAGGCAGGATTGACGCAATTGGCATTTGAAGTAAGTTCAACGGCGTAATTGGCTGTTCCACTTAAATTGGTAGGGGTAAAATATGTGGCAGAACTGGCCCCATTGACCAGATCTCCATTTAAAAACCATTTATATTCAGGATTGGCTCCTCCATTGATTATATTGGCTGAAAGCGTGGTTGTGGTTCCCTGGCAAAGGGTATTTCCCTGACTGCTGGAAACCAAGACGGTTGGGGTTACCGGCTGACTTACAGTGATGGAAATCGGTGAAGAAGTGGCTGTCAATGGATTTGCACAACCAAATGAAGACGCAAGTTGAACCGAAACCTGCTGGCTGTTGGTGAGACCTGAAGTGGTGAATGTTGATGCAGTTTGACCCGTTACTGCATTTCCATTGATTCTCCAGATAAAACCCGGGTTGTTGCCTCCATTGGTTGGATTTGCCGTAAATGTGATGCTTTGTCCGGCACAAATTGTATTGCCAACAACAGAAGAACTGACAAGAACGGATGGTGTAATGGAAGTGACCAGATTAACCGCTATTGCTGAAGAAGTTGCAGTAAGCGGATTGGCACAAGGGTCGTTTGAAGTGAGCACCACCCAAACCTGGTCGTTGTTTGAAAGCATCGCTGTGGTGAAAGTGCTGCCTGTTTGGCCATTGATATTGATGCCGTTAACCCGCCATTGGTAGCTGGGGTTACTGCCTCCGTTGGTTGAGGCAGCGGTAAATGTGATGGATGTACCGACACAAACCGGACCCGAAGGAATGTTTGATGCTACACTAGCTGAAGGCGTTACGGAAGAAACTCCGGTTACTGTGAAATTTGCCGAAGTCACTTGGATCTGTGTTGCGCAAATGGCATCCGAAGTAAGTCGTACAGTGAAATTCTGGCTTCCAGTCAATCCTGCGGGAATGGTAAAGGTTGGTCC
>Ga0105046_10008776_pt1 | contig 15858 bp, 16 predicted proteins | sample MAT03_FD_78385 | JGI IMG/M metagenome (GOLD analysis project Ga0105046, IMG submission 78385) | Freshwater microbial communities from Lake Fryxell liftoff mats and glacier meltwater in Antarctica - MAT-03 (megahit assembly) | ecosystem: Environmental > Aquatic > Freshwater > Ice > Liftoff...
GTTGCACCATGATTACAGCGCGCCTGATATTGGCGCTAAACGCTACTAGATGAAAAAGAATATCGGTGCTTAAGCGATACGGTAGATTTCCAAAAACTACTAAGTCAGAGCCGAATTGCGAAAAATCTACTAAGCGCACGTCTTCGTTAACGGTTGTTATATTAGAAAATCGTCCTTCAAGTTCTCGACAAAACTGCTCTTCAATTTCAATTGCAATTACCGGAGCAATTTTTAAAAGCCGCTCGGTAAGCGCGCCTAATCCAGGACCAATCTCAATAAGTTTATCGCTACTGCTGGGCGCCCCAAATGTAACGACTGCATCAAGTAACGATTCATCAATAATAAAATTTTGCCCGCGGCTCTTTGATGGTCTTACATCGAGCCGACTTAACTGATCTTTAACGCGCATGCACCGACATCTCCTCAACGGGCCATCGCGCCCGAATAGTGCTTGAGCTTACAGGTAAACCGTGCGCGAAGCGAAGTGCAGCCACAAAGCCAATCATCGCAGCGTTGTCTCCACACCAACGCAAGTCTGCACCAAAAACAGTGCCACAATTAGCAAGCGCATTTTTAAGCGGTGTATTAGCCGCAACGCCCCCTGAAATCCCTATTTTATTGAGGCCAGAGATGCTTACGGCTGTCCGCACCCGCGCCAGTATCGTTTCGATAATGGCGCTTTGAACCGCGGCGCACGCAGCCCCCTCATCAATCGGTTCGTGTGCGCGCTTAAGCTTTTCAAGAATGGTTCTAAAAGATGTTTTTAATCCTGAAAAACTTAAAACCTCAAGGCTTGCTGATACGCGATAAGCAGACTTTTTTTGCCCTAAAGAATATTCTGCCGAGCGCCTGGAAAGCTCTGCTCCACCCGGATAAGCGATGCCTAGCAGGGCTGCGCTCTTATCAAACGCCTCACCTGCTGCATCATCACAGGTGCGTTCAATTAATCTGTAATCTCCCACGCCGCGCACCTCATGCAGCTCTGTGTGGCCGCCTGAAACCACAACACCTAAATAAGGGAAGGCTAATTGCGGATTACTCATTAAGGGTGAGAGCAAGTGACCCTCAATATGGTTGATGCCAACTAACGTGATTTCGTTTGCGAGGGCGAACCCTTTCGCAAAATTAACACCCATCAGAAGTGAGCCCTTCAAGCCCGGGCCAACCGTGACCGCCACGGTTTTGATCGGTGCTTGCGCCATGAATTCTTGATTTTCATACAAAAGTTCAGCTACTAGCGTGGGCATTGCGCGTAGATGTTCACGAGCTGCAAGCTCCGGCACTACCCCACCGTACTGCGCATGCAGCGAAACTTGCGACGCGATCTTTTCAGCCAATATGCGTGGCCGCTCAAACCCACTAGCATCACGCGGTATCGTTTCAACCAACGCTACAGCGGTCTCATCGCAACTAGTTTCGATCGCTAATATCGTCATGCAATAAAGCCCTACCCTGAAGCGCTAGTGCCCCTTAACTTTTAAGGCTCTTTAAGTAGCGCGCAATCGCTTCTAGTTCAGAGCGGTTGCCTCTAGCGAAAAAATCTATCGGACAGAAATCAGAATCAACCATTCGTTTATCCGGGGTCATGCCAGTTTGTAAAAAGTTAACGATCTGCTCAGCGCTCCAATCTCCGATGCCGTAAACCTGGGAGTTTAAAAGTGCTGGGCTAAGTTTCTCACCTTTATCGGTGCGGATTGTTCTGCCTCCTGCAAGATAATTACTATCGGTGAAGTACCCTGCTGGTGTCGTATGACAAAATCCACAGCGTGCTACTGCGTCAACTAAATATTTTCCGTAAGCCAGTGGCTGCGCCTTAGAGATTGCTGGCACGTAGCCGCGCACCTCACGCCTGGTTTCGAAAAAACCTTTCGTGTTGCGCGTTAATGAATCTAATTCTCGATGCTCGGTAACTTCGCCTGCAGCCGGCAGCGAACGCAGATATGAAATAATAGAAACTAAATCCTCATCGCTCATCCATTCATAGCCACGATGTACGTCCGGAGAAAGCTCGCTCTCATCCGGACGAATGCTGCCGCGCACAATACGCACTAATTCCTGAGTCGTGTAGCGGGCTAGCGCAATCGGCGTTAAGTTAGCGGCTTTTACCGCGCCATAAAGATCAAACCACGTGCGCTCTCCCGTCAGCGGCGCAAGCGGTTTTGCCGCGGCGCCGTGACAGCTGCCGCAAGCAGCGAGGCCGTGGGTAAGATCTAAACCGCGCGTTACAGCTGCTGCCGTTATCGGCTCGTGAATGGGATCTTGCGGAATCGGTGTGCAAGCGCTCAAGCAAAGCCAATAGATCGCAAACCACACAGTACACCGCAGCGTTAATTTCATGTTGCTTGGTATAGTACGCCCTGCGCTTGCAAGGTAGAGGCAGCGGCTCCCTTACCCCCATTTTGGCTTTACCAGTCAAACATCAGGACCAGTTACGCAGCCATGCCACTGCCACCCACGTAGTCCCGATAAAATCTCAATAGTTTGCGGCGTAACATGTCGCGCGAGCGATGCAAGCGCGATTTAACAGCAGGCACGCTCAATTTTAAGATTTTTCCCACCTCTTCCGAGGTTAGTCCGTCTATATCGCGCAAAATAAACACCGGACGATACTCTTCTGGAAGCTCCCCAATCGCTATATTGAGCGCAGCACTTAGCTCGTGCTGGGCTGTGATACGGTCAGCCGCCCGGTGGACCTCTGAGCCCTCGCCACGCTGTTCCTGCTCAGAAACAGGTAATTCTTCCATCAGCACTAACCGATCGCTACGGCGCTTACGCAGCTTCATGAACGAAGAATTAACCGTAATTCTGTATAGCCAACTTGAAAAAGAGCTTTTGCCCTCGAAACGGTCGATTTTGCGAAAAACTGTAACGAACACATCTTGTAAAATCTCTTCGCTATCCGGGTGATTATGGGTCAGCCTAGCAGCCAAACTATAGACCTTTGGAGCATAGCGCCTGACAAGCTCTTCAAACGCAGCTACGCGACTTTCAGAGCTGCCACGCAGCACGCATACAAGTTGTGCATCAGTTTCAGCCTCGCAGGTTTTTACAACTGCAACACTCCCGGCAGTGCCGTTTGCATTTAGTTTTGGCCTACGTATTTTTTTTGACTTATTTACTACAACATTCACCACGTAATTCTCCGTCAAAATAATTTCACGGCCTGTCAGCTCTAAGCTCTGCAGCGCTGCGATTAAGAGAATTGGTGCGAAAAATAGGCCTAGGGAATAGCGCGTGAAAATGCCACCTCACTCGATTAAACATCAAGCGGATTCAGATAGTTGTCTCAGAGATACGAAAAACTCGCAGTGCAGGCCGCTGTCAAAAAAACGACAGCTAGCGCCAGAATTGACGTTAAATTAAACAGTAAGGAGCGAGTCTACAGCATCTTTTGAATCAACGTCCCATGGAGGTTTTAACGCGTTGCACAAATGCCAAACGCACGCTGTGTAAAACTTCCCTTAATAGACGCTGCTCTTCCGGGTCAAGATTCCCTTTTGTTTTCAGAGCCAGCATTCCGATAATTTCAATCGATTGCTTGGCGGCCTCAAAATCCGGCGGTAATTTCATGCCCCCTGGCGGCTCTATCTCACCCATTTGAATCAGCGCCTGTGTAGCTAAGGACATGAGAAACGATGAAAAACTAAACATGGGTGCAGATTGCTGGGCCCCAGATCCCTCGCGCCCAGATCCAGCCAACGAATCAGCAGCACCTGGCTGCTCTTCTGCCCAAGGCTCCTCTGCTGTTTCTGACTTCTCTAACGATACCTGAGCAGCTACTGGCGTACTTGCAGGCGCATGATTGATTACAGAGGTTATGGTTTCCCGTTCGCCCTCCCGTTCGTTACCCTCTTCATCAAAACGGCGTCGATCGTTAACTTTGTAGCTTTTGGTTGGTTCACTCATATATTGCTACACGCTAACCTATAAAGACCATGAGAAGCTACTCCCATCTGATAGGGTGGTGCATATGGCAGAGCGCAACTTATTTTGGTAATACAAGCACACGTGAAATTTCAAATTCTTGGATGTGGAACTTCTACCGGCGTGCCGCTTCCGGGATGTCGCTGCGCTGTCTGTCTTTCTGAAAATCCGCGCAATAAGCGTACCCGCTGTTCAGGAGTACTTAAAATCAGCGCTGATATCGAACGCCGAATATTAATTGACGCCAGCACCGACCTTAGGATGCAGGCACTCAACGCAGATTTGCGGCGCGTGGATGCGGTCTTGTTTACGCATCAGCACGCCGATCATATTCTGGGTTTAGAAGATCTGCGCGCTTTTAATTTCGTGCAGCGCGAAAGTATTCCTTGTTTTGCCTCAGCCGCTACCAATGCCGAGCTGCGCAGGTTTTTTTCTTACATCTTTTCCCCATCGTCAGATTACGAGGGCGGTGGGCTTGCGCAATTAACGCTTACTGATATCTCACCGTTTATCCCGCTTGTGTTGTTCGGAGTAAAGATTACGCCGTTCACTGTGCTGCACGGTAAAATGCCGGTCCTGGCATTTCGCATCGGAGATTTTGCTTACATAACTGATTGCAGCTCTATTCCCGCTGCGTCTCTAAAAATCTTGGCCGGCGTGAAAACCTTGGTGCTAGATGGTCTTCGTTACGAGCCCCATCCGACCCATTTTACAATTCCGCAAGCGTGTGCGGTTGCGCAAGAATTAGGAGTGACAAAGACTTATTTAACGCACACAACACATACCGTTGATTACGATACTGTTAATAAGGCGTTACCACTCGGCATTGAGCTTGCGTACGATGGATTAGAATTAGAGATCCACTAATATCTACGCGCAGCCAAAACTGCTTGCGCCAACTCTATATCTTCGGCATACGTGATTTTAAAATTAGAATGTGAGGTTTCAACTATCGTAACAGGCGCAATTTGCGCCACCAGTGAAACCTCATCGGTGCTAAGTGCGGCATCTTTAAGAGACAGCGCCTTCTGTAATAAATCATATCGAAACACTTGTGGTGTTTGCATTCCGTAAAGTCCTTGTCTTGAGATCGTTTCGGCCGCAGCTACACCGGTATCTTTAACGCGTTTAATTGTATCTCTCACCGGTGCCGCCGCAGTGGCAGCACCGCTAAGCTCAGCTTGAGCAAAGCATTTCTCGAAAACAGAAGTTGTTACTAGACAGCGTGCAGCATCATGGATCGCTATAGTATCGCTGCTTGTTAGTGAAAATTCCGCATTTAAGCGAGTAATCCCGCACCGCACTGAATCGTTACGCTGTGCGCCCCCATAGGTAAAACGGAATATCGATTTTTCGTTAATTAGCTGCGCGAAAATTACTTGTGCTGCAATTTCTTTCTCAGCGTGCGCTTGAAACCCCTGCGGAACAACACAAACGCAAGCTGACAGCCCTAAGACATGGTTGATAGTTTTGGCGCTGTGAGCCAAAAGCGAAGCGCCGTTTATCTTATGAAAAGCCTTTGGTTCTATTTCGGAAGATCCGAATCTACTGCCCGTGCCCGCTGCCACGATAACAATGAAACGGCGCCCTAACATATTTGATAAATTAAGCAGCCTGCTGGAATAACGAACGCAGTTCGGTTGTCACTTTATCACTTGGCCTTGCACGCGAAATTGAAATCTCAGTAACTAGCAGGTTCTCAGCTAGATCCAACATTTTCTTCTCGCCGAATGATAATTCTTTGTCTGAACTAAGTACTGCCAAATCACGCATCACGTGAGCGATTTCAAACAGAGAACCAGTTTTAATTTTCTGTGAATATTCTCTAAAACGTCTGTTCCAAGTTTGAGTATCAATTTTGAAATTTCTGTCTTTTAGAATCTCAATTACTTGCTCGATGGTTTTTTTATCAGCAACTTTGCGCAATCCAACGTTCTCAGCTTGGATACAAGGCACCATAACGCGCATGCCGGAATCAAGAATTGTGATGCCGAAAATTTGCATCTGACTTCCAGCGATAGTAGCAATCTTAACCTCTGTGATTTCGCCTACACCGTGACCGGGATAAACCACTTTGTCGCCAACTTTAAAAGTAGCTTTTGCTGTAGTCAAAGAGCCTCCGGGTAAGATTAGGGAAAAAGAAATAATGCGTGAGCTAATCGCTAGTCAAGCAAATTTCTACTCAAGCTAAGCGGTCTGCCCGACACACCCTCAAGAGCTTGGGTATCATACTCCTCAAACTGACTTGGGTCAAAGCTTGTCCAAATATGACACAAAATGGGGGTATCCAAATAGCGTGTAGCCAGTAACTCCAAAAACTTGATTTAAAGCCGCAAAAGCCCCTCATTTATGCGCCCAATCAGTCCAGGCCCTTGATAGACTAAACTGGAATAAAGCTGCACTGCCGCGCACCCCATCGAAAGCATAGCGCGGGCATCGTGGGCGCTAGAAACGCCACCAGCGCCGATAACAGAGAGGGCAGCCTCTAAATTGCTGTTAAGAGTATTGGCCTTTAGCACAGCCGAAATGCTAGCCAGCGCACGTTCAGCCAGCAAAGCGCCGCTTAACCCACCTGTTTGTTGGTAGATTCCTGTTTGTTGACGGCCTGAAGCCGATTTTTCAGCAAAGTCATCCGGTCGCCAAACGGTTGTGTTAGTCGCTATAATGCCTGCAATTTTTTCGAGTAAACAGCAGTCCACTAACTCTTCGATTTGTTGCGCTGTACAGTCCGGTGAAATTTTGACCGCAACCGGGCGCGACATTTTATTCCCATGCTGAACAGCGCGGATAACGCGCGTCAGCATTTCGGGTGTTTGCAGCGCACGCAGGCCTGGGGTGTTAGGCGAACTTACGTTAATTGTTATGTAATCAGCTAAGTCGGAGGTTTCCCGCGCGCAGCGTTCATAATCTGACTCGCAGCTTTCTAGCGCTGTATCTTTATTTTTCCCAATATTAACACCAACCAAAGTATCGCGGCGATTAACGCGCTCTAAGCGCTTGCGAAAAACTGTGAGTCCGCAAGACGGAAATCCGAGGCGATTGATTAAAGAGCGCTCTTTAATAAGCCGAAAAACGCGCGGCGTCGGATTACCCGCTTGCGGCTCAGGAGTAACGGTTCCCAATTCAATCGCGCCGACCCCGGTTGCGCTTAAAGCTTCAAATGCCTCGCAATCTTTGTCCAGTCCAGCAGCGATCATCAAAGGGCTTTTCATTTTCAATCCCATGACTGAACAAGAAAGCTTGGCTGCAGGCTGGGTAAAAAAAAGATTTTTTAAAACTGAGAAAACACCCGGCAACTTAGCTAGATTGCCTCCCCACGAAAGCGAGAGATGGTGCGCACGTTCCGGATCTACTTGAAATAAAATCGGTGCGATAAAATTTTTATACATCGGCATTTTATACATTGGTATTACTGAGAAGCGAACTCAGTAATTGCTTGGGGAGTAGTTTTTTACGAGGATCTACAAAATTATCCTGCTTAAATATTTTAAGCGCACACTCAATTGGTACACGCATTACTAATGCATCTTCACCATCGTCTGGATAGTAGCGAAGGCGCTCAGCAATAACTTCAAATCCAATACTCGCATAGAGATTTTGTGCCGCTGAGTTACTACGCCTGACTTCTAGACTTAAAGTTTCACACTCTTTGCCGCGCAAAGTTTCAATTATAAACCCAAGAAGACGGCGACCAACGCCTAAGCTGCGAAACTCTTGCGCCACAGCCACGTTCAGTATGTGCGCCTGAGGATGCACGTAATGCACCACCGCAAAACCGATTATCTCGCCCCTGAAGCGACAACCCAATACCGTAGACACTTGATTAGAAAATTCACCCGCAAACGACGCTTCCGACCATGGCGGACGGTTACCTCTTAAGTCGATATCGGAGAGGCGCGCCTCGCAGCCCGGGGCCAAAACTCCCAACCAAAGCGGCTCAAGCATTGCATCTGACATGCGACGACCCTCAGTCATGAGTGTAACTTGAAATCTAGCGATAAAAAAAGAGCCACAAATAACCGCAATAACCGGAATTTGTAATAGCCGGATTTTGTAATAACCGGTATTTATAGCTCTCGTCTGGCAATTTAAAACTACCGGCCAAGCATTCTCCAGCCAGTGAAACTAAACAGCGGGCAAACTAAACAGCGGGTAAACTAAACAGCGGGCAAACTAAGCAGCGATCGCTTTTGCTTTAGCCACTACAGCTGCAAACATAACGGGCTGGTGAACAGCCAATTCAGCTAATACTCGTCTATCTAGTTCAAGATTAGCCTTCTTAAGGGCGAAAATAAATTTGCCGTAAGTCATTCCATGCAGTCTAACGGCTGCATTCATGCGGGCGATCCATAAAGTACGGAAGGTTCTCTTCTTTGCACGACGATCTCTAAACGCGTATTGCAAACCCTTTTGAACACGGGTCTTTGCGATTTTATAAACGTTCTTAGAACGGCCACGGTAACCCGAGGCCTGGTCAATCATTTTCTTATGCCGGCGACGGCTAACTACACCACGTTTTACTCGCATACATCACTTATCCTACCGTTTGAATAACTGTATTCAAACGATATAAAAAACTAAAAATACTTTAAAAACAACTTAACCAGACCGATTTAGTTATTACCCTTTGCTCTATATGGTAACTGCCGACCTAGCTGATACATGTTGGAAGCATCTACCATCTTGCCGTGTCTTAATCTACGCATCCGCTTCGGGGCTTTTTTACCGGTATTGTGGGTTGTGTTTGCTTGAGCGCGCTTTAGCTTACCTGCGGCGTTTACTCTAAATTTCTTGCCTGCCAGCCGACAGCTCTTCATTTTTGGCATAAAACTAACTCTAAAAAGACACCGGTCCTATTCTAATAAAAAAATCAAATCTAACAAATCATTAGTTAATTAATACATACTGACATACTGACATACTGACATACTGACAGCTTGATCCCCATCGCATCCCTAGGCGCGAATGGATTCGAACCATCGACCCCTTGCCTGTCAAGCAAGTGCTCTAACCAACTGAGCTACGCGCCTGTAAGTCGGGCCCGTTTAATATCGTTCCCCGGCTTAAAAAGCAACTAATAGCACCCAAAAACTCAACGTAACTGATTCGCGCGCTTTAAATCGACAGGATCAAAAGCAGTGGCAGGTGTCCCGAAACTTCTTTCCCCGGCAGAAGAACGTGTCGAATTTAGGCTGACGCGAGGGGTATCAAATCTCTTCCAACCTGAGCGCATATTTAGCACTGTATTCGATGAATTTTCCGGCTCATTAACTAGCTCTCGGCGCTGCTCGGACAGCACAGCAGCAGCAGCCTTTCGATTGGCCAAAACCAGCAAACGAAGCTCAGCGCGACTTGAACCGCCCCTACCAGAAAAACTAAAAATCTCTTTACCCAACATTCCGTGTGCCTCCGTGCACCGTTACGGAAAATACGCCCACTCCTAACCTTAAGCAAGAAGTCTGGGCCGGAACTCGTCTCTTTGACAGAGATCGTATAATAAGGCTCTAAAAGTCCAGAAAATCAGAAATGCTCGACTCGACTGCCTTCGACCCCGAGCTCAGGCCGAGGGGAGCGCGTCGCAGGCCGAAATGCCCCTTCCTCCTACGCCTTTCGGGCCTACGGCGGGACAGGCAGCGGGGCTCACAAGAAAGACGTGCACAGCGCCAATATGGATTGTATCAGTCTTGTTGCTGCCGCTTTGATGGTACTCAGCTAAATTATGGTGACCAGTTACGAGAAATTACTTTTACGCAGCATCACGCTTCAGGATTTCTAGCGCTTTGCCAAACTGTAGATCACGATTAACCCAATCAGAAATCGCAATTTGCTCGATATCAATCGGCTTAAACTGTTCATCATCAATTTGATTGATGGATTTTAGGGGGTTGAGAACAGGCAGATTATTTTCCGATTCCTCCGAAGAACCGGTATTCTCAGGGGTACCTTTGTTCTCAAAATTTAGGGGACTTGATTCAATAATTGGGTTTGCAGCGGGATTAGCAATTGCACCAGGTAAGTCCCCTTCGCGCATTAATGGCTCACCAATTTTTTGCTTTTTCTCGCGCGCCATACTGCTGGTGCTTTGGCGCGTTTCTACGTCACGCGCTTCGACAATCACATCGGGTTTAACACCAGTTACCTGAATTGAGCGGCCTGATTTGGTGTAATAAAGCGCGGTAGTAAGGGTTACTGCGCCACCGTTTGCGAGCGGCATGATTGTTTGTACTGAGCCTTTGCCAAAAGTTTGTGTGCCTACAATTAGGCCGCGTGCGGCGTCTTGCAGCGCGCCAGAAACTATTTCAGCAGCCGATGCTGAGCCACCATTTACCAGCACTACCAGCGGGTAATCAGGCTCGGTACCGCGTTCATGAGCGTAAAAATTATGGCGCTGCGAAGGATCGCGCCCATCTGTATAGACGATCACTCCATCTTTTAGAAACACGTCTGATACTTCAACTGCTTGATTGAGTAATCCACCTGGATTATTGCGCAGATCTAAAACTAACCCCTTTAGTTCGCCCCTGTGCTGACTACGCAGAGATTTCAAACTTGCGCGCATGTCATCTGACGTATGTTCAGCGAATTGATTAATTCTTAAGTATCCAAAGCCATCGCCGAGGTTGCGTGATTTTACAGATTTAACCTGAATAATATCTCGCACGACTGAAATATCCAGCAGCTGAGACACACCTTTTCTAGCAATCGCCAACTTAACTGCGCTGCCCTTGATACCTCGCAGTCGTTTCACCGCCTCCACAAGCGCCATATCTTTGGTGAACTTGCCGTCTATTTTTACGATTACATCACCTGGGCGCACACCTGCAGCAGCAGCTGGTGAACCTTCCATTGGCGAAACAACAACTAACGTCTCATCGCGGACGTTTATTTCAATTCCTAGACCGCCGAACTCCCCTTTGGTCTGCACTTGCAAATCGCGGTAGAAATCAGGATCAAGATAACCGCTGTGAGGGTCAAGCGTTGTAAGCATTCCTCGAATCGCGCCTTCAACGACGCGCTTGTTATCAATCGGACGGACATAATCTTGCTGTACAATCGAAAGCACGTCGGCAAAAGTTTTTAGCTCATCAAAAAGAGTTGTTTTGGCTGCGGCACTATCTTCACTTAGACCGCTAGCTCCAGTTGCATCGGCAGCTAATACAGTTCGCGGGCCGTCAAGTTTATCTTTTTCTTCAGCCACCGCAGTTGACGCGTTAGTGAGGACCGGCACCATGCTAGCGCCATAAAACGCAAGAACGCTAAGCAAAGAAGCAAGGGTTAATGCGCTAAGTATTTTTTTCTGGTGTTTAAACGGTGTCACTCTACGATTAAGACTACTTGAGACTGCCTCAAGGTTCAATTAATGGATCGTCTTTCTGCACTTATTTCATAAACGCTAGGTTTCTGCTGATATCAACCGCGCCAACTGCAAAACCTCGCGTTGTGACCCGATGAAGAGCGGAGAACGTTGATGAATTGCTGTTGGAATCACATCAAGAATCGAACTTTGGCCGTCAAAAGAGCTGCCGCCAGCCTGCTCGGCCATGAAGGCAAGAGGCATACATTCGTAGAGCAGGCGCAGCTTACCTTTGATGTTCTTAGAATCGGCCGGATAGAGATAAATCCCACCTTTGCGCAGATTCCGATCAAAATCCGACACTAGTGAGCCCACGTAGCGGCCAGAGTAGAGACCGGAATTTTTTAGTTCGCTTAGAAAAAGTTGGATCGGGGCGCTAAAGCTTAAGGCGTTACCCTCGTTAACGCTAAAAATGACGCCGTTTGGTTGCTGCTTGAGTGCGATATTACGCACGATAAATTCATTTGAAGCACCCTCTAGAACGGCGTCGATAACTCCGTTTCCAGCCGAGAACACAAACTGCGTTGCAAGCCCGTAAACGGCGTAACCAGCAGCGCAAAGCCCGCGTGCAGGCTGAAAGTAATCAGCAACACTAGGCGGCACCGCTAAATTAGCGCGGCGAAAAACGGTAAAAATCGTGCCAACAGGTATATTAAAGGGAATGTTGCTTGATCCATCTAATGGATCATGAGCGACCACGAATTCAGCGTTAGCGTTACCTCCTAACAGCATTTCTGGCTGTTCCTCGGATACTAACGCTGCTACTGCACCGCTGGAGAAAAAAGCGTCTGTCATCACCTTATCAGCAAAAATATCGAGCTCAGCCTGCGTTTCCCCTTGCACGTTTTTTACGGTTGAATAGCCGGATAACTGACCAGAGCCCCCTGACTGCTTGCTTGAACCGCGCATGGCGTCAGCTATTATTTTTACGCCGTTTGCAGCGCTTTCTATTAACGCAGCAAGCGGGCGATTTTCTAACGAATTTAAAAATTGTTTAAGGGTTTGAGTCATAAATTTACTCCTTTTTGAGTTTCAGTTCTTTACTAATAACATCCTGCCCGCTAGCAACTGCTTCTAATCCGGAAACGGGCTGCAGCCTACCGTGCGGTGCCAATAGATTTGCGCGCTGATTTACTGGCAATTCAAATACGAATTCAGCTCCTCGCGGCTGATTTTCAGCGTAGTAAACCGCGCCATGATGGTCGGTAATCACCGAGGTGACAATCGCTAATCCAAGCCCGGTTCCGCCCGGGCGCATGCTGACGTAAGGGTCAAAAATAGTCTGGCGTAACGCGGCAGGCACTCCGGGCCCATTATCCAACACAGCTAGTCTTACTCGCAGTTTGCGCCCGTCGTAACCGGTGCGAATGGTAATGCGCGGCTGTTCGTCTTTGGCGCGCGCAGAATCGTGCTGTACCGCAAAAATGGCGTTTTCAAGAAAATTAACCAGCACACGCCTAATCTGCTCTTTATCGAACGGACAAGGCGGCAGCCTGCGATCAAGCTCCACTTGGAACGCGATATCGGGATGCATCGCCGCATATTCGCGGGCAGATTCATCAACTAAAGCGTTAAGATCTCCGCTGATTAGTTCAGCCGTTGGCATGCGCACAAATTTAGAAAATTCATTTGCCAGCCGTTTTATAGACTCAACGTTTTGCACAATTGTTTGGACCACATCTCCTACCTGATCTTTTAGGCTTGTGTTAGCTACCAGACGTTCAAGCCGTTGCGCTGAAAGCTGAATAGGAGTGAGCGGATTTTTAATTTCATGTGCTATACGACGCGCCACTTCGCGCCAGGCAAACAGTGCCTGCGCCTGCGAAAGCTCGGTCACGTCATCAACAGTCAGCACCGCTTCAACGCGCGAGCCAAGTGATAATAAACCGACTGTGAAAACAACTTTCCGGTCTTGTCCCTCAAGCCTAATAATAGTTTCGTGTTCGACAACTGGATTTGCATCAGACGAAAGTAACTTAAACATGTTTGAGACCTGATCTGCAATTTCTGGCAGTACGGCATCTTTAAAATGACGACCAACTATTGCGTCAGATATTCCAAATAGAAGTTTAGCACGCTCGTTAATGACCGTAACGATCCCTTCTGTAGTTAAGCCCACTACGCCCACGGCGAGTTGCGCTAAGACTCCCTCAATAAAGCGGCGTTGCCCCTCGCTCTCTAGTCTTCCCGCTTTTAAGTCTCGCGTCATGCGGTTAAAGGAATGAACGAGAATGCCTATTTCATCGCCGCCTGCTGCGCGCACAAACACATCGTAGTTACCGCGCGCAACGGCTTGGGTGCCTTCAGCCAGCCGCGTTAGGGGGCCTGTAATTTCGCGCGCTAAATAAAACCCCCACCACAGGGCTGCAAAAACTAACAGCAGAGTCACTAATAAAAGGGTGAGCAAGGTGCCGGATCGCAGTTGACCGCGGAATAATTTAAACTGCTCGTATTCTTGAAACCAATCTATAATTATTGATTTGGCGTGCGTTACTTCTGGTGGCAGCAGGATAGTAACAACAAGAGCTACGCTTTTTCCTTGAATCTCCATGCCGCTGTACCAGCGCAGAAATTCATTTGATTCCTCTTTTTCGCGCCGAATAACTGCTGGGCTTGGTGGCGAAGCGATTAAAAGGCTGTCTACAGCTGGTTCCGCAAATTCTTCAAGCTGCGTAGTAACAGCACGCGCTTGCGCCACAAGCGATTGATCCAAGCCGTAAATAGCTACGCTGTAAAGTTTGCGCTCTGACCTTTCATGCTCTAAGCGTGCATGTAAATCAGCCTCGATCAGAGATGTGCGCAGGGTTTGAATTGCGCGTCCGTCATTTTGCAGCCGGGTCTCGTTGACAGCATCAAACTGGCGCGCAATTTCAATTGATCCATCAATCGCTCCTTCCACGTGTGCACTAAGCAAGCCATCGAAGGATTGAGTTATTAATCCGCTTGCAACAACGAACAATAACGCTGTTGGAACTAACGTTAATAACACGAGTGATAACGCTAATTTTAGTCGAAGCTTAGCGCCGAGTAACCCGCGCCTGCGGTCAAAGAACAACTTAACTAGGTTGCGTCCAACCAGAAATGCTAGCACCAAGACAACGCTGATTAGGCCGTTTACAAGCAGAAAAACTTGCACGCTCGCAGGGCCTGCGCTTGATGTAAAATCGTCCTCACCTGGTTGGCGCACAAAGATTAGTAAAACCGCGAGAGTAACGGCGATTAGGGCCACAAATAGCCGCAGCCACATGCCTGAGCGGTGAAAACTAACAGCTAGTTGGCGTCTCCAGCGTGGAATCATAAATGCCGCATCATAAACGTAACGTCTTAGCGCAAATAATTAGTCCTTGAGAGAAAACTCAGTCCAGCTCGAGTCGAAATCTCCAGCGGGGCCTGTGCCAAGCGAAAAGAAACCCAGCGTTAACAGCGCTGGTAGTCGATCGAAAAATCCGCTCTGCGGCCCACGGCAAAGTGCGTTTACGTGCGCTTTTATAACCCAGCCTTGCCGTTTGGATGGCGGAATATCTATTGTAAAACTTTGATTTGATAACTCAGAAATCCCCTCGCTTAAGCTAGCAATTTCCGTAATTTTTGGTTGATCCAGATCGCGCAGCCTATCGCTGCCCAAACTAATAACCCCACTGATCGGATCTTTTGAAATTCGCTTGTCTATCTTTTGTAGTCGACAATCGTCTAGCCAAAGCAGTCGCAGCGAGCAAATCTGGAGTTCGTAACGAGCTAAGTAAATCAGCCCGCGCTCAATACATTTATCGATACCGGCATTAGGCGGATTAAACGAAACGACTACTGAATTTCTGGCAGCGGTTTGCCAACGAACGTCAAGTTTATCGGTTCTCTCTGATCGCTCTGGGGATCGCTGATTTAAATTCGAACTAAGATTTTCAGCGATCGATAAATTGGGATGAGAAACAAAAGCGATTAAAATGCCTGCTAATAGAAGCAATGAACTGATCCAGTTAACAAAATTTCCTATGCTCATGATCGAGCCAATTTTAGGTGTGTATAAGCTTTGTCGGTAGCCTCTCGTCCGCGGCTGGTGCGTGCTAGGAATCCGCATTGCACCAAGTAGGGTTCATAGACGTCGGTAATTGTTTCTACCTCCTCGCTAACAGCAGTGGCTATCGTTTCAACTCCCACCGGTCCGCCATTAAAAAGCTCGATAATCGTAGATAAAATGCGGCGATCCATTCCGTCTAATCCTAGTGGGTCGATCTGTAACGCAGTTAATGCGGCACGCGCATCGGTTAAAGTGATTGTGCCGTTACCGCTAGCCTCAGAGTAGTCGCGCACACGACGCAATAACCGATTCGCTATGCGCGGCGTTCCACGTGCGCGTGCTCCGATTTCAAGCCCTACTCCCTCTGCTATGTTTAGCTTCAACAATCCGGCGGAGCGCGCAACAATGAGCTCAAGCTCTGCATGCGAGTAAAATTCAAGTCGTTGAATAATTCCGAAACGATCACGGAGCGGTGAAGTAAGTAACCCTGTGCGGGTAGTAGCGCCCACTAGTGTAAATGGTTTTAGTTTTTTCTTAACGAGGCGCCCCCCTGCCCCCGCCCCGA
>Ga0105046_10008778_pt1 | contig 15857 bp, 15 predicted proteins | sample MAT03_FD_78385 | JGI IMG/M metagenome (GOLD analysis project Ga0105046, IMG submission 78385) | Freshwater microbial communities from Lake Fryxell liftoff mats and glacier meltwater in Antarctica - MAT-03 (megahit assembly) | ecosystem: Environmental > Aquatic > Freshwater > Ice > Liftoff...
GAACGCCAACGACCTCGGGTCGGTCGGGCAAAGCGAGAAGGGTCCGGAGCGGGGCCAGACGTCGAACATCCAGTCGCCGTGGGTTTCGGCCAAGTCCGCGTACACCAGGTGGCGGAGCCAAGAGGCGAGATGGCCAAAGCAGTTCTGGTTGGCCGCGAGCTCGACTCCGCGCTCGCGGCAATAGACTTCGAGCTCGCGGACCTCGGCGGGCGTGATGGGCGAGAATCCGGCCCAGACCGCCTCGTGCCCGGCGTAGGCGAAGGTATGTTCGGTGTAGAGCTGGAGGTGGTTGCCCTTCAGGGCCGCGATGGCGTCGACGGTCTCGAAGAGCTGGGGCATGGTCGGCACCCGATCGCGGGAGATGTCGAGCATGACGCCGCGGGTGGCGAAGGCGGGCGCGTCGCGGATGACCATCGTGGGGATGTCGCGGGCGTACTGGCTCAGGAGCTGTCCGAGGGTGGCCATGCCATGACGGATGCCGGCATCCCCCACCCCGCGAAGCCGGACCCCGCCGGGCTCGACTCGGAGCTCGTACGAGCCGTCGACCTCGCCCGGGGTGGTCGGGTCAGGAATGGCGAGTCGCAACCACGCCTCGTGGTCGTCGACCTCGATGCAGCCGCCGGGCAGGGTCCAAGCAGCGAGGTGGATCGCGGGGGCATGTCCCCGGGGTGCTCGGCCGATCGGAATGGGTCCAGAGGGCACCCTCGCAAGGCCGGAGTGCGTCATCGCAATCTCGGAGGCCTTGGGGATCAGGAGCGGGATGGTGTGCGGCCGGGCACGCGTCGCCGCGATTCCGGATTCCGGCAAGGGCATCCCTGACTGTACCGCGCCAGCCGCGACGGCTCCCCTCGGGGGTCCTACGGGCGATGGTCCGGGAGATCAGACCGAGGGCCTCACCCTTCGGGGCCAAAAACAAAGCGACCCGGATCAGTGAGGATTCCGGGCCGACGAACCGGGCTCTTTGGAGCCCCAAGGACTTTTCTGCAAACCCAGCTACGTGTTTCCGCCCGCAGCTGAGTATAGGAGGAGAGAGACAAGACACCGTCAGACGCCGTGCCCCGGTCGTTTCCGACCCGTGGAACCCGGATTCTTCAAACCCGATCGCGTGTTTCCGCCCGCGATCGAGTCATAGGAGGAGAGAGACAAGACACCATCAGAAGCTGGCTGCTCGACCAGATGGCCGACCCTTTTCACTTCTTCAAACCCGGCTGCGTGTTTCCGCCCGCAACCGAGTCATAGGAGGAGAGAGACAAGACACCCACAAGGTGCATCACGATTGACGTTCGTGCCAACACTCTGGGCAAAATATTTCGAGAGTGCCGGTCGTGCTGGCGTAAAAGGTGTTTCCACAGGGGTTTACGTCCGCCCTCCAATGAATGCTGAATGAAAAATCGCCGCCCCAAGGGGCGGCGATTTTCACCCGGTAGCCCGGGGTCCTGCCCTCCAAAGGGCATACTTTGGGTTTCGTCAGGTGGCGGCCTGCGTGTACAGGTCCTGCGCCTTCCCCCAATTTGCGACCTCGAACCAGGCGTTGACGTAGTCGGCCCGCCGGTTCTGGTACTTCAGGTAGTAGGCGTGTTCCCACACGTCGATCCCGAGGACGGGGCGAGCACCGGTCAGCATCAGGTCCTGCTGCTTCTCCTGTTGGATGACGACGAGACGCCTCCCCTGGGGTTCGACGGCGAGCCACGCCCAGCCGCCTCCCTCCACTTGGTTGGCCGCGGCCTTGAAGTGGGTCGTGAACTTGTCGAAGCCGCCCATTTCGCGGTCGATCGCCGCGGCCAGAGTCCCCGCCGGCCTCCCGCCACCCCCCTTGCCGGCCGGGGCGAGCATGTGCCAGAACAGGGTGTGATTGACGTGGCCCGAACCGTGAAAACTCACCTCGCGCGACCAGTGCTTGACCAAGGCCGCGTCCCCCGCGCCTTCGCGGACCTTCGCCAGCTCTGCGAGGGCCTTGTTCAGCCCCGCGACGTACCCGGCGTGGTGCTTCCCGTGGTGGATGGTCATCGTCTGGGCGTCGATGTGAGGCTCGAGCGCGGCGGGATTGTAGGGGAGCGGTGGGAGGGTGAACTCCCCCTTGGATTCATCCCAGCCCAAGCCCGAGGGAAGGGCCGGTGCCGGACCTGCCTTCGAGGTGCGATCAACCCCGGGCTGGGCGAATGCCGCCCCCGCGAGCGTGCCGGCCCCGAGCGCCCCCAACGCCGCCATCGCCTCCCGCCGTCCGAACGTCGATTCGCCCATGTCGGAGTCTCCTTGCGGGGGCGTCGCCCCGCAGGGTGACGCTACGCCGGTGCCGCGGGCCCGGACTGTGGTGAGCGTGAGCGAGGATTCAGCCCTGACGCCTCTCGATCGCGGCAACCAAGACCGCCGCGGCGAGGAGGAGGCGGTCGTCGACGGCCGGCGTGGAAGCGGCCTCCGGGGCGTGAAGTGTCACGCCGAGGCGGTAGATGAAGGGGTGGAAGTGCTGCCGGAACCGGGCCACCTCGGCCCCGTCGGTGGCGGTGACGATGAACTTCTGCGGGCTCAACGCCGCGACCAGGTCGATCGATCGGCGGAGGAACGCGAGTAGGGTCGATTCCTCCTTCATGGCGGCGACGAGACGCCCGGCGGCGTCGAAGAGCTCCCACTCGTCGCGGAGCAGGCTCCGCAGGCCCTTCCGCCGCGCCGATCCGATGGGGTCGCCGTCGGGCTCCAGCACGACGTACGTCGCGCCGAAGTCCAGGACCGAGCGAGCGCCGATGCGCATCAGCTCCACGGTCATCGACTCGTCGGTGTAGATGCGGAGGTCCTCCTTCAGGCGGAAGGACTTCTGCTTGCAGAAGCCGACCACCTTGCCGGAGGGGTCGTAGATGTGGAACCCCGCGCCCAGCAGGCGGAAGACTTGGCGGCGGATGGTGTACTGCTCGCCGGGTTCGGGCTTGAAGGCCATGGGGGCTCCGATGCGGATCGCGCAGGGAGTTGAGCAGGATGAGCGAGGGGCCGCAACCCCGGGCGGCGCGGCCCCGAGCGTTCATGAACGATTCAGACCCGAGAACATGCCAGCCGAGGAGTGCGACCACCGGCTCCTCCGGCGTGCACCGGAGGCTCGGACGGGCGGAAGCGCCGGGGGCTCAGGGCTGCTCGCCGACCTGCCAGCGCAGGAAGGCGATCACGCGAGCCTTGGGGCCCACGACGTCCTTCACCTTCTTGGTCGGATCCATGATGAAGGGCTGCTCCATCAGCGCGATGTCCTCGAAGAACTTGCGCATGCCACCCTCGACGATCTTCTCGGCGATCTGCTGAGGCTTGCCGGACTCCATCGCCTGGGTGATGCGGAAGCGGCGCTCCTTGTCGACGATGTGGGCGGGGACGTCGTCGGCGTTGATGCCCTGAGGGCGGGGAACGGCGGCGGTGATGTGCATGCACACCTGACGCATGGTCTCGTCGCTGATCGACCCCTCCGCCTGGAGGAGGACGCCGGTCTTGCCGTCGTGGTGGACGTAGTGGCCGAACGCGCCGCTGCCGGGGTCCTGCACCAGCTTGTGCCCCCGGGCGTAGCTCGCGTTCTCACCCGTGGTGATGCGGATCTCGTCGATCAGGGCCTTCACGCGGGCATCGGCGGGGACGTCGCCGGCATGGGCCTCGAGGGCCAGGTCGGCGGCGCGCTGGGCCGCGGCGACGAACTTCTCGTTCTTGGCGGTGAAGTCCGTCTCGGTCTTGAGCTCGACGATGGTGGCGGCCTCGGCGGACTTGGCGATGGCGATGCGTCCTTCGCCCGCGGCGCGGTCGGTCTTGAGCTCCATCTTGCCCTTGAGCTTGGCGCGGAGCAGCTCCTCGGCCTTCTCGATGTCGCCGCCGGCCTCCTGAAACGCGCCCTTGCACGCCATCATCGGCAGGCCGGTCTTGTTCCGCAGATTCATCACGTCCTTCGCGTTCAGCTCCGCCATGACCACGCTCTCCCAGCTTCGTCGTTGCTTCGTCGTTCGTCCGAGGGTCCGCGGCGTCTCCGGGAATCGAGCGCCCGGCCCGAGGGTCGGGTCGGGCGCTTCCGTTCATCGCCATTCCATCGTCATCATTTCGCGATCACTGCGCCGTGCCGGCGGGAACGGGCTCCTGCCCGGAACCTTCGGCGGGGGCCGCCCCGGGCTCGTCGGCGCGGAACTGCGCCCGGCGGCTGCGGCGCGGGCCGTCGGCCTCGGCCGGGGCGCCGCCCTGGGGGGCCGCCGCGCGGGGGTCCGAGCCCTGCGTCCTGAGATTGCGCCCGTCGGCGACGGCGAGGCAGAGCTCGCGGACGACGACGTCGATCGACCGCATGCTGTCGTCGTTGCCGGGGATCGGGATGTCCGTCAGCTCGGGGTCTCCGTCGGTGTCGATCAGGCAGATCGTCGGGATGCCCAGCTTGCGGGCCTCCTTGAGCGCGGTCACCTCGTTCTTGACGTCGATGACCACCATCACGCCCGGGAGCTTCTCCATGTGCCGGATGCCCTCGAGGTTGCGGGCGATCTTCTTCTTCTCTCGCTTGAGCGTGCTCTCCATCTTCTTGGAGTAGCTCGCGAAGTTGTCGTTCTGCTCGATCTGCTCGAGCTCGTCGAGCCTCTTGAGGCGGAGGCGGATGGTCCGGAAGTTGGTCAGCGTGCCGCCCAGCCAGCGTTCGGTGACATAGTGCATCTTGACGTCGGGCACCCGCGTCTCGAGGACGTTCTTGGCCTGGCGCTTGGTGCCGACGAAGCAGACGTCGCGCCCTTCCGCGACCGTCTTGGTGATGAACTTCTTCGCGAGGAGGAGGCCCTTGATGGTCTCCTTGATGTCAATGATGTGGATGCCGTTGCGCTTGCCGTAGATGTACGGCCCCATCTTGGGGTTCCATCCGCTGGCCCGCTGGCCAAAGTGGATGCCCGCCTCGATCAGGTCTTGAACGAGCGTGTTCGCCATGAGAGCACCGAATCCTTCCCTTGCAGCGGCACCGGCGGTGGCGTGATCGGCCGGGCGAACGGCCGAAGCCGCATCCCCCGCACCCCCGCACCTGGGCGCTTCCGTGTCGGGCCGCCATCGACCCCCGATCGGAAAACGGATGAGGCCGCGGCGAACGAGCCGGGCCCCCGCTCGCCGCGATCCACGGCGAGCGGCCAACTATAGGAGAGCCCCGGGCCGGGACAAGGCGGATCAGGGCGGGCGACGGTCGGGGCGGGCCGCCCCGCCCGGTCCCCTCAGCGCGTTCCCAAACCCTCGGGAGGTCAGGATTCCAAAACGCAGGAAGCCCCCATCTCGGGGGCCTCGTGCAGTGGGCGCTACAGGGCTCGAACCTGTGACCTCGGCTATGTGACAGCCGCGCTCTAGCCAACTGAGCTAAGCGCCCGGCCATGGGGCGAGCGGGATCATACGCGCCCGCCCCGTCGGTGCAACGTGGACGCCCCCCCGGCGGTCACCCCCCGGTCCGGAGACACCGCCATTCACCCGCAGTACAGTCCCGCCGATGCCCCCCGACCCTTCCACGGCCATGACCCCTCGGCAGCTGCTCGACACGGCAGTCGACGCGGACGGTCGCGGCAACGCCGCCCTCGCGGAACAGCTCGGCCAGCAGCTCCTCGAGAGCGGCCACGCGACGGCCGAGTGCCTGTACATGCTCGCCGTGATCGCCTCGGATGCGCGGCAGGACTGGCGTGCGGTCGACCTCCTCGCCGCGGCGCTCCGGCTCGACCCCGGCGCGGCCCCGCTCCGGGACGCCCTGGCCCAGGCCAAGGCCTACGTGGCGTCCGCACCGGCCCGGCTGGGCGGATACCTCCTGATCAAGGCGTGGGGCTACGGCTTCTGCTCGGACCTTGATCACGTGCTCGGGTGCCTCCTGGCCGCGGACCTGTCCGGGCGAACTCCCATCGTCCACTGGGGGAAGTCGAGTCTCTTTCGCGATGAGGGCGTCGACAACGCGTGGGACGCGCTCTTTGACCCGGTCTCCACCGCCACCATCGCCGATGTGGCGGGACGCTCGCTCTTCCCCCCCAAGTGGACGCACGCCAACCTCCATGACGCCGGCGTCAACAAGCTCGAGGGGGATTGGTCGCGCGTCCCGGGCCTCGCCCTTCTCGGGGCCGATGAGGAGGTGGCCGTCTCGGACTGTCACTTCGGGGTCGTCGACCTGCTCCCGTGGATCCGCCCCGGCCACCGCTTCCACGGCCTCCCGCTCGCCCGGATCTACCGCCTCCTCGTCGACGAGCACATCCGCATCCGTCCCTCGATCCTCGCCGAGGCGCACGCCTACGCCGATCGCCACCTCGCGGGCCGGCCCACGCTGGCCGTCCACGCGCGCGGCTCGGACAAGCCGTTGGAATTCCCCCAGACCGCCCGCCAGAACGACGACCTCCTCGACGCCGCGGCGGCGTTCATCGCCGCTCGCCCCGACGGCGTCGTCTTCCTCCTCACCGACGACGAGTCCCTGCGGGCCGCGTACGCGTCACGCCTGGGCGAGCGGCTCGTGGTCGCCGACGCGATCCGGTCCACGGGGGGCCAGGGTGTGCACTATCTCGAGCACGCCAGCCGCTCTCGCCTCGCCGTCGAATTGCTGCGCGACATGACCATCGCCACCCGGTGCGAGCGCTTTACGGGCCTGGGCGCGTCCAACGTGGCGTGCATGATCCGGCACCTGCGAGACTGGCCCGAGGGCACGGTCACGCTCGCACCGCCGATCCTTCACGACGCCCGCAACCCCATCCTGCACCGACGCTGAGCCGGCCCGAAGCCCCGATCGATCGCGACGCAGCACCCATGCCCAACGCCCAAGCATCAATCACTCCCCGCGGCCCCGCCTTCCACACCCGCGCCGCCGTCCTCTCGATCGGCGACGAACTCACGCTCGGTCAGACGCTCGACACCAACGGACGCTGGTTCGCGGCCCGGCTGGTCGACCTGGGCATCACCACCGTCGAGCACGTCACCGTTCCAGACGACCTCGACGCCCAGGTGGACGCCCTCCGCCGCCTCGCGGCCCGGACCGACCTCCTCCTCGTCTCGGGCGGCCTCGGCCCCACCCCCGACGACCTCACCCGCGAGGCGCTCGCCCGCGCCACCGACGATGTCCTCGTCGAGGATCCCGTCGCGCTCGGACAGGTCCAGTCGTGGTTCGCGTCGCGCACCCGAGCCATGCCCGCGATCAACCGAGTCCAGGCCCTCCGCCCCGCCCGAGGCGTCAGCCTCCCCAACCTCCGCGGCACCGCCCCGGGCCTCCACGCGACGCTGGCCTCGGGAACCGGCGATGCTCCGAACACCTGCGACGTCTTCTGCCTGCCGGGGCCGCCGAACGAGTTGATCCCCATGTTCGAGGATCAGGTCCTGCCCCGCCTGCGCGCGGACTCGGGCCGCACCGTCCGCACCCGTGCCCTGCACACGTTCGGCATCGGCGAATCCGACCTCGCGTCGCGTCTTGGCCCGCTGATGGACCGCGGCCGGGTTCCCCTGGTGGGCACCACCGCCAGCGGAGGGGTCGTCACATGCCGCCTCCGCTACGAAGGGCCGCTCGCTCCCCTCGATGCCGACGCCACGCTCGACGCGACCGAGGCGGACGTCCGCGCCAAGGCCGCGCCCTTCGTCTTCGGCGATGGCGACGACACGCTCCCGGGGGTCGTCGTCGCCCTGCTCACCCAACGCAAAGAGACCGTCGGCGTCGTCGAGTCTTGCACGGGCGGTCTGCTCGGCTGGCTTCTCACCGACCCTTCCGGCGCGTCCGCCTGCTTCCGGGGCGGGCTTCTCACATACGACAACGCGCTGAAGACATCCCTCGCCGGCGTCGATCCCGCGCTGCTGGGTCCGGGGGGTCCCGGTGCTGTCAGCCGCGAGACCGCCCTCGCGCTCGCGCTGGGCGGTCTCGAGCGGCTGGACGTCGGCCACTGCCTCGCCGTCACGGGCATCGCGGGGCCGGCGGGCGCGACCCTTGGCAAGCCAGTCGGCACGGTCTTCATCGCGCTGGCCTCCCGCGGGGTGCCCGAGCCGGACGTCCGCCGCTTCCAGATGGCCGGCGACCGGCGCGGCGTCCGCGACTGGTCCGCCAAGGCCGCACTCGTCATGCTGCACATGCGCCTCGCCGGCACGCCGCGGGTCCGGCTGCTGCGCGAGGCCGAGAACGCATAGGCATCGGCGCGGGCGACGGCGGCGGCGGGAAAATTCCTGCCGGGCGGTCCGGAAAACACGGGCGAGCCGGCGTCAGAAGCAACGGTGGTATGCATGGGAGGCCTCAGGGCGGCCGGATCAGCCACGCGAAGATCCTGCGCCGTTGCCAGATCCCATCTTCGATCGTAAAGTCTTGTCGTCGCGGCACATAGGAACCGCGGCGCCAGTTCGATACCCATCCCAGAGGAGAGAGACATGACCCGTATCACCGCTTGCTGCGCCATCACCGCGCTCGTCGCCGGCGCCTCCGTCGCCCACGCCGAAATGGTCACCGCCACCATCACCGCCGACAATCACTACTCCCTTTACACCGACAGCGACGGCATGGTGCTTCTGGGCGGAAACGAGACCGGCGTCGGTGGCGCCCCCGGCACGTACAACTGGTCTGAGGCCGAGACCTACATCTTCGAGGCCGGCCAGACCATCTATATCGCCGCCTGGTCCGACGACTCGGTGGCCCAGGGCCTGCTCGCCGACATCACCGTCGGCGCGAACACCCTCCACAGCGGCAACCCCGCGTGGGAGGTCTACTCCACCGGCCTCAACCGCGATGACGGCGACCCCCACCCCACGGCCGTCGAGATCTCCGGCCATGTCGCGGCGGCCGACCTCGCCCTCGCCTGGGAGGTGCCCTTCGTCGGCAGCGGCAACGGCCTCGCGCCGTGGGGCACGATCGCCGGCATCGGCGCCGATCCCAAGTGGATGTGGCGGGCCCTGGCGAGCGGCGGCGACCCCCTCCAGGGCGGCGCCGACCACGGCGAGTACCTGATCTTCCGCACGGTCGTCCCCACCCCCGGCTCGCTCGCCCTGGCCGGGCTCGGCGGCGTCGTTACGCTCGGCCGCCGTCGCCGCTGAGCCAAAGCCATTCGGGGCAAACGCCCCGCGAGATGCATTCCGAACGCCCCGCGCCCACCGGCGCGGGGCGTTTCTTCGCGCCGACCCTTCGGGCCCGCGGCGGGTCACTCTCCGGGGATATGGCCGATCGCACCGTCCCAAGGGCTGCTCGCGCTGGCGTATCGCTTGCGCGGGATGCGCCCCGCCAAGGCGCTCTGGCGTCCCGCGATGCACGCGTGACGCATGGCGTGCGCCATCAGGACGGCATCGGCCGCGTGCGCGATGGCCGTGTTCAGCAGGACGCCGTCGGCCCCCAGCTCCATCGCCACGCTCACGTCGCTCGCGGCGCCCACCCCCGCGTCGATGATCACCGGATAGGAAGGGTCGCCTTCCCTGAGCAGCTCGAGGCACAGGGCGATGTTGGCCCGGTTCAGAACCCCCTGCCCGCTGCCGATGGGGCTCCCCGCGGGCATGACGCTCGACGCGCCCGCCTCCTTGATGCGAAGCGCCGCGATCGGGTCGTCGCTGCTGTAGGCCAGCACCGCGAAGCCGTCGCGGACCAGCTCGCGCGTGGCCTCGACCGTGCCCATGGGATCCGGGAGCAGCGTCTTCCTGTCGCCGAGCACCTCGACCTTCACCCACGAGGCGCCCGGGTTGCCCAACTGCTCGAGGATCTCGCGCCCCAGCCGCGCCACGCGCACGGCGTCGGCGGCGCTGAAGCAGCCGGCGGTGTTGGGCAGGATCGTGTAGCGCGGATCGATGAACTCGAGCAGGCTGCGCCCCTGCTCGTTGATCAGCCGCTCCCGACGCACCGCCACGGTGACGACCTCGCACCCGCTGGCGTCGAGCGCCGCCCGCATGACGTCGTTGCTCTTGTACTTTCCGGTGCCGACGAAGAGCCGGCTGGCGAACGTCCTGCCCGCGATCGTGAGCGGCGACGTCACCGGGTCGGCGATGCTCCCGTCGCCGAGGTCCCGGGCACGCGACGTGGCCCCGGCCTTCTCGCCGCGGGGTGCTCCGCCGCTCATCCGCCACCCACGAGGGTGACGAGTTCGACGGTGTCGCCCGGCGCGAGGGGCGTCGATTCCTGCTCCGCACGCCGCACGACCCGCCGGTTGACCTCTGCGGCGCACGCGGCCCCTCCGAGGCCCAACCGTTCGATCAGGCCCCGCACGCTGGTGCCGGTCGGGACGTCCGTGGCTTCGCCGTTGACGGTGATGGTGATCCCGGTCACGATGCGCCACCCACGCCGTCGGCGACCAGATAGAACCGACCGACCTCGATGTCGAAGGCCTCGCCATCCTCGCCCAACATCTTGAACGCGCCCTCCATGGTGCCCCAAGGCGTTTGGATGGGGCAGTAGCTCGCGTAGTCGAAACTCTCGCCGGGAGCCAGATCCGGCTGCTGGCCGACGACGCCCTCCCCCAGGACTTCGTTCCGGTCGCCGTCGGCGTCGACGATGGACCAGCGACGGGAGAGGAGGCGGGCCGAGGCCGACGAGCCGTTCTCGATGCGGATGCGATAGCCGAATGTGAACTTGGGCGGTCCCGGGCTGTCGTCCGCCGCGGCCCCTTCCGGATTCGACTGCTGCGGCAGGTACTGGGGACGGACGGTCACGCGAAAGCCGCGGGTGGTGCGGACCGAGCCGTGGATTGATGCGGTGGCGCTCACGGGGGCATCATAGTCGCGACCGAACAGGCACCGGAGATTGCCCCTGTGTTCGCGTCGCGCGAAAGTTGCCCGCGTCAGGCCCATTGCGGCCGAATCGAGGTTGAATCCAGCCCGTCACTGTCTACGTTCTCCTGTCCGCCACGCCGGCCCCGGCGACGGACACTGTGGGGGCGAGGCCGCTCAGGCGGAATCGTCCTTCGGCCCGATTCTCCGCGTGCTCGGGGCCGAGCACGCCGATCCCCGCGCCCTACCGGGTGCCTGAGAGAGACATGACCATGAAGACTTTCCTGTCCGCCGGCGTTCTCGCCGGCCTCGCCGCTTCCTCCGCGTTCGGCGCGATCGCGTATCCCGTCGCGGGCGGCTCCGTCGGCCAGAACTTCGACACCCTCGCGGCGTCGGGCATCGGCAACGCCTTCACCAACGACGTGACCCTCCCCGGCTGGAGCGTCCTCCGCTCCGGCGTGGCTGGCACCCCCGGCGCACGCGACGGCACCAACACCGCCGCGACCCTCTACAACGCGGGCACGGGCTCCAGCTTCAGCGGCGCCCTGTACAGCTTCGGCTTCTTCGGCGACCGTTCGCTGGGCACCGTGGGCTCGGGCAACGCCGCCGCCGGCGAGTACGTGACCGCCCTGGTCCTCCAGAACACGACCGGCACGACCCTCACCTCGTTCACGCTCAACTTCCGCTCGGAGCAGTGGCGCAACGGCGGCGCGACGGTCGCCCAGTCGGCGATCTTCGACTTCAGCACCTTTGCCGCCGCCCCCGTCGCGGCCGATCTCACCGCGACCAACACCGCCGGCTTCACCGCCCCGGGCGCCTCGTTCGACCTCGTCGGCAACGTCTTCGGTGGGGCCGCTGCCGGTGCCGCCGTCGACGGCAACACCATCGGCGCCACGGCGCAGGGCGGCACCCAGGCCGTCTCCTGGGCCCCCGGCTCCTTCCTCGTCCTCCGCTGGTGGGACGACAACCACGCTGGCAGCGACCACGGCCTCTCGATCGACGACGTGACCTTCTCCGCCGTCCCCACCCCCGGCAGCGTCGCCCTGCTCGCGCTCGGCGGCCTCGTCGCCACCCGTCGTCGCCGCAACTGATCTCTCGTTTCTGCCTGAGGAACCACCCGGATCCATGCGGCCCCGCCTCAAGGCGGGGCCGCGTGCGTTTTGGAGCGGGCGCGAGTTCCCGCGGCCTGAGCCCGTCCTCACCCCGAATTCGGACGAGAGGGAGATCACTCCGTGTACACCTCCAGTAATGCCGCGACGCCCGCGCGGCCCCCAACCCCGGGCAAGGAGCGCCCGATGTCCGTCCACCTGAAGAAGGTTTCGAACCAGACGATCGTGATCACCGGCGCCACCAGCGGGATCGGCCTCGCCACGGCGCGGATGGCCGCCGCGAGGGGCGCGAACCTCGTTCTCACGGCCCGCAACGACGAGGCCCTCAACGCGCTCACCGCCGAACTCGAGCAGAATGGCCGAAAGGCCGTGTCAGTCGCCGCGGACGTCGCTGACGAAGATGCCCTTCGCGCAGTTTCGCGATTGGCCGTCGAGGCCTACGGGGGGTTCGACACCTGGATCAACAACGCGGGCGTCTCCGTCTACGGCCGCATCTCCGAGGTGACCATCGAGGACCACCGGCGGGTCTTCGAGACCAACTTCTGGGGCGTCGTGCTGGGCTCCCGCATCGCGGCCGAGCACCTAGCCGAACGGGGCGGCGCGCTGATCAACATCGGCTCGGCCCTCTCGGACCGGGCGATTCCCCTCCAAGGCATGTACAGCGCTTCCAAGCACGCGGTGAAGGGCTTCACCGACGCGTTCCGCATGGAGCTCGAGGCCGAGGGGGCGCCCATCTCGGTCACGCTCATCAAGCCCGCTGCGATCGACACGCCGTACACCAGGCACGCCAAGAACTACCTCGAGGCCCAGCCCAAGAACCCCGCCCCCGTGTACGCGCCCGACGTCGTCGCGCGGGCCATCCTCCACGCCGCCGCCCACCCGATCCGTGACCTCTTCGCCGGGGGCGGAGCCGCGGCGATAAGCGCGGCCGGCCACTACGCCCCCCGCGTGACCGACCGCCTCATGTCCCGGGTGATGATCAAGTCGCAGATGAGCGACCGCCCGGCCCGCGCTCGCAACGCGCACGCCCTGGACAAGCCCGGGGCCGGTATGGACGAGCGCGGCGACTACGAGGGGCACGTCTCCGAGACCAGCCTGTACACCGAGGCCAAGCTGCACCCGGTGCTGCTCGGGGCGACCCTCATCGCCGCAGGCGTCGCCGCCGCGGCGCTGGCGCGGGCCATCGTCGGCCACGACGAGGCGGACCGCACGACCATCGAGCGGGCGCGGAGCGCCGTGCGGACGGCCGCCGGATGGGCGCGCGACCACCGCGACCGCATTCCGTTCCTCTCCAAGTGACGGCTCCCGCCCGCCTGTCGAAAGGCGTTGCATCACGATGATTTCATCGAGGCGTCACGGCCACCTCGGACAGTGAGAGTGTCACCGTGGGGTGACGAGCACACGCTGGCGGACGGGACGGTTGTGCCGGCCCGAGCCCGCGACCGCAATGGCGGCGAAGGGCGACTCCGACAGCGACTAAGGCACGGGAGCTTCAACATGGCCGACAACGAGAATCGCAATCAGGCCGGCAATCAGTCCGGCAATCAGTCCGGCGACCAGGCCGGCAACCAGGGCACCAACCAAGGTGGTGGACTCGGGAACTCCGGTGGCAATCGCGGTGGCGGTGCCGGCTCGAACCCTTCTCACGAGGACCGCGCGAAGGGTGGCCCGGGCGCTATCGAGGCCCAGGACCGCGATGACGAAGGCCGGATCGCTGGCCGTGAGGGCGAGGGCTCTTCCAGCCGCGGCGCTTCCGGAGGTTCGACCTCGGGCGGCACGGGTGGCACGGGCAACCGCGGCGACTCCGGCGGCTCCTCCGGCAGCGGCCGCACGGGCAACTCCGGCAGCAATCGCTGAGCGAAGCCGCGACGCGGCTTATTCCAGGGGCGGCGCCACGGGGTGCCGCCCCTTCTCGTTGCGCATCGGTACCATGGCCGACGTCCCGCGGGGCTCGCGGGCGCAAGGATTACTCCGCATGCCTTCGTTCGATGTCGTCAGCCGGGTGGATATGGCCGAGGTCGAGAACGCCCTCAACAACACGCGCAAGGCGATCCTGCAGCGCTTCGACTTCAAGGGGGCCAAGGCCGAACTGACCTTTGACCAGAAGGAGAAGAAGATCCACGTCGTCGCCGAGGACGGCGGCAAGATGGAGGCGATCAAGGAGATGTTCTGGTCGGCCGCGAGCAAGCGCGGGCTGGCGTTCAAGGCCTTCAAGTACGAGGACGCCCTGCCCGGGGCGGGCGGAACGGTCAAGCGTGATATCACCGTGCGCGAGGGGCTGGAGATGGACCTCGCCAAGTCGATCGTCAAGCTCGTCAAGGAGACGGGCCTCAAGGTGCAGGCTTCGATCCAGGGGGACGAAATCCGCGTGACTGCCAAGAAGATCGACGACCTCCAGGCCGTCATGGCCATGCTGCGCGGGGCCGACGTCGAGGCGCCGCTGCAGTTCGTCAACATGAAGAGCTAGTCGCGGCGCCCACGTGGCCGGATCAGAGGATCCGGGTGGCGCGGGGGTAGCTTCCCAGGATCGTCAGTTCCTGGCAGTGGGCCCGCGCGGCCTCGACCGCGGCGGCCATCTTGGCCTCCGAGCGGTGCCCCTCGGCGTCGATGAAGAACGTGTACGTCCAGTTGTCGCGCCCGCTGGGACGCTTGTCGATGTGGGTCAGGTTGACCCCGGCCCGCTCGAACTCGGCCAGGACCGCGACGAGGGCGCCGGGCTTGTTGAGCGTGGTGAACATCATCGAGGTCTTGTCGTCGCCGCTGGGGCGCGCCTGCTGGCGCGAGATCACCGCGAAACGGGTGATGTTGTTGGGGTTGTCCTCGATCTCGTCGAAGAGGACGGTCACGTCGTAGAGCTCGGCGGCCAAGGCGCTGCCGATCGCGGCGTCGTGCCGCGGACCCTCCTTCTCGGCGAGCTCCGCCACGTGCTGGATCGCGCGGCTCGACGACGCCGCGGGGATCAGTTCGGCCTGGGGATACTGCGTCGCGAGCCAGTGGCGACACTGGCCGAAGACCTCGGGCTTGCTGTGGATCCGCCGGACCTCGCTCGGAGGGCACGCCGCGGCGAGGGCGTGATGCACGGCGAGTTGCACCTCGGCGTAGACGTTCACCCTTCCCGCGACCTTGGCGAACGAATCCAGCGTCTCGGCGATGCCCCCCAGGGCGGAGTTCTCGATGGGAACCAGGCCGTAATCGACGTGGCCCCGGGCGACCTCGGTGAAGACGCCGTCTATCTCGCGGAGGTCCTCGAAGGCGACGGAGGAGCCGAAGTGCCGGACGGCGGCGAGGTGGCTGAACGAGCCCTTGGGCCCGAGGTAGCCGATCGACAGGGGTTTTTCCAGGGCGAAGGAGCCGCTCATGATCTCCCGGTATATCCCCTCGATGGAGCGGGGGCTGAGGGGACCCGCATTCATCGAAAGGACGCGGGAGAGGACCTCGGCCTCGCGGTGGGGGGCGTAGATGGGGATGTCGTGCTGGCGCTTAAGGCGGCCGACCTCGACCACGAGGCGGGCCCGATCGTTGAGCAGATCGACCAGGCGGCGATCCAATTCGTCGATCTTGCCACGGTAGACGGCCATCTCGGCGGGGTTGACGGTCTGGGTCGGGGAAGCTTGGGCTGGGTCGGCGTCCATGGGGATGGACGGTAGATCGGCTGACGCGGCGGGCCGCACGCGAACCGGCCGGGGGATCTGGCAGCGGGAACTGGTCGGGCCGAGCAAGATCACCTGGATAGGGGAATTGACAAGGACCTTGTGAGGTCAGGATTCCTCTTCGGGTCGGGGGAGAAGGCGGGGCTCGCGGGCGTGGCGGGGAGTCCGGCCGGGAGCGGGGCGGTGCGGTGTGGGCGGGTGACTCTGGGGGTGGAACACCCCCGAGTAGGGCTGGCGCCGGAGGACGGGGGATGCCACGGGGCCGGGCGACGGGCAGCCCGCGGCTTCGGCGGCGTCCAAGGCGGCCAAGGTGGCGACGGCGGTCCGGTGGGCCTTCACCTGAGCGATCTTGAGGCGGCGCTCGACCAAGGTCTCGACGTCGATCAAGAGGGCGTCGAACTCGCGGGAGGACATGACCTCGACGAGTTGGGAGAGGGTGAGGCCGTGCCGCGAC
>Ga0105046_10008780_pt1 | contig 15856 bp, 10 predicted proteins | sample MAT03_FD_78385 | JGI IMG/M metagenome (GOLD analysis project Ga0105046, IMG submission 78385) | Freshwater microbial communities from Lake Fryxell liftoff mats and glacier meltwater in Antarctica - MAT-03 (megahit assembly) | ecosystem: Environmental > Aquatic > Freshwater > Ice > Liftoff...
AGGGAGGCAATAGGCTATAGAGGCTCATATCCCTTAGCAGTTCTGAGCGATAGTTCTTCAGTGAGTAGACATAGCGGTGTAGCTGTACCCCCGTGACCCAGCCAATTAGCCAGTTGGCAATCTTAGAGGGCAACAACCGAGTGAGAGCCGCATCTTGACGCTGTTTGCGCCAGCCGCTGACCAGGTCGTACCCTTCCTCTAGCTTGTGCACCAGCATGGGAATATCGGTTGGATCATTTTGCAAATCCCCGTCTAGCGACACAATCACTTCGCCTTGAGCATGGTTAAAACCCGCTGCCATAGCGGCTGTTTGCCCATAGTTACGCCGCAGCAGCACCCCCCGTAGATCGGTGCGCTCTTGAGCCAGTTGTCTCAGCAGATCGCCAGAACCATCGTTAGAGCCATCGTCTACACACACGATTTCGTAAGCCATGCCGCTAACCCGCAAAACCGAGGCGATCGCCTCCACTAATTGCGGCAGACTTTCGACCTCGTTGTAAATCGGCACCACAATCGAGAGATACGGGCGATCGCCTCCCTCCGGCATAGATGCTCGTTCAGCCAAATGCCCTTCAGGTTGTTGCTTCCCAGACTGTAGTAACGTTGTCATGGATCTCCGAAAATAGCCTGTACAGTTGAGCCGGGTTAAATAACCGTAAAGCCTACGGGGTGATTTTGGCACATCGCACCGCACCCAAACCATCATGAGATATCGGCATAATTTAACAAATCAGCTCTCAAGCCCTGTGCTGCCCGCTTCGTAAGCGACACCGGGCTTGAGCTTTTTGTATTTAATTTACGTCAATCCATTTATGAGTTCTCAAACGGATTTGATATAAGAATTATTGAACGAAAGGGCAACTCTAGCAAGATATCATCCAACAGCAGCGATACCTCGAACCACATCAAAAGGTGGTTATACCATTTTGGGCAGTCCTAAATTGGTAAGGATTTTTTGATGGGCGGGCTTCGCCCGCCCACCAAAAAATCCTTACCTCAATACCACTACCAACGACGGGATGAACTTTAGTACTTTAGTGTGACTCGTCTCCCAACGAAGCCAGGAAATGAGTCACGCCTTCCACATGCATGCACGCAAACAGTCCAATCTGCGGTTTAATCGACTGATAGTAAATAAATCTACCGCCTTCACCTGCAACCTCATGGGCAGTTCGCTACCGCTACCGTCGTTATCATCTGTAGCACGGTTCTTAGACGCAAATAGCATTCGGTTTGTGCGCTTGGTCTGGTGCGACAATGCCAATTTGATTCGAGCTAAAGCTTTTCACGTCGGGTTTTTGGCTGAGCATTACGTTGACGGAATCGGCATTTCCATGGCGCAACAGGGGGTGACGGTTATGGGAGATGCGATCGCCCCCGATAGCGGACTAGGCCCTGTCGGTGAAGTGTGGTTAGTCCCCGATTGGAGCACCCTGCAACGGTTGCCCTACGCGCCGGGACACGCCAGCGTCATGGCCGACATGCGGCTGCATCAACAGCCGTGGGGTCTATGTCCACGAGCATTTTTACAGCGGGCGATCGCCCAGGCGCAACAGGCAGGGTTCCAGATTCAAGCCGCCTTTGAAAACGAGTTTTACCTATTACAGACTGCTCCGAGTGGTGAGAAAGTCCCGGTAGACCATACCCTATTTGCGTCTACCCTGGCCATGAACATCAACCAGGTGGTAATTGATGACATTACCGAGGCGTTACTGACACAGGGCATTCCCGTTGAGCGGTATTATCCAGAGTCGGGGCATGGACAGCATGAGATTTCGATTCGCTATACTGATGCGTTGCAAGCAGCAGACTGGCAAATTGTCTTTCGAGAAACGGTGCGGGGTGTAGCTTTGCGACATGGGCTGACAGCTTCGTTTCTACCCAAAGTTTTTGCTGACCAGGCCGGGAGTGGCTGTCATTTGCACCTCAGTTTATGGCAAGCAGGGCGCAATGTTACGTCAGCATCAATTACGTCAGAACTATCAGAATCATCAGAGGTCGCTAAAGTAGCAGGTATCCAGGGGTTGTCTAAACCTGCTTTATTCTTTATCGGTGGCATTTTGCGACATTTGCCTGCTTTGATGGCGCTCACTACTCCTAGTCCCAATTCGTACCGTCGCTTACAGCCTCACGGTTGGAGCGGTGCCTTTCGGGCGTGGGGGGTTGATAATCGGGAGGCCGCCGTGCGGGTGCCCAGCAACCCTAACCCACCCAGCCCCACCCATTTTGAAATTAAAACAGTGGATGCCTCGGCTAATCCTTACTTGGCCTTGGGGGGAGCGATCGCCGCTGGTTTAGATGGAATTGAGCGCAACCTGGCACCGGGCGAGCCGATCGCGGTTGATCCGGGTCATTTATCAGAGGCAGAGCGCCAACAGCGGCAGATCGATCGCCTACCGCTTAATCTGGGAGAGGCGATCGCCCACCTTAGCCAAAATCCGGTGTTGCTAGAGGCTTTGGGTACGGACTTGGCAGCCGCATTTTTGGCAGTTCGCCGAGCCGAATGGCAGGCACTTAAAGAAATGGATCTGGAGTCAGAAGTGAAGCTGCTCCTAGAACGCTATTAGATTAGGGCATTGCTTAATCTGGGTATATTTTTTTGAAAGGGGCGCTCCGCGCCCCTTTCAAAAAAATATACATGAAATCAGCAACACCGTTAAGCTTTGCGGTGTTTTTTAGTGCTTGTATGCTTATAGTGCTGGGGAATGCTATCAACTAGAGCAGCATCCTAGATCCTTTCCAGTACTCTGCTTCTATTGTTCAGAGTCTTCATTTTTGAGAGTAGTTCTAAGCTTGTAATGCTTTTTTGGAAGCGATGGCAAACCATCGCTTCCAAAAAAGCATTACACCAACACCGCTACTTTTGGTTGGTCGGTCACGTTTGTCCTTGAGCTGTTCTTCAATTTTTACAACGTGAGCGATCGCCCTTTCCCACCAGCACCAGAAGTCCCCGATATGCCTTCTTCGGAGGGCATCAAGCCTGCTGCCAACACGCCTGAGCCAACTGTTAGCCCGGTTCAATCGACTGAGTCAGGTGACTACGGCCCCAACACGACTACTGCACACATATCCGACCTGGAATGGTATCGAGCGCTAAGTCGCCACATTCCCGCTATGTGTTTTGTCCTGCAACCAGACGGCACCATTCAATCGGTCAGTCAGGTTGGGCTAGATATGTTGGGCTATCGGCTAGAAGAGATGATGGGGCGATCGCTTCACCAGTTCGTTGCTCTACCAGACCAGCCTGCCTTTCAAGCTGCATACGCTGCCCTTCTGCAAGACCCCCAGATGCAGCCAGCTAACCCCCCTCTCTGGAACGGTTGGTTAGAGCGTCGCGATCGCCCGCCGCTATCGGTTACGATCTCCGCCCAAGTGGTGCAAACTAATGAGCGAACGGGTGTCGTCTTGGTGGGTCACGCCGCCCTGCCCGTTGAACCGCTGACTAAACCAACCGCCGAGCCGACCGCCAGCCAGCGCGATCGCTGGGTTGACCCGATCCAAAGCGATCGCGAAATCCAGTTGCAATTGTTGACCGATGCGCTGCCTGTCTTGATTTCATACGCCGACGCAGACCAGCGCTATCGGTTTGTTAACAAAGCCTATGAAACTTTTTTTGGCTGTCGTCGCGAACAGCTTTGCGGCAAGTTTGTTGGGGATGTGATTGGGTCAGAGGCCTACCAAGTTGCAAAACCTTACATTGAACGCGCCTTGGCAGGGTACTCGGTTACCTATGAAATAGAAATGCCCTATCAGACTGGGGGATCGCGCTACATCGCCGCTTCGCTGGTGCCTAACCTCGATCTACAGGGGCAAGTGCAGGGATACTACGCGCTGATTCGAGATATTACGGAGCAAAAACGGCTAGAGCGGATCTCACAGCAAAGTCAGGCGAGGCTACAGGCCGTACTGGATAGTGCGATCGCCGACATCACCAGCTTTCGCGTCTTTGCCGACAAAACCTGGGAATACGAATACCGCTCGGTTGGGTGCGAAGCCGTGTTTGGCTTTACAGCAGCCGAAATGCTGGCCGAGCCGTCACTTTGGCGATCGCGCATCTTGCCAGACGATGTAGAAGCAGTTATCCAGCCTCGATTTCAAGATTTTTTTGCCGAACAGACCAGCGCTGTAGAATATCGCTTTCGTCATAAAGACGGCAGCCTGCGGTGGATTTCAAACGTCACGTCGTCTCGGCGCGATGAGGCTCAAGACTGTTGGCTCGTGACTGCTGTCGCCACCGATATTACCGCCCGCAAGCACGCAGAATTAGCGCTAGGAGAAAGCGAAGCTCGTTTCCGTCAGCTTGCAGAGAATATCAATGTCGTGTTTTGGATTACGACGGTCAATTTCTTTGGGGAACTGCTGTACATTAGCCCCGCCTATGAAACAGTCTGGGGTCGCCCGTGTGCTAGTGCATATCAATCGCCCATCGCCCATCTAGAGGCAGTGCACCCTGATGATTTAGCTCGCCTTGAAGCGGCGATCGCTCAACTGCGTCAAGCAGGCCAGTATGACTTGGAATACCGAATTTTTCATACCAATGGTTCCCTGCGTTGGATTCGGAGCCGAGGCTTTGCGGTCAAAGACGAATTAGGCCAGATCTACCGATATGCTGGCATTGCCGAAGACGTAACGCAGCGCAAACAGGCACAAGAGCAGCTTGAAGCTAGTCAAATCTTGCTATCAACTGCTCAACAGGTAGCTCAAATCGGCAGTTGGGAATTTAATATCGCAGCCCAAAAAATTGTTTGGTCAGAGCAAAACTTCCGCATTTACGGTTTGAATCCAGCCCTGCCGGAACCCAGCTACTCAGAACTCTTACAAAAATTTGTGCCTGCCGATCGGGAGCGGCTGGCGATCGCAGTAGAACGGGCGATTACCATTGGAGTACCCTATGAATTGGATTTACTCCTATTACCGTTGCCAGAGGGTTTGGGACGACATCTAAATGTGCGGGGAGAACCCGTTCGAGATGCTCAAGGGCGCGTGGTGCGGTTAGTTGGCACCACCCAAGACATTACCGAGCGCAAGCACCTAGAAGCCCAACTCCACCTTCAGGCGCAGCGTCAGGCTGTTCTGCATCAAGTCATCCAAGCGATTCGTAATTCGCTCGACTTGCCAACCATTTTTGAGACGGCGGTCAGAGAAACGGGACGGCTGCTGGGTGTCAGTCGGGTGACATTGGTGCAATATTTACCAGAGTGTGCCAGTTGGGTAGTGCAAGCTGAATTTTGCCAAACGCCAGATATCAGTTCTCGACTAGGGCAAGAAATTCCCGATCAGGACAATCCGCTTGCCGAGATTTTAAAGCGCGGCGAGGTCGTTCGCTTAGACGATAACCGGACAGCAGCAGGAGGTTTTAATCAGCAACAAGCACAACTATTCCCAGGGAGATGGCTGCTGGTGCCGTTGCGAATTGGCTCACTCACCTGGGGCAGTCTCAGCCTCAGCCAGATGCAAACATCCGCCAGCGAGTGGCAGGACTGGGAAGTAGAGCTGGCTACTACCCTGACAGATCAATTGGCGATCGCCATTCAGCAATCGGAACTCTATCAGCAGGTGACTCTGCTCAATACCCAGCTCGAATCAACGGTTCACCTCCGCACCCGCCAACTCCAGCGCGCCCTAGACTTAGAAGCCTCTCTAAAGCACATTACTGATCAAGTGCGCGACAGCCTAGACGAAAATCAAATTTTGCAGACTGCTGTAGAGCAATTGGGCACGGCTCTGGGAGTAGAGTGCTGTGATGCTGGTTTGTACAATTTCAGTACCAAAACCGTTACAGTTTGCCACGAATATGTTCGGACTGAACGACAGCCGTCGGCTAAGGGCACGGTGCTGCCCCTATTTGCACTGCCCGATGTGCGATCGCAACTTCTACAGCGGCAATTCGTTCAATTTTGCTGTGTTGGCTCACTCCCTGACTTTTACTATGCGATCAAACGACATCTGACTGTATTGGCCTGCCCCATGATGGATGACCACGGCGTGCTAGGCGACATTTGGCTATTTAAGCCTCAGGGTGAAGAGTTTGATGAGTTAGAAATTCGACTGGTGCATCAAGTCGCAAACCAGTGTGCGATCGCACTCCGTCAGTCGCATTTATATCAAACGGCTCAGCATCAAGTACAAGAATTAGAACGACTCAATGGTCTTAAAGATGACTTTCTCAGCACGGTATCACACGAGCTGCGATCGCCGATGGCCAACATTAAAATGGCAACCGAAATGCTAGAAATACTCTTGCAAGATGACGAAATGTTGGTCAGCGAGAGAAATCGGACAATGCAGTATTTCAAGATCTTGCGCGATGAGTGCGATCGCGAAACGTCATTAATCAACGATTTACTAGATCTGTCTCGCCTTAATTCCCAGACCGAACCGCTTCTGCTCATTACCCTTCCACTACAGCCCTGGCTATTGCACGTTGCCGAGCCGTTCATAGAACGTGCCCACACTCAACATCAATCTCTAGAGTTTGATCTGCCTCCTACTCCAATCCTGCTGACCACTGACTTTACTCATTTGGAGCGCATTCTCACCGAACTACTCCACAACGCCTGTAAATATACAGCGGCAGGGGAATGTGTGGTTGTGAAAACGCGGGCGATCGAGGAGGAAGATGAGACAGAAGAATCGGATAGTCTAGGGTCTAGACTTCAGATCAGTGTTACCAATACGGGCATTGAGATTTCTCCAGAAGAGTACAATCGGATATTTGAAAAGTTCTATCGAATTCCTAACAACGACCCCTGGAAACATGGCGGCACCGGGCTGGGGCTAGCCCTGGTAAAACGCCGGGTGGCTCACCTCAACGGCACCATCAACGTCAGCAGCAGCAACGGACAAACCACCTTTACGGTTGTTTTGCGGCAACCCTAGCTATCAATTAGCTATCAAAAAGAACTCGTTTTGCTCTCAGCGACCAAGACTACGCCGGCTCAAGCCTTACGCCTTCTACACCTTGGACGCTTGAATATTCCCAGCTTTCAGCATGTGATAGGTAATCAATAGCTGCGTAATGGCCAGGGGGTAGCTCTGAAGCACTTCTCCCGTCGTTCCCACAACTTTACCAATGCCAGAGTTACCTTCTATGCTACAAAACTTTCCTAAATAGGGCACCTCTGTGCAGAGCATGCGCTCCAACTTTCGGACTTGCTCATCCGTAGCCTGACCATCAATTTCTAACACATCTACGGGTTTACCCATATCTCGATCAAGCTCTAGCCGAACTGCCGAGCCAAGATGTTTACCCTTAGCGTGCAAGATAGTACTGAAATCGGGGTGAGGAATAGTCGGACGGAGCACTAAGCGTACGTCTAACAAAAGGTCATCTTGATTGTTAGTGTCACTCGGCGGATGAAAGCTCACTACAACATCCGCCCACTCTCGCTGAGGCCGAATGAATGCATCTGAGTCAGCTTCACGCTTGTGCAATTGCTCTAGCACCTCCGCCTCCGTGTAACCTCGCTTACGGGTGTCTCGCTTGACCTTCCATGTCGTCCGCAGACTTTCGGGGGGTGCCAAATAAACTTTGACATCATAGCTATCACGCATTCCTCGCGTAGAATAGCCCAGCAGCCCTTCTACAATCACAAACTGACTGGGTTTAATATACTCGGGCGGGTCAAACACACCACTAGTGTGATTGTAGATAGGCTTGAGAATAGGTTGCCCTGTACGCAGAAGACTTAAATGTTGCTGAATAATATCTAGATAATTGCAGTCAGGATGCAGGGCAGAAATCCCCATCTCGGCTCGTTGCTTCCGATCATAGCGGTGATAGTCATCTGTACAAATGACTGTGACATTTTCTTCACCCAGCACTTGGGCGATGCCTCGAGTCAGCGTTGTTTTGCCAGCAGCACTATCACCGACAATGCCAAGAATGATCGGACGATGGGTCATGGAGCCTCCTAAAAAGGTGATGAAGTAAGGCCTGTTCTAAACTTGCTATTTTCGTTTTGGAAGGGCACGCTCAGCCCAACCTTCTAAAAACAAAACATTTGAAGCACACCTCAATGGAGGTCAGATGAGATTAAGCTGACCTAACTGAAGGGAGTCAGTCATCAAATAAATGTTTAGCCTATATTAGGCTTCATTATTAGGGGCAACGGACATCAATGCAAGACTTCTCTCTAGACAAGTTGAATTTTGCACTGTTCAACAAGTCACCACTTTTAGCCGCTAGTCAAAGGAGCTACTGGTCGCTGACTGGCTGGATTGACGCAGAAAAATTAGATGAAATCTAATAGTCTCTTGTAAAAGAGCAGTTTTGCCGCTGCGATGCTGCCACAACGAAAGCCCCAAAAATTTGAAGACGACATCAAGCTTATTTTTTTCGGGTTCGGGCAGAGGTAGATTTAACCCTAGCAGAAGCTTTTGCGCGAGTTGAAGTGGGGCGGCGAGTCGTGCGCTTTGTCGTAGAAGCAGGAGCAGTAGAACCTGCTTCCAGCGGTTGGTCTGAAGGGTCTGAAAGGGGTTCTGGAGTCGCTGCCAATTGGGAGCCTGTTTCGGCTTGCTTTTGAGCCGCTGTCCGACGAGGGCGACGAGGTTTTACAGCCGCTCCTTCTACCTTATCTTTCTTGATGGAGGCCAAGTATCGTTTGAGCGATGAGACACTGATTTTAATTCCCTGATCTGCCAACATCGTTGCCACTTCCTCGTGGCTGTATCCACGGGCGAGTGCTGTGGTAATGGAGTCTTGCAATAGGTCAATTGCCTCTCGCAGAGACCAAATCTCCTTAGGTTTTTCGGGAAGTTGTTCTAGCAAATTCGTTGCTTGTTTGATGGCAGATTGCTGAACACTAACGGAGCCAGGTAGGCGCTTCTTGGTTGTAATCATAGTAGCGAAGATCGTATTTGGAATGGTTTAAGGATCGTGCGTCAGTAGAGATGGACTCTAGCGTCAGATCGTATTTTGTAGAGAGATAGTCTAGTCTATCCAAAAGACAAGCGTTTCAATCATCTACAAACAAGAAATTTGCTGGAAATTCATACGATTTGTATGACGGGAGGTTGCTCTACAGATTCAACTATTGTTTCAGCAAACCATGGAATAGTTGTTTCAAGTGAAGCTAGTCATTTTTGTGAGAGCTACGCTCGGTGCACCTCTCACAAAAATAACTAGCTTCACTCAGTTAAGTAGTTCAACTTAAATAAAAACAAGATTCTAAAAGTCTGCGCCGCCCGCTGCACGGACGGCGCAGACTTTTAGGGTTTTATGCTTAATTACGCCCGCCTACTTAGAAATGATTGTCGGTTCTTGATGCAATTCGATTACATATCGCTAATGAGGTAGGAGATTACATCTTCAACGGTGTCGCGGGGAATGTGAGGAGAATCAGCAGCGCTAATCCGAGAAGCCCTGTCGAATGGCAGAGCAAAACCTGTTGCAACGATTGGAGACTGTTGGGAAATCTTAGCTTTCAGCCGACGGGTTTGAGTTGCGTTAGCAGCCTTCGTCTGATTGTCTAAGCTTAGCTGCGACAGTTGATAGGTTAAGGATGTATCGGAAACGGGAATCCCTGCGGTGCGAATAATAGCGGCAATCTCCTTGCGACTATAGCCTTTAGTCAACGCAGAGGCGATCGCACTGCTTAAGTAGGCGATCGCCTCTCGAATTGACCAAGATTCTTTCTCTTTTGTGGGCAACTGGTTCAATCGTTGAGCAATCTGCTCGATTGCCTGCTGCGATATGGGTAGTGCAGCGGGTTGAGTATCGTCTTTTGAAGATGTTGCAGAAGCTATGGGACGCGATCGCGGTTTCATTAGTCAGTTACGTGCAAGACTTTGAGTTCAGAATGATCACCTAACTTATTATGACAGCGTTTACGACAGCATTTTTCAATTAGACTTCATGCATCAATGCCTTTTTGAATTTGGATGGCAAACCCATGATGCTAGTGATGTTGACGGGAGCGATCGCCTTCTACGTCGCTTGGAATTTGGGAGCGAATGATGTTGCAAATTCAATGGGTACCTCAGTGGGTTCAGGGGCGATTTCGCTGCGTCAGGCCTTACTAGTCGCCGGGGTTTTAGAGTTGGGTGGAGCGGTGTTTTTTGGCCGCCGCGTGTCTGCCACCTTGACCGCATCCGTAGTAAATCCGGATCTTTTTGTCGATGCAGTGCCCGTCTTTTCTCTGGGCATGGTGGTGGTACTACTGACCTGTGGAGTATGGCTGCAAGTTGCAACATCGTTGGGATTACCCGTTGCGTCGTCTCATGCGACGGTGGCCGCGATCGCTGGATTTGGCTGGGCGGTGGCAGGCGTGGCCGCTGTAAACTGGAATTTGCTGGGCATCATTTCGGTTACTTGGGTGTTTACGCCGTTGGTGAGTGGGGCGATCGCCGCCGTGATCTATCGCCTGATTCAACGGTGGATTTTACACAATTCCCAGCCGATACAGGTCGTTGCCGAATGGATTCCCTGGCTCAGTGTGACAGTGATTAGCGTATTTGGGGTGATTGTATTGCCCTCGGTGATATCGCCGCTGGAACCCTTGGGGTTGCCACTGCCAGCGCACGACATTGCCCTCAGCATTGGAGCGATCGCCACTTTAAGCTTGACGCTTTGGACAATGCGGAGTTGGGTGCATTTAACCAATCAACAGTTAATCAATCAACCCCTTCCGCCCGCAGCCAACGAACTCGTAGAACGCATCATGGCACGGTTTCAAATCGTGAGTGCGTGTTTTGTTGCCTTTGCCCACGGCTCAAACGACGTAGGAAATGCGATCGCACCCTTAGCGGCGATCGCCACCATTGAACGCACAGGTGTTATTCCTACAGGAGAAGCTGACATTCCCCTGTGGGTGTTGGTGCTGGGCGGACTGGGTATTGTGGGCGGCTTAGCTGCATGGGGCAAAAACGTAATCGCCACCATTGGAGAAGGGATTATTGCGCTTCAGCCCAGTGGCGGCTTCTGTGCCGAACTGGCAACCGCAACAACAATTTTGCTCGCCAGTCGCGCAGGATTACCCGTGTCTACATCCCATGCGCTAGTGGGCGCGGTGGTGGGAGTTGGACTGGTGCAAGGCATGGAAAAAGTCCAGCTTAAAACGGTACAAAGAATTGCCCTAGCGTGGTTAGGAACGGTGCCGCTGTGTGCAGGATTATCCGCTAGTCTAGTGCGCTCAAGCCTGTGGCTGTTGCAGATGACCTAGGCTACGAACGCAAAAGCCCCTCACTCTGATCCATAAACATCTGGGAGACTATCGTCTAATCGCCAAAACAATTCGGTGGGTTCTGGTGGGGTAACGTCAGAGGTAAATTCGCTGGGAGGGCGATCGCTACTCCAAGCCCACCATGCGGTGCCACAGTGACAGTGGTAAAACTCTTGCCATTTACGACCTTGGCGATCGGTAAAGACGGGCGATCGCCGATTGATCCAAACCTGCTGCGCCTCTGTAGAAGCTGCTCGACAAGCAGGACAACAAAACTCCCATGCGTGAACCGCCGATTCAATCCAATCGGGCGGAGTTGGTGCAAATGCATCCATGTGGTGTAGTGACGAGTGAGGTTGAATACTCACTATCCTAGCGATGCCATTCATACTTTTGAAGGTAATTTGGGGCAACCAGCCCGGTGAACTGGGTGATCACGGGTTTAAACCAGTGACCAAATAATTGGCTTAAAGTTTTGCTTTATCCCACAAAATTGTTTTTTTTAACCAGCTCTTATGTAAAATCCAAGGCGAGGGAATTACATGGTCTAACCGACAAGCCTGGAACATTACTCAGGTCATGGGCTAGATCAGTTGTTGAGTCACTTTGAGATCACTTTGTCAGGAAGGATGAGTTTCGATGTCCTATCTCAATGCCATTTCCTTTATAGGAATTTTTGGGTTGTGTGCGATCGCTTGGCTGTTTTCCGAAAATCGCAATCCCAAATACTTCCCCTGGCGCGTAGTGATCATGGGGATTTTGCTGCAACTGATCTTGGGTTTTTTGGTCTTCACCTTTCCTCTGACACGATTGGCGCTGCAAGGGTTTAGCAACTTGCTAAACGTGTTGTTTGACGCGGCAGATTTTGGCGCACAGTTTATCTTTGGCAGAAACCTAATTCCCAATCCGCCGCTGCCCGGTGGCTCCCTGGTCGAACCGTTGATTCTGGCTCCCCTTCCTGGTAGCGGTGCCTGCGCGCCTGGATCAGCAGGGCAACTTGTCCCGGGCTTCTGCGGCATTAAACTGGGCTACATTTTTGCCTTTCGTGCCCTACCCGCCGTCATTTTCTTTTCTGGCTTGATGGCACTGCTGTATAACATTGGCGTGATTCAAGTCATCACCAATGTTTTTGCCAAAGTGTTCTACCGCACAATGCGCTTAAGTGGAGCCGAGGCACTCAGCGGAGCCGCCAACATTTTTGTGGGCATTGAAGCGGCGATCGTCGTTAAGCCATTTTTGGCAAAAATGACCCGCAGTGAACTCTGCGCCATTCTTGCCTGTTGCTTCGGTACTGCGGCCTCGTCTACTTTAGCTATTTACGTTAATTTTCTCCGTCCTGTCTTCCCCAACATTTTGGGGCACCTTGTGTCGGCATCCATCATGGCGATTCCTGCCTGCTTTGTGCTGTCCAAAATTTTAGTGCCAGAGACAGCGGTGCCATTAACAGCCAACGGCATTCCCGATGAAGAGATGCTGACCGATTCGGCAGAAGAATATGATGAACATGGCAACCTGATTTACCGTGATAGCGTTGCTGGAGAACCCATCGAACGCGTTAGCCCCTTAGATGCTGCCATCATGGGAGCGTTGGATGGGGTCAAGATGGCAGTCTCTATTGCTGCCGTGTTGATTTTAATTCTCGGCTTGGTCTACCTGATCAACCAGATTTTTGGTGGACTGGCTGGCTTGCCTGATCCAATTGGCAGCATCTTCGAAGTCATCACATTGCAAAATATTTTAGGGGCGCTGTTTTTACCGCTAACGGTTCTAACCGGAGTTTCGTTGGAATGGAACGAACTGTGGACATCTTCGGTCATTATTGGGCGACGACTGTTTGAAACTGCTATTCCGCCCTACCAGGCTCTTGCTGCCGCCGCCAATGACGGGCTGATCAGCAACCGCGCTCTGCTAATTGTCAGCTACGCCCTTTCTGGCTTTGCCCACCTCGCCTCCGTTGGCATCTTTGTTGGCGGCACTACAGCGTTGATTCCGTCTCGCCGCAAAGACATTTCTGAACTGGGCTGGAAGGCTCTATTTATCGGTACCTTAGCTACTATGATGATTGCCTGCGTCGCGGGTGTATTCGACACGGGTGCTCCTAGCATATTGGGTGACCCAGCCGCCGCACCCCAGACTGCTCCGGCTCCTTTAGCTCCCGCTACCCCACCCGCATTGGCACCTGCGCCGATCGCCCCTGTTCCGCTTCCCAGCCCTGAACTGTCTCCAGTTCCCCCGGTTGAACCGCCTCCCGTTGCGCCTCCTGTGCCCCCCGTCGCACCACCCATTGACGGCTTGCCTGTCGCTCCAGCTCCCGCCGCTCCTGCGGGCGAGGTTGTTCCTCCTGCTATTCCACCTGTAGAACCTGCTCCCGGCGTTGCCCCTGCGCCTACGCAGCCGTGATTGGGACAAAGAATCTGCCGTGTATAGCACTTGGAAAGTGCTGCGTACACAAGTTTTGAAACTGCATTAGGGCGTTTAGCGTCCGAGCCAACAGGCTTCGTCCCCTGCTGGGGGTTCCCCCAAACCCCCAGCAGGGGACGAAGCCCGTCCCCACACCCCCTCCGCAAGGCCGCATCGGTGAGGCCATCAAGGGTTGCGAGGAGCGCTGTGCTAGGCATTGCAGGAACAGCGAGAGGCGCGAGGGGCGATCGCGTTTGATTTTCTCCTGTATTCCTTTATTCTCCCTGTTTCTCTAAATAGACTGCCATTTCTTCTACGTTGATGTCGAGGGCGCTAAAGTGGGGACTGGTGGAGGCAAACAGTTCGTCGCCGATGACGGCATCGTAGTCGTTGGGCGATCGCTCCCTTGACTCGTCCGTAGCAGCCACTCGCAAGATCAACGTGCCGTAGTACTTGCTCAGACCAGTATTCTCCAGTACCACACTACCGCCGTAGTCCCAGTCAAAGCCATAAAGCTGAAATGCACCGAGTTTTTGCTGCAATTCGGCAAATGAGGTGCCAATGCCGATGCCTTCGGGAGTTCTCCATGCGGAGCCAAAGTTAATCGCCCCAGCCACGGCGGTACGATTTTCGTTTGTCCAAATCACTGTGAAGGTGTTGGCACTACCCGCGTTAACCACCGTTCCTGGTTCTGTTTCACCTTCGCCCATGCTCACGTCTTCGTTTTCTAAGTTGGCTGCTCCAAAGAGTTGCTCTAGTTCTGGTCGAGTTGTGGTGCTCGTGACGGGGCCAATGCGATCGCCCGGAATCACAACGGTATCGCTGAGATCGGCTTGAATGGTGTTCTGAGCAGTCGTTTGTGGGGTAGCGCTAGCCGGAGGAGAGGCGATCGCCCCGGAAGCAGTCCCGGTCGAGGCACTGGGTAAAGGAGAAGACGCAGTGTCTGTGTCCACTGGTGAGCATCCGATCGCCAGCAATAGTGGGAGAAGCGTTAGAGTGACCGCAACGTTACGCATTTCTAATATCCGTTTATTCATAATTATCTGGCCAATTTTAATGGATCTGGCTCTGAAGATTCTGATGTTCGGCAGAGACGTTTGGCTTAATACTTTGACTCTAGTAGATCAAGACGGCGATCGCCCTCCTCCAGTTTCCTAAACTATACCCAGCAGGTTATTGGGTAACGTATCGCGGAAGGGTGATTGTTTGTGCGCTCAGCGTACGAACAATCACCCTAATAGAACCCATTTGAGATCTTTCCGTTTATTGCGAATATTCTGTAGGGGCGAAGCATTTGCACTCGAATTTAGGCTGCGTTTCCAGAATATTGATGCAAATGCTTCGCCCCTACCGCTAAAAATTACTTTGCCCTGTTAGCCTGGAGATTAATCTCCGGGTAGGATGGCAACGAAGGAAAAGATATCAAATGGGTTCTATAAGCAACTTCTGATTCATTCCAAGCAGACTAAAATTCAGAAATGCTCGATCCAGCCAGCCATTTGCGAGGACTCTAGACCGTGAGCGATGTCCTGACGAATATTTATAACGCGATTGACCCGTTTGAGCCGCTACCCGCAGGCGACCCTGCCTACGTAGACTGTCAGGCAGAGCGGGGCGATGCGAATGTGTTGGTCGATTTGGGCAGAGAGCTATTGCGGGCAAATCGCGATACCTGTCAGCTCTATACAGGCCATCGGGGTGCGGGGAAATCGACCGAGCTACTGCGGCTCAAGGCAGACCTGGAAACCAAAGGCTGCTTTGTAGTCTACTTTGCCGCCGTGGGTGAAAATGGCGACATTGACCCAGAAGACGCGCAATACACCGATATTCTGCTGGCCTGCACTCGACATTTGCTAACGGATTTGAAAATGGCCGACCCCAAACCCCTGCTAGGCTGGCTGCGCGATCGCTGGCAAACGCTGCAAGAGCTAGGTCTGACCGAAATCTCTGTCGATGGACTGAATGCCGAAGTTGGACTCAAGGAATTTGCCAAACTCAGCACCAGCATTCGAGCAGTTCCCAGCCTGCGGCAGAAAATTCGCAATCAGGTAGAGCCGCATACAATAACGCTGCTAGATGCGCTGAATGAGTTCATTGCCGATGCCAAACAGAAGCTGCCGCCCGATCAGCCGCGCCTGGTTGTTATTGCCGACAACCTCGATCGGATTGTGCCCATTCGTCAAGACGATGGCCGCAGTAACCACGATGAAATCTTTCTCGATCGCAGCGGTCAACTAAAGGGGCTAGACTGCCACCTAATTTACACCATCCCCATTTCCATGGTGTATTCCAAT
>Ga0105046_10008781_pt1 | contig 15855 bp, 15 predicted proteins | sample MAT03_FD_78385 | JGI IMG/M metagenome (GOLD analysis project Ga0105046, IMG submission 78385) | Freshwater microbial communities from Lake Fryxell liftoff mats and glacier meltwater in Antarctica - MAT-03 (megahit assembly) | ecosystem: Environmental > Aquatic > Freshwater > Ice > Liftoff...
ATGGATCGCGATGCCGTACCGGCCCTGATCGGGGCGGTGGAAGAACTCGGCGATGTCGCGAAGCTGTTTCCGGTCGGTCGGGGGGAGGGTCATAGCCGTACTTGGCCTTGAAGGCCGCCATTTCGGCCGGATCCTCGAACCAGTCTTTGCGGCAAGACCAGCCGACCGCGTCGGCCTCGGCCGGGATCGCCCGGTACTTGCCCGAGTGGCCGGGGCCATGATCTCGCCGATCTTGTTGGCATTGAAGAACTCGGTCAGGTCGACATGGTGCCCCGCCTTCGACGCTGCCCAAGCCATTGGCTGTCGCCGACGATCATGTCACAGGCGTCGCCCTTGGCGTTGAATTCGGTAAAGGCCTTGCTCTGGAAATCCGACCACGGGGTGGTTTCCACCGTGACGGTGACGCAGGTTTCGGCCTCATACTCGTTGACCAGTTCCTGAAGGTGGTTGGCCGGGTCCCATTCCGCCCAGAAGATCGTCAATTCCTGCGCCGGGCCATGGCTGCGGCGGCCAGCGTCAACCCAAATCCGGCAAGCATCCCTGCCAATTTACTGGGCATGCGTGGTCCTCACATTGATGCAATTGTCGTCGCAACGCCCCTGACTTCTGCGGACAGTGCGCGGTCGGACGGTCCAACTGGTATTACCAAATTGCAAAGTGCGAAAAGACGATTGTTGACAACTGTGGGATCAACCCTGCGATTGCGCTGCATCGCAGCAAGTTGGATGGGGATGCAGCATCGGCTAAATCTCTGATTGGAATGGCGTTTCCCTTTGCGGTTCCACCGGGGTCGGGCCATTCGCCGCTTGCAACTCTGGTCCAACCAGTTACGGTGCGCCAAACCCCGGCCAAGCCCTGCGAGACCCCGATGCCCCGTCTCTTGCTTCTCGGCACCCATGACACCAAGGCAGCAGGGCTGGGCTATCTGGCCGACCTTCTGCGCGCAGGGGGGGCGCAAGTGACGACCGTGGATCTGAGCACGCGCACGCCCGCGACGGATGCCGACATTTCCGCGCAGTCGGTGGCGAGCCACCACCCGGACGGCGCGCAAGCCGTGCTGGGCCACGATGAACGCGGGCCCGCGGTGGCGGCGATGGGGCTGGCGCTGGCGCGGTTCTTGCCGACGATTCCGGCGGACGGTGTTCTGGGCATCGGCGGCGGGGGTGGCACCTCGATGATCGCGACGGGCCTGCGGGCGCTGCCTTACGGGGTGCCCAAACTGCTGGTATCGACGCTGGCCTCGGGGGATACTGCGCCCTTTATCGGCATTTCCGATCTGATCCTGATGCCCGCCGTGACCGATCTTGCGGGGCTGAATACGCTCACCCGCCGCATCCTGCACAATGCGGCGCAGGCGGTGCTGGGGATGGCGGCGAACCCCGCACCATACGTGGCCGGAAAACCCGCGCTTGGCCTGACGATGTTCGGCGTCACCACGCCTTGCGTAACGGCGATTGCGGCGGGCCTGCCGGACTACGACTGCATGGTGTTCCACGCCACCGGCACGGGCGGGCAGACGATGGAGAAGCTGGCGGATGGCGGCCTGCTGACCGGGCTGTTCGACATCACCACGACCGAAGTTGCCGACCATCTGTTCGGCGGCGTGCTGCCTTGCGCCGCTGACCGGTTCGGGGCGGCGGCCCGGACGCGGATCAGGCAGGTCGTCTCGCTTGGCGCGCTGGACATGATCAACTTCGGCGCACCCGAAACTGTGCCGCCGCAGCATCGCAACCGCTTGTTCTACCAACACAACCCGCAAGTCACCCTGATGCGCACGACCCCTGCCGAAAACGCCGCGATGGGGACGTGGATTGCGGATCGCCTGAACCGCTGCGATGGTCCAACGCACTTGATGATCCCCGAAACCGGCCTGTCGGCTCTGGACGCCCCCGGCAAACCGTTCCACGATCCGACCGCAAACGACGCCCTGTTCGGCAGCCTTGAAAAGACTTTTCACCAAACCCGAAACCGCCGCCTGACCCGCCTGCCCCTGCACATCAACGACCCCGCTTTTGCGGCTGCCTGCCTTGCCGCTTTCCTGAACCTGTAGGTCCCTCATGCCCGCCATTCCCCGCGCCGAGATTCTGAAACGCCTGAACGCTCTGGTCGCCTCTGGCCAGCCGATCATCGGGGGGGGGGCTGGCACCGGTCTTTCGGCCAAGTCGGAAGAGGTTGGCGGGATCGACCTGATCATCATTTACAACTCGGGGCGCTACCGCATGGCGGGGCGGGGATCGGCGTCGGGGTTGCTGGCCTACGGCAACGCCAACCAGATCGTCCGCGAAATGGCGGTCGAGGTATTGCCGGTGGTCAAGCACACGCCGGTATTGGCCGGGGTCAACGGCACCGACCCTTTCATCCTGATGGAACAGTTCCTGAGGGAGTTGAAAGACATGGGGTTTTCCGGCGTTCAGAACTTCCCCACTGTGGGCCTGTTCGACGGGCGGATGCGGCAAAGTTTCGAGGAAACCGGAATGCCCTACGCGATGGAGGTTGACATGATCGCCTCGGCCCATGCGATTGATCTGCTCACCACGCCCTATGTCTTTACCCCGGACGAGGCGAAGGCGATGACCCAAGCCGGGGCCGATATCATCGTGGCCCACATGGGCGTCACCACAGGTGGGGCGATCGGGGCGACTTCGGCCACCACGCTGGCCGATTGCGTGACGGCGATTGACGCCATCGCCGACGCCGCACGCGCCGTGCGCGACGACGTCATCATCCTGTGCCACGGCGGCCCCATCGCGATGCCTCAGGATGCCGCGTACATCCTTGCCCGTGCCGCGACCTGCCACGGGTTCTACGGCGCATCCAGCATGGAACGCCTGCCGGTCGAGCAGGCCATTGCAGGCCAGACCCGCGCGTTCAAATCGTTGAAAGGCAAGGCATGAGCCGCTATTTCATCCATCCCGGCCAGGTTTCTGCGCTTGGGTTCGACCAGGGCCAGCTTGCCAAAGCTGGCTTCATCGGACCCGGAACAGCGGGACCACCGCCAAGGCACTGTTCCTGAACTATTTCCCGACTGGCGCGGCTTTGGCCTTGCGCGGCTTGCCCGGTTTCAGGTATGTGTCGTGACGCCGCCGGGATTCCAGCCGCGCCCGCGTTCCCCGAACATCTGATAACCGTCTGCGGTGACCACCACGGTATCCTCGATCTTGATGAACCCGCGGCGCGGGTGCATCATCGTGGTTTCGACCGACAGCACCATCCCCGGTTCCAGCGCCCGCGTCGCATCGACGCCCTCGTAAGCCACCGGATGGTTGGTCATCAGGAACGGCACCTCGTGGGTGATCAACCCCATGCCATGCGCAAAGAAATCGTTGAACGCAGCCGACGGCCCCGCCGCGCGCACCGCTTCCGCCGCCGCGATCATGTCTCCACCCGGCACGCCGGGGCGCATCATCGCAAAGGCCGCCTGTTGCACCGTTTCAATCTCGGCCAGCAGGTCGACCAACTCGGCATCCGGTTCGCCCAGAAAACCCATTCGGCACAGATCGCCGATGTAACCGCGATAGTTGCCGCCCGAATCAATCGACAGAACCTCACCCGCCCGCCAAACCTGATCCGACGAGACGCGGTTGTGCGATGACCCCAGCGTCAGCAGGCAATAGTCGAAATGCAGTCCGCGCCTGACCTCTTGCTGGCGCAATTCCTCGATGATGCGCGCTTTGGTCCAGCCTTCGTCGGCGGTGGCAATCGTTGCCATCATGCTGTCGGTGATCAGTTCGGACGCCTGTTGCAGCAACGCCAACTCGGCCGGAGTCTTGATCCCCCGCATCGCCTCCAGCATCGTGGTGGCGTCGATCAGCGGCAGTTGCGCCATCACGCGGTAGGCGTCGGACGGCAGGAACCCCGGCTCGTATCCGATGCGCAACGCCTCGGCCCCGATGGATTTAAGATGCGCCGCCGCCGCCGTGGCCGCATCGACCGACCCCCAGCACGAGGTCAGCACATGCGGCGTCCAGAACGGATGGATGGCGTGTTCCGACCCCTCCATCCGGTTGCCGATGTAGGCCGCCTGATCGGCCCGCCCCCGCCGATAGACCACCACCGGCAGATAGCGGCTGTGGCCAACCGCATCCATCGCCGAAAAGAAGATGAACCGATAGCCGCCCATCAGATACTGCACGTTGTGCTTGGACGTCACGATCAACACGTCCAGCCCGTGCGCCTCCATCAGCGCGTCGATGCGGTTCAGATCGGGCGCCAGATCCGAAGATAGGTCCATGGGATGCCTCCTGCATTTGCGCGCAGGAAACACCATCGGGCAGTCAGGGCCAAGCGAATTCTGGTCGGACCAGAGACGCCCCGACCCTAGCCCACCCGCCCCAGCATTGCGGCACGCCGCACCGACCGACGGCGGTTGACTTCATAGGCCACCGCACAGACCAGCGTGAACGCAATCAGGATCAGCGCCAGCGCATTGATCGTCGGTGTTATCCCCGAGCGGACCTTGGAGAACACATAGACCGTCAGCGTGTCATAGGTGCCGCGCGTGAACAGCGTGACGTTGAAGTTCTCGATCGACTGAAAGAACCCGATGGCCGCCCCCGCCCCGATCGCCGGGTACAGATGCGGCAGCAGGATGCGGCGCATGACCTGACCATGGCTGGCCCCAAGGTCCAGCGCCGCCTCCTCCAGCCCCCGGTCAAAGGATTGCAACCGCGCCAGAACCAGAAGCATCACAAACGACGCGATGAAGCTGACCTGCCCCAGCACCGACAGATGCAGGCCGGCACCAACCCCGAACGTGTTCCAGAACAACAGCGTGGAAATCCCGATCACTGCCCCCGGCGTCAGGATCGGGGCCACCATCAGAGCGTAGACCACCGACCGCGACTTGCCCCCCAACGAGTTGATCAGGATCGCCCCCGCCGTGCCTATGGGGACTGAAATCACCACCACCGCGACCGCCACCAGCAGCGTGTTGAGAAAGGCGGTCCACATCCGGGTGTCGGCGAACAATTCGCCGAACCAGCGCAGGGTGAACCCCTTCCACGGCAGGATCGACGGAAACCGCTGATCGTTGAACGCAGCCCCCCCCATGATGACCAGGGGCACCAGCATATACAGCAGGAAAATCACCATATAGGTGTGAAACAGCCAGTCCGAATTGCGTGCCTGTTTCATTTCGCGATATCCGACAGCTTGACCTTGAACAGCCCCATCACCGCCGACACGAAGACGGTGCACAGGATCAACAGCAAGAAGGCATAGGCCGACCCGGTGTTCCAGTCCTGCGATTCGAACATCCATTGCTGGATGATCTCGGTGAACCAGCGCGAATTGGTCGAGGCCAGCAGCGTCGGCACCAGAATCGACCCCGCCGACAGCATGAACACCATCACCGACCCCGACGCGATGCCCGGTTTGCAATGCGGCAGGATCACCCGCCAATGGGTGCGCCACCACGGCGCGCCAAGGTCCTCGGACGCCTCGATCTGGTTGGTATCCAGCGATTGCACCGCGTTATAGACCGGGAACAGCATGAACAGGACGTAAGTATAGACCAGCCCGATCATCACCGACCGGAATCCCGTCATCCAGCGGATCTTGTCCTCGATCACCCCCAGCCCGAGCAGCGTCAGGTTCAGCGGCCCGTTGAACGACAGGATGATGAACCACGCGAAAGACCGCAGCACCTCGGACACCCACATCGGGATGAACAGCAGCAGAAAGATCGTCGGCACCATCGACAGCGACGCCACCTTGGCCAGATAATAGGCCACCGGATAGGCGATCACGAAACAGATCACCGTCACGATGCTGCTGTACAGGATCGTGCCGAAGAACACCCGGATATGGATCGGGCTTTCAAAGAATTTCAGATAGTTGTCAAAGGAATAGAAATCCTTCGGCCCGCCCATGTCGACCACCGGCAGATAGGGGCGGAACGAGTTTTCGAACAGATAGATATTGGGCAGAATGACCAGCACGATCAGCCAGAACGCCGTCAGCCCGACAAACAGCACGGTCAGCCCCGTGCCATAGCGATTGATCAGGTCCTTCATGCGTCCACATCCTTGGCCGCCGTGTCGCCTGACAGGATCAGCGCGTTCTGCGCGTCGAACACCATGTGCAGCTTGTCGCCGCGCGCCGGGATGACCGTGCCGTCGTTGCGGCTTTCGGCGATCAGCATCTGCCCCGTCGCATCCCTGGACTGGATCGAGATGAAATTCCCCTCGAACGCCACATCGGTCACTTCGACCGGGATCGAGTTGCCGTTGCCCGCTTCGGCCAGCAATTTCACATGTTCGGGGCGCAGGAACATCCGCAGCTTGCCGCTGGCATTCGGCCCCATCCGCCCGTGGAACAGGCCGCCGGGGGTGCGGAACGCCGCGATGCCGCCCTCGGTCCCGGCAATTTCACCGGTGAAGACATTGTTTTCGCCCACAAACGACGCCACGAACCCATTGACCGGCGCATCGTAAATCTCGCGCGGGGTCGCCACCTGTTGCAGCTTGCCGTGGCTCATCACGCCCACGCGGTCCGACATGGCCAGCGCCTCGCCCTGATCGTGGGTGATGTAGATGAACGTCACCTGCGTCCGCTTCTGAATGGCCCGCAATTCGGCGCGCATGTGCTGGCGCAGTTTCAGGTCCAGCGCCGACAACGGCTCGTCCAGCAGCATCACATCGGGTTCGACCGCCAGCGCGCGGGCAATCGCCACGCGCTGTTTCTGACCGCCCGAAAGCTGGCTGATCCGCTTGTCCGCCGCGTCGGGCAGATCGACCAGCCGCAGCAATTCCTCTGCCTTGGCGCGCCGTGCCGATTTGCCCATGCCCCGCACCTCCAGCCCGAAGGCGATGTTTTCCCACACCGGCATCAGCGGAAACAACGCAAGGTTCTGGAAAATCAACGCCGTCGGGCGCTGATTGGGCCTCGTGCCCTTCATGTCCTTGCCGCCAATGCGGATCATGCCTTCGGACGGATCGGTAAAGCCGGAAATCATCCGCAGAATGGTGGTCTTGCCGCAGCCCGACGGCCCCAGAAACGAAAAGAACTCGCCGGGCTGGATGTTCACATTCACACGGTCCACTGCGCGGAACGTCCCGAAATCCGCGCAAACATTGTCCAGATCAACCCCAGCCGTCATCGTTCCCCGTTCCTTTTTGTTTTTATGTCGGGCCAGATTTGCAGGGCCCTTTCAAATACGCAACCCGCCGGAGTCTTGCGAACTCCGGCGGGCCACGTCTGCCGTCAAATCAAGCGGCTTTGAACTTGTCGGCGTATTCGCCGCGCTTGGCGATGAACCAGGCTTCCTGAGCCGGCCACCACCACAGTTTCTTCAGCGCCTCGTCGTCGAACGCGGCGTTGTAATAGGCGGCAACCGCCGGGTCCAGCTTGTCGGCTCCGCCCTTGGCGACCGGGTTGGCCCCGAACGCGGTGGCCCACATCGCCGATCCGTCAGGCGAGGCGATCCACTTGGCGAACTCATGCGCCTGATCGACGTTGGTCGCGTTCTTCATCAGAACCAGACCCTGGTTCCAGGCAAACGCGCCCTCAACCGGGGCGGCATAGCCGAAGCCTTCCCCGGCCAGATTGAACCCGGTCGAGTCCCAGTTCAGCCCGATGGTTGCCCCGTTGGTCAGGAAACCGGCCTGCGCTTCGTTTTCGCCCGACCACCACTGCACGATCGAGCCTTTGGCCTTGATGGCTTCGGCCAGAACGATGTCCCACAACTCGACCATTGCGGCCTCGTCAGCGTATCCATCCAGGAAGGGCCGGGGCAAGGTGCCCTGCGCGTCCATGTAGCGGCCCATCGCGGCCAGCGCAGAGTGCGGACGCAGGCAAGCCTGATTGTCGGGCGAGAACAGATCGCCCAGCGTCGGCGGGGTCGACATCTTGGCATCGGCCAGCGAATAGACCAGCGCCTCGGTGCCCCAGACCGACAACATGATCATGCGCTGCCCGTCCACGGTCGCCATGTCGCCCATGGTGCCGTCTGCCAGACCCGGCAGATAGGCGTTCAGGTCCAGCTTGGTCAGATCCCAGCCCTGAATCAGGCCGTTGCTGGCCCAGCCGCCGACCCGGTCAACCGTCGGCTCGACCACGTCGATGCCACCGGTCTGCAGCGACAGTTTGGCCTGGGCGAACATTTCGTCCTGGCCCGGCTGCTCGGTGAAGTTGATGGCGATGCCGGAGGCTTCGGTGAACGCGGGGAACACCTTTTCGGCCAGCAGCGGATAGCCGGCCCAGCCCATGAAATTCAGCTCGCCCGACGAGGCCAGCGCCTTGGAGGAAATGATCGCCGGTGCCGCCAGAACGCCTGCACCGATGGCAGAGGTTTTCAGGAACTTGCGGCGATTGAAGGTTGTTGTCATTGGTCGTCTCCCTGTGGAATCCGGAATCGGCCGCATTTGGCGTGCCGATCTTGTTCGCTGCTACACATCGCCTTTGACAGTTTTGTGACGCCGCGAAAACATTTGTGACAGCGGTCGCGCCCAAGGACCGCCCGCTCAATTGTGACAAAACTCTGAATGTGACAGTCTGTCAACGTCGAGTTTTGCAGGCGATTGTTGCCGCGCGCCACATTCCCCTGCCAGTTGTGCGAACGGCCCGAAAACGCCTGTGTTCCGGGCGTCGCGGCTGTTTCGTGCGGTGCAAGGAAGACCTGCTGCGCTGTCGCAGCCTTGTCACACAACGGATTTAGGCCTGCCTGACCCTTCCCGCCCGCGCTGCCGGGGTTGCGCCTGCCGCGATCCTCGACTTACACGGGGGCCGGATACCGCAACCCGAAAGGTGCCGCCGTGCCATCGCCTTTGTCTGCCATCCAGTTCAAGGGCGCGCGCCTGATCCTGTCCGACCGGATTGTCGCCGCCGATCTGCGAATCGAGGGCGGCCTGATCACCGGCATCGACACCGCCGCCGACGGGGCCACGATCATCGACGCGGGCGGCATGATGATCGCCCCGGCGCTGGTCGACATTCACGGCGATGCGTTCGAGCGGCAGATGATGCCCCGCCCCGGCGTCGATTTCCCGCTGCACGCCGCCTTGCTGGAAACCGACCGGCAGCTTGGCGCGAACGGCATCGCCACTGCCTATCATGCCCTGACGCTGAGTTGGGAGCCCGGCCTGCGGTCGGTCGCCAACGGCCGCGCCGTGGTCGAGGGGCTGGCGGCCCTCGCCCCCCGGCTGACCGTCGAGAATCGCGTGCAACTGCGGTGGGAAACCTTCTGTTTCGAGGCGGTGCCGCTGATCGGGGCCGCCCTTGCCGGCCCCCTCGCCCCGTCCATCGCGTTCAACGACCACACGTCGATGGCGCTGCTGCACCCCTCCTGCCCGCTGCAGGAACGCCCCTTCGACCACGACCCTGCCTTCCCGCTGGTCGATCTGGCATCGCCCGCCTTCGAGGCCAAGATGATCGAACGTGCCAAACGGTCGCACATGACGCCGGGCGCCTTTGTCGATCTGATCGGCGCCATGTGGGACCGCCGCCCGCAGGTGCAGGGGGTGATTGCCGAGGTGGCCGCGATGGGGCGTAACGCGGGCGTGCCGATGCTCAGCCACGACGACACCCAGCCCGAAACCCGCAGCTACTACCGCGACCTGGGCGCGCGGCTGTCCGAATTTCCGATGAACCTGCGCGCCGCCCGGGCCGCACGCGACCATGGCGACTGGATCATCTTCGGCGCGCCGAACGCCGCACGGGGCGGCAGCCATCTGGGATCGCCCGGTGCCGGCGACATGATCCGTGCCGGGCTGTGCGATATTCTGGCGTCGGATTACTTCTATCCGGCGATGCTGACCGCCGTGACCCGGCTGTCGCGCGACGGTGTGGCCGACCTGCCCGCGCTGTGGCAGTTGGTGTCGGCCAACCCCGCCAAAGCCTCGGGCCTTGCCGACCGGGGCCAGCTTGCCCCCGGCCTGCGCGCCGATCTGGTGATGCTGGACTGGCCCGACGGAAGCCTGCCCGCTGTCCGCCAAACCTGGGTCGCAGGCCGCGCCGCCTATCGCGGCGTGGCGCTGGATTAGCCAAGGTCACCCGCCACAACCCGGTCAAGATACTGCGCCAGCACAATCGCGCCATAGTCCGCCGTCATATGGACCACATCGACCACCACACGCGCCTCGCCGCGTGTGGTGACGGTTTTCTGCCCGATGGAACAGGCGCTTCGGGTCAACCCGCAAGGCGCAAGCGTTTCCGCAGGCTGGGCAATCACCGCAGCCCCATGACCCGCAATCACCCGCGCAAAAGCTGCCTGATGTACCCCGATGGCTGCGATCATCCCGTCAGGATGCCCGGCCAGCGCCTGAAACTGCCGCCCGTCAGCCTCGGTCGATTGCAGGATCAACTCCGACCGGATCGGCCTGGGGATCACGGCAACCGGCCCCAACGCCAGCTTCTTGACCACCCCCACCGCGCGCGACGTGGCGGCGATGTCGGCGCAGAACGCGGCATAGGCCCCGGCGGACAGCATGTCCATCGCGCCCTTGGCAGGCCTGATCCCGTCCACCCCAAAGCGTTGCAACAGGCCCAACAGCACGATCTCGCCCCAGTCCGGCCCGACCGCCAGAACCGCGTCGAAATCGGCCAGATCGACGATCAGAGCAGGCATTGCCGCCTTCATGCCTTCCAGCATCCGTTTGGGCACCTGACTTTCATCGAACAGCCCGAACCGGCTGCCTTGGCGGGCAAAGCTGTCGAACGTCTCGCGCGGGGCACCCAGAAACTGCACCTCAACCCGCGGATACTGCAGGGCCAGCCGGTCCCACGCCAGCTTGACCGCGCCCAGATGCGAATTGCCGGTGGCGAGCAATCGCAGGGTTTTCTTCCCCGTCATCGGCCGAAAGCGTCCAGCAGCGCCTCTTCGCAGACCACATCGGCGTCAGCCTCGGCGCTGGATTTGCCCCGCTTGACGCGCGGGCCCGCCCCGGCACCCGTGCGGCGCGGCACCTCTGCGGCGCCGGGCGCAGCACCCTGCGCCATCAGGAACAGCGACATCGCCTTGTCCACACCCTGCGCCGACACCGACCGCTTGTTCGGCTCGAAATAGACCCCGCGATTGTTGGTCGAAGTGATGATTTCATACGACGGAAAATAGTCGACATTGCGAAACTGCTCGTACAGCGACCCGCACACCGCGCGCAGCACCGACTTGGAATAGCAGGTCGCAACCTCGACATGATTGCCCGAGGCGGTCGCGGTCAGCGGCACCGGCGAAACGGTGATCAGGAACTTCATCTTGGGATTCCGCTCCATCATCCGTTTGCGGAAGGCGGCGAAGTCAGCGAAAATTTCGCGGAAGCCATAGTTCTTGAACGAAAATTGCGCCGGATCAAAGCTGCCCGCAATCGTGCCCGGGGCGGTGGGATAGACGGTGCCGGTCTGGGTGTGAACCCAGGCCTCGGTCAGGCCCAGCGTAAAGACGAACAGATCGGCGCTGTAGAAAACGTCCCTGACCGCCGTCAGATGGCGCGCGCGATGGGCCGCGACCAGCGCTGCATCGTCCAGACCGTCGGGTTCGACCCCCGGACGCTGCGCATCATGAAACCGCCCGTCCTTTTCCCAGACCGGCAGCGCGGGGGCCGACACGCCCTCGGCCTCGTCCAGCAACTGCACCAACTGGCGCACCGTGTAGATGTTGCCATAGCGCGCCGAATAGAGCCGGTAACCATACTGGTTGGCCACCGCGTCGCTGACCTGCCCCGGTGCGGGTTCGGCGTCCTGCACATTGAACCCGGCCTGACGCAGAGTACGACCCACATGCTGGGCGAAACACGACCCGGCGGTGACCACCTTCATCGCCCGTGTCACCGGAAAGCGGGGGCTGAACAGATTGCCGGGGTCCAGGGCCGCGCGGTCGGTCACGGCGCTGCGCCAGAAGGCTTCGGAAGGCAGATTGCTGTAGGGCGAGGTCATCGGGGTGCTCCTTCTGGGTCATCAACACGGTCTGAAAAGACCTGCGCCCCCGATCAACCGGGCCGGGTCTCAAAGCCGCTCTTTGGCCCGGCCTGCGGGCCTTTCTGGATCGCGCTGCTTGTGCAGCATCTTGCGCAGCACCGTCACCCGGGCCAGTTCCTTGTGCAACGCATCGACGAAAACCGTCAACTGCGCGCGGCTGAAGGTGACCTGATCGCTGTCCGCCACCGCCGCGAACCGCGCCGCATGGTCGGCGAACGTGCCCAACGCATAGGCTTCCTCCGCAGGAATCGCCTGCGCGAAAACCTCGTGCCCGATCACCCCGCGCATCCGGTCCAGAAACGTCACCAGGTCGGATTCTGCCAAAGGCGGCAGTTCCGACCGGATTTCGGGCAGGTGGGTACACAAGGGATCACTGACAAACCGCCGCGCCTCCTTGCCGAAATGGACGTTGAACGCCTTTTGCAACTCGATCTCGCCCAGCGTCAGCGACCGGTTGACCCGTTCGACCGGCGGCAGGGCCAGCGACCCGCCGGGCAGGCCCAGCCAATTTTCGAAACTTGGCAGGATGGCCTTGCTGTGGCGCGCGTAATTGCGCACCGCGACATCGACCCCGGCGTCGGTGAACAGGCGCAGGAAACTGCCCACCTTCTGCGGAATGTTGTAGTCGGCAAGGCTTTGCGCGAAACTGCCGGTAAAGCCGCCGCGCTTGACATCCTGATGATAGCACGACACCGCATGATCCATCGGATCGCGAATGTACAACAGCACCTTGACCTCGATGCCGGGGACTGCCGCCTGCGCCTCGGCCAGAAACGCCTCGCCACCCCTCGTCAGAGTCGGAAACAGCGATTCAGAACTGATCAGAACCTGCTCGGCATCCTGGGCCTGCGGGGTGTGCAGCAAGGCGCGCAAGGCTCCCGCCGTATAGCGCAGATTGCCCGAGCTTATGCCGCCGTCCTGTGCCGCACGCGCGCGATCTTCGGCGATGGGATAGGCGATGCCATGGTCGCGCAACGTGTCTCGCGACCCCGCCAGCGCCGACTGCACATAACTGCTGCCCGTCTTGCCATGACCGACATGCACAAGCAAAGACCGGGGTCGCAAGGCCATCTCAATTCACTTTCACAAAACACGATGACCTTAGAATCCGGTCTGCGCCGCTTAAAGTCAAGTTGCGAGGTTGCGGGTCGGCCAGTCCGGCAGAACCAGCCGATCCGCACCGCAGGTTATTCTTCTTCAGCCGCTTCGTGTGCGCTGACGGGCAGCGTGATGGTGGCGCCCTTGCGCTCCATCATCCGCAAGATCTTGCCTGCCTTGGCGGTGTAGGCGGCGCGCGCCTCGGCATAGGCGGCTTTCATCTCGGCCTTGTCGCCGGTGAACTTGCCGGTATCGGCGCTCCACATGACGCGCGCCATCAGGCGGCGGATCGCGCGCTGCTCGGGGGTCATCGCCGATTTGGATGCGGCATCAACGGCAACATCGTCCATTTGATCGTCCATTTGATCGTCCTTCCTAACGGGGTTCAGGTCTTGACGGATGCATACCCACAACAAACCTGCCGATCAAGCGCCACGGCGAAGGCCAGCGACTATAGGCCGACGCGATTTACCAGTGCCTGTTTCCTGGGCCATCGGCCGGTCTTTGCGCTGCAATGCTGCACGAATATGCAGCCTGTGGTTGCATGGTCATTGATCCGACACAAGAATCAGGTTGAGTTTTCCCAACACCTTGGTCAGAACAAAGTCTGTATTGTATTGATCTGCCGCGAGCGCTCGGATGGTGTGTTGGTGCCGTTGGGTAAGTCAAGACGCAGTTTCATTCCGCATAAGTCTGAGGACAAACATGACAGAAATAGAGAAACTCGAACTGCTCCGTCGCCTCCGGATCCTTGGCAAGGCGCGCGACAAGAACGACAAGATGATGAACATGCCAGTGGCAATGTTTGACGAACTGATGCGCGCGGCCTTCGCCGATACCGTGCCGGACTCGTGGTATCTCAACCGCTATCCCGATGTGGAAGCTGCCGTGAAGAAGGGCGTGTTCAAGGCCGGGGCCGATCACTTTGTGGCCTCCGGGCTGTACGAAGGGCGCATCCCCTACGCGATCGAGATTGACGAGACCGAATACCTCAAGGTCCATCGCGATGTGGCCAAGGCAATCGAGGCGGGGACGTTCACCAGCGCGTCCGACCACTTTTACAAATCCGGATACAACGAGGGTCGCGCCTTCAAGATCAAGTCCGCTTGACGGCGCTACGAAAGCTCCCGGGTCTGACCGTTTCAGGCCAATCCGGGCGGCGTGACCCGCAGACGGCCGTCGTGGCGCGTCAGGCAGGGGGCCGGTTGCTTGACATCAAACAGGGCGCTGACCATAGTCCGTTCACACTTTGGCATGGCCGGACACAGCTACAGGTCCGCGCTTCGCTATCCTTTGTTTTCAACGACAAGACGGGCATTTCACGATGATCACCAAGGCATTCCTGTTTCGCAAATATGCGCAGACCAACGCCGATCTTGCCGAGGCGTTCGGCGGCGATGACGAAATGATGCTGGCAGATCACTTCGACCGCTTTGGTCAGCGCGAAATGCGCGGGTTGCAATTCAATGACTACATGCGGCTTGAAGGGCTGTTGTGTTCGGACGCGGGCGACTTCTATATCGCGGGCTGGGCCGACCGCCGCATCATCAGCACATTGGATGTGGTGATCGAAGTCGGTTATGTGCGCCACGATCTGGGACGGATTGAACCCGTGTGGTATCCGCGTACCGATGTGACGACACTGACCGGTGACACGCAGAACGATCAGGGGTTTCTGGCGCTGATCCATCTGCCCGACATGCTGGTACATTCGGACCTCACGATCTACATCAACGGCAAGCGGGTGCGGCACGAGGCGACGGTGCGCTGGCAATCGACGCCGCTGTTCCTCAATCAGGCGTTGGGGGCGGCGGCAGTTGTGGCCGACATGCCGATCGGAAAGTCGATCCAGCTTGCCGAACCGATCTACAACGGCTTTGTCGGGGTGTGGCAGCGGTTCCTCGAAGGACTTCGCTTCACCCTCGCCTTTGAAAACCGTCCGCGCGAAACCCATCCGCGCAGCATCGTCATCACGCTTTATCGCGGCGCCGACATGCTGTTGGTGCAGTTGCGCGAACTGGCGGGTTTTCTTTTCGACACCGACACCGAGGTGGTGGTGGTCGGCAACGACCTGATCGGAGCCGAGGCGACGTTGGTTCAATTGCGCGCCTTCTGCCAGATCCACGACATCTCGCTGCGGGTCTACCTGTGTTCCGGCAATTCGGGGTTTTCGCGCGGCAACAACTTTGGTGCCGAAATGGCGCGCGGCGAAACCCTGATCCTGATGAACCCCGACATCTTTCCGCCCGAAACCGATGCGGCCCGCGCCTATGCCTTCCTGACCGAGCCGGCGGGCGACGCGCTGCACGGCGCGCTCATGTATTACGGCGACGGCATGCTGATGCACTCGGGCATGTATGCCGCGCGTGACCTTTGCTATGACCAGAACAGCGGGTTTTCGGCCCCTGTGCTGCGCTGTGAACATTTCGGCAAGGGCCTGTCGCACCGCATCACCGATGACGACGCCTCGCTCGCGCATGCGCTGGAAGGCGTGCAGGACGACAAACTGCTGGTCTCTGCCGCGCTGTGGAAAATCCGCCGCGACGTGTTCTTCGATGTGGGCGGCCTGTCGACCGAGTATCTGTTCGCCTATTACGAGGACGCCGATTTCTGCCTTCGCCTGCGCGAAATGGGGATCGAGATCAAACTGGACCGCTCCGCCCGCTGGATCCACATGGAAGGCGTGGGCAAGACGATGACCCCCGCACAGCGCACCTTCATGTGGCTGAATCGGTATTTCTTCACCCAACGCTTTCGCGCATCGGCCTTTGTGGTCGATGCTGCGGACGAGATGGACATGCTCTAGGGACGACGCCGGATATGAAATACCTGACCGTGGCACTTTAC
>Ga0105046_10008782_pt1 | contig 15855 bp, 11 predicted proteins | sample MAT03_FD_78385 | JGI IMG/M metagenome (GOLD analysis project Ga0105046, IMG submission 78385) | Freshwater microbial communities from Lake Fryxell liftoff mats and glacier meltwater in Antarctica - MAT-03 (megahit assembly) | ecosystem: Environmental > Aquatic > Freshwater > Ice > Liftoff...
GGAACGGTGCTTCTCGGGGGCGTGAAGTCCCTGAGCGAAGGCCGCAACATGGCCGGTGTGCCGATCCTGAACAAGATCCCCTACATCAGCCGGTTGTTCCGCAACTCCGGTGTGGGTCGTGAAACCTCCAGCTTGATGATGATGGTCACCCCCCGCATCATCATTCAGGAAGAAGAAGAGGAGTTGCTCGGGTTGCCCTTGTAAGCCGCCTGGCCAACGCCAGCGAATTCGAAGCGTTCTCTCCGTCTAACCGCCTCCCTGCCTCTCCGCAGGGGGGCGGTTTTTTTCGTTGCGAGTTCGTCGATTTGGACGAGCCGAGGCTTCTCATCTTCGGATTACGATTCTCGTGACCGCGCCAGACTCCTACAATCAATGCGAGGCGTGAGTGAACTCGTTGACGGCACCGCAGATTTCGCGTGATCAGTCCATGAGATCGAACCCCACGCGACGTTGCAGGAGCATGCCGTGAACCGTCCGACGGTGTTGGTGGTCGGGGAGCAAACAACTCCGATCTCATTGGGAAGCGAATGCGATGTCATTCGATCCTCGTCTCTCAGTGAGGCCTTGACTCGACTGCGTTCACAGCCCGTGGATGCCCTGTTGTTGCAACACGTCGAACAATGTCCGGCCTCGTTGGTTCTTGAGGCAGGGGGACTTCTCGAACAGATTCCGGAAGGGATCGCTGTCCTTGATCTCGAAACTCGCATCGTGTGGGGCAACCGTCATTTGGAAAAGTTGTCAGGCCGTGCGACGACGGTGTTCGGAGAAAAGTTCTTCGACGCGTTCCCGACGAATGACATTTTGGGCCCCGACTACGAGCCGCTCTCCTCAGCCATTGGCAGCGGAGAGCCCGCCTCGACGATCATGCGACTGGGAGATAAATGCTACCTCTCTCTCAATGTGACGCCGCTGTGCAATCCGGGCGATGAATTTCCGTCCAATCTGCTCGTCATCGTGAAGGACTCTTCTTCAGAATACATCCAGCGACAGAAGCTTGAAGCCATCTACATGGCGGGCTCTGAGCTGGGCGACCTCCAGCCGGACGAGGTCACCGATCTCTCCGAAGAAGACCGCATCGAACTGCTCAAATCCAAGATTCTGCACTACACCAAAGACATTCTCGGGTATGATTCGGTCGAGATTCGGCTGCTCGAACGCGAGACGGGCCAGCTGAAGTTGCTGTTAGCGGTCGGCTTCGAGCAAACCGCGATGGAGCGAGCTCTTTTCGCCAGCCCCGAGGGGAACGGTGTCACGGGTTTTGTCGCGGCAACCGGGCGAAGCTACCTGTGTCTCGATACGCAAATCGACGGAAAATACATCCCCGGAGCGGCGGGCGCACGCAGCTCGATCACCGTGCCGCTCGTGTTGCGGAATGAAATCTTGGGAACTTTCAACGTCGAAAGTCCGCGCCCCGGAGCGTTCGGAGACAACGATCTCCAATTTCTGGAGTTGTTCAGCCGGGAAGTGGCGCAAGCACTCAACACGCTGGAGTTACTGGTGGCGGAACAGGCCACAACTGTCGTGGAGAACACCACTCGCATTCTCTGCGAGGTTGCCGATCCCGTTGATGAGATCTTGAATGCCGCAGCCTGGCTGGGAGAAAAAGTTCAACACGAAGATCCCCGAGTGGCTGAGCGTCTACAACAAATCCTCGATCATGCCCGAGAGATTCGCGAGTCGATTTTGCAGGTGGGTGATGAGATTCTGGCGGGCCACACTTTGGCCCATGCGATCTCCTTTGGCACGCTCAAAGGGAAACGCATCCTGATCGTCGACGGAGACAAGGACATTCGGCGTTCCGGGCATGAATTGCTCGGACGATTTGGGTGTGTCATTGAAACAGCCCAAGACGGAATGGGGGCCTTATTCCGGGCTCGCACCTATAAGTATGACGTTGTCATTTCCGATATCCGGCTGTTCGACCTGAAGGGAGACGAGATGTTTCGCCGTTTGCGCGAACTCGACCCCCGGCAGCAAGTGATCCTCATGGCGGGCTTCGGGTACGACTCGAACCACACCATCGTGAAAGCTCGCCAGCTGGGATTGCAATCGGTGATCTACAAACCATTTCGCCGAGAGCAGCTGCTGAAAGCCCTTGAATTGGCGATCGCGACCCGCGGTCTTGAGGACCAGCAAAACTGACGGGGAGGAATTCCCGTTGATTCTGGGGGCGGACAGCGGCGCTTCCGCGCGGCCCGAGTTTGATGTTAGCTCACTGGCGTCCTACAAGAGACGGAGGACTCCGTTCCTCCGCACCTGAGGACTGCTTCCGTGCCACTCCGAGAGTGGTTAAGGAGTGCAGAACATCGTCAGCGCAATAGAAAACCCTCGGAGAGTGATACCAACGCCTAAGGGCCGCATTTGGGGTCAAGGTTGCAGAAAGGGTCAGGCTGCTTTCGAGACGGCAACTGGCTGATTCGGGGCGTTGGCTTTCGTTCTCTCCAAGGGTTTCAGGGTCAGACGAGACAAATGGAATGCACCCCTCGTGCCAATTCATCTCGTTTTCTTCGGCGCACATTGAATTCAGTGTTTTTGCTCGATATCCGTGCTCTATTGTAAAATCGTCATTCCATTGATTTGACGAATCGGCGCCGAAGTCGTACTGTGGACTCGTAGTTCGGCGCTCAAAACCATGCACGGGGGTTCAGTACATCGCGTGAAAAACTCGTCCGCCACCCTCGCGATCTTCACATCCGCAGCAGTGCTCTACTGCATCGTGGTCCTGTGGTACGTCGCGACCAGCCACGATGCGGGTTTGCGTTGCCTGCCCGCCAATGATATCGAGATGCGCGGGGTCGAGGTCCGTGTGGGGCCCTCGGCTGGTGAAGGGGTCATGATCCAGCCCCGACCGGGAGATACACTGGTCGAGTTCTACGGTCGCCCGATCCGGTCCTTTGTTGACTTCGCGTGGGCTCACGCGGCCCTTCGCAACGCCCCGATTGAAACGGGGGGCCACCTCTCGGGGGACCTTGTCGAATTTGGAATGTCACCCGGTAAGCTGAGTAAAGCTCTCAGCGCGACTTCGAGCCTGACTCTGGTCGTGTACCCCGACCAGACTCGGTATGTCAAAGTCCGCTTCCGTCAGGCCAATTCAGAGTTCATCAAGGTCGGTTGGCTGAAGCTCAGGAAATACTCCTCCGTTCGCGTGGGCGTCACCCTGCTCTGGTTCATCCTCCAGTTGGCCATCACGCTCGTCAGCGTCTTTGCCGCCTGGCAGCGACCATTCGACAAGTCATTGCGGCTCTTCTGTTATCTCGGGGGGGTGACGCTCGTCGCTTTCGTGGGCGGCGATCATTGGTGGGTGATCTCGGGAAGCTTGCCACTGATCCTCCCGTTTACAGTCTCAGCCATTCTGCTGCCGCCCATTCTGCTGCATTTCTTTTTGATCTATCCCATCGCGAAACCGGGGCTCACTCGATCTCCCGGCCTGGTTTTGGGGGCGATCTACTTCATTCCCGTGGTGATGTCGCTCTTTACGGTGGTCATGATTCTCGCCAGTTGGTGGCTTTCTCGATCCTGGGGTGAGGGACCGCTGGCGATGGCCTTGGAGCAAACCATCGCTCGGGGTTCGTCGCTGCTGATGAGTTTGCTGCAGACTGTCATCCTCAGCTATCTGACACTCTCATTGCTCTACTTTACCGGCACCTTGTTGGCGATCGCCGAGAGTCTGGTCCGTGCTCGATCCTTGGTGGAGCGTCAGCAGGTCCAGTCGATCCTGTGGGCGGGGATGGCTGCATCCATCCCGGTGGCGTATGCGATGTATTTGGCGTTGTTCAGCCCTGCCAGATTCGCACTCGGGTCATCCCAGGGGCCGATGTTCTTAGCCAGCCTGTCATTCATGCTGGCGTACGCCATCGGCATTGCCCGTTACAAGTTGCTCTTGATCGACCAGGTCCTCAATCGAGGGATGTGGTATCTCGTACTGAGTATCGGGCTCGGAATCCTCTTCAGCGCGATTGTGGGTGTGGGCAGTATTTTCATCCATAGTCAAAACGCTTCTTTGTTTGGCCAGCCCGGCCCGATGATGGTCGTGCTGATGCTGGTCGTGTATGTGCTGTTGTGGATGAAGGATCGAGCGCAACGTTCGATTGATCGCGAGTTCTTTAGTGAGAAGTACCAGCTCGACCGTGCCCTGTTGCGCATGAACCGGGCGGTGACCAATCTCTGGGAGCGGGACGCCGTCGCGGGCAATCTGCTGGGGTCATGTTGCGAAGTGTTGCGAGTCGAACAGGCGGCACTGTACCTGTGGGTTCCGGATCGCGGCCGCTTTGTCCTCGCCGCCGCAGTCGGATGGCAAGAGGTTCCCGCCTCGGTCCCGGGCAGCGTGGAACAGTTGCGGCTGCTCGGTCCCGGCTCGTCGATTCAGCGAGTGCCCAGCGGGGACTCGGGGGAGCAACAACTGGTCCGGTCGATGAATGCCGAGCTAATTACCGGACTTGAGGTTGACGGAGAGGTGGCCGGATTTGTGGCGCTCGGCCCCAAGCCCAGCGGCGCAGCTTTCACAGCTGAGGACGTGGCGTTTCTGACTGCCATGGGGCGGATTACCGGAGTCGCGCTGCACTGCGCGAAGGTCCACGAAGACGTTTCGCGCCTCAATGAAGACTTGCGTCGCAAGATCGAGAAGATCGGCGAGCAAGACCGACGCATTCTCATGCTGCAAAGCATCGTCGATAGTTTGAGTGCCCCCCCACGAAGTTTGGCTGTCCCCGCCGCTGATCTGCAACGTTCCTCGATCAAGGGGAACGGCCCGGCGATTACACAGGTGCTAGAGTCGGTAAAGAAAATTGCCGTCAGCGAAGCCAGTGTGCTCATTCGAGGCGAAAGCGGCACGGGCAAGGAACTTCTCGCGAAGACGATTCACGAGAACAGTTCCCGCAAGGCTGGACCGCTGGTGGCTGTTCACTGTGCCGCCCTCTCTTCTCAACTGCTGGAGAGCGAACTGTTCGGCCATGTGAAGGGGGCCTTCACGGACGCTCGTGAGGACAAGCCAGGCCGGTTTGCCATGGCCAGCGGAGGAACTCTGTTCCTCGACGAAATCGGCGATATTTCGCTGGACGTGCAGATCAAGCTGTTGCGTGTCCTCCAGGAACGCACATTCGAGCCCGTGGGCAGCTCGCAGCCGATCGCAGTCGATGTCCGAGTGATCGCCGCGACGCACCAGAACCTGGAGCGGCTGATTGCGGAGGGAAAGTTTCGCGAGGATCTGTATTACCGTCTGAATGTGATCAGCGTCACGCTTCCTGCACTTCGCGAGCGGCAGGAAGACCTGTTCGAGTTGTCGATGTACTTTTTATCGAAGGCCGCCGAACGAGCGGGCAAGTCGATCTCCTACGTGGATGAGGTCGCTATCGAAGCGATGGCCGCTTACCACTGGCCGGGCAACATTCGTGAACTTCAGAACGTCATTGAACGGGCTGTGGTCTTGTGCGAGGGGCGGCAGATCACTGTCGCTGATCTGCCCCATGCTGTCGCTCAAGCGACCTTCAATCCCCAGGCCGCTGTGGTCGTCGATAGCACGGCGACGCGCCCTCGATTGACTCAGCAGTTCTCTCCCGCTGTTGCAACCCGCAGCATCATCGGGTCCGACACCGAACGCCAGCAACTGGTCGCGGCCTTGCAACGCTGCAACGGCAACAAAGCCGAAGCCGCCCGACTGCTGGGGATTCCTCGCAGCACCTTTTTCAGCAAGCTCCGCCGCCATGGTCTCGGATAACGGAGTCGAGCTCAGGGAGATGGCCCGCACGAGAATTGGTGAGAATTCTGCGACGAGTCACGGGCGTTCTCTTCCTGCATCGCCAGCTCCAGTTTTCGCGACAGTGGACCGCATGAGGCCCTCGGGCATAGGATAAGGCATCTGGGTCGCAAAAATGCCCGCCGCCGCCCCGCTCATCGGGGTGGCTCCCGAGCTGGTTCGCGACAGTGTCGTATCAGCACGGGAACCACCGGGGCCAGCCCGGAGGCGGACAGGCGATTTGCGCCCAGCGCCCTCAGTGTCCTTTTCGACTCCCTCCACGCCTAAACCGCTTGCTGCCCATGCCCAGTTCCGACTACTACCAAATCCTCGGTGTCCCGCGAAATGCGACTCACGACGAAATCCGTAAGGCCTACAAGAAACTGGCCCGCGAAAACCATCCCGACACCAAGCCCGGGGACAAGGTAGCCGCCGAACGATTTAAGCAGGCCAGTGAGGCCAACGAAGTTCTGGGCGACGAGGAAAAACGCAAGCAATACGATCAGTACGGAGACGCCTATAAGTACGCCCGTCAGGGGGGCGGTCCCGGAGGACCGGGGGGAAGTGGCCCCATCGATTTGGATTCCGTCTTCGGGCAAGGCGGTGTCGACCTGGGGGACATCTTCGGCGGAGTGTTCGGAGGAGGCCGGAGTAGCGGCGGGACGGCGGGGCGGCGGCGCAGCACAGCCTCCCGCGGAGAAGACCTCCAGACTTCCATTCTGATTGCATTTCAAATGGCAGCGACCGGCGGAAGCTACGATGTAACCATCAATCGGGGAGGCTCCGTCGATACGTTGGCCGTCAAAGTCCCGGCGGGTGTTCAATATGGAGACACGATCCGTCTCGGAAAACAGGGATCACCCGGAGCCGGAGGCGGACCGGCAGGAGATCTGTTGATTACCGTTCAGATTGCTCCCCACCCCTTTTTCCGACGAGAAGGTCACGATGTCGTCCTTGAGTGTCCGCTCAGCGTGACCGAGGCCATACTCGGAACGCGAGTCGATGTCCCCACGCTGACGGAGGGCGTGGTGAAGCTGACCATCCCGGCGGGGACATCTTCCGGGGCCAAGTTGCGACTGCGTGGGAAGGGGTTCCCCAATCGCAAGGCGGGGACTGCGGGTGACCAGTATGTGATCGCTCGAATCATGGTGCCCAAAACGGTCGACGAGGAGACCTCAGCGCTCTTGTCTCAGCTGGCAACCATGATTCCCCCAGTCGATCGAAGCGATTGGAAGTGAGGCCCGCGAAGATGTAGTTATTACAGGCGACTCACAAACATTGAGCCAATCACAAGTTATACCGTCGGCGAGTTGATTCGCTGGCTCAGAGGGCCGATTTCCATCGGCACATTGATATTTCGTCTTGACCCTTTTTTCGAAAACTTCGTATTTTCCTCTCACTCGCCCCGGGTCTCCCCTGAACGAGTCTCACCTCTGACGCACCGCTCAGCGTGCTTCAACCTCTCTCCTCCTTCGTGATTCGTCCTGAATCTCAAGGTTCTCACTCTTCTGAACCTGTTCACGATCTCAGAACGGGCATTCGGACGAGCTGGACCACCTCCCCCCTCTCCCACTGCTATCTCCCCTCTCTCGGAAGGCCATGTCATGAAGCGGTTTGCAACACTCGCGTTCGGTCTCACTCTCCTCGCGTCTAGTTCCGGCTGCTGCTGCCTGGGACCAATGTTTGGCATGGGTGGCGGTGGCGGCGGCTGCCAGCCCTGCGGCGGCGGAGCTTACGGTGCCGGGTACCAGTCATCGAGCCCTTGCGGTCCGGGCGGCTGCGGCGGTGCGTACGCTCCGAACGGGAATGCCCCAACGGCCTACTACCCCGGTGCTGTCCAGCAAGCGGGTGTGCCTTATTCCTACCAGACCACAGCTCTGAACATGAACCCCGTGTGGTAACCCGCTGGCGGGGAGTGTGAACGACGGCTTCCTTGGCTGATGGCGTGTTGCCGTCCCTTTCTCGGGTTCCGGTTTCTCCTTTGTGGATCATTCGGTAGACTGAATGCGGCCCGAGGGACAGCTGGGATGTCTGGCTCTTCTGACGGGTGGTGCGGGCGTCCGCACGCGCAGTCGATCCCGAGAGGAGTGGGGAATGTTGGTTCGCTATCTATTGATCGCTGTCATGGCTGTGGGGGCTTGGAGCCAAGTGGGCGCGCTCAACGCTGAAGATGTTGCTGCCGCTACGCCGGAGATGTCCAAGGAGTGGGCCGGACTCGTGCAAGAGTTAGCGGTCACCAAGGAGGCGCTGACGGGACTCAAGGTTAAGTTTTCCAAAGGAAACGCTGCGGAGAAGAGGAAGATCAGCAATGAATTCAATGCTCTGGTCGCAAAGCTTCAGTCCCAGACCACTCCCCGGATGATGGAACTGGCACCTGCGATTCTGAAGCGAAATCCTGATGATTCAGTGGCAGCTGAACTGGCCCTCGAGACTCTGTTCCAAACGAATCAATACGCCGAACTTGTCCGCGTCGCCGAGGGGGTCATGAAGAAGGACCCCAAAGCCCAGTTGGCTGCGAACTACTGCGGAGTGGGAAAATTTGCCACACACGACTTCGAGGGGGCGATCAAGGTTCTCAAGGCCGCTGAAGTCGAGGGGCTTCTGATTCCCGAACTGGGTGGCCAGTATCTCGACACGGCCGAACTCTATGTCGATTTCTGGAAGACGGAACAAGCGATCCGGGCGAAGGAAGACGCGGCCACGGGTGACGAACAGCTGCCGATTGTAAAGCTCACGACGACGAAGGTGGATATCGACATCCTGATGCTGGAGAACGAAGCTCCCAATTCCGTGGCGAACTTCATTTCACTGGTCGAGAAGAAGTACTACGACGGGCTCAAGCTCCACCGCGTGATTCCCCACTTCATGGCCCAGGGAGGCTGCCCGAACAGTCGCGACAATCCGGGTGCGGCGGGTCAAGGGGGCCCCGGCTACAATATCGCTTGCGAGTGTTACGCCGAGAATGCTCGACGGCACTTTGCTGGATCATTGAGCATGGCTCACGCGGGCCGGGATACCGGAGGGTCGCAGTTCTTTTTGACTCACCTGCCGACAAATCACTTGAATCCCGAACCCGGAAAGACATCTGGATGCCACACCGTGTTCGGTCGGGTTATCCAGGGGCTCGATGTGGTCGAGGCCTTGGAAAAGGATGACGAGATCAAGTCGGCTGTCGTGGTCCGCAAGCGGAATCACGAGTACGTCCCGAAGACTCTCCCCGAGACAAAATGAGCAAAGTGGAGTCAGACATGCAGGAGAGCCGCGCGGATCGATTCCTCGTGGCTCTTTGCTTTTGGCATCAGAGGATCTGAACATGGGGCCACGCACCGACGACATTCGCCCCGGGCAGCTTGAGCACCGCTCGCTGGTCAACGTGGGGTGGATGCTGGGGGTGCTGCTCCTGCTCCCGCTGCCACTCTGGGCCAGCGACGAGCGACTCGTGCGCGTCAAGTACCGAGTCCTCGGCGAGGCGGTTTCCACCGATTCTCCTCCCCCCATTCTGGAGAAGATCGTCGAAGGTCGACTACGAATTCAGGCGGTCGACGGCGGGGTGCTGGTGGAGGACCGCCAGGGGGGTTTTTGGCCGATCACTGCGAGTCAGACCCCGGAAATAGAAGCGGTTGACGCTCCGTTTACCTCAATGTCCGCCGACGAACTGACCACATCTTTAAAAGCCGAGATGGGCCAGGGCTTCGAGGTCGTCGCGACTCCGCATTATCTCATCTGCACGAATGCTGGCCGCGGTTATGGAGAGTGGTGCGGTCAGCTGTTCGAACGATTGCAGGCTGGGTTCCAGCGTTTTTGGAAGGATCGCATCCCCGGCCTCGAAGCCCCCGATCAACCGCTGGTGGCGATCGCCTTTGCCAGTCGAAAGGAGTACCAGGCTTTTCAGCTCAAGGACGCGGGTGGACAGGTGGGTGACGCTCAAGGGTACTACTCCGCGCGAACGAATCGCATGGTGTTGTTCGACCAGTCGCGAGAACAATCGGGTGGCCCTGCTCTCGACAGCTCCGAGATTCAGAAACTCGGCCTGCGAAACCCAGCTGTAATCGCGACGGTCATCCACGAGGCAGTTCATCAGTTGTCTTTCAATCGGGGCCTGCAAACGCGGTACGCGGATAATCCTGTGTGGTTTTCGGAAGGCTTGGCGATGTACTTCGAGACGCCCGATCTCGAAGCCCGCTCGGGTTGGAAGACGATCGGCAAGATCAATCCAGCTCGGCTGGATCGCTACCGGTCACTATCGAAATCGAGCCCCCGGGAGATTCGATCGCTCATCGCCACGGATGACCGCTTTCGTGATCCGCAGACGGCGATCGACGCCTACGCCGAGGCCTGGGCCCTGCACTTCTTCCTCCTGCGGACCCAAAAAGAGAAGTACAACAGCTATCTGAACTCGCTCAGAGCCAAGCCACCGCTGCGCTGGGAGACGCCCGACCAAAGAGTTGCCGAATTTGAGGCCGCCTTCGGTTCGCTCGCCGATGTCGAGCGGGAGCAGTTGAAGTTCATGGCCCGCCAGCGAGGTGGGCGATGACACGGGGGACTCGATACGGTGCAACTCCAATGTCGTATTGCTGAGCTATGAATCTGCGATGCGGAAATTGGTCGACCCGGGTTCTGGGCTACAATGTGAATCGATGCTCAAGGATCCACGGAGTTGGGAGGCAGTATGATTAGTGCTCATCCCACTCTCAGGGGGGCCTGGCGGCTCACAGCTGAGTTTTGGACACCACGCCCGCTGGCCGAGGTGTTTGAGTTCTTTGGCGATGCGCACAACCTTCAGGAGCTGACCCCTCCATTCCTGCATTTTCAGGTTCTGACTCCGTCCCCGATCCCGATGGGCGTCGGAACAACCATCGATTATCGGTTGAAAATGCACGGTTTTCCGATGCGGTGGCGGTCGCTCATCAGTGCGTGGGAGTCGCCGTTTCGATTCGTGGACGAGCAGGTCCGCGGCCCTTACACCTTCTGGCATCACGAACACACCTTCTCAGAACAGGACGGCGGAACGCTGATTCGCGATACTGTGGACTACGGGGTTCCCGGCGGTTGGCTGATCAATACATTGTTTGTTCAGCGTGATTTGCGGAACATCTTTCGCTATCGCACAGAGCAGATGCAAAGGCGGTTTGCCGGGCATCCCGCTGAAGTGCCAGGAGTCCAGCCCCCACTCGTTCGTATCCGGGAGAGTCTTCGATGACCGAACTGGTCTCTCCCAAACAGGTGGCTCAAGCGATCGGCGTGAGCGAATCTTCTCTGAAACGCTGGTGCGATCAAGGCGTCATTGAAACCGTGCGCACTGTCGGCGGGCATCGTCGTCTGTCAGTCAGTTCGGTCATTGCCTATCTTCAAAAGACGGGACACACGCTCGTCGCCCCCGAGATTCTGGGGCTGCCCCCCCTGACATCTGGCGCTGGTCAACGAAGTTTGGCCAAGGCTCAAGTGGCACTCCTGGAAGCCCTGACCCAAGGCCAACATGTCGCAGCCCGGCAGATTGTGTTCGAGGCGTTTACCGCTCATCATCCGATGTGCGTGATTGCCGATGAGCTGATCGCTCCGACCTTTCATGAAATCGGGCGGCAATGGGATTGCGGCGAGGTCGCTGTCTACGAGGAACGTTATGCGTCTGAGATCATCACGCGAATACTCTGGGATCTCAGACGCATCCATGAAGGGCCCGAGCTGAACTCGCCCCGAGCGATTGGCGGGGCCTTGGAAAGCGATCATTACAGCTTGCCAAATCATCTGGCGGAGCTGGTCCTCCGCGACGCCGGATGGGATGCCATCTCCCTGGGCCCCCATCTTCCCGTAGAGACCCTGGAACTGGCGATCCAACAGCATCAGCCCCGCTTGGTCTGGCTGAGCGTCAGTCACTTTCAATGCGAAAACAAATTCGTCGCCGATGTCGAACGACTTCGGTCCGCCGCCGCTGCGATCAAGGCTCCATTTGTCATCGGCGGTCGGATGTTGTGTGAGGAGTTACGACAAAAATTGGGCGACATCGCCTGCTGTGACTCCATGCGGCAACTCGATGCTTTCGCGCGGGCTTTGATCCAATCAAACACCGCCGAGCCCTGACGTGCATGTCACCTGTAGGTGACAGTGATCTCTTACGTCCGGACCGGACGGGTTTCGACCATCTCAGGATTCGTAAGACTTCTGACGAGCGAAGGGGAACGGGGAGGGGAAGGCCCTGAGAATTCTCACGAATTCTGCGACGCTCTGCTTCCGCTCCGCCGCTTTACCGGAGCACTCCCGTGCCCTCCGCAGTCAACCGGAATTGCTTCAGCCGATCCTGAAGCTCCGGCAACAGCTTCGATTCGGGGTATCTCGCGGCACTCAATTGGCGAATGATCCGCTCATCCAGTGGGGTCTCGAAATTGGTGGCTTGGTCAACGTCCGACTTGGTGTTGGTCAAGTCCCCATACCAATCCTGGATGACTCCCTCGGCCACTTTCTTCGGAAGCATTTGTAGCACCTGCGTACAGTCCGCTTTGAGTTTCTTCTGGATCGATGGAAACTGGCTCTTGGTCGCCACAATCTCGTCGAGGTACGTCCGCTGGCCATTGGGTGCCGGCGTGGCTGGACTCGGCTGATTTGACACCGGTGTTGCTGGCCGTGCGGTCGTGTTTCTAGCGGGAGTTGTATTTTGTTGACGCTTCGCGGGAACCACTTCTTCGCCCGCCAGAGTGTCCGCTGCCCAATCACCCAGCAGTTGGACCAGCGAGCCATCGGCTCCCTCGTTACGCAGGCGTTCCTGGAGTTGTCGCTTCGATTGCAAATTGCCAGATTGCAGGGCATCGGCAAGGTCTTGCTCGATGCGGGCTTTGACCTGGGGGCTGGCTGCCCGCAGCTCGTCTTCTATCAGCCGCGACACCTTGTGGCCCACAGTGTTTCGCAGCTCGGTGGCCAAATCGCTAGCCACAGAGGACTCTTCGACGCTTTTCGTACGAGGCGTCTTCGGCTGAGGCTGAGGAAGCAAATCAAATAGGTTGAAGGGCTCGGACTTTCCCAGCGATGTGTCATCGCCAATCGGCGCCGATTCGTCCTCCATCCCGGTCTCGTCCGGCATGGCTTCGTCGTCTTCCGACACCACCTCTTCGACGAAGCCGGTCTTCTCGAACATCTCAATGTATTTCGCCAATTGAACGTGCAACTTATCGGGCACGATCGGCTCGATCTGTTGAATTAGTTTTGCGGCGATGTGAGCGGCCTTCGAGTCCTTAAGCATCCCCCGCGTCTGCGCCGAGAACGTGACAATCATGAAGGTCGTGACCAGCACCAGCAGCCCGCCTTTGATCAGCCCGAACACGGCTCCCAAGTGGCGGTTGAACTCCTTCAGCTCCAGCTTCTCAATCCACCCGTTGAGCGTCCGAGCAAAGCCGAATGCCACGAATGACGCGAGCAAATAGGTAATGAACATCACTGCCCACTGGTTCGTCGGCGGGGCCAGATTGATATGCGGTCCGATGACCTTGGACGCCGTCCCGGCAAAAGTGATGCACAGCAAAATGCCAGCAATCCCGGCCAGTTGCCAGATGAGACCGCGCGCCGCACCCTTGACCAGAAAAAACAACAGAATGCACACGACTAGAATGTCGTACCACATGGCGATCCCCCTCCTTGGGCAGCACGTCTTGAGACCTGAACACTGGTCGCTTCCAAGGACGCTGTCAATACTTCCGCAGTTTAGCGGGGCACGAGAATCTGGGTAAAGACCGTTTTTGAAATGGTCAAATTGTGGAGTGCGAGACGCTGGCGCTGACACCGACTCTCTCACGAAATCTATGGAAGGTCGGTGAAGGGTCGGGTAGAGTGGTTGTTGACTTCGCGCTCAGCCCCCTTCAGGAGTAACTCCCATGGCCCGCACCGCTTCCACCATGCTACCGCTGGGTAGCCCCGCCCCGGATTTCTTTCTCCCCAATGTCGACGGCCAGAAACTCTCGCTGTCAGACTTCCAGGGAAAGACCGGGCTACTGGTCGTGTTCATGTGCAACCATTGCCCGTTCGTCATTCACCTGCGGTCGCATCTGGCTCAGTTTGCGAAGGACTACACTGAGAAAGGCCTCGCGATTGTCGGGATCAGCAGTAATGATGTCGCCGAGTACCCGCAGGACGGCCCAGAACCGATGAAAGCGGAACACGCCTCAGCGGGGTATGTTTTCCCGTACCTTCACGATGCGACGCAAGAGGTGGCCAAGGCCTACCGAGCGGCGTGTACACCGGACTTTTTCCTGTTCGATCGTGACCACAAACTGGTCTATCGCGGCCAGTTCGACGACAGCCGCCCGAAGACGACCATCGCCATTACTGGAGCAGATCTGCGAGCGGCGTGCGACGCCCTGCTGGCCGGGCTCCCCATCGTGGCCGACCAAAAGCCGAGTATCGGCTGCAACATCAAGTGGAAGGCAGGGGCCGAACCGGATTACTTCACGGGGGCGTCGGCGTAGGGAGTGAAAGCTGCCGCGGATTAATTCCGAGTCGCGGCCTGAATCGAATTCCACGTTGTCTGTCCAAAAACAACGCCGAGGCGTAGGCCTCGGCGTTGTGAGTTCTTCGGTCACTCAACTGTCCAGTTACTTCTTCGCCAGCTTCGCAGCCGGAACCTTCTCGACGGCCAGAGTCGTCGTCTTTCCGGCGACCACTTTGACTGCGTACTTGCGATTCACGTATCCGCAGCGTTCTTGCCAGACGCGGAACTCGTGATCGCCTGCGGGCAGGTTCTCGATCTTGAACTTCCCGTCGGCGTCAGTAATCACTGCGTACGGGTGGTCGAACACGCCCCAGTTGGAACGCATGAACGCATGGATGTCGCAGTTCACCGGGATCGGCAGGCTTTCCTTCAGCTTGAACACCACGTCGCGACCCGTCCTGTCGTTGGGCTGAACGATAAAGTTCTCGGCACCACCGGCAACGGGTACCGTGTGAACGTTATGTCCGACGTCGTCCGAGCTGACGCAGGTCACAGCCTGGCCCACACGGACGACCATGGCGTGGGGGATGTAGCGACATCCTTTTTGGTCGAAAGTCAACTTCGTGGTCGGGACAGCCTTCAGGTCGGGATGAATATCGGCGGGGGCTTTGTTCAGGTAGATGAACACGTCGGCGATGCCACCGTTAGCGCGATTAATGATGAGCGAGTCATCGGGCATGTCGGCCACACCACAGACAGCTGGGTCTTTGACCGTCACGTCCCCCTTCTTAAACAGGATCGGGACATCGATCTTGCCGTCGATCACAAACTGGCCTTCAATCGAGCCCCACTCAGCTGCCTGCACACCCTGGCCGGAGCCGGCGAGCAGGGCGACCAGCAGTCCACCAGCGACGCGTACGCGAGTCAACATGTCATGCACTCCACAAATTCAACGGCGGGATCGCGCCCACGATCTCGGATCGCGCGCGGCGGTAGGGAGGAGTTCCTCCCTGAGTCCTAATTCTATGTCTGCTCGTGGCTCAATGGCCAGTAGAAAACCGGCTGATTCCACGATCCGAGAGGCTTTGCGGTGGCGTTACCGCCTTCGGGAGATCGAGGCCATCCAGTCAGCCTGTCCGGAAATCTTCGCACTCACCTTTACCAGAAGGTCGGCCAGTGCCAGGCGGCGTGAATTTCTGCTCGGCTCCAAGACCACTGACCTCGCATGGCCCGGGTCAGCTTTGGGCGTCAATTCGGAATATGGGGAACTTCCACGTATGTGCATCCCCAACGTCGGTGGCGATTTTCCGACTCCCTCTCCCCCGCGATCGGCGTGATTTTCCGGGTGCCCGTCTCTGCCGAGGAGAGGGTTGGGGTGAGGGGGCCACAGAGAAATTCGCTTCGTCCCCTCACCCCGGCTCGCCTCCCTCGCAGCCACGCCTTTCCCGAAAGCCAGATCACCAGCGGGGGACAGGGAGCGGAATCTCGCCATCACCGACGCTTGAGACTCCCACACGTGACGGCAGAGTTCGAACCCTGACTGCTCTACCCCTCATGCCCCCAGCCGCTAGACTAACCGTTGCAGGTCCACGGGCAGGATGCCACCTTCGATCCTCTCCTTTCAATCGGCATCTGAGACCAATTGTGAACGACCTTCCCTGCTATGTCGGCATCGATATTGGCGGCACCCGGATCAAGGCCGGTGTGGTCC
>Ga0105046_10008783_pt1 | contig 15855 bp, 10 predicted proteins | sample MAT03_FD_78385 | JGI IMG/M metagenome (GOLD analysis project Ga0105046, IMG submission 78385) | Freshwater microbial communities from Lake Fryxell liftoff mats and glacier meltwater in Antarctica - MAT-03 (megahit assembly) | ecosystem: Environmental > Aquatic > Freshwater > Ice > Liftoff...
ACGAGCGTTTCGAGCGGGCCGAGGAGAAAGAGGAGGTAGGTGCTGAAGGCGGCGACATCGCCGATGGTGAGGCGGCCGTTGAGAACCTGCCAGCCGCCGTAGACGATCACAAGGGCGGATGCGCCGGGGATCATGACGGTCCAGGCGACGTCCACGACGCGGCTCCACCACCAGGCGAGCATTTCCTGGCGGGCGATGAGGTCGGTGCTGGAAGCGAAACGGCCGGCTTCGGCGCGCCTTCGGCCGAAGGAGCGAACCACGCGAATGCCCGAGAAGACCTCCGTGGCGTGCGCGTCGGCGCCGGTACGGACCATTTTCATTTCTTTGTGGATGGGCCGGATGCGGCCGATCCAGGTTTTGTGCGAGAGGTAGACGGCGGGAACCAGGAGGATTCCGCCGACGAGCATGCGCCAGTCGAGCACGGCCATGGCGACAAGGCCGCCGATGAAGGTGAGCGTGGCGCGCCAGGGGTTATAGATGACGGAGAACAGCATTTCGCCTATGGAACCAGCATCGTCGCGGACGATGCTGGCGACACCGCCGCTTTTGAGGGCGTGCAGGCGGTGGAGGGGGAGCTGCTGGAGGTGCTCAAAGACCTGCCGGCGGACGTCCACCTGCACGAGCTTGGTGAGGCGGGTGGTTTGGTAGCGGCCGACCATCGTGACGGCCGTCGCAACGAGTGTGATGGCCAGCATGGCCGCGCCCAGCGCGAGAAGGAGCACCACGCGGTTGTCGCTAACCTGGGCCCAAGGGGGAAGCCCGGTGGGGCCGGGGTGGTCGGTGATGATGAAGTCGAAGGCGATCTTGGTTGACAGGGGCAGCACGAGGCCCAGGAGCGTGCTGATGGTGATGGTGCAGAGGGCGAGTGCGATGGTGGTGTGGTGGCGGCCGAGGAGTTTCCAGAACTCGCGAAGGAGCATGAAGGCGGGTCGATGGGCACGGCGCTTGCCGCGCGAGCTGGGCTCGGCGGTCCAGTCACGCTGCATCGGCAGTTCTTTTTTACCGTCCTTGCGGTTTTGCTTTTCTTCGGCCTCGCCGGCGCGAAACCGGCTGAGATATTCGTTGTAACGGGATTTGCTCGACCTGACGGAACCGGCCATGATGGAGCGTACGCCGTCAGACTTGCGTATTCGTGCGAGGGCTTATCGATGGTGTCCAACTCACGGCATCATGAACGAGCCGCTATCACCAGCAGTGGCCCCTTGCTCACAACCACGCCGCCGGGTTGTTCGCGGGTGAGTGCGAAACCCTCCGGGCGGGTGACCGAGAGCTTGGCCGTGATTGGCACCAGAACCTCACCAGTTGACGCTATGTCGAACACGCCACCGTCCACCGGTCGCTTGTCGCGGCTTGGGTCGATGATCCAAAGCTGATACTGAATCGCTCGGGGGTCGTTCTTGGCGAGGCCGACGAGCCGCATGTACCCCTCCTGGCGGGTGTCACTCCAAACCACCTCGCCGGTCACGTTCTCGAATCCGGGTTGGCTGCCCTTCCAAGGGAGTCGGACAACGTCTGCTGCGGTTCGAAGCAGTTGATCGAGCTTCGATTCGGCCGTGGCGATGACGGGTGGTTGGGGGATGACGGGGGCGACCACCGGGCTCGGCCACCAAGCGGCGGCGGCGAGGGCGAGGCCAGCGGCAGCGGCGAGCCAGCCCAGGGACGCGAATCGAGATGTGGGGGCGGCGCGCGGGGCTTGGACGGCGGGGTTTGTATTGGGGCCGACTCGTCCAGCGACGGAGGCAGGGAGGTGGCGTGGGGCGTCGAGCAGCAGTCGATCACGAAGCGTGGGGGAGATGGTGATGACTCCGGCGGCGGTGGCGTCAAGGGCAGCAACGGCGGTGGTGGTGGCGCTGACGGTCTGCGTCAGGCGTGAGTCGTCTGACTCGGCAAGCGTTCCGCTGATCGCCTGTTCGATGAGGGCATCGAGCGATTCATCATCTTGGCGGTGTGGAGCATTCATGACAGCACCCCTTCCGGGCGCGCCATCGCGCCGAGCAACTCGCGAACGCGGATCAGGCCGCGGCGCAGGTTGGTTTTGATCGTCCCGAGCGGCTGGCCGGTTCGGTCGGCCGCTTGTTGATGCGAGAGGCCGTCAACCACGCAGAGGCGAATAGCCAGTTGCTGATCGGTCGAGAGTTCGTCGAGCGCAATCGTTGCGGCGAGCGCTTCTTCCCCGATAGTCGCGGCCGTCTCGCTTGAAGGTGACGCGGCGCGCAGGCCCAATGACGGTTCGTCACTCCCGCGAACACCGACAACGCGCCGGCCCTCGCGGCGAGCGCGATCGATGAGCCGGCGGCGCGCGAGCATGGCGACGAAGGCGCGGCCGGAGGCGATCGCCGGATCAAACCGCGGCGCGTTCCGCCAGATCTCGACGAAAACCTCCTGCACAGCATCATCGTGATCGGCCGCGGCGGGGAGCAACCGCCGGGCGAGGAGCATGACGAGCGGCGCATAGGTGTCAATACATTCTGGCACGGCCGAGGCATCACCCCGCCCGACACGTTGGAGAATCAGTTCGTCCACACGATCTCCGTAGTACGCTCCCCGCCGGAACGCGTACGCTGACGACTAATCATTGACCATGCCGGTTCGGTGATCTCAAAGAATCGGATTCAGTGGGTGCACTCTTTCTCGCGCGGGCGTCCGCGAACCTCGAATCGACAGATATCTGCCATGGTGATGAATCGGATTGCGACCACATCGCGAACCGGTGGCCGCCAATGCACTCGCCCCCTTGTTGGAGCCGGTGAGGCGCAGGGCAGTGCCCTGCCGCGGCACGGGCGAACTTTGTCGTTTGCGCCCATGCGGCCAAGGACCACGCTCATGAAATCAGTTCTTCGCAGTTCGATCAACGTCTCGGCAGCACTTGCCATGGCCGGTTTTACCGGGCTCATGGCCGCGGCACCGGCCAAGGTGCAAGCCTTCGCCACAGCCAGCGGAGCGATGCTCGGCCTGTCGGGCGCCGCCACAGCTGACAAAAACATCGTTCAAACTGCTGTCGATGCAGGCTCGTTCGGCACGCTCGCCAAGGCGTTGACGGCGGCGGAGCTCATCGAAACGCTGAGCGGACCCGGTCCGTTCACGGTGCTCGCGCCGACGGATGATGCGTTTGGAAACGTGGATGGTCACGCCCTGCGTGATCTGCTCAAGAGCGAGAATAAGAAGTCGCTCCAGGGCGTGCTCACGTATCACGTGATCGCGGGGCGGGTATCGTCGGCGGAACTTCTTAGTGGCGCGACGTTCAGGACTGTCAACGGCCAACTGGTGAAAATCGCGCTGAAGGATGGCCGGTTGCGGGCCAACGATTCTTCAATTGTGAAGGCCGACATTGAGGCCAGCAATGGCGTGATTCACGTGATCGACAAGGTGCTCATGCCCAGCACGAAGAACCTTGCTGAAACAGCGTCGGGCGCCAAGAGTTTCAAGACGCTCATCGCTGCGGCCAAGGCAGCCGGGCTGGTGCCGGCGCTCACGGGTGATGCGCCACTCACGATCTTTGCACCGACGGACGAGGCGTTTGCCAAGCTGCCCGCGGGGCTGGTTGAGAAACTGCTCAAGCCGGAGAACAAGAACGCGCTGGCGGCGATCCTTAAGTATCACGTGGTGGCTGGGCGGGTGTATGGGGCTGACGCGATCAAGGCGGGCACCGCGGCAACGCTCCAGGGCGGATCGGTGAAGATCACGCTCGCCGACGGGCGGCTGAAGGTGAATGACTCGGGCATCTCGAAGACCGATCTTGATACCAGCAACGGGGTGATTCACGTCATCGACAAGGTGCTGGTGCCCGAGGGCGTGCTCGAGCAGGTGGCCCAGATGAGCGTTCCGAAGGATGCGGCGGGGCTGGTCACCATGGCGATCGATCGGGGCGTGCCGCTCTTTAACGCTGGTCAGCACGGGGCGTGCGCATCGGTGTATGAGGTGTGCGTCGCCTCGCTGGCGATGATGCCCGAGAGCGTGGTTCCTGCCAAGGTGCGCGGGCAACTCCGCGACGGGCTCACAAAGGCGGCGGCGGCGGGCAGCGATACCGACCGTGCGTGGGCCCTTCGCGAGTCGCTCGATGCCGCCATGGCCGCACTGGCCACCACTGCGGCGGCAGACGATGACGAGAACGCCATGACGGACGCGTTTCGCGAGGCGGCCCGGAAGATGAAGGCGGCGGCCAGCGGCAACGGGCGATGAGTTTGGCCTAAACAGGGAATCGACAACAAATCCGAATGTCGGCGACTGGCGGAGTTCGACTCCGCCAGTTTTGCTATGATCCGCCCGCATGTCTTCGACCCGAGCTTGGCGCAACATTCTGGAACGTTTCGGCCCCCTGGCGGCTTTGCTGGCACTGATCGCCGGAACGGCGATTATCGAGCACTTCAAGGTCGCCGACCCTGCCGACCGGGCGTTTTTGACGGCCCGCAACTTCGCCAACATCTTTGGCCAATGGTCGTATGTCGGGTTTGTTGCGCTGGGCATGACGTTTGTCATCATCCTCGGGGGGATCGATCTTTCAGTTGGCGCGCTAGTGGCGGTGGTGGCGGGCGGGGCGGTATATGCCCTCAATGCCGCGGTCGAACAGGGGGGTTTTTCGCCTGGCTTGGCGGTGGCGGTCGGGTGCGCGGTGTGCCTGCTCGCGGGACCGCTCTTGGGGTTGATCAACGGGTTCATGATCAGCAAAGGGAGGCTGGCCCCGTTTGTGGCCACGCTGGGGACGCTGGCGATTTACCGTTCGCTGATCCTTGCGCCGTCGGATGGCAGTGAGATCCGTTCATCAGTGAGTGAGTTTGCCACGATTGGTGCCGCGACGCTCACGGTTCCGTTCATCACGTCGGGCGATTCGCCCGTGAACATCCGCGTCAGTGTAATTGTGCTGGTCGTTTGTGCGGTGCTGGCTCAGCTTCTGCTTTCGAGGACGGTTTTCGGCCGGCAGGTGTTCGCGATCGGCGATAACGCCGTAAGTGCCCGGTACGCGGGAATTCGGGCTGACCGGATCACCATGCTGGTCTACGCACTGTGCGGGCTGGGGTGCGGAATCGCTGCTTTGTTTCAGTCCAGTCGCCTCAACTCGGTCTCTAGCTCCACCCTCGGCCTTTACTACGAGCTTGACGCCATCGCGGCGGTTGTGATCGGGGGCACCCGGCTGCAGGGCGGGGCGGGGAGCATCTTCGGGACGGTCGTGGGGGTGCTCATCATGGGCGTGACGTCCAACATGCTTAATATGCTCGATGTCTCCACGCATTACCAAGGCCTCGTCAAAGGCTGTATCATCATCGGAGCAGTGCTTCTGCAGCGACTGCTCAGCCGCGGTCGATAAATGCTTTCTCCCTTGGACCATCCCAGCGAGTTTTCTATGAACATGAACCTCTCCCGTCGCCAGGTTGTTCTCGCCGGTTCTGCCGCGGCCGTTACCGGCCTCGCCGGTGCGGCATCGGTCGCGCAGCAGCCCGCCAAGAAGAAGATGAAGATCGGCGTGACCGTTCCCGCCGCCGACCACGGCTGGACGGCCGGTGTGGGTTGGTGGGCCAAGCGGGCCATGGCGCTGTACCCGGAGTTTGACTGGGTGTACACCACTTCGGCTACCCCGGAGAAGCAGATCGCCGACGTTGAGGACATGATGACCAAGGGGATCGATGCCTTGGTCATTCTGGCTACGGAGAGCGCCCCGCTTACGCCGACGGCCAAGAAGGTGAGCCAGAAGGGCGTGTTCATCGTGAACGTTGACCGCGGGTTCCTTGAGCCGGTGGCGGATATCTTCCTTGAGGGCGACAACAAGGCCTTTGGTCGCAAGAGCGCCGACTTTGTCGTCTCCAAGATGAACGGCAAGGGCAACCTGGTCATTCTCTCGGGCATCCCGTGCACGGTCGATACCGACCGGACATCGAGCGCGATGGAGGTTTTCAAGACCAAGCCCGAGATCAAGGTTCTGGCCAGCCAGCCGGCCATGTGGAGCCGAGAAAAGGCCCTGCAGGTGATGGAGAACCTGCTCACCAAGCACAAGAAGATCGATGCCGTTTGGGCGCAGGACGACGACATGCTGCTGGGGGCCATGCAGGCCATCAAAGAAGCCGGGCGCGACAAGGAGATGTTCCTGTTCGGCGGGGCCGGAATGAAGGACGTCGTCAAGATGGTGATGGACAAGAATCCCATGGTTCCCGGTAACATCACGTACCCCCCCAGCATGATTGCGGCCGGTATCCATACCGCCGTCGGCGTGCTCCGCGACGGCAAGCGGGCCAAGGTCATGGAGTTCATGCCCCGACACATTCTGCTGGATGTTGAGCTCATCACTCCGGAGAACGCTTCGCGGTTCTATTTCCCTGAATCGGTTTATTGATCGTCTGCTCATTCCCCCGGCGAGCTGCCGGGCCTGTCCAGGTCCTGTCCAAAGCCTGTCCAAGTCCTGTCCGTGCCCGATGGGGCGGAGTCGGGGGATGGGGACGGGTGCAATTTGACCGCCAATCCGGTACACTCGGCCCTCGCAGACCGCGCCGAGCTTGCCCAAATCAGGGCTTTGCTTGTGCTGTCGATCTCGCGGATGCCCGCCGAGGTTTTCTGCTTCGCCGCCCAAGGACGAGATTCCCGATGCCTTTTACTGCCAATCCTCGACGGCTTCCACGCACGATCGCTCTCGCGCTGCTCAGCGGGGTGGTCGGATGCTCCGCGTTCTCGTCAACAGCGCTGGGGCAAGACGGCGACGAACAGCGCCGCCTCGAGCGCTCGCTTCGAGCCGCCAATGACGAGCTTGCCGACTATCGGCTGAAGGTGGATACGAACCTCTCGCTGGAAGAACGCACGATCTTCGAGGTGGGCGGGTTTCTCTCCGGCACCGGCCTGTGGCTGGATGACTCGGCAAACAACTCACGCCGGCTCTTCCAGCCCGAGCTTTCGCTCTTTGGCCGGGCAAGCATCGACGGCGTTCATACCGGTTTCCTCCGCCTGCGCTTCCCGTACCGGGATTTCTCGCCCGGTGATTCGTTCGATGGCCGCGGCGATACGTGGGACGAGCCGTTTATCGACCGCTATTCATACGAGTTTGATCTTCGGCGCGCCATCGCGGCGTATGAGGGTCGGCGGAGCGACTTCAACTTCAATATCAAGATCGGCCGCCAGTTTGTAGATTGGGCGGCGGGCCTGGCACTGTCTGAAACGCTGCTCTCGATCCGGCCCACGTTTACTTTCGGCGACAGGCTGGAGATTGAGGGCCTGATCAGCGTGACGCCCGAATCGGTCATTGACTTTGACTCCAGCCGCGAGGAGTTCGACACCGACACCAAACGCGGCTATTACGGCGCCAAGGTGCAGTACACCACCGAGACGGGCCGGCGGTACTACTTTTATGGGCTGCATGAGAACGACTACGACACCGACGGGCGCCTTCGCGATCCGATCCCTGGTATCGCGACGGCGGATTTCAGCTATGACGCGACGTACGTCGGCATCGGCACCGACGGTTCCTTCGGGCCTGATATCACGTATCTTGCCGAGTTCGTGTATGAGTTTGGACGCTCGATGTCTGACCCCGTGCGGTCGCTGGTGCAGACCGAAGAGGACATTTCGGCGTTTGCGCTGCGTGCTCAGGGGACGTACCTGCTCCGCGACAACGGCCTGACCAGATTCCAGTTTGAAACGCTTGTCGCGAGTGGTGACTCAGATCGCGGCTCATCAACCAATACCGTCAACGGCAATCTGGAAGGGACTGACGACAACGGCTTCAACGGGCTGGGATTTGCCAATACGGGCCTGTCGTTTGCACCATCCCTCTCGAACCTCTGGTCCCTTCGCGCCGGCGTGGCCACGTTCCCCATGCGTAACGATCCGTCGTTCCAGCAACTGCAGGTTGGCGCCGACGTGCTCGTGTTCAACAAGTTTGAAAAGAACGGCGGGTTCGATGAGGACACGACCAACGACATGTTCCTGGGGTCGGAAGTGGACCTCTTCGCCAACTGGCGCGTGACGAGCGACTTTGCCGTGAACCTTCGCTACGGCGTGTTCTTCCCCGGCACCGCCATCGCGGGGTCAAAATCCGCCCGCAACTACGTGCTTGTTGGTTTCACGCTCAGCTTCTAAGCCGGCACGACCGCCCACGCCCTCGCGTCCACGCCCCCGCAATCGAAAGCAAGACCATGAACACGAAAACCACCACCGCGATTCTGACGCTTGCCGCCGCGATGGCGCTCGGTGCGATCGGCGGCTGCGCCCGCACGGTGATCGAGAACCCGCTCAATACCAACTATCCCGCTGGTGATCTTGACGGTGACCTCAACTACTGGCACACGCTTCCGGCGCGCTCGGCGGTGTGCAACGACGAGGGCCTGCACGGCATCTTCCTCTTGGCCGACGGCGAGGACACGCTCGGTTCGTATGAGGCACGGGTGATGGAGGCCAAGAAGCGCGGCTATCTGCCCGAGGACTGGGCCGAAGCGGCCAATCTCTCCATGCGCCGTGGCACGCTGGCGCGCTCGGTTTGTGTGATCTGCAAGATTGAGGGCGGCGTCATGATGCAGATCTTCGGCCCCCGGGCCCGGTTTGCCATCCGCGAGCTCGTATACATGCAGATCATGGGCGATCCGAGCACCGAAGCGCAGTCGATCACCGGCCTTGAGTTTCTTGGCGTCATCAGTAAGGCGCAGGACTACATCAATCTGAGTGAGCTCGGGGCCAAACTGCCGGCAGACGAGAAGGCCGCCGATGCGCCGGTCGACGCACCGACGCCCGAGCCCACAGCGGGCACCCAGTAATCTCAGTCGCCGGTGTTTGCTCAGAGCATCGCGACGGGATCAACGTCAACGGCGGTGTGAGCATCGCTTTTGAGCAGGCCCTGCCCGCGCAGACGGCCCAGCAGGGCTTGCACCACGCCGCGCGATTGGGCGACGAGTTCCACTGAAAACCGGTAATGTCGTGCGATGCGTGAGATTGGGCAGGGCATCGGCCCGCGGATCATCAGGCGGCCCGCTTTGGCGCCCAGTTCTGTGCCGGCGGCATCGAGTCGCGCCCGCACCGTTGTGGCGGCGGCCTCGGCTTTGAGGTGGTCGATATCGCGGCACACGATGCGGGCCATTCGGCCTGAGGGCGGCAGCCCGGCGCGGGATCGCACGGCGAGTTCGATCGAGGCGAAGGCTTCGTAGTCGTGCGACGCGGCGAGACGGATCGACGGCGCTTGCGGCTCCATGGTCTGCACGATCACACGGCCGGCCCCGTCGCCCACCTTTTCGCGCCCCGCGCGCCCGGCCACCTGGCTCACGAGTTGGAAGGTTCGTTCGGTGGCGCGGAAGTCGGGCAGGTTCAAGGCCGTGTCGGCGTTAATCACGCCCACGAGCTGCACGTTGGGAAAGTCGAGTCCCTTGGCGATCATTTGCGTGCCCAGAAGCAGCCTCACCTCGCCCCGCGCGAAGCGGTCGAGCGCGTCGAAGTAGTCGCGCGCCGTGCTCATCGTGTCGCTATCAACGCGCAGCATGGTGACAGGCTCGCCCGCCGGCCCCGGCGAAGCCCGCAGCCCGTGGGTGTGGGCCAGTTTGCGTTCAAGCTCTTCCTCAACCCGCTGCGTGCCGAGCCCGAAGGTGTTGATCTTTTTGCTGCAGACGGGGCAAGTCCGCGGCAGCAGGTGCTCGGCCAGGCAGTGATGGCAGCGCACGAACCCGGCGTCGCGCGACGAGCCGGAGGCGCGATCGAAGAGCAGGTGATACACCATGGTCGCGTCGCAATCGTCGCAGTGCTTCACCCAGCCGCAGCGCTGATCGGGGCAGGCGATGTAGTTGGCGTAGCCGCGCCGGTTGAGCAGCAGCATGGCTTGCCCGCCGCGGGTGAGCGTTTCGCCGAGGGCGCGCTCAAGCGTCGGGCCCAGAAGATGCAGGTGGCTGTCGCGCCAGCCGCCGTCTTTGGCGCGGAGCTTTCGTTCGAGCGCGAGATCGACGATCTCGACTTTGGGCATCGGCGCGCCGGTGGCGCGGGTGCGGAGCGTGTGCAGGGTGTACTTCGATGCAGCCGCCGGAGCCGGCCCACCGGCCAGGCGCAGGCCACCGGCGGATGCAGAAGCGGGCATTGCCGTTGCGGTCGTGCGAACGGTCGGAGCTGTCCGCCCGCCCGCGTTGGCGTAGCTCTCAAGCGAGGGCGTTGCGCTGCCAAGAACCACACTGCACCCCAGCAACTGGGCGCGCTTCACGGCCACATCGCGCGCGTGGTAGCGCGGCAGTTGGTCCTGTTTATATGAAGAGTCGTGCTCTTCATCGACCACAATCAGCCCGAGGGAGTCGAGCGGTGCGAAGATCGCGCTGCGGGCTCCGACGACGACGTCCACCGAGCCCGCCGCCGCTTTGGACCATTGCGAGTGCCGTTGCGAGGCCGAGAGCCCGCTGTGGAGCACGGCGACTCGTCCGGGGCCGAAGCGGTCGAGGAATCGCCGTGAGGTTTGCGGCGTGAGGGCGATTTCCGGCACCAGCACGATGGCCCGCTGACCCCGCGCCAGCACGCTCTCAATCACGCGGAGATAGACCTCGGTCTTGCCGCTGCCCGTCACGCCGCGAATCAGGTGCACGCCAAAGGTACCGAGCGTTCCTGAAATAGCCTCGACGGCGTGGTGCTGCTCATCGGTGAGTGTGAAGCGGTTGATACGCCCGGCCGAGGCGCTCCCATGGCCGGTGGGAAGCTCATCGCTGCCGGCGGGCGAACCGGCGATTTGCGACGCGTGGATCTCGCGCCGCGCCTGTTGCACGAGCAATCCAGAAGCGACGAACTTGCGAACCGCCGCCGCACTGATGTTCGCGGCCGCGGCCAGTTCCTTCACCGTCAGCGGAAAGACGGCCGTTTCAAGCGCGGCAACTGCCGCCCAGATTTTCGCGGCGGACTTTTTGAGTGCTGCGGCACGGGTCGCGACCAGTTCCGCTGCGGCGGGTTCAACATAGACCACGTCGCGCGCCCCGGTGCCCTTTTTGACGGCGGCGGGGAGCATCGTGGCCAGCACCATCCCCAGCGGGCAGATGTAGTACGACGAGATCCACCGGCCAAGCTCGACGAGTTCGGGCGTCAGGGACCCGCCGGTGCGGCCGGTCAGGGGTTTGATCTTGCTGGCGGGGTAATCCCCCAGCAGCTCGGTGCCGCCGACCGCCACCACGATGCCCTCGGCCGGTTTGTCGCCCCGGCCGAGCGGAACGCGAACCCGCTCCCCAACCCGGATGGACGCGTCATCGCTGCTATAGGTGAGGGTGCCATCGATCCCGCTCCCGCCCCCCCCCCCGCCGCCACCCCCGCCCCCGCCGCCACCCGCGCCCGAATCGCGGCCGCTCTCGGTTCCGCCCCGTTCAATGCCCCGTTCCACGGCGACGTGAACGTACGCCACCGCTGGCATTGCCCGCCCCGGCGACCGCTGCGGCGATTTTTCGAACAGGCCGTCCATGTTCACGAGCATAGAGGGTGAGCGGGCACTTGGGATTCGTGGTGGGGCCGGTGGGGGGCCGGTGGGGCCACCGGCATAGACACGCCGATACTGCCGATTCGGCCGATTCCGCCATCGCCCGAGGGGCCGATTTTCCTGCTCGCGATCCCTATACTCGTCTCCAACATGAACTCAGACCCGCGCTCGCTTCCTCCCGGCCGTCTCGCCCTGCAAGACGGTGCGGTATTCCACGGCTCGTGCTTCGGCGCGACGGGTCGCAACCTTGCGGTTGCGGCCGAGGTGGTCTTTAACACCGCCATGTGCGGTTATCAGGAAGCCCTGACAGACCCCAGCTATACCGGCCAGATTCTCGTCATGACCGCCACCATGATGGGTAATTACGGCGTAAACGAGGCCGATGTGGAGTCGCGAAAGGTGCAGGTTTCGGGCTTTGTGGTGCGTGAACTCACGCTCGAGCCCTCCAACTTCCGGGCCAACATGTCGCTCGCGGCGTATCTGGACCGCGAGGGCGCCTTGGGACTGACTGGCATCGACACGCGGGCCCTCACGCGGCGGCTCCGTAGCGGCGGTGTGATGCAGGGGGTGATCACCGATCGAACGGATTTGACGGATGCGCAGCTTGTTGAAATGGCCCGCAGCGCCCCCTCGATGAGCGGTCAGAACCTCGTTCCGGCTGTGGGATGCTCGAGCAACCAAACTTGGAAAGAGACCTTGGGCGACTGGTCGCCCACAGTTCAGCTTCCCAAGTCGCGCCCCGACCTGTCGGGCGGACGGGCTCTCAAGGTGCTGGCTCTGGATTGCGGCGCCAAGAGCAACATTCTGCGCAACCTTGCCGACCGCGGGTGTGATCTCATCGTGGTTCCGCACGATATCACCGCGGCCCAGATCACTGACCTTCACAAGAGTGGGCGCGTTGATGGCCTCTTCATCAGCAACGGCCCGGGCGATCCGGCCGCAGTGGCGGCCACGATCAAGACACTCCGCGAAGTCGTCGGCCCATCATCACCGATCTCGCTGCCAACCTTCGGCATCTGCCTCGGCCACCAGTTGCTGGCGCTCGCGCTTGGGGCACGCACGTTTAAGCTGCCTTTCGGACATCGCGGGGCCAACCAGCCAGTGAAGAACCTCCTCACTGGTCGCGTTGAAATTACCAGCCAGAACCACGGCTTTGCGGTCGATCCGGAATCGCTCAAAGCCGTCGGCGGCGAACCCACGCACATCCACCTCAACGACAACACCCTTGCGGGCTTCCGCCTGGCCAAAAAGCCCGTGTTCTGCGTGCAGTATCACCCCGAGGCCAGCCCCGGCCCGCACGATTCGGCGTATCTCTTCGATGCCTTCGTGCAGATGATGATCGACAAGCAGCCGACCACGTTTGCGACCCAGCCAGGCATGCCCATCGCAGAGCCCGCGAAAGTCGCCTGATCGGCGCTTGAAAAAGCCCGCTTCGCGGCGCGTACACGTTGAAAGCACGTCCGCCCTGCAGCTTTCGCTCTCCCGGAAGCCGGCCCGCTTGGCCAGGCCTTGCGGCGCTGACCGGCCGTGCTTTACTCACAGCCGCCGAAGTAGACGCCGATGAAATCCGCGAGGTCGTCGGGATCGACGAGGCCGTTGCCGTCGATGTCGGCCGCGGCTGGGGGAGGAACGGAGAAGAACGCTCCGATGTAGTCGGCCATGTCGTCAGGGGTGGCGGCGCCGTCGGAGTTGAAATCCGCTGGGCAGAGCGCCACAACCCACGGTTCTTCGCCGGTCATGCCGTCATCGGCCCCAAAAAGCATGAGCGTGCCGACGAGCGCGAAACGGTCGTCGCTCTTGACATTGATTTCCGCCTGAACGCTGCTGCGCTGCGACGCGTTCACAGGCGCAATTGGGCGGGTGCCTTCCTGCGTGCCATCGGTCGACCAGAGTTCGAACCCCTGGCCGGGCGTCCGTGCGGCCCACACCACGCGGTTGCCGACAGTCTGCATTTTCGTGATCGAAGACCCATTGCTTCCGGGCACCACATCACGGAGCAGCCGCGTCTCGCTGCTGGCCTCATCGAATGCGTAAACCTCTTCACCTTCGTTGTCCGAGAAACGCGTGAAGATGATTTTGCCGGGAAGGACTCCGAGGTGGCGGTAGGTCGGCCCGATCGAGTATGAGCCAGGCATCGGGGCCGAAGAGAGCACAGTGAACGGCGTGGTGCCGCCCTGCCAGCGAATCAATCGCTGCGGAAGTTCAATGATGCCCAGGAGGCCTGAAGCATCGACCGTATACGAACGCGCGAAGCTGCCCGTGGTGATCGTGGCCGCTGTTCCCGCGGCGGAAAACGAAGAGACACCGGTGGATGAATCAGTCGTCGCGAAAAGTTGCGTGGCGGTCTGGCCAATGAAACGTGGGGTGGCATTCGCGTTCGTCGAGAATGTCGCGGAGACCAAGATCGTCGTGGTGCCGTCAGTGCGGTAGACGCGGTAACCCGACGTCGTGCGGCCGAAGAACCACGCTTGCTCCGCAAACGCCGTGACGTCTCTGATCGTCACGGCCGGATCGGCAAAGACCACGGTTGTTCCCGCTTCGGTGCCGTCGCTCTTCCACAGCCGCGAACCGCTTCCGGAATCCGTGAAGTAAACAAGGTCGCCGACTCGGGCCAGGTTCCCCGGAGACACCGGTCCCGCCGCGCCGCTCTGGAAAACGGGGTGGGTGCTGCTGGGGGTGCCGTGCGTGAAATAGAGTCGATTGTCGGGTGGCGAGCTCGCAAGCAACGCGCCTCCGGGCAGCTCCGCCCAGGGCGAGCCGATGGTGGACACGCGAAGTTCCGCAAGTGGCGACGCAGAATCGGCGCTGGCGGCGACCGTGAACGGTCGTCCGCCGCTCGCGATGACCTTCAGATCGCCGAGCTTGCCCAGTTGCCGCACTCCGCCGTCCGGCGGGGGTGGGAGAACGTCGGTGAGCAGATTCACGCGCGACGGTTCAGAGTTCGTAATCCACGGCTCAAAGTCGCGCGGCGGAGTGAGTGCGCCCGACACATCGCGCCATCCACTAAAGATCGCCGCGCCACTGGCGACGTTGAGCGGTTTGAAACTCCCGGGTCGCAGGAATCCGTTGAGCGGGGCGTCCTCAATCGTTGTTCCCGCGACGGTGCCGTCGGTGCGGATCAGGCCAAAGACCTGGGCAACAGGGAACGAGCCGGCGGTAATGACGAGTGTGGCATGGGAAAGGACCGGCAATGCAGATGCTGCGGGAAGCGCCAACGTCCGAGCGAAGGAAGTAATCGGATTGACGACCCGCGTCGTCAGATTCATCGCGCAAAGCTGCGCGCTGCTCGATCCATTCACACGGGCGGTGAAAAGGAGCCGCCCATTCACGATCGCCCGGATCGCGCCAAACTGCGAGAGCGGTTGCCCGTCGGCCGTGCGGTCCACCCGCCACGTCCCCCCGATCGTGCCGTCGGATACTACAAGCGACGCCGTGCGCACAAAGTAGGCCTTGCCATCGATCGATTGAACGTCAACCTGCGAACCGCCGGACGAGCCAAGAGCTGCCCAGGAAACGAGGACGACCGTCCCTTCTGCGGTGCCGTCGGTCGTATAGAACGCACGCCCGACCGATGCCGTGCCGGCGTCGAAAACCGCGCGGCCGCCCGCAAAGGCCATTTGGCCCGGATTTGAACCGCCGGAAACGCCCGGGGCAAGCGTGGCGAGTTGTCTGGTGCCGGCCGCGGTACCGTCGGAAACCCACGGCTCCATCGCGTCGAATGACGCCGTTGGGGCATCGAAGACAAGCGAGTTTCCGATGGTCGCGGCGAAGATCGGTCCCGCTACGTCTGGGGAGATCGCGAGGTTTCGTCGATAGATCCGCTCGGGCGGCTCGGAGGGCCGAAGTGCATAGATGCTGCTCCGCGAAAACCCCTGAGCCAGGAGGTAGGTTGTCGAGGGTGTCCCCAGGACTCTGAACGAGCGATAGCCATCGCCATCATCGAGATCTATGACGAGGCGCGGCGAGACGTCTTCAGCCAACACGGCGAACACTTTCTGCATGCGCAGGGAAGACGAACCCACGCCGATGAAATAGTCAGAGCCCAGCACTGACGGGGTGAATATCACGCTCTGGTTTCCTGACGGATCATCGATTCGACCGTGGTCTCGCAGGTCGGTGCCGTCTTGGCGCATCGAACGAACGTGGATGGACTCCGTGCTGAGCCCCGCGCCCTGGCCCGACGCCGTGAAAAACACGCGATCGCCTACCAGCGCAAAGTTGTCAGGGTTTGAACCGGGATTGGCCGCGCCAGTCTGTGGGGCGAGGTCGCCGGGAAGCCGCGGCTGCTGGGCAGCAACGTATCGGCAGCCTGGGCCAAGCAACACGGTGCCGGCGGTCAGGAGCGAGAGGAGAACGGGGAGTCGAATGAACACGCGTGTGCTCCGAAGGCGTGGAACGAGCTTCGGAAGATACGGAGCGAGACGGGGGGCGGTTCCGCAGAGGCGACCGCCGGGGCTTCAAGT
>Ga0105046_10008784_pt1 | contig 15854 bp, 12 predicted proteins | sample MAT03_FD_78385 | JGI IMG/M metagenome (GOLD analysis project Ga0105046, IMG submission 78385) | Freshwater microbial communities from Lake Fryxell liftoff mats and glacier meltwater in Antarctica - MAT-03 (megahit assembly) | ecosystem: Environmental > Aquatic > Freshwater > Ice > Liftoff...
AAGGTTTTGACTTCGTATTGATCAATACTTAAAAACAAATATTATGTCACACATTAGATTTAAAAACTCAGCACTTCCATCACTTGTAGGAGAATTTTTTAACAGAGATAACTCCGAAGTGTTCGAACACTACCACAACCGAACGATTCCGGCTGCCAACATCTTGGAAAAGCAAGATGGCTTCGAAATTCATTTGGTTGCACCTGGATTAAAAAAAGAAAATTTCAGCATCAACCTTGACGAAAATACCCTTACAATTTCTTATAAAGAAGAGGAGAAAAAAGAAGAGGAAGGCGAAAAATTTACCCGTAAAGAATTTAGAATCAGTTCATTTAAAAGGTCATTCAATCTAAACCAACTGATTGACAGTGAGAACATATCTGCAACCTATGTAGATGGAATTCTAAAACTAAGTCTTCCTAAAAAGGAGGAGGCTAAACCTAAACCAGAACGATTAATAGAAATTCAATAATCGACTGATTTTAAGTTCAAAAAAGCCCGACTTTTGAAGCCGGGCTTTTTTATTTTGAAATAAGTCTTATTTCTTTGTAATCGAAAACAGAAAGTATGGACAGTAGCTCTGCGGGAGACCCCCCCTTACCAACCCAGGTAAATCTTAATATCTCAAAAAGAAATTTAAAACAACCATTCTTATGATCAGTGAGTTATTGGTCATAGGCATATTGGTTTTGGTGAGTGGAATTTTGTCAATGGCCGAGGTTGCTATTTTGCACAGCAAAAAATCCAAATTAGAAAATTTGTCAAAAAAGGGATCCGGAGGCGCCAAAGTCGCCTTGGAACTTACCACCAAGCCAGCAAAATTTGTCTCTACCATACAAATAGGAATTACAGCCATTGCAATTATAATAGGCATATTTTCTGGTAAAAGCTTATCCTACACGCTAGGTATTCATATTTCCGGCTTTGGCATTAAGCCCGAAACCGTAGAAATCATTTCAATTTCAATTGTAAGTCTGTCTGTAACTTTTGCTATTCTCGTATTTGGTGTTTTTATGCCAAAACGAATTGGCCTTGATCAACCGGAAAAGATTGCAACTTTTATTGCACCCTTTCTAAAAGTAATGACTCATTTAGCTTCTCCATTTATTTGGATAACTTCAAACCTTGCTGACGGAATTCTACGCATGTTTGGCATCAAGAGTCATATTGAAGACACTTTAGTTACTGAAGAAGAAGTAATTGAATTCATAGCCCAAGGCACCAATTCGGGCATTATTGAAGAAGTAGAGCAAGACATGATGGAGCGTGTTTTACTTCTTGGAGACAGAAGTATTGCCTCTTTAATGACGAATAGAATAGAAGTAGAATGGATAGATATCAATCTTGAAATCCCAGAAATTCTAGCCCAAATCAGAGATTCTAATCATTCTCTTTTTCCGGTTTGTGATCATGAACTTGACAAGATTCTGGGTATTCTTTCATCCAAAAAATTCTTACTTTCTCTTCAAAACGAAACCAAACAAGATGTTTTATCCTTGCTTGATAAAGTAAGAGTGGTACCTGAAAACATGAAAGCGCTGGCTGCTTTGGAAGAGTTTAAAGCCAATAAAGCCAAAATTGCAGTGGTTGTAGATGAATACGGAGGCGTTCAGGGTGTTTTAACGCAATCGGATCTTTTCGAATCCATTGTAGCTGAACACGATACCCCAGATGAGGAAAACGAAATTTCAATTGTTCAACGAAACGAGAACAGTTACTTAATAGATGCCTTGCTGCCTTTTGAGGAGTTTTTACAATACTTTGAAATTGAAGATGTTGCGGCAGAAGATAAATCAGGATTTCATTCTCTTGGCGGTTTCATACTCCATCTTTCCAAGCAAATTCCAAATACGGGCGAAAAATTTGAATGGAAACATTATGAATTTGAAGTTGTGGATATGGACGGAAATCGGATAGATAAATTATTGTTAACCATCAAAGAGCCTAATCTGGAGTAAAAATTTCATTGATTTTTACCAATTATCATTTTTAAGTTCAAAAAACGAAAACAAAACTATTAATTGCCGACTATGAAAACTATTGTCCCTATCATTCATGCAACCACAGTAATTGGGATCATGCACAATGGCCAGATTTGTATCGGGGCAGATGGGCAAGCTACAATGAACAACACCATTGCAAAGAGTAACGTTAAAAAGATCAGACGGTTACACAACAATCAAGTACTTGCGGGTTTTGCAGGGAGTACTGCCGATGCCTTTGCTTTGTTAGAAAGATTTGATCAAAAGTTAGACCAGTTCAGAGGGCAATTAAAGAGAGCCGCCATTGAATTGGCGAAAGACTGGCGTACCGATCGTTTTCTGAGAAGACTCGAGGCCATGTTGATTTGTGCCGATGCCTCAGAATTACTCATTATATCCGGAACCGGCGATGTGCTTGAACCTGATAGTGGAATTGCTTCAATTGGTTCTGGAAGCCTATATGCCCAATCTGCTGCTTATGCATTAAAAAGACACGCTTCTCATTTAACAGCTGAGGAAATGGTAAAAGAAAGTCTTACCATAGCTGCCGATACCTGTATTTACACCAACCATAATTTTACAATAGAAACTATATAATCATACCATGAAAAAAAATCTAACACTTGTTCTTTTCATTTGTCTGGGTCTTACTTCCTGGGCTCAAAATATAACACTGTTCAAAAGTATTGATGGCGATACTACCAGAAGGAGGATAGTAAGATCTCTTACAACTTCAAAGGGTGATTTGGTTCACCTATGCGAAATAGAAAAAGCAGGAAATACTGACTTTTCATTGGTAAAAGTAACCCCAAATGGTAATATTCTTTGGCAAAAAGTGATGGGCTCAGCTGGAACTGATGGACCAAACAATTTTATTCAATTAAAAGATGGCGGTTTTGCTCTGGTTGGTTATACCAGCGAAACTTCCGCAACAAGTGACGGCGGCGATATGTTTATAATCAAAACAGACAGTCTGGGCGTACCTCAATGGGCCAAACAATTTGGCGGAGCTGGCTTCGAGGAGGCCTTTGGAGTAACAGAGCTTAACAGTGGTGATATATTTGTTCTTGGAAAAACAGCATCTTTTAGTGCCTTATCATCACATGCGGTCATAGGTAAATTTACAGCCAATGGAGAATTGATGTGGCAGAAAAACTACATGTTTGGTAAACTTGGAAACTATTTTTTTAAAGGATTTCAGAACGGAGATACCGAAATTTTAGTATGTGGTTACACCTATGATGGTACAACTGGTTTTGATCCTGTATTTGTAAGAGTTACCGAAGAAGGTGCTATTGTTTCAACAAGCAGACATAAAATCAACAATTTTCAAATTATTTACGATTGGGTAAGAGACGCTGATGGTAGTATTTATTGGGCAGGGACAACTACTGCAACAGCAGCTTCCAGTCAAAATGTGATCGGTAAAGTAAGTCCGGAGGGAACAGCAGTTTGGACCAAATATTTTGGAACTCCACGCTATGACAAGGCTTGGGATATGGTTATATTAGACAATAAAGAATTGTTAATTTCGGGATATGTGAATAAAACGGCCTCAGATCAGTCTGGACGAAATGGGTTTATTGCGAGAATTTCTCCTGATGGAGTATTTAAAGAAGCGATGGAATTTGGCTCCAACAGCTTAAGCAATACTGAGTTTACTGGCCTGGCCGTATCTGGCAACCAAGCTTATGCAACAGGATTAACATACAATGGAGCTAATTATGGAGCAGGTATTTCAGTTCAATTTAACTCATTGCGTTTTTCTGAATCTTGCAATGGAATCCCGCTTACAATGAGTACAGTCGATCAAAATACAACCTATTCTGATGTAGATACAGTTTTTGATGGAGGCGACGTATCTGAACCAAACATTGACTTCAGAGATGACGACCAGGTAACACAAACAATTTGCGACGTTGGCATCAAAGAACTATCCAAAGCAGAAAACATTTATTTTTACCCAAATCCGAGTAGGGGCATTTATAAAGCTAAATTTCCAACAGGTGAAATGAGGAAAATCTCCATATATCAAGCCAATGGGTCCAAAGTATTTACAAAAATTATGATGGATCAGGATGTTGAAATAAATCTTGAGAAGTATCCTTCTGGCTTATTTAAAGTGCTGATTTCTACAGAGAAGGAAATTTACCAAACCACCATAATTAAGCAATAGGTTCAAGCTTGATTTTGCAAAACAAATCAGATAGGAACAAATACAGTTTAGTTTAAATCAGAGTTAAGGATCAAATCCTTATTTCGGCTGGATAGTCCACCTTAGTAAGATACAAACCACAAGCCGGAGCATTTTCTCCGGCTTTTTTTCTGTCTTTCAAATTGAAGATTTCCTTGAATTGATCAACAGTTGTTTTCCCTTTTCCTACATCCAACATGGTGCCAACCAGTCCCCGCACCATACCTCTTAAAAACCGATTCGCTTTTATTTCAAAAAACACGAATCCATCTTTCTCAATCCATTCTGCTTCGTGAATGTGGCATATAAAATTATTCACCTGCGTCTGAACTTTACTAAATGCCTGAAAATCAGTTTTTCTTTTAATTATTTCAGCACATTCCCGCATTTTTATAAGATCCAGATTTCCATAATGGTATAGTGATCTTCCTACCCAGAAAGGATTTTTTCTTTTTGAAACTATATATCTGTAGGACCGAGAAATGGCTTCAAAACGTGCTTTGGCATTTGCGTGAACTTCATAGATATTGAGAATTGAAATATCGTCGGGCAATGCCATGTTAAGTTTAAAGACGATTTGATCTAAACGATCATTTGGCTCGAAATCCAATTGTGCAATCTGGTGCAAGGCATGCACGCCAGCATCCGTGCGGCTACTGCCAACAATTTCTGTGTCCTGCCTTAGAACTTTGATTGCGGCAATTTGGATGGTTTCCTGAACGGACTTGGCATTGTCCTGACTTTGCCATCCACTATAATTGGCACCATTGTAAGAAATCTCTATAAAAAACCGTCTCAATTAGATAATTACAAATTTGATTTGAAAGTCTTAAAATTCAAGGAATGATTATGATGCAAAAATGTAAACAGCGTATAGCAAAGCCAATTTTATGGACCATATTTCTTTTTGCTTGTAATGCAAATTCAGGCTTTTCGCAATCTCAAACACCTGACAAAGAACAATATAGATCACAATTAGACTCAACTTTTCTAAAAGCAAAAAATTTGTGTGAAAATGATTCTACAAAATCTTTGGTATCAAACTGGATTTCGTATGCAAATTCGATCACATCTATTTTAGATGAAGTAGACCTTGTAGAAAAGTATAGACATATTGATTTCAGGATCGAACTTTCAAAAGCACTAAATAAAGCAATTAATCTTGACAAAAAGGGCGAGTTTTTACATGCTACCCAAAATGCAATTGCAATCAACATTTTAGAAATGAGCAATCTTGGGCTGGAAGCAATGGACAATGCGAGAAAACACAAATCCATTGCGGATGCCGAAAGAGCCATTGAATTCCTAACAATTTGCCTCGAAGACTATAAAGAAACGGGACCTAGCCAAAAAATGGTGGATTCATATTGGAAGGAAGAAGAGCTCGATTGGAAATGGATTCGATTTTATAAAGCTGTCTGTTTAAGAATGTCCAATAAAACTTCGGAAGCCGAAAAAGAATATCAAACTTTGTATAAAATAGGTTGGACAGCCCCAATTGTATTTCTGGAACTTGCTGATTTACAAATCAAAAACGGGAAGGTAGAAGACGCAACAAAGACGCTTATGATGGGTCATGAAAAAAATAATACCGATCCTAGAATTGCTTGTGTTTTAGCCAAAATTTACCTGCAAACCGATCAGTTGAAAAAAGCCCAAGCAATCATGAAATTATTCATGAACCACAGATCTGAAAATGTTGAAGTTGCGCTTGTTACAGCATTGGTCTATGAGAAAAAAGGCGACATCAAAAAAGCAGATGTATTTTTCAAAGCGCTATACAAATCTGATGCGCATGAAGTTGATATCAACAGAACCTATGCAGGATTTCTGCTGCGCAGAGCCGTCATTTCAGAAAAAACTGAAGCTGAAGAATATGCACAACAAGCCTACAATTTACTGGCACATGCCGTCGACCTTTCTCCAAACAATGATTATATTAAGAAGGAATGGGAAGAAATAAAAGTTAAATATCCAAAGGTTTATAAAACAGAAAACATTCAATAAATTTCCATTATTTTTCATTCCTAACATTAATCTACAAAATCAGATTTAAAACATGCAGAATTTCTATATGAACACACTTACAAATATCAGATCAGTAATAACCCTAGGCAGCATAATGAGTAAAAGAATTGGATTTCTATTTTTCTTTTTAATTCTTATTATTTTCAACACAACAGGCCAAAACTTTACCTATTATGTACTAACCATGAAAGGCTCTGTTATAAGCAAAAACATGGGTCGGGAGTACCAAACTGGTGATATCTTAACGACAGATGATGAAGTAACATTCAAAGGCGAATCGGATATAGTGGGGCTGATTCGATCTGATGGAAAGCGTTTTGTGATTAAGAATCTAAAGGAAAAGAAAGGTGCCCGTATGAAATATGACGAAGCAAAAATGATTGGGAAAACGAGAATTGAGTGGAAAAATCTAACCCTCAATTCAATGGATGACCTAAGAGATTATTTTTGTATTGCGCCCTATATTTTTCTTGATTCTATTGCAAAAATCAGAATCAATCCCAAAACCTATGCTCAAAATGGCGCTCAGTTTTTTTATTTCCATTTCAACTGGAAAAAAGAAGGTAAGAGTGAATCTGTTGATAAAAAGCTTGAATTTAAACGTGACACTCTGATTCTTCGCCAAAATACAATCTTCAAAGTTGATAAAAAACCAATTGACCAGAGGGATGTTAGCGACTATAAATTAATGTACTACAACCGGGGTGAACTAATAGATGTAGGCTACTTCAATGTTGTGTTTCCAGATCAGGACAAGATGCGACAGGAAATCAAAATCATGGTGGATATTCACAACAAAAACAAAGTTCCGTCAAGTGTTATCCACAGTGATGTTGAGGCTTATATCCGTCAATTTTACGGTTCAATTGATAAGATTAATTTGATTCACTGGCTACACAGGAATGCTGGTGTGCCTGAGAAATAATAGTAAATTTCAAGGGATCTGATTTGTTTAGTTCAGCCGAAAAGCTGGCTGAAATGTATATCGCTGGTTACTGCCTGATTTACATTTAAAGTTAAATTTATCCTTGGCTTACAAAGTAAATTTTGAAAGTTGAAGACTCTAACCAACTTGCGCCTTATTTTTAAAAAAAATGAGGCGCAACTATTTTACATCATTTATTTTCATCATTTGCCTTTCAGGATATTCTCAAAACAATGAAAATATTCAGGGCTACCGGCACAGAAACGATTCGACAACTTTTCTATTCGATGCAACAGTTTACAACAGAGAACCTGAACGGGTAGTTGTTACTGGTGCATTTAGAAACTGGAGTCAAAACATGGATGACCAAAATTGGGCGCTGAAGAAGCAGGATCAAAAAACATGGACGCTAAAAGTTTTTAACCCAAAATTAAGCTTAATTCCTGTTTCTTGCCCTTTCAAGTTTCGGATCGACAATGGTCAATGGCTCAATCCTCCTGCCGAAGCGCAAAATACGGACGGCGGCAATCTTGTTTTTATGAAAGGTTTTCAGGCAGCAACGCTCAAAGCAGAAATACATAGATCTAAAACAATCTGGGCTTGGGTAAGCGGGCACGGAATGAACAGGCCTTTTGAAAAATCGGCTTATAAGCTGAAAGATGCGAAAGGAAATGAAATTCCAATTGCCTCCATTCTACCCAACGACAGCTCCAAAACATTAATCACACCAGCGATAGATCTGGATATTCGTCGGGTTTATTATCTCGAAATTCCTGCCTACAACTTAAAAGCCCATTGCTCTTTTGATGGATGGATGCGAGACTTGTACTCTGACAAAGAACTTGGGGCCAACGTTGCCGACAATGGAAACCAAACTGCTTTTCGTCTATTTGCACCAAGAGCCCTCAAGGTTATTTTATATCTGTATAACAAAAACAACGATACTGTTCCTTCTCAAATCAAAGATCTTGAAAAAGACAAAGATGGTGTTTGGGAGGCCTTTATGCCTGGTGATTTGCATGGTCAGTGGTACGATTATACTGTTCATGGTCAGGTAGATCCTGGAAATTATTTTTTTGAAACGCATCCTTATCATATTTCAGATCCTTATGCCAGAGTGGTTGAAGAATCTTATGGAAAAGGAAGGGTTTGGCGGAAAACAAAACCAGCAAGTCCAATTACAAATGGGGCGCCTAAACTAAAAGATTTGATTTCGTATGAAGTTCATGTAGAAGATTTTACAGGACTATTGCCAGTAGCAGACCATTTGAAGGGCACCATTCCGGCAATGATGATTCCTGGACTTAAAAATAGTTCTGGGGAGAAGATTGGCTTCGATCATTTGTGCGAACTTGGCATCAATGCTCTCCATTTGATGCCGATTCAGGAATTTGTGCACTATCCAGATGTGGAATGGAAATCTGCTTTCCAAAAGGATGGATATATGAAGCAACAGGGGATATCTGAGAAGGATTACAACTGGGGCTATATGACAAGTCACTCATTTACAATTGAAAGCAGATACAGAGATCCCAAAACGGAACCAGGCGCTCAAAGGGATCAGTTTAGAGATTTGGTGCAAGCTTTTCACAACAAAGGGATTGCAGTTCTTGTTGATTTTGTATTCAATCATACCGCATCAAGTATGTTGGAAAGAGGCTGGCTTTTTCCTTTTCAAGGCATTGACCAACAGTATTATTATCGAAACAAAAATTTGAATCTGATTGGCGAATATGGCAATGAAACCAAATCTGAAAACAGGCCAATGGTTCAAAGATGGATTGTTGACCAGTGCAAACATTTTATACAGGAGTTTGGTGTTGACGGTTTCAGAATAGATCTGGCAGGTCAAACAGATCAGCAAACCTTAAAAATGCTTCGGAATGAGCTTGGGCCCAATGTTATTCTTTACGGAGAACCTTGGATTGCATCAAACGACCCAGACTATGAAGCCAATCCGGATTGGGATTGGTACAAGGCCGATGCGCCTATTTGCTATTTCAATGATGATGCACGAAATGCGTTCAAAGGCACAGTTTCGAACCCGGAAAACAAACTGACAGACAGAGGGTTTGCAGGTGGAAATGTAAAAGAAAGAGAAAATGTAAAACGAGGACTTACATCAACTTTTCCAGATGAAAAAAGTCCGTTATCGGGAATAAATTATTTGGATATTCACGACAATTGGGCTCTTGCAGATCAATTTGGAGAAAAAGATTGGGATGGAAGATTTGGTGTGGATGAGGCCGCCTTTAAGATCGCAGCCACATTGCTTTATACCAGCACAGGGCCAATTGTGACACATGGAGGTACAGAATTTATGCGTTCCAAAGGCCTGGCACCATTGAAAGAAGTTGTGAAAAAAACTGAGAAATCAGGGCCGCTTTACTATCATGGAAAAAGAGACACGTACAATGTGCGTTTTGCCAACCAATTTATTTGGGAAAACTTAGGCAAAACGAAATCTGACAAAAATATCTATTGCGACTACAAAGGTATGCATGCTTTCTGGAAAGGATTGAATGCCTTTAGAAATTCAGAGTATGGAAAGCTTTTTAGAAAGGACGAGAAGTTGGTGAAAGATCATTTTATATTTCTTGAACCTACAAATCCTGCTTTATTGGGCTATATGGTTGGCGGTAAAGTACTGGTATTGTTGAATGTAGGTGATAAAGCAGATAAATTCTCCAATTTGGAATTGCCATCGGGAAAATGGAAGCAAATAGCCAATGTCAATACGGTTGATCTTAAAGGAGTATCTGGAATAAAATTGAAAGCTGGCAGCAAAAATGAAATTGCGATGGAACCAAAAGACCTTAAGATTTGGATTAAGGAATAGTATTTATCACAAATAAAATTTCTGAAGTAAAACCGCCAATCGCGATTCTTCTTTAAAGATTCTTCAGCTATTAAGTCTAAATTTTCTGGATACGGGAAATTATTTAAATCCCGAATAAAGCGAGCTGATTCCAAATGTTAAAGGAATGGACTTTCCTTGTTTAAAACCGATCGATGTGAGAATATTGACAAATTTGTCGCCTTCCGGAAATGCTTCAACAGACTCGGGAAGATAGGTATAAGCAGATGAATCTTTTGAAAGCAGCTTTCCAATCAGCGGTAAAAAAGTGATGTTGTAAAAGTTGTATAGCGTTTTGATTATGATGTTTTTAGGTTTCGAAAACTCAAGAATTACAAGTTTACCGCTTGGTTTCAACACCCTAAGAATTTCTTCTAAACCTGCATGGAGATTTTCAAAATTTCGCACCCCAAAACTGACCATAACAGCATCAAAATGATTATCCGGAAAGAGTAATTTTTCAGAATCTCCTAGTCGCAACTCAATTTTATTTTGAAGGCCTTTTTCTTTGATTTTCTTTCTTCCAAAGTCTAACATACCCTCGCTGATGTCAACTCCAATAATTTTTTCAGGATTTAAACTCAATGCTTCAATGGCCAGATCGGCAGTTCCTGTGGCGATGTCCAATATAAATTTGGGTCGGATTTCATTCAATTGAGCAATTGCTTTTTTTCGCCACCAAATGTCAATTCCAAATGATAAGACCCTGTTCAGCAAGTCATATCGCCAAGAAATGTTATTGAACATTATGGCCACCTGTTCTTTTTTTGTGGCCGAAGAGGAAGCGTAAGGAACTACTGGGGTGGTTTGCATAAAAAGGTTTTCTAAACGTGTGAACTTAAAACTTCTAAACCTTCAATTCGTTTAAAATCGGACACATTTCGTGTCAGAAGTTTAAGATCATAAACCATTGCGGTGGCAGCAATAATGGCATCTCCAAGTTTGATTTTATTTGTTTTACGGATAAGAATTGACTTTTCAATTATTTTATCGTCAAGCGAAATTGAAGATAACCGATTAAAAAAATGTCTTAGTTCAGTTTCGTCTTCTGTAGAAAGTGGAAAACCCAAAACTTCTATTTTCGAAATATCTGAAACAAATAGCGTGTTGTTTTCTAAATGTTGAATCCCTTCTTCAGGTAACTGATTAGAGTGTAATTCAATGATCACGTTGGAATCAACTAATAAATCTAGCCCCATTCTGCCCTGGATTTCGACACGTGGTCTAACAATGCATCGCCAGTTTCTTTACTGATCTTTCCAATATATTGCCTGACCCAAGTACCATTCGGCTTTTCATCATTTTTGATCTCATTTAATTCAGAATCAGAATAAGCTAAGATTTGCAACTCATGTCCCACATAAGATTCAGGAATTTCAAAAGATACGATCTTTGTTTTCGGAACCAACTTTGTTTTGACCATTGAAATAGATTTTAACTTTTCTCAATATCAAAGTTAAGCGAAAATTCATCCAATTCCAATATTTGCGCCAAGCCTCGAACATCCACAATTTCAAGCGAATTGGCCTGCGTTTCTGTGCAAATATATTCCCGGTTGGATTCCAGTGCTTTGGTTATCAGCTCGTTGTTTGTTTTTTCAAAGCGGATTTTGATTTTGTCCATCACGTCCAATCCCATGTCTTTTCGCTGGTTTTGAACCCGATTGACCACATCCCGGGCTATGCCTTCCATCCGTAATTCATCAGAAATGGCAAGATCTAAAGCCACTGTAATTTCCTGATCATTGGAAACCACCCAGCCTGGAATGCTCTCAGACCGAATTTCCAGATCTTCAGCTACCAAAGTCATTTTCGCTCCTTCTAATTCAATTTCCAGATTCCCAGTTTTCTCGTATTCACTGATCTGAGCCTGACTTAAACCCGCAACCAATTCTCCAAAAGCTTTCAATTTTGGACCAAGGGTTTTTCCTAACTTTTTGAAGTTTGGTTTGGCTGATTTTTCTACCAGTCCTGCTGTGTCTTCAATGTATTCCAGCTTTTTAATATTTACTTCTGCCAAAATAAGATCTTCAACTTTTTCAAGATTTGTTCTAAACTCCTTTGAAACAACCGGAACCAACATGCGGCTCAAGGGTTGGCGCACTTTCAATTTGTGGTTTTTCCTGAGTCCATGTACCAAGGAAGATGTCCGCTGGGCAAGTTCCATGGCTGCCTCCAAACCAGGGTTGATTTCAGAAGCTTCTACCTTGGGATAAAAATCCAGATGAACTGAAGAAGAAGAAGCCGAATTTTCCTTCTCCGCATTGACAATGGATCTGAAAAGCCATTCTCCAAAAAACGGAGCAATTGGTGACATCAACTTGCTGACAGTAAGTAAGCTATGCTGCAAAGTTTCGTAAGCGGCTTGTTTATTTTCAGTCATTTCGCCTCGCCAGAAACGCTTTCTGCTCAAGCGGACGTACCAGTTGGAAAGGTGGTCGCAGGCAAAGTCCTGAATGGCTCTTCCCGCTTTGGTTGGTTCGTAATCTGCGTAAAATCCATCCACATCTTTAACTAGTGAATTCAATTTGGAAAGCACCCATTTGTCCAATTCTGATAATTTTGAATAGGGCACCTTTTTGCTTTCATCTACCTGAAAACCATCGATGTTGGCATAAAGTGCAAAGAAATTATATGTGTTTGCTAAAGTTCCAAAGAACTTATTTCTGACCTCAGTAATTCCATCCAGATTGAAACGCAAATTGTCCCAGGGGTTGGAATTGGTAATCATATACCAGCGAACAGGATCAGGCCCATAGTTCCGAATAGCCTCAAATGGATTGACCACGTTTCCTGTACGCTTTGACATTTTTTCACCGTTTTTGTCCAGCACCAAACCTGTTGAAACTACGTTTTTAAAGGCAGGCGACAAAACTCCGGCAAAGTCTTTGTCATCGCTCAACATTGAAGAAATGGCATGAAGGGTAAAAAACCAACCTCTGGTTTGGTCAACGCCTTCTGAAATAAAATCTGCAGGGAAGCTTTTGTGAAAAACCTCCTGATTTTCAAAGGGATAATGCCATTGAGCATAAGGCATAGCCCCTGAATCGAACCAAACATCGATGAGGTCAGCTTCCCGATTCATCGGTTTTCCACTTTCAGATACCAGGATGATATGGTCAACAAAAGGGCGATGCAAATCGAAATTGGGCGCATTGGTTAAGTCTTCAGACATGAAACCAGCCTCCATAGATTTCAAAACTTCTCCTTTAAGCTGGGCAATTGAACCAATGCAGATTTCCTCCTTTCCATCTTCTGTTCTCCAAATGGGAAGTGGAGTGCCCCAAAAGCGACTTCGGCTCAGGTTCCAATCCACCAGATTTTCGAGCCAGTTCCCAAATCGGCCAGTTCCTGTGCTCTCTGGTTTCCAGTTGATTTGTTTGTTGAGGTCAATCATTTTGTCCTTCACAGCCGTTGTTTTGATAAACCAACTGTCTAAAGGATAGTACAAAACAGGCTTGTCAGTTCGCCAGCAATGCGGATAGGAGTGATCAAATTTTTGAACGTTGAAGGCTCTATTCTCTGTTTTTAGTTTAATTCCGATGCGCTCATCAACAGAAAGATACTTATCACGGCCTTGACTTTTCCTGGCAGATTCTTTCTCCTTTTCAGTTAGATATTGTTCTTTAACAGGCTCCAACGCAAAATCTTTCACTTGCTTCACAAACCTACCCTGCTTATTGACCAAAGGCATTGGCTTTCCGTCTTCACCAGTAACCATTATTGGTGGAATCCCATTTTGCTGAGCAACCCGAAAGTCATCCGCACCAAAGGTAGGGGCGGTATGTACAACTCCTGTTCCGTCTTCAGTGGTTACAAAATCTCCTAAAATTACCCGGAAAGCCGGTTCTTTTGGCTTTACATATGGCATCAATTGCTCATATTCAATTCCCTCCAATTCAAAACCCTTATATTCAGAAACCACTTTCCAGGGTATGTTTTTATCACCTGATTTGTACGCTGAAAAATCCCCATCTTTTAAAGTTTCTTGAAAATATGAAGGAACTCTTTCCTTAGCACAAATTACAGAAACAGGTAAAAATGTATACGGATTAAAAGTTTCAATTAACTGATAATCAATGTTTTTCCCAACAGTTAATGCAGAATTAGAAGGTAGAGTCCAGGGGGTTGTAGTCCAAGCCAATATGAAAGGTTCAGACTTTAATTCAGAATTGTTCGTGAAAAATGTTGAATTTTTTGTTGTAATGAGAGAAAGAAAACGCTTATCTTTGCGGAGCCTTGTTGGAAGTTCGTCATCGGATTGTGTTATCTGAGTAATGCGCTTCTGCCAAGGTTTTTTTATTTCCTTAAAATCAAGGTCATACAACCAGTAGTTGCCCCCAATGGTCATAACCGTCAACTTTGCGGCGTAGTAGTCTGCACCACAAAGGCAAGGAGCCAAAAAATAATAAAATGTTTTACCTGGGTCATCGCTGGCAATTTCAGAATCCATTAACCTAGATTGCTCAATTAGTTCTGGAATTAATTTTAATGCATTTATCTCAATTAAAGATGCAGAAAATGAAATAATTTCCTTTAATCCCTTTCCACTCAAGCCTATAGACCAACCTGTGTTTTTATTTTCAAAAACCTTTCCTTTCACATTCAGCTTCAAGAGATTTTCAGCCTTCTTCCTTGCTTCTTTAGATTCCATTTCGCTAAACTCAGGAGGATCAATTGCCAAATTTTTTCCCTCGAATAGATAACTCAAATAATTCCATTTCTCCCAATCACTTACCTTAAACTGAGCAACAATGGACGTATCTTTTATCTCTTTATAGGTCCCTGGCTGGTTCAGCTCATGTGAACTTAAGCCAGTTCCGGCAGCAGGGGAATAGGGTTGAATGGTGTAGCCTTTATAAAGCAATCCCTTGTCATACAGTTTTTTAAGAAGAAACCAAAGAGATTCAATGTAGTCATTTTTATAGGTAATATATGGATCTTCCAAATCCACCCAATAACCCATCATTTCGGTTAATTGGTTCCATTGGTCGGTATATTTCATGACCGCTTCACGGCATTTCTGGTTGTATTCTTCAACCGAAATCTTCTTTCCGATGTCGTCTTTGGTGATGCCCAATTCCTTTTCTACCTGCAGCTCAATTGGCAATCCATGTGTGTCCCATCCGCCCTTTCGCTTTACTTGTTTTCCTTTTAAAGTCTGGTATCGGCAAAAAATATCTTTAATGGTTCTTGCCATAACATGGTGAATTCCAGGCGTTCCATTGGCAGAAGGAGGCCCTTCATAAAAGGTAAATGTTTCACTCCCTTCACGGCTGGAAATAGACTGTTCAAATACTTTTTCCTTTTGCCACCAGGCCAGGATTTCCTCTGATATTTTATAAAAATCAGGATTTGACAGTTGCGGATAAACACTCATACTTGGCTCTCTTTCAGAATAATCCCACAGCTTATTAGACTTTGGGGCCGCAAAAGTAGGGAAATCTAAGGAAAGGGCATTTAATGGACCTAAAGCAATTCGGGATTTATTAAAAATCAAACATCAAAATACATGTCAAACCTGATTTATGCACTGGGAAATTTGATTTTCGATTCGATGAAAATAAGCATATAATCTGCTTGATTGTTGATAAAGTCTCAAAAGCCTCACAGTATTCCTCCTTACTTTCTCCATACAAGCTTGCCTTATTCCAAGCCATTTATAATCCAAAATTATAAAGAGTTAATTTATTTAATACGCTATTATTAAACTAATTACAAAAAATTAATATAGACTTCTGACCAAAAGTTTTGTTGGACTTATCTTGAAATTAGTTCTATATCGGGATCTTCCCGAAGACCAGAACATGATATTCTTAACAGGCTTTGGCCTTAGGTTTGTCGAAAGATTTACCTTAATTTATGAAAA
>Ga0105046_10008786_pt1 | contig 15853 bp, 10 predicted proteins | sample MAT03_FD_78385 | JGI IMG/M metagenome (GOLD analysis project Ga0105046, IMG submission 78385) | Freshwater microbial communities from Lake Fryxell liftoff mats and glacier meltwater in Antarctica - MAT-03 (megahit assembly) | ecosystem: Environmental > Aquatic > Freshwater > Ice > Liftoff...
GCTCTGCCGGCGTTGGTCAACGACCTGATCCTCTTCCGCCTCCCGGCCGGGGCCGACCTGCCGTCGGCGGCGCGGGCGGCGCTGGCCGGCTACCGCGGCGAGCACCTGCGGCTGAACCTCGGCGGGCGGTTCGACGCGCCGCTCGCGGATGCTGTGGTTGGGGTGGCGCGGCTGAAGGGCTTGTCGCTCGGCCGCACGCCCGCCGACCTCGGCGCGGTGGCGTCGCTTTCGCGCTCGGCGACGCTCGCCGAGCTGACGCTGGAGGCGGTCGGGCTGACCGACGCCGACCTGCCGCGGCTGGCGGGGTTGGTGGGGTTGCGGAAGCTCGACCTGCGCGGCAACGCGCTGTCGACGGACGCGGTGACGCGGCTGTGGTCGGGGCTGGTGCGGTGTGAGGTGCTGTGGGACGGCGGTTCGCTGGCGCCGCGGCCGTAGACGCGCTCGGGGCGGCACACCATCGGTCACGTCCGATGTGGTTTGGGGTGCGGGGGTGGGTTGTGGTCCTCGTGGGAGGTGGTTCGCCCCCTCACCCCGCGTGCTTCGCCGCGACCCTCTCCCCCGAGGGGAGAGGGTGGGAGCCTGCCGACCCCCGCCACGGGCGGGTATCGCCCCGCGGACGCCGGGGTCCACATCACCCCACGTCGGCACGTGGTTGCCTGCCCATGACAACGGTCGGGTGCGCCCACCCTCTCCCCTCGGGGGAGAGGGTCGCGGCGAAGCACGCGGGGTGAGGGGGCGAACCACCTCCCACGAGGACCACAACCCACCCCCGCACCCCGGGCCGACTACGGGACGACTCGACACGCGGCTCGCCGGCGTGGTCCGTGCCGCGCGAGGCGGGCCTACGACTCCGTGTTGCCCTGCCGCTTGACCTGGCACCCCGCTTCGACGTACCACACACCCAGGGTGTTGCCCCGGAGGTCACACGCCTCGAACGACCCCCCGCCCTTGCTGGTGACTTGCACTCCGTAACCCCGGTTGTTGTGAAACTTGCACCTTCGGACGGTCGGGTCGCCGCCTGACTTCACCTCGAACCCGGACAGCTTGTTATCGGCGACCTCGCACCCGTCGAACGTCCCCTTCCCGCCCTCGTGAACGAACACCCCGCAGCCCTCCCGGCTCCCCCGCGAGGTGCAGTTCCGCACGGCCGGGTCGCCGCCCGTCTTCACTTCGAACCCGGAGAACTTGTTGTCGGCGGCCTCGCACCCGTCGAACGTCCCCTTCCCGCCCTCATACACGAACACCCCGCATTCAGCACAGTCATGGATTCGGCAGTGCTGCACGACGGGCGCGGTCGTCGCCCCGAAGACGGCGAGTCCGGCCCACGAGTCGGACGAGATGTCGCAGTCGGTCATCTCGAGAACGCCCCGGCCGATGTTCACCGCGGCAAACTTCTTGCCGACCGTACCCGACGTGCCGCGCAGCGTCAGCCCGCGCACCGCCGCGCGATCGGTCTTCATCTCCAAGCACGGCGCGTGTGCCGATTCCACCACGATGTCCGCGAGCGGCCCGTCGCCGGACAGCGTCACGGCCTTGTCCAGCACCACCGCTTCGCGGTAGACCCCCGGGCGGATGCGAATCTCCGCCCCCGCCTTCGCCGCCTTCAATGCTTCCCCGATCGTCCGGTGCGTACCGCCGCCGCTGGCGCACACGACCAGTCCGGCGACAAGTGCCGGGGGCGGCGGCGGGGCGAGTGGAGGCGCGACCGGCTTCACCGCCCCCAGAGCCGCCAGCCGGGCGCCGAGGTCGCGGGCGTCGGCCGGGCGGCGCTCCCGCTTCCGCGCCACGCACGCCGACAGCACCTCGATCAGCGCCGCCGACGCGCCCGCGTCGCGCAGGTCGTCGGCGAGGTCCACACCCGGGGCGGCGCCCAGGTCGCCCATCAGCAACTGGTAGCCGATCACGCCGAGGGCGTGCACGTCGTCGCGCGGGTCGGGGTCGGCCCCGGCACGCTGCTCCGGGCTGCTGTACGTCGGCGTGTGCGACCCCCGCGGGTACGACTGCAACCGCCACCCGCGCGTCCCCTCGCCGCGCGTCTCCCGCAGGTTCGCCGCCCGCTGCGTCACCGCCCCGATGCCGAAGTCGGTGATTCGCAGCGCCTTCGTCCCCGGGTCGAGCAGGATGTTCGACGGCTTCAGGTCGCGGTGGACGAGGGGCGTCGGCAACCCGTGGAAAATGCCCACCCCGCGGCACAGCTGCCGGAGCGCCGTCACCACCCTCGCGGGCCGGTCCTCCCGCCCCGCGGCGGCCAGCTTGTACAGCCACGCCGCGAGGTCACCACCGGACACGTACTCGAACCCCAGCCACGGGGTGGTGCCCGTCAGCCGCACCTGCACGATCGGCACGATGTGGCGGTGCGGGTCGTCGGCCCCGCCCGCGGCCGACCGGCCGGCGGACATCGCCCGCTTCACCAGATCGGCCTCGCGGATCACGTCCCGGCCGGTCTGGTCGAAGAAGAATTTGACCGCCATCGGGTCGTGGTAGCCGTCGTCGTGCCGGGCCAGCCACACCTCGCCGAAGCCGCCCACGCCGAGCAGCTGCGCTAGCGTCCACTCGCCCTCCCGCCCCGGCACCGGCTGGCCGGCCAGGAACCGCGGCGGGCGCGGCGGCAGCACCTTCAGCACGTCGTCGGGGGTGTCCAGGGCGAAGTCGAGCGACAGGGTGCGGCCGGCGGGGTCGTCGGGCCGGCGGTTGGAGACGCGGACCGCCTCCGGAACGCCGGCCACCCACTGCGCCGCGGCCTCGACCTCGGCCGGCTCCAGGGCCAGCACCTTGTCGCGGACGACGGCGGCGAACGCGGCGCGGGCCTCGTCGCGGGCGGCGTCGGGCGGCAGCACGATGATGCGGGCGAACTCGGCGCGGAGGTCGTCCTGGGCGCGGCGGGCCTTCCGCTTCGCCACCACGCGCTCGGCCAGGTCGCAGAACAATTTCCCGCCCGGCACCTCCGCGAGCAGGCCGCGCAGGCCGAGTTCGCACGCCGATTCGACCACATCGTAGAAGAAGCCGATCATGGGTGCCCCGGGTGGGGAGACGCGATGGAGTGCTATTCGCCGCCGACGGCCGGGTATTGCGGAGAACGTTGTAGGGCGCCGGTTCGCGGACGCAACCGCTGCGGCGCCAACAGCCTGCGCCCGTGGCGGTCGTTCGCCTCGCCGTCGATCTGGCGGCGTGACATGTTTCCGCGACCCGGTGGGGGGGGCGCCGGAAGAATCATTTCCGGGGGGCGTACAATCATCCCCACCCCCTGCGAGCCCCGTCATGCCGCCGCCCTCGCCCGTCGTCGATCACGCCGCCGCGCTCGACCGGCTCGTCCGCTTCCTGTCGGTCGAGGGCGTGACCGGCCGCGAGGCGGACATCGCCCGCACCGTCGTCGCCGCGCTGCACGAGGCCGGCGTCCCGGCCGACGCGATCCGCCACGACGACGCGAACACCCGCATCCCCGAGCCGACGCAGACCGGCAACCTCATCGTCACGATTCCCGGCACGTCGAAGAAGCCGGCGAAGCCGCTCCTGTTCATGACGCACCTCGACACCGTGCCGCTGTGCGCGGGGGCGAAGCCGAAGGTGCAGGGCAAACGGATCGTGAACGAGGCGGCGAACGCGGCGCTGGGCGGCGACAACCGCACCGGCTGCGCCGTGCTGGTGACGCTGGCGGCGGAGCTGATCCGCCAGAAGTTGCCGCACCCGCCGCTGACGCTGCTGTTCACGGTGCGCGAGGAGAGCGGCCTGTTCGGGGCCAAGCACCTCAACCCGGCCGACCTCGGCGGCCCGGCGATGGGGTTCAACTTCGACGGCCGCAGCGCCGGCGACGTGCTGGTGGGGGCGATCGGCGCCGACCGGTGGACGGTGGACGTGCGCGGCCGGGCGTCGCACGCGGGGGTGGCGCCGGAGAAGGGCGTGTCGGCGACGCTGGTGGTGGCGCTGGCGCTCGCGGAGGTGTACGCCGGCGGCTGGTTCGGCAAGGTGGTGAAGGGCGACAAGCAGGGGACGAGCAACGTCGGCACGGTGGCCGGGGCCGACGGGAAGCCGGCCGGCGACGCCACGAACGTGGTGACGGACTTCGTTCACGTGAAGGGGGAGAGCCGCAGCCACGACGCGAAGTTCGTGCGGGCGATCACGGCGGCGTACAAGGCGGCGTTCGCGGCGGCGGCGGCGAAGGTGCGCGACCACGAGGGGCGGCCGGGGAAGGTGGTGTTCACGTCGCGGCTGGACTACGTGCCGTTCCGGCTGAAGGACGACGCCGCGGTGGTGGTCCGCGCCGCGGCGGCGGTGCGGGCGCTGGGGCGGGAGCCGGTGCTGCGCACGACCAACGGCGGGCTCGACGCCAACTGGATGGTCAAGCACGGGATCCCGACGGTGACGTTCGGCGCCGGGCAGAACGAGATTCACACCGTGAAGGAGTACGTGGAACTGAGCGAGTTCGAGAGCGCCTGCCGGCTCGCGGTGCTGCTGGCGACGGGGGAGTGAAGGGCCGGGGTTCGTAGGTCGGGCCGAGTCTTCGAGGCCCGACGCGGGGCGCGAACGAGCGATACGAAAACCCTGTCACGCAGACGTTGCGGGACTTTCCCGGTCCGCCGTTCGCGCCCCGCGTCGGGCCTCGAAGACTCGGCCCGACCTACGGAATCCAGCCGTGTTCCCGCCCGAGTGGTTCGCCGCCGGCGTCGTCACCACCGAAAGCGCCGCCGACTTCGCGCGGTACGCGGCGGCGGCGCCCGGCACGCCGGCGCGGGCGTGGCAGTGGGCCGCCGCCCGCGACTGGGCCGAGGAGCGCGGCCGCCTCTCCGCGGACGAGTGCCGCACCCTGTTCGCGCTCGGCGCCGCCGACCCCGACGCCAACCTCGGCACGGCGCTGATGTGCGTCGCGCTGTACCAGCCGGGCTGCCCCGCGGACGTCCGCGCCGCCGCCGCCGCCCACCCGCGCCCCGCCGTGCGGCGGGCGACCCGACGGAGACCGCCCCCGTGACGGACACGCCGACGACCGAGGATCTCCGGGCCTTCGTGGGGCCGAACGCCGACTACTACCTCACCGTCTGGGAGCCGGCGCTGAACGGCACCGGGCGGGCAACCGGCGGCAACCGGTGGGCGTTCTTCTTTACGCTGTACTGGCTGAGCCTCCGCGGACTGTCCGGTACGGCCCTCGTCCTCGCCGCACTCTTCGCCGTCGAGCAGTTCGTCGAAGGGGTTCTGATTGCCGTGGCGCCGGACGAGAGCGGTTGGATCGGTTTGCTCACCGTGGGCACGGTGCTCACGGCGAGTCTGGTCTGCGCGGTGAAGGGGAACGCCTGGTACCTTCAGTTCGCCCGGGAAGAGATCGCCCACATCCGCACCCGGAACCTGCCGGAGCGGGAGCACCTGGCGGCGCTCACCGAGCGCGGCGGGATGCGCGTCGGCGAGATGGTCTTCGTCCTGGTCGGAACGACGATTCTGTTCGTCGTCACCGACGCGACCGCCAAGACCGTCGCCGGGTGGTGGTGACCGCCATTCACCCCCGCCCCCGGCCGAGCCACCGGACCCACCAGCCCGGCCGCGGCGCCACCCGCAACGTCGTCGCCCCCGCCTCGTCCGCGACCGGCGGCGGCGCCGGCGGGCACACCGGCCGCGGTGCCGCCGGCCGCACGATCCGCCGGGTCGGCGGCGGCGGCGTCGGCGACGGGTCCGCCCCGATCGCGGTCGCCGGGCCGGGCCGGTCGTCGCCGGCGGCCGCGTGGAACAGGCGGGCGGGGAAGTGCGGCCCCGCGTCCGCCCACGGGGCCAGCGCCGCCGCCGCCGCCGCGGGCGTCGGGTAGCGGTCGGCCGGCCGCCGCGCCATCAGCTTCGCCACCACCGCCGCCAGCTCGCCGGGCACGTCGGGGCGCAGCGCCGTCAGCGGCGCCGGGTCGGCGTCCGACTTCAGCGCCAGCTTCCGCCCGAGGTCCGGGTCCGGGAACGGCGGGTGGCCGGCCAGCAGGAAGTACAGCGTCGCGCCGAGCCCGTACTGGTCCGCCGCCGGGCCGACCGCCGAGCTGTCCTCGGCCTGCTCCGGCGCCAGGTAGTCCACCGTCCCCACCACCACGACCTCGTCGAACCGGCGCGACAGCGGGTCGGACTCGAACCGGGCCACGCCGAGGTCGAGCACCTTCACCCCGCCGGCGCGCGCCAGCAGCACGTTGGCCGGCTTGATGTCGCGGTGAACCAGCCCGACGGCGGCGACCGGGGCGAGCGCGGCGGCGACGCCGGCGCCGACCGCGGCGGCCTCCGCGGCGGAGAACGTGCCGTGCCGGGCGACCGCGGCCTGGAGGCTGACGCCGTCCACGTACTCCATCACCAGGAACGGCGGGTCGTGCTCCGGCTCGGCGGCGATCAGCCGGACCACGCCCGGGTGGGCGACGGCGGCCGCGGCGCGGGCCTCCTGGCGGAAGCGGGCGCGGGCGTCGTCGCTGTCGCGCAGCCCGGCGGAGAGCACCTTCACGGCGACGAGCCCGCCGGCCGGAGAGGTGGCGAGGAAGACGCGGCCCATGCCGCCGCGGCCGAGCTCGTCGAGGACGCGGTACGGGCCGACCCACAGGTGCGGCCGACCGGCGCCGATCTCGGCCGACTGGAAGCGGGTGAGGAGGCCTTCTTCGACCATCAGCGCGAGGACGCCGGACGGCGACAGCCGTGAGTCGGTCGGTCCGGCGCCGAGGCCGGTGCGGGCGTACAGGTCGAGGAAGCGGCGCAGGTCGGCGGCGTCCACCAGCCCGCTCGCGCGGACCAGGGCGACGGCGTCGTCGAGGGTGTCCGGCCGGCGCATGACGGGCAGCTGCGGGGGCGGCCGCCGGCGGCGGCCCGTGAGCGAACCTTAGAACACGGACCCGCGGCGGGCGCGGCGGACCGCCCTCGCGTGCCGGATCGACCGGGTTTGGTATCACCCCCGCCGTCCGGCCACTTGCGGTCGGCCACCGGGCATCGTACCATCGACTCAACCTCAGTTCTTCTCCCAACTCCCCCGATCCCGGCTCGCACCGACGGGGGTTGTTCGTCCTCGCGTCACGGGATTCCGCCCATGCGTACCCCCCGTACCCGCAAGCGGCTGGCCGTCGAAGCCCTCGAAGACCGCACCGCCCCCGACGCCAACGCCGGGACGCTGCCACCCGACGCCCGCCCGTTCACGTCTACCGAAGTCCTCGTCGGCGTCCGCGGGGCCGACCCGCTCGGCCAACTCGCCGGCTTCGCCCTCGTCAACGGGCGCATCGACGCCGCCGACAAGCCAGGTCATCCTCACCACCGCCGACGGGGTGTCGCTGGTCGAAGTTCAACTCGCCGCCGGGGCCGACCCGCGGCAGACGGTCGAACTGCTCGCCGCCCAGAGCTGGACCGCGTGGGCACAGCCGAACTACGTTGTCGCCCCCGGGGCCGGCCATGACTGGACGCCGAACGACCCGTCGTACGCCGCCGCCGGGCAGTACTTCCACACCAAGTCGCAGACCAACCTCGCCTGGGACATCACCAAGGGGAGCTCGACCATCCTCGTCGGCGTCACCGACGACGGCCTGGGGTACAACCACCCGGACCTGTCGCCGAACGTCTGGGCGAACCCCGGCGAGACCGCCGGCAACGGGATCGACGACGACGGCAACGGGTTCATCGACGACGTCCGCGGGTGGGACTTCAACGCCAACGACAACAACCCGCTGCCGACCGGCAGCGATAGCCACGGCACGCACGTCGGCGGCATCATCGCGGCCCGGTCGAACAACGGCGTCGGCGTCGCCGGCACGGCCGGGGGCGACGCGGCGGCGGGCGGCGCGACCGGCGTCCGGCTCGTCGGCATCCGGTGGGACGGCACCAACGCCTGGACCGCCGCCCGCGTGGCCGCCTCGTACACCTACGCGGCCAACAACGGCGTGCGGATCGTCAACTCGAGCTACAACTTCGACGGCTGGGCGAACGCCGGCGGCGTGCCCGACCCGGCCGTGGTGGCCGCCCTCGACTACGCCTACAACGCCGGCGTGCTGCTGATGCTGTCGGCCGGCAACGACGGCACGCTCGGCGCGGCGCGCAGCGTCTTCCAACAGCCGCTGTTCGTCGCCAGCCTCGACCAGAACGACGTGCGCAGCAGCTTCAGCAACTACGGCTCCTTCGTGGACCTCGCCGGGCACGGGTCGTCGATCCTGTCCACGACCACGAACACCAACGGCACGGGTGTCAACTACGAGGTGTACAACGGCACGAGCATGTCCACGCCGCACGCCGCCGGGGTCGCGGCGCTGATCTGGTCGGCGAACCCGACCTGGACGCGGGACCAGATGGCGGCCCAGATGCTCGGCACCACCGACAACGTCAACGCCATCGCCGGGAACGTCGCCGGCACCCTGGGCACCGGCCGGGTGAACGCCTTCCGGGCGCTGACGCAAACGCTCGCCGCCCCGGTGTTCACCGACTTCACCCTGACCGGCTCGCCGACCGCCGTTCAGGCCGTCACCGTGACGGTGCCGCGTCGGCTCCTCCCGGCGTCGGCGACGGCGGCCAACTTCGAGCTGCGCGGCAACGGCGCGGACGACGTCTTCGGCACCGCCGACGACGTGCTGATCCCGGTGGTGGTCAACGGCGGGGCGGCCTACCGGGTGGGCACCAACGAGCTGCGGTTCACGCAGACGGGCGGGGCGCCGCTCGTAGTGGACCGCTACCGACTGACGGGGTTCGCCGGGGCGAGCCGGCTCCGCGACCCGTTCGGCACGGCGCTCGACGGCAACGCCAACGGCACCGGCGGTGACGACTACGTGGTCGAGTTCGGGGCCGAGCCGTCGCTGGCCGGGCGGGTGTACGAAGACTGGGCGGGGAACGCGACCGCCGACACGAACGACCCCGGCGTCGCCGGCCGGCAGGTGTACCTCGACCTGAACGGCAACGGCAGCTACGACGCGCCCGTCGTCACCCCCTACGCGTCCGGCACGATCAACCTGGCGGTCCCGGACAACAACGCCACCGGCGTGACGAACACCCGCGCCGTCAGCGGGCTCGCGGGGGTGGTGACCAAGGTGACGGTGACGGTGAACGTCACGCACCCCTACATTTCCGACCTGGTGATCGACCTGACCAGTCCGTCGGGCACCACGGTGACGCTGGTCAGCAACCGGGGCGGGAACGGGGACAACTTCACGAATACGGTGTTCGACGACGCCGGGGCGACCGCGATCGGGTCGGGGGCGGCCCCGTTCACCGGGACGTTCCGGCCGGAGTCGCCGCTGTCGGCCCTGGCCGGGGGGACACCGAACGGCAGCTGGTCGCTGCGGGCGCGGGACCTCGGGGCGGCGGACCTCGGGACGCTGGTGAACTGGACGCTGACCCTCACCACCGGCGAGCAGGCCACCACTACGACCGCCGCCGGCACTTACGGCTTCGCCGGGCTGGCGGCCGGGACGTACACGGTGCGCACGGTCACCCCGGCCGGGTGGTCGCTCACCGGCCCGGCCGGCGGCGCGCACACGCCGAGCATCACCGCCGGCGGGTCGGTCGCCGGACTGAACTTCGGCACCGTCCGACAGAACGCCGTGTACGGCCAGATGGTGAACGACTTGAACGGCAACGGCGTCCGCGACGGCGGCGAGCCGGTGATGGCCGGCTGGCGGGTGTTCGACGACCGCGACGACGACGGCGTCCTCGACGGCGGCGAGGTGAACGCCCTGACCGACGCGAGCGGCAACTACGTCCTCGCGGGATTGGCCGCGGGGGCGACCCGGTTCCGCGTCGGGCGCCAGGCCGGCTTCCGCACCACGCTCGGCGTCGCCGGGCTGCCGCTGACCGTGGTCGCGGGTTCGACGTACCACACCCGCGACTTCGGCGCGGTCGTTGACGCGACGGCCCCGACCGCCGACGTGACCGACGTGAGCCCCGACCCGCGCACGTCGTCGGTGCCGTCGGTGACGATCGTGTTCAGCGAGGCCGTGACCGGGTTCGACCTGTCGGACCTGACGCTGCGGCGCGACGGCGGGTCGAACCTGCTGACCGGGTCGCAGACGCTGACGACGGCCGACGGCGTGACGTGGACGCTCGGCAACCTGGCCGGGCTGACGGCGGCCGCCGGAACCTACGTGCTGACGCTGACCGCGGCCGGCTCGGGCGTGCAGGACGCGGCGCAGAACGCGCTGGCGGCGAACGCCACCGACACGTGGGTGGTGGTGCCGGTGCCGACGGTGTCGGTGTCGGACGTGGTGGTGGGGGAGGGCGGCGGGCCGGCGGTGTTCACGGTGACGCTGTCGAGCAGCTCGCCGGACACGGTGACGGTGCCGTACGCGACCGCCGACGGCACCGCGACCACGGCCGACGGCGACTACACGGCGGTGGCGAACACGCTGACGTTCCTGCCAGGCGAGACATCGAAGACGGTGAGCGTGCCGGTAGTGAACGACGCGCGGGGCGAGGCGAACGAGACGTTCGCGCTCGCCCTCGGCGCCGCCACGAACGCCGTCGTCGCCGTCGGAACCGGCACCGCCACGCTCGTCAACGACGACCCCGTGCCGACGCTGACGATCGACTCCGTGACCGCGACCGAGGGCGCCGCCGGCTCCACCGCGTTCATCTTCACCGTGTCGCTCTCGGCCGTCAGCGGCCGCACCGTGACGACGACCTACGCCACCGCGGACGGCAGCGCCGCCACCGCCGACGGCGACTACGTCGCGGCGGCCGGCACGCTCACGTTCGTCCCCGGCGTCACCACGCGGACGTTCACCGTGAACGCGACCGGCGACCTACGGAACGAGACCGACGAGACGTTCACCGCGGTCCTCAGCGGCGCCGCGAACGCCGCCGTCGCCGCCGGCACCGGCACGGCCACGCTCGTCAACGACGACCCGGAACCGACCCTGGCCGTCGCTGCGGCCACGGCCACGGAGGGCGCCGGCCTTGCGTTCACCGTCACACTGTCGGCCGTCAGCGGGCGCACCGTCACGGTGAACTACGCCACCGCGAACGGCACCGCGACTGCCGGCAGCGACTACGCCGCGGCGGGCGGTACGCTCACGTTCCTCCCCGGCGAGACGAGCAAGGCCGTGGGCGTCGCCACCACCGGCGACGGCACGTTCGAGCCGGACGAGTCGTTCACCCTGACGCTGAGCGGCGCCGCGAATGCCGGCATCTCCGCGGGAACGGGCACCGGCACGATCGCCAACGACGACGCCGAGCCGACCGCGACGCTGTCCGGCGGCGGCACGGTGTCCGAAGCCGGCGGGTCCGCCACGGTCGTGGCGACGCTGTCGCACCCGTCGTACCTGCCGGTCACGGTCACGCTCGCGGTCGGCGGCACCGCGGCCGCGGCCGACTTCGTCGCGCCGCCGGCGGTCGTCACCATCCCGGCCGGGCAGCTGTCCGCGGCCGTGAGCGTCACCGCCCGCGACGACGCCGACGACGAGCCGGACGATACGGTCGCCCTCACCGCCGCCGCCGTCCTGAACGGCAGCGCGGGCGGCGGGCCGGTGACGGTGACGATCACCGACGACGACGTGCCGGTCGCTGCGGCCGCCGACTTCGACCTGACCGAGGACACGCCGTTCGCCACGCCGACGAGCCTGCTGGCGGCCGCGAACGCGCAGCCCGGGTCGGTCGTGAAACTGGTCGGCACGGCGCCGGCCGGCGGCACCCTGACCCTGAACCCGGACGGCACGTTCACCTTCGCCCCGACGGCGGACGCGAACGGCACCGTCGGCTTCACGTACCGGGTGCGCAACCCGGCGGGCGAGGTGTCGGCCCCGGCGGCGGTCGCGCTCCGCGTCGCGGCGGTGAACGACCCGCCGGCGTTCGCCGCCGGCCCGGACCAGACCGACCCACGCCGGAGTGGTTCGCAGGTCGTGCCCGGGTGGGCTACCGGCATCAGCGCCGGCCCGCCCGACGAGAGCGGCCAGCGGCTGACGTTCGAGGTGAGTACCGACAACCCCGGCCTGTTCGCCGTGCCGCCCGCGATCGACCCGGCCACCGGCGCGATCACGTACACGCCCCCGGGGTAGTCGTACAGCTCCAGTTTCTCGTTCACGGCGGACTTCAACTTGTGGGCGACCGACCCGACCCTCACCTCGTCCTGGGCCGGACTCACCGCCTCGAGGTTCTGGGTCGGCAGCTCGAAGCAGTGGTCCCAGAGCGTGACCTGGCCGGACCGCAGCTCCTGGGTCTTCTCCCACGAGGTCACCCGCTCCTCGGGCCGGTTCCCTCCCGCGATCGTGTCGAAGATCAACTCGGCCGGGCCGGGCACCGGCGGGTGGGCCGGGGGGGCGTCGGCCACCACCATCGTGTGCCCGGACGCGGCGTGGGTGAAGAAGTAGAAGATCCCCTCTTCCTCCATGAGCCGGCTGGCGAACGCCAGGTCGGTTTCGCGGTACTGGACGCAGTAGTCGCGCGGCTCGTAGGTGCCCTGGAGGCGGAACTCCGGGGCGACCGGGGTGAGGACCGCCCGCAGGATGTCCTCGACGGACTTCTGTTGAAAGGTGCGGCTGCGGGCCTGTCGGCCGAGGAGCCAGAGTTTGGGGACGACCTCCGCGCGGTACCGGACGAACGTCGCGTCGCCCAGGGCGGCGCGGACCTCGTGCCCCTGCGCCAGGCGGCGGACGATGCCGTTGATGAACCGGGGTTGGTCCCCCCCGGCACGGTCGAGCCGGACCGTGACGGCCTTCCCGATCAGCTTCTCGAACTCGACCTCGGTACCGGACTCGGCGAGGAGGCCGAGCTCGAATCGGAAGGGCTCGGAGAGCGCCTCGGTGCCGGCGAGTGTCGCGAGCAACAGGGCGTGTGGGCCGAGGGGGGTCTCGACCGCCATGAGCCGACCGGCTTGGGTGTACCTCGGCACGCGGTCCCCACGGGTCTGTGGCAGCAGGGCGGAATCGGGGGCGGTGGGATTTAGCCGTGAAGATACGCCGCCCGGCCGGGCGCAGCAACATCCCGTGTACGGAAAGCGGCCGAGCTGCGCGGCGACAGAAGACGGTTGTGGACCGTCGTCGATCCCCCTCGCCGTCCCGGTGATGCTCACGACGGCGGCGGTTCGGATACAACGCTGCCTGAGGTGGATGACAAGGGTCACGGCCGACTACGACTGCGTGCCGGGTCTACCCCCATTCCACGTTCGCTTATTCGCCGACTTCCGGCCCGGGCGGTAGCCCGTGTTGAGCCCCCGCTCTCCGGGCTCCTCCCCCTTGGCCGGGTTGGCGACGGTGTGGTGGTGGTCGGCCTCGCGCCGACGCGCCTTGATCGCCTCCTTCGGCGGGTGCGCCGAGATCAGCCCGTCGCACCCGCCGATCAGGTCGGATCGGCCCGCCTGCGCCAGCGCGTCGCGCACGGGGTGAGCCTCCTCGCGCCCCGGCGACGGCTTACCGGCGTCGGGGCGTACTTCGCGCCAGCGTTCGATCGCTCAGGCCCACCCGGCGTCGCAGACCTACCCGACCTTCCCACAATCACTGATGGTGACCTTGGCCGACGTCCGCCCGCTCGGCGAACCGACGGCTTCGATCTTCCGGACCACGTCGTAACCCTTCACGACCTGTCCGAAAACGACGTGCTTGCCGTCGAGGTGCGGCGTCGCGGCGGTGCAGAGGAAGAACTGGGAGCCGTTCGTGTTCGGCCCGGCGTTCGCCATCGAGAGGGTTCCGGGGCCGAAGTGCTTGCCGGCCTTGCCCTGGAAGGTTTCGTCGTCGAACCGTCCGCCGTAGATCGACTCGCCGCCCCGGCCGTCGCCGCGGGTGAAGTCGCCCCCCTGGCACATGAAGTCCGGGATCACGCGGTGGAACGACGAGCCCTTGAAGGCGAGCGGCGTCCCCGCCTTGCTCTTGGTGCCGACGCACAGCTGCAGGAAGTTCTCGGCGGTCTTGGGGCACGTGTCCGCGAACAGTTCCATCTCGATCCGCCCCGCCGCCTTGTCGCCGATGGTGATGTCGAAGAACACCACGGGGTTCTTCGGGTTCACGGCGTGGTGCGGCTTGTAATCGTCTGCCACGGGATTCCCTTGTTTGGGTGCTGGGGGTTGACCGCCCTCGGTGCCCGACCCGTCCGTCGTGCACCCGGGCAGGACCGCAAGGCAGGCTGACAGGACGATTCCACGCAGGAGGATCACGGGCCTGTGACTCACGACGGTCTCCGTTGTCAGAATCGGATGAGGAGATTATTGGTCCGCGGGGGGGGAAAACAAGGACGCCGCACCCGAGAGGTTGGCGCCGTCAAGGCGTGCCTATCCCGTGCCCGACTTCCCCTTCCGCTTCCCCTGCCGCCGCTCCTGCGTATTCCGCCCCGGCCGGTAGCCCGTTTTCGCCGGCCCCGCACCGCGCTCGCCGGGCGGCTCGCCCTTCGCGGGGTTCGCTACCGTGTGGTAGTGATCCGCCTCGCGGCGGCGGGCCTCGATCGCCTCCTTCGGCGGGTGCGCGGGGATCAGCCCCTCGCACCCGCCGATCAGGTCGGCCCGGCCGGCCTGCGCCAGCGCGTCGCGTACCAGGAAGTCGTTTTCCGGCTTGAAGAACGGCGTCAGCGGCCGCTGCGGCTTCCGGTCGCGCAGGTTCCGGGCGATGGTCACCGGCTTCTTGCTGAACGGCTCGATGCCCGTGTACCACACGCACGTCGCGATGTCGGTGGCACGCCGCATGAAGGCCGGTCCATCCGACGGGCTCCTGACTACCGAACGGTTAGGCGCTTCAGTTCGTCCAGCACGTCCTCCAACGCCTTCGACTCCGGCGGCTTCACAAGGTGGTGGTTGAATCCGGCTTCCGCCGTGCGGCGGCGGTCCTCCTTCTGCCCCCAGCCGGTCAGCGCCGCCAGCACGATTTTCCCCAGGCCGGGCTGCTCCCGCATCCGACGAGCGGCCTCGTACCCGTCCATCCCCGGCATCCCGATGTCCATGAACACCGCGTCCGGCGTGTAGGTCTTCGTCATCTCCAGCGCCGCCATGCCGCTGTAGGCCACCCGGACCTCGTGGCCTTGCAGGTCGAGCAGCATGGCGAGGCTGTCAGCGGCATCCTGGCTATCATCCACCACCAACAGGCGGTAGCCCGACGGCGAAGCCGGCTCCCGAGCCGGGTGCCCCGCCTCCGCACCGCGAACCTGGCCGAGTCGTTCCGCCAACATGGGCAGTCGCACGACGAACTCGCTCCCCTTGCCCAACCCGTCGCTCCGGGCCTCGACCGTCCCGTTATGCATCTCCGCGAGATTCTTCACCAGCGTCAGGCCGATACCCAGCCCGCCCTGGGCCTTCGTGGAAGCGTGGTCCACCTGCACGAACATCTCGAAGATGAGGGGAAGTTGGTCGGCGGCGATGCCGATGCCGTTGTCCCGCAATCGGATCACCGCCTGGTTGCCCTCACGCTCGATGGTGAGATGCATCTGGCCGCCATTGTCGGTGTACTTGCAGGCATTATTGAGGAGATTGCCCAGCACTTGTGCCAGCCGGGTCGGGTCGGCGTTCAGGAATATCGGTTTCGGCGGCACCGTGACGGTCAGTGTATGGTCCATGCTCTTGCACTGCGGCCGGGCGGCTTCGACAGCGTGGTGGACGGCGGATAACAGGTCGATCCTTTCTCTGCGAAGCTCGATCTTTCCGCGGCTGATACGGCTCACGTCGAGCAAGTCGTCTACTAGCCGCACCATCTGGCCGACCTGACGCTCCATCATTCCGGACGCCGCGTGGATGGCTTCGTCCTCCGGTCGGGGAACCTCCCGGTTGGCTTTCAGCCGCATGATTTGCAGGGCGTTGCGCATGGGGGCGAGGGGGTTGCGGAGTTCGTGGGCCAGCATCGCCAGGAATTCGTTCTTGCGGCGGTCGGCCTCCTGCAACGATTGTTCGTACCGCTTGCGCTCGGTGACATCGCGCGCGGCGGCGAATACTCCCCGCAGTTTCCGGTCGCGGTCGTGGAAGGTGGTCGCGTTGTAGGAA
>Ga0105046_10008788_pt1 | contig 15852 bp, 10 predicted proteins | sample MAT03_FD_78385 | JGI IMG/M metagenome (GOLD analysis project Ga0105046, IMG submission 78385) | Freshwater microbial communities from Lake Fryxell liftoff mats and glacier meltwater in Antarctica - MAT-03 (megahit assembly) | ecosystem: Environmental > Aquatic > Freshwater > Ice > Liftoff...
ATCGGGAGCCGCCCGAGAACTCCTGTCGCCCAGCTGTGGACGTGCTGTTCCGCTCCGCCGCACGACTCTATGGCGGCGGAGCGCTGGCATGCGTGCTCACTGGTATGGGGCAGGACGGCACGCGTGGGGCCCGCGACATAGTCGAAGCCGGCGGCACCGTCATCGTTCAAAGCGCTGAGACCTGCGTCGTGGCCAGCATGCCGGGCTCGGTCGTAGCCGCGAGACTCGCCGACAAGGTTTTGCCTCTCAATGAGCTGGCGCTCGAGATAGTGACGCGCGTGCGCAAATCCTTCGGAGAGCGCCCACGCCTCACCGATTTGCCAAAGCGGGAGGCCCAAAATGTTCGCAACGGCTGAGAGTTTGGTGTTTCTACGACAGCTCGTCTACCGGCGTTCGGCGATCGTGCTCGAGGCCGACAAGGACTACCTGATTGATTCGAGGCTGTCGCCGCTCGTTCGTGAGCTGGGGCTAGGCTCCATGGATGAGCTCGTTTGCAAGCTGCGCGCTAACTTGGCCGCGCCGCTCGTGACGCAGGTCATCGAAGCGATGACGACCAACGAGACCTTCTTCTTTCGGGACTTTCACCCCTTCGAGGCGCTCAAACTGCGTCTCGTGCCCGAGCTACTCAAGGCCAGGGCGGCCCAGCGCTCGCTGCGTATTTGGTGCGCCGCGGCCTCGACAGGGCAGGAACCGTACAGCATCGCCATGACGCTGCGCGACGCCTTTCCGGAGCTTGCCAGCTGGGACGTACAAATCTTCGCGACCGACTTGAACTCGGTCGTCTTGGCGCGAGCCAGAGAAGGCAGGTACCGTCAACTCGAGGTCAATCGCGGACTGCCCGCGCCCATGCTGCTCAAGCACTTCGAACGCTCGGGGCCGGACTGGCAGGTCAAGCCAGCCATTCGCGAGATGGTGAAGTTCCAGGAGCTGAACCTGCTCGACCCGTGGCCGATGGTCGGCGCGCAGGATCTGGTCTTCATGCGCAACATCTTGATCTACTTCGACGTCGAGACGAAGCGCCGGATCTTGGGCCGCGTACGCCAAACCTTGCGCCCCGACGGCTTTTTGATCATGGGCGGTGCCGAGACCACCAGCAACTTGGACGGCGGCTACGAACCAGTCAGGATCGGCGCAGGGGTCTATTACCAATTGAAGACGTCGCCCTTCACCCTTCCGCATGTCGCATGACGCGACGGCTTGCCCGTTAGGTGGTTGAAAACGCATGAACCAGTTAAGAGATGATGATTTGCGGGAAGTTTTCGAAGCGATCTGGAGCGTGACGCTCGGGCTCGAGCTGCTGGGCCCGGCCGGCTCGACTCCGCCGCCACCGGAGGAGACCTTGTGCGCGTGCGTGCACCTCACGGGAGCGTGGGCGGGACTGGTTTCGGTCACTTTGAGCGAGGGCTTGGCGCGGCGTGCCGCCGGCGCAATGTTCGATCAGCCTGCGTCGGAGCTGAGCATCGCCGAACTGCACGATGCGATAGGTGAGATTGCCAATATGGCGGGCGGTAGCATCAAGGCGCTCTTACCCGGGCCCAGTCACCTGTCGTTGCCCAGCGTGGTTTCCGGCTCTTTCTTCGGCTTCTCGTCTCCCGGCGGGGTCGTGGTGAACAACGTCGCGTTTCAGGTGGGCGGTTCGCAGATCTGCTTGCGCGTGACGGCCAGTCGCGAGAGCGCCGAAGCCAGCGTCAGCCAGGCGGGGTAAGTCAGGGCAGGATGCAAACCGCGACTGCTCCACCGAACGAAACCGAACGCTTGCGCGTGCTCGCATCCTTCGCGGTACTCGACACGCCGCCCGAGGACAGCCTCGACACCTTGACCCAATTGGCGGCGCGTTTGCTCGACATGCCGATCGCGCTGGTGTCGCTGGTCGATGCGCATCGCCAATGGTTCAAGTCGCACTACGGCATTTCGGTCAGCGAGACAGCTCGCGATATCTCGTTTTGCGGTCACGTCGTCGAGGATGGCGAGCCCCTGCTGGTGTCCAATGCGCTAGAGGACTCACGCTTTGCGGACAACCCGCTGGTGCTATCTGGTCCCCAAATTCGTTTCTACTGCGGCTATCCGCTAATCACGCTGGATGGCGTGACGTTGGGCACGCTATGCGTGATCGATCGGCGCCCGCGAACGCTCGAGCCAGAACAACGGGAGGTGCTCGAGCTGCTGGCCAAGCTCGTCGTAAGACAGCTCGAATACCATCGCGATCGGCTCACGCTGCGCGCGCAGCAAAGCAAGTTGGAGGCCCACGCCGAACACAGCGCCCAAGTCGAGGTAGAACTGCGCGAACTGACGGCCGCTGCGCAGCGTGCCAGCCGAGCCAAGACGGAGTTCTTGGCCAACATGAGCCACGAAATCCGCACGCCCATGAACGCCATCCTGGGTATGGGCGAGCTATTGCTCGGAACGGAGCTATCGGGCAAGCAGCGCAAGTACGTGCAGAGCGTACGCTCGGCAGGATGTCACCTGCTGGGTCTGATCAACGATGTGCTCGACGTCGCCAAGATCGAAGCCGGCAAGGTGGAGCTCGACAGTGTCGCCTTCAAGCCGCGCGCGCTGGTAGACGACATCGAGGATTTGATGGAGGCGCGCGCCGCGGAGACGGGCTTGGTGCTGGATTGTCACGTCGCGGCTTGGGCTGACGAGACGGTGATCGGTGACTTCGGACGCTTGCGTCAGGTGCTCGTCAACTTGGTCGGCAATGCCTTCAAGTACACCAACCAAGGCAAAATCAAGCTGGAAATCACGCGCCTCTCGCTCGAAAAGTACCGCTTCGATGTCACCGACACCGGGGTGGGCATTCCCCTGGAGCGTCAGGACGCGATCTTCGAAGGCTTTACTCAGGCGGACAATTCGACCACACGCCGCTACGGCGGTACAGGTCTCGGTCTCACGATCTCGAAGGCCTTGGTAGAGGTCATGGGGGGCAGTATGTGGCTGCAAAGCCGCCCCGGGTTCGGTTCCAAATTTTCGTTTACGGCCAACCTGCCGGCGCAACGTTCCGCGGCAGGCGCCCTGGCCACGCTGCGCTCCCTCGCTGCGGGCGCTCCGCTGCCGACCTGGCCGCCGAGCGCCGGCGGCGGAGCGGCGGGATTGATCGCACAACCGGGAGGTGGCCTTGGCAAGTTGACGGGCGACGAGCTAGCCCAGCGCGACCTGCGCATCCTGGTCGTCGACGATGTCGAGCTCAACTGCGACCTAGTTGCTGCGTTTCTCGATCGCTTCCCGTGGCAACTGGAGTTCGCGCACAACGGGCAGACGGCCGCGGACATGTGCGCGAGCGTCGACTACGATCTCGTGCTGATGGACGTGCAGATGCCGATCATGGACGGCTACCAAGCGGCACGCCGAATTCGCGCGCACGAGCAGGCCAGCTCGAAGCGCAGAACGCCGATTGTTGCGTTGACAGCGCACGTCATGGAGGCCGAGGTGAAGCTTTGCTTGGCGGCTGGCTGCGACGCGCACCTGGGAAAGCCGATCACCCGCGTCGGGCTCGTCGACTCGATTCTCGACTTTGCGCGCGGCAGCCGCCCGGGGCGGCCCGGCGAGGCACCGCTGATCGTGGGCGCCTCGACGGCCGAGCCGGCGGCAGAAATCGCGCACCTGGTGCTTCCCTACTTGGACGCCTGTCGGGCGCGCGTTGTCGAACTCAAGCAGGCCCTCGAGGGCGGAGACTTCGAGGCGATCGCCAAGCACGCTCACAACCTGCGCGGGACGGGCGGCGCCTTCGGCTTCGAGTCGATCAGCGAGCACGCCGGGCGGATGCAGCAGGCCTGCGAGCAGCGCGACAGCCTGGCCGCGGAGCGCGAGATTGTGAGTTTGCAGTGCTATCTGGAAACGTGACGGCGCCGTGTGGATCTTGAAGTGCCCCATATTCTGATCGCAGAAGACGATGACCTGCTCCGGCAGCTACTCGATGCCGCGTTACGCCCCCACTTTCCCCAACTGACGTTGGTCAACAATGGACTGGATGCGCTGGCCTGCGTGCGGAAGGGCGGCATCGATGTCCTGGTGACGGACTGGATGATGCCGGGTCTCGACGGCATCGAGTTGATTCGGCGCGCACGCGCTGAATGCAGCCCAGCCCCGTTCATCATCATGAGCACCGTGCTCGGCTCCAACGAAGCGCGTCAGCATGCGCTGCGCTCCGGGGCCGACGACTTTCTGGCCAAGCCTTCCCGCCCTTCGGCGATTCGCGCCTGCATTGAGCTGGCGACGCAACGCCACGCGTCGAGCCAGCAGTCGCCAGTCGCGTGGCCCGCAAAGCGAGCGCCAGTCTCGCCGACGTTGCCGCACGCTACGCCACCCCATTTGATCGTGACCATCGCAGCCAGCACGGGGGGACCGGCTGGCTTGCACGTCCTGTTCGATGACCCGACGGTGCCCGGTGACTGCGCTTACCTGGTGGCGCTGCACGGCCCAGAATGGATGTACCAATCGATGGCCGAGGCATTGCGGCGGAGCTCACCGCTCCGCATCGAGCTGGCTGAAGACGGCATGGCGTCCTCGCCTGGCACAGTGTATTTTGCCTGCAAAAATCGGCACCTTGTGCTCGACACCGCGTTGCGAATGCGCTTCAGCGACGCGGAGCCGGAGCATTTCCTGCGGCCCGCGGCCGACCCCTTGTTTCGCAGCGCGGCGCGCGTGCTGGGTCGTCACGCGCTCTGCGTCGTCATGACCGGAATGGGCCGCGATGGTTTGGCCGGCTCTGTCGATATCGCCGCAGCTGGCGGCGTCGTGCTGGTTCAGGATCCAATCACGGCTGTCGTCGGCAGTATGCCGTCCGCCGTGATCGACGCAGGGCTAGCGACTGAGATCGTGCCGCTGACGCTCTTGGCTCGTAGCTTGACCCGACACGCCGCGGCCTGGCGCGGCCTGAACTCGCACGCGCCGCACGCCGACGATACCCTCATTTACAAGGCGCCCTTCGTGGAAAGGTAAGAGCGATCATGTCTCGTGTACTAGTGACTGCAGCCCTCGGAAATGTCGGTCGCGAGGTCGCGCGCGAATGCGCAGAGCGCGGAATGAACGTGCGGGTTGCAGGGCTGTCGGAGGCCCAACTCAAGGCACGCTTCCCCTTGCTCGAAGCGGTGCGGTTCGATTTCCTCGAACGCGCGACGTGGGCCGGTGCGCTCGCGCAGTGCGACGCGGTCTTCTTGCTGCGGCCGCCTCCGCTCGGTGACATGGACGCGACGCTCAACCCGTTCATCGACGCGGCCTACGCCGCTGGCGTTCAGCATATCGTGTTCCTTTCGGTCGCCGGCGCCGACCGGATGAAGTGGGTTCCACACCGCAAGGTCGAGCTTCACCTCGAGTCGACAGGCCAGGCATGGACGGTGCTCCGGCCGGGGTTCTTTGCGCAGAATCTCCAAGACGCCTACCGGCGCGACATCGTCGAAGACGGGCGTCTCTATGTCCCGGCGGCGAACGGTCGCGTCGCCTTCCTTGATGTCCGCGACGCTGCCGAGGTCGCGGCGCGCATCTTCGAAGATCCAAGTGCCTATCGACACGAGGCGCTCACCTTGACCGGACCAGAGGCCATCACGTTCACGCGCGTCGCCGAGCTGCTCTCGGGCGCCCTCGGCAGGACCATTCGGTATGAACCGGCAAGCCTCCTAGGCTACGTCTGGCACCTCCGCACCAAGCGCAAGATGTCGTGGATGCAGGTGATCGTGCAGACCGTCTTGCATTTTGGCCTTCGGCGCGGGGACGCGGAGCGCGTCGAGCCGACCGTCGAGCAGCTGTTGGGTCGACCGCCGGGCTCGCTTTCGGACTACGTCATACGCGAAGCGGACGTCTGGCGCGCGACGTAAACTGGGGTTTCGTGGGGTCCCACGCCGGCGGTCACTGACCGAAAAGGCGACGAAAAATGGATGGTGCGGCAACGGCTGCCTTCTTGGGCTTCTCACGGCAACGGCAGCGCTCCGCGCGAGGGACGTCACTCAGAACTTGCTCCACGTGCATGCCGCAGCCGGCGTACGAGGGCTTCTTGCATTGGGCACATTCGATTCTTCGACACATGATGTTTCTCCGTTGGCGCGGAACGACCCGCGAGCTGTAGGAGCCGCGGCTTCGCCGAGGGTTCGCAACGCAGAAGTGCGCGGAATCGGCTCCTGGATGTAGGAGCCGGCCGCGGAGCGACGAGGTTCGCGCTAATTTCGGAGTCCGCTTTGCACTGTCCAGGCCCGCACAGCGGCCTTGACCCTCGCCTGGACCTCCATCGGCACCTCGTCGGTGCGAGTGCGCTGGCACGCCAAGAGGGCCCGTTTCAACGCGTCGCACGCAGCCCCGCATTGCGAACAGGTCTGGATGTGCTGTTCCATCGCGGAGCAATCGGCCTGGCTCAGGTCGCCTTCGAGCTTCTTCGACCACAGCCCGACGACATCGGGACAGCCGGTCCGCGTCTGCTCGCGTCGGGGCTCGAGCAACGGGAGGAGCGCAGCGCGGAGCGCTTCGCGGGCGCGATGAAGCCGGCTCTTGAGGGCGTCTACCGAGATGCCAATCGACGAGGCAGCCTCCGGAGCTGAAAGCCCCTCGACATCACGGAGCAGGATGACCTCGCGGTGGTCGTCGGAGAGCCCATCCAGCGCCGCCGAAACAGCGGACGCAAGCTCCTGGTCTGCCAACCGGGCCTCCGGGGATGGGGCCGGATCCTGCGATTCCGCGAGCCGATCGTCACTGATATGGGGCTGATTTTTCAGACCACGGCGCTTCCTGGCGCACGCGCTGCGCGTGAGAGCAAAGGCCCAACTGGTGAGCGACGAGCGGCCTTCGAAATCACCGATATGCTGCGCCACGTTGATGAGGGTTTCCTGAAGAACGTCCTCCGCGTCGTGGACGTTCTTGCACATGCGAAGGCCGAAGCGATTGATGGAGGGGGCGAGCGCCAGGAGGACGGCCTCCAGGGCCGCGCGGTCCCCCTGGCGCGCCCGAGCGACCGTTTCGATGATGTCGCCGGGGGCAGTCTGATCGGCAGCAGTCATTGCCTGGTGCATAGCGCGGAACGGCTCGCTGCGGGAATCAGCCCACCTCCCCTGGATGCGCCTGGTCTGAGTACGAAAAGACATGCGCTCCGAACCTGTCCAGGCGTCTGCTGGCTCTACCTGGTAGGTGACGAACATGACAAACGAAGCGCGACACGCGCCCGGACGCTGGAAGGATCTGTCGCTCAGCTACGAGGAGGCCCTGGTACGACTCCCCGAAGCGCTCAAAAAAGAGGGCTTTGGCGTCATCACCCAGATCGACATGCAAGAGACCTTGAAGGCCAAGCTGGGCGTGGACTTCCCTCGCTACCGGATATTCGGGGCTTGCAATCCGTCTCTCGCGCACACGGCCTTGCTCACGGATCCACGCGTCGGCGTCCTCCTGCCGTGCAACGTGGTGCTCTACGAGAACGAAGACGGCAAGGTCGTAGTGGGCGCCGTGGACCCGATGCAAACCCTCGGCGCTGGCGCCGAGGGTTCGGGGCTCCTCGATGTGGCTAGCGAGGTCGCGGTGCGGCTCGAACGCGTCCTCGCGGAGCTGTCCGCCTGACGCCCAGCGCCAGGTATTCCTGAGCCCGTGTGTCACGGAGTGAGGGCCACCTTGAGGACCCCGTCCCGCTGGTGGCTGAAGAGATCGTAGGCCGCCTCGATGTCGCCGAGCTTGAAGCGATGAGTCACCATTGCGCCGAGATCGACACGGCCGCCCTCGATTACGGACATCAGGCGCCGCATCCGCTCCTTGCCTCCTGGGCACAGCGTCGTGATGATGCGGTTGTCGCCCAGCCCGGCCGCAAACGCGCCCAGCGGGATCTTCAGGTCAGTCGAGTACACCCCCAGGCTCGACAGAGTGCCTCCAGGACGCAAGACGCGAAGTGCCGCTTCGAAGGTCGCTTGCGTTCCCAGCGCTTCGATGGCGACGTCGACACCCCGCCCACCGGTCAGGCGCAGGATCTCTTCAACGGGGTCGCTCTTGCTACCGTCCACCGTGTAATCGGCTCCCATGGCTGTGGACATCTGCAGGCGCTGCGGCAAAAGGTCCACACCTATGACCACGCTGGCGCCGCTCAGCTTTGCGCCCGCCGTCGCGCACAGACCGATCGGGCCTTGCGCGAACACGGCGACCACGTCGCCTATCCGGATACCCGCACTTTCGGCGCCACTGAATCCAGTCGACATGATGTCGGGGCACATCAGCACCTGCTCGTCAGACAGGCCGTCAGGTACCGGTGCCAGGTTGACCATCGCATCCGGTACCAGCACGAACTCGGCCTGACAGCCGTCGATGGTGTTGCCGAACTTCCAGCCACCCATGGGCTTCCAGCCGTGCGCGGTGCCCGCGCCATCCTGCGAGCCCATCCCGCACTGGCAGGCGTTGCTCCAGCCACTCGGCGTGATCGCACCGGCGATGACGCGCTGGCCTTCGTGGTAGCCGGCCACGGACGAGCCGAGCTTCTCGATCACCCCGACCGGCTCGTGGCCGATGGTCAGGCCCTTGGCTACCGGGTACTCGCCCTTGAGGATGTGCACATCGGTGCCACAAATCGTGGTGGTGGTCACCCGAATCAGGGCATCGAGCGGACCCACGGGTGGGATCGGTTTTTCCTCGATTACGATGCGTCCGGGCTCCACGAAAACGGCTGCTCTCATCTTGGTCATGCTGCGCTCCAGATCATGTCGCCGTTGCTTGCAGCATGCGTGCCCAAGCTCCGCTGGGCTGCGCCGGGGCGCGTTCGGGCGGCGGCGACCGGGGCAGAACACGACGTCTGAGCACGCCTGCCACGCTCAGGCCCCCAACCGGCGGCACGTCCACTGCGAACCAGCCGTCGTCTTCCTGTGCAAGTGACGCAAGGTGTGCGCGAGGACCCCAAACCCGCGCTCGCTTTGCGCGGCCGAATACAACCTGCACCCTGGTTGCGGGCTTCGCAGTGCAGCCAAGCACACTGCTGCGCGATCCGAGCTGGCAAAGGAGTCATGGCCCGGCTCTTGCACATGTGTGAATCTCACGTCGTATATGCGAGCGCCTTTGCGGACGACAAAACTTCACGTGATTGGCCTGGGCTCACTACCGTTGGCGACGCCGTGAGTGAGGTCGCAACCGCGCGACTTCCGCCCGTCGCAAGCGTCCTGCAGCTCGAAGGCCTCGCAGGCCTGCGTGAGGAGGACGCGACCCTTCGCTTGCAGCAGGAGGGGCCGAATGAACTCCCGGCCCAGCAGAAGAGAAATCTGCTCACCATCGTCCTCGAGGTAGTGCGCGAGCCAATGTTCGTCATGCTCGTAGCAGCGGGCGTCGTGTACCTGCTCTTGGGCGAGCCGACCGACGCGTTGATGCTCCTTGGCTTCGTATTCGTGGTCATGACGATCACGATCGTTCAAGCGCGCCGCACCGAGCACGCGCTCGAAGCCTTGCGTGACCTCTCGAGCCCGCGCGCGCTCGTGATCCGCGCTGGTGCGCGCCGACGTATCGCAGGCCGTGAGGTCGTACGCGGCGACCTTGTGGTCATCGTGGAAGGGGACCGCGTTCCTGCGGACGGTTTGCTCCGAAAAGCCCTGCACTTGGCCACGGACGAGTCTCTGCTGACCGGAGAATCGGTCCCCGTTCGCAAGGTACCTACCGCAGATGCGCGGGCCCTCGACCGACCCGGCGGCGATGACTTGCCCTCCGTGTTCTCGGGAACGTTGGTCACCTCGGGTCAAGGCATCCTCGAGATCACGGCGACAGGCACGGGTACAGAGCTCGGCAAGATCGGCAAGGCCCTCGAGCAAGCCGCGGCAGAACCGACGATGCTTCAGACCGAGACCAAGCGCATCGTGCGTGTGCTCGCCATCGCCGGACTCGCGGCCTGTTGCGTCGTGGTTGTGGCCTTTGCGCTCACTCGGGGAGGGGGCGCTGCCGTGTGGAAGCAAGGGTTCCTTGCTGGCATCGCGCTGGCGATGGCAATTCTCCCCGAAGAGTTCCCAGTCGTGCTCACCATCTTTCTCGCGCTTGGCGCGTGGAGACTGTCGCGCCGCCGGGTGCTCACGCGACGGATGGCAGCGGTCGAAATGTTGGGGGCCGCGACGGTCTTGTGCGTCGACAAGACGGGCACGCTCACGCAGAACCAGATGACTCTGCGGCTGCTCGCGATCGGCGGCGCCACCACGGATCTTGCAAGTCTCACGGTGGAGCTACCTGAGGAACTCCACGGACTCCTCGAGCACGCGATTCTCGCGAGCAGGCGCGACCCGTTCGATCCGATGGAGCGTGCGCTGCACGAGGCAGGCGACCGGCTCATCAGAGGCACCGAGCACCTACATCCCACGTGGGTCTTGGCGCGAGAGTACCCACTCACGCCGGGTCTGCTTGCCGTCAGCCATGCCTGGCGCAGAGGGATCGGCGACGAAGTCGTGGTGTCGACCAAGGGCGCACCTGAAGCCATCGCCGACCTCTGTCATCTCGATCCGGAGCAGCGCGACTCGCTCACTCGTGACGTGCTGAGTCTGGCTTCGCAGGGACTTCGCGTCCTTGGCGTCGCGCGTGGCGCTACGCGCGAGGGACAACTACCCGCCGACCACCACGACCTTTCGCTCGAACTCGTTGGCTTGCTCGGCTTCGAGGACCCGCTACGACCCACCGTGCCTGGCGCCGTCGCCGAGTGTCAAACTGCCGGCGTACGCGTGGTCATGATCACCGGCGACTACCCCGCCACCGCCCACAGTATCGCCCGCCACGCTGGGCTCAAACATTGCGACACCGTGCTGACGGGCACCGATCTCGAAAACATGTCCGACGACGAGCTCGCGCGGCGTGTGGCCGAAGTGCAGATCTTTGCGCGCGTGGTTCCCGAGCAGAAGCTACGCATCGTCAATGCGCTCAAGGCAAACAACGAGGTCGTCGCGATGACGGGGGATGGCGTGAATGACGCTCCCGCGTTGAAGGCCGCACATATCGGCATTGCCATGGGCGGGCGCGGAACCGACGTCGCTCGTGAGGCAGCTTCGCTCGTGCTCCTCGATGACGACTTCTCGTCCATCGTCGAAGCGGTAAAGCTCGGCCGGCGCATCTACGACAACATCAAAAAGGCCATCGTCTTCATCGTCGCCGTGCATGTGCCCATTGCCGGCCTGTCCATACTGCCTGTGTTCTTCGCCGACTGGCCTCTATTGCTCATGCCTGTTCACATCGCGTTCCTTCAGCTAATCATCGACCCCGCCTGCACGCTCGTCTTCGAGGCCGAAAAAGCCGAAGCTGACGTGATGAGACGGCCGCCACGAAAACGTGACCTCGGCCTGTTCTCGAGAGAGACGCTCGCAATCGCGCTCCTTCAAGGCTTCAGCATCCTCGCTGTGTGCCTGGGTGTCTTTCTGCTCGCGCGCAGGGACCACAGCGTCGACGCTGCCCGCGCGCTCACTTTCGTCACTTTGGTCACCGCTTTCGTCAGCGTCATCCTGGTCAACCGTTCGTGGGTGCAGTCGGCGGCGGCCATGCTCCGGGTTCCGAATCCGGCGGTAAGCTGGGTGCTGCTGGGCGCTGCTGCTGTCCTAGCTCCAGCGCTCTTGCTTCCCTTTGCGCGTCGCTTGTTTCACTTCGACAAGCTTCACCTTCCAGACCTGCTTCTGAGTCTGGGAACGGGTCTTGTGTGCGTCCTCTGGTTCGAGGTGGTGAAGCAAGTGCGGCGGCGGGCAACGAGGCACGCCTAATGCCCGCCACATTCCAATCGCCAAAGGCCGCTCGGACCGGTCGGGACGTCCCTCGCGCCGCCGCTACCGAGGCGTGGCACACGCTCGCCGTCGACGTGACCGCGCAGCGTCTGAAGACTGACCCGACGCGTGGATTGACGAACGACGAGGCAGCGCAGCGCCTGGAGGCGTATGGACCCAATCGGCTGGAACAGGCGCGAGGACGCTCTACGTTCGCGATCCTCGTCGACCAGTTCAAGAGTCTCATGGTGCTCCTGCTCGGCGCGGCCGCCGGGGTCGCCTTCGCCATGGGCGAAAACATCGAGGCAGCTGCGATCCTGGTGGTCATCGTCCTGAACGCCACCATCGGCTTTTTTACCGAATGGAAAGCGGAGCAGACGCTGACGGCCCTCCAAAAGCAGACGGTGCGGGTAGCTCACGTCGTCCGCGATGGCGCCGAACGCCAGATCCCCGCGACAGAACTGGTTCCGGGCGACCTGATCGTTCTCGCGGCAGGCGCGCGCGTTCCAGCGGACGGTCGGATCATCGAGAGCGTGCGTCTGCAGATTGAAGAGGCCGCGCTCACCGGAGAGTCGGAGGCGGTAACCAAGGCGATCGATCCTGTCGCGGAAACGGAGGCGCCGCTCGGCGACCGGATCAACCTCGCGTTCATGGGTACGACGATCACGGACGGCCGCGGCCATCTGCTGGTTACGTGCACGGGTGCTGCGACCGAGATGGGGAAGATCGGCATCCTCATCGACGAGGCCAAGAGCAACGACACTCCTCTCGAGAAGAAGCTGGCGCGGCTCGGTCGTTTGCTGCTGGTGATCGTGATGGCGCTGTGCGCGGTCATTGTCCTCACTGGATGGCTTCGCGGTCACAGCTTCCTGTACATGTTGGAAGTGGGCATATCGCTTGCCATAGCGGCCGTGCCTGAAGGTCTGCCAGCCGTATCCACGATGACTCTTGCGCTCGGCATGCAACGCATGGCCCGCATGGGCGCGTTGATCCGACGGCTCCCTGCGGTTGAAACACTGGGCTCCACCACGGTCATCTGCACCGACAAGACGGGAACGCTGACCCGAAACGAGATGACGGCATCGGACTTCGTTCTGGGCACGAGACGCATCAACGTCACGGGCGCCGGTTACTCGGCCGTCGGCGTGTTTCAAGAAAACGGCCAACCGCTGGACGCAGGTGCCGACCCCTACCTCGCCCTGGCTCTACGCATCGGGCTTTTATGCAACGACGCCAAGGTCACGCGCGCCGATGGCGAGGACACCGTCCTTGGCGACCCCACCGAGGCTGCGTTGATCGTAGCGGCAGAGAAGGCGGGCATGCAGGAAGAGGCGCTCAAAGCCGAATACGCCCGCATCAGCGAGCAGCCCTTCGACAGCGACACGAAGCGTATGGCCACGGTGCATCGGACGCCGCAAGGCGGTCTGATCGCGTTCGTGAAAGGGTCACCCGCGGCCTTGCTCGCGGCCAGCGTCTCCCAGTTTCGCCCCGACGGAGTGACAGCTCTCACCTCTGACGATCGCGCGCACTGGGAGAAGATGAATCAGGACCTCGCCGGGGCCGCACTACGCGTGCTCGCCCTCGGGTATCGCGATTTGCCCGAAGGCCAGAGTGAAGCCGACGTCACGAAGGACCTGATCTTCGTTGGCCTCGTCGGCATGATCGATCCACTCCGCGACGAAGCGAAGGCCGCCATCGCCACCTGTCGCGAAGCCGGCATCCGCTCGGTCATGATCACCGGCGACCAGCAGATCACCGCCGCCGAGATCGCCAAACAGCTCGGCATCGACCGCGATTCGAAAGACCAGCCGCTGCGCATCGTGCACGCGGCTGAGCTGACTGACCTTGACGCCGCGGGATGGCAGAAGGCCGTGACCGGGGCCGCTGTGTTCGCCCGCGTTTCACCCAAACACAAGCTTCAGATCGTCGAGGCGCTGCAGGCGCAAGGCCAGGTCGTGGCCATGACCGGCGACGGCGTGAACGACGCCCCGGCCTTGAAAAAGGCCGACATCGGCGTGGCGATGGGCATCAAGGGGACCGAGGTCGCGAAGGAGACCGCCGACATGGTCATCCTCGACGACAACTTCGCCACGATTGTCCGCGCCATCGAGCAGGGGCGGAGCATTTACGCGAACATACTGCGGTTCATCCACTACCTCTTCTCGTGCAACTTCTCGGAGATCCTGACCGTGTTCGCCGCCCTGATGGTGGGCTGGCCCCTGCCCCTTGGCGCGCTTCAGATCCTGTGGCTGAACATGATCACCGATATTTTCCCGGCTCTCGCTCTGGCGCTCGAGCCTTCGGCGCCCGGCATGATGACCCGGCCCCCACACGATCCGAAGGAGTCGCTACTCCCGCCGCGGCTCCTGATCATGATCGCCTGGCAAGGGTTGCTGCTCGCTGCGGTCACGTTACTGGCCTTCTTCATCGGCATGCGCATGCATGGCGCAGAAGGCGAGGGCCTCGAGCACGCCGTCACCATCACGTTCATGACGCTCGCCTTCGTTCAGGTCGTTCACGTCTTCAACGCGCGCTCCCTGACTCGCTCGGCGTTCGACGCACGTCTCTTCACGAACGGCTGGCTGTGGGGCGCCGTGGCGGTGTGCACTCTTCTGCAGCTGGCCGCTGTCTATGTTCCATTCATGCGCTCGGTCCTCCACACCGTTCCGCTCGGCGCGAAGGATTGGGGCGTCGTGGGCGGGTGCGCTCTACTGCCGCTCGCGGTGGTGGAAGTCGTGAAATTCGTTCGGCGGCGCTTCGTGAGCTCGTAGAAGTTGGATCCACTCGTCCATGCCCGCCCCGGTGCTCGAGTGCAGGTTCGAGCCGTCACGCCTCCGTCGACTTTTCTGCGTCGTCGGCGCACTGGGCCGCGCCCTCCGCGAGCGTCGTCGGCAGCAGGACTCGACCGAGAATCAAGGCCAGGACAGCAGCGCCGCCACTTGCCGCCAGCACGCCGAGCTTTGCGGCAGCCAAGAGGCGCGTATCGGTGAACGCAAGCTGGGCGATGAAGAGCGCCATCGTGAACCCCACGCCAGCGACGACGCCGAGCACGACGACATGGCGCAAAGTCATACCCGCGGGCAGCTTGCCGATGCGGAGCCGCAAGGTGAGCCAGCTGAAGACAAGCACGCCGAGTGGCTTGCCGACAAGGAGCCCGACGACCACCCCGCCCGCGGCTCTCCATGACGCCGCGTCGAGCGACCCAGCGGATACAGCCACCCCCGCATTTGCGAGTGCAAAGATCGGCATGATGCCAAAGGCGACCCACGGGTGAAGCGTCTCGATCAGGCTCTCGGCCGGCGACATGGCTTCGCGCCGAGCGCTGTCGACGTGATTCAGGGTTTGCGCCAGTTCGTGCGACGAGAGGGCGTCGACCGCTTGCTGCAGGTGCGCTAGCTGTTCGCGAACGCCAACGACGAACCCTTCCAGACCAAGCCAAGCGCGCACAGGCGTCAGCAGGCCGACGATGACGCCCCCGATGGTGGGGTGAATGCCGGCCGCGTAGATGCCAGCCCACGCGACAACCGCCGGGGCGACGTACGCCAGCTTCGTACGCACCCCAAAGCGCTGCATCAAGAACACGCCGGCAAAGCCGAGGGCCGCCACCACCAGCCCGGTGAACGCGATGCCAGACGAGTAGAAGAGCGCGATGACCAAGATGGCACCGAGGTCGTCGATGATCGCGACAGCTAGCAGCAGCACGCGCAGCGCCGCGGGCACGCGTTTGCCGAGCAGCATGAGAATACCCAGGGCAAAGGCGATGTCGGTCGCCATCGGCACGCCCCATCCGGAACGGGTCGACGGCGCGCCAGCGATAGCGAGATAGAGCGCTGCCGGCACAACTATGCCGCCCAGAGCCGCGGCGATTGGTAGAGTGGCCCGCTTCCATTCCGAGAGTTCGCCGTGGTGGATCTCGCGGCGGATCTCCATCCCGACCACGAAGAAAAAAATCACCATCAGCCCGTCGTTGACGACCCACTCCAGCGACCGCTCGAAGGTAAACGCACCAATGCGCAAGCCGATGGGCGTCTGCCAGAGATGGACGTAGCTCTCGGCCCACGGCGAGTTCGCCCAGATGAGCGCGACGGCCGCTGCGAGCAGCAGCAGGATGGCGCTCGCCGCCTGGATGCCAAGGAAGCGCTCGAGCGGGCGGCCAGCGACCCGCGCGAAGCGGAGCAGCGGCTTCCAGGCCTCA
>Ga0105046_10008790_pt1 | contig 15851 bp, 16 predicted proteins | sample MAT03_FD_78385 | JGI IMG/M metagenome (GOLD analysis project Ga0105046, IMG submission 78385) | Freshwater microbial communities from Lake Fryxell liftoff mats and glacier meltwater in Antarctica - MAT-03 (megahit assembly) | ecosystem: Environmental > Aquatic > Freshwater > Ice > Liftoff...
ACATCGTCGTGCACCAGCGTGGCTGTATGGAGGAGTTCCACCATCGCTGCGCCCGCGTAGGAGCGATCTCCGATACCGCCGCACATTCCGGCAGAAAGGAAGACCAGCATCGGTCGAACACGCTTGCCGCGTTGCTTCACGATGTAGCGGATGACAGTGTCAAGCAGTGCCGCCTTCGTGCGCATTTGATCGCGCATGTAGTCTTCGAACGACTGCAGGTGCGTTGCGATAGGGGCGCTGATATCGTGAAGGGAGGCTGTTGTCATGAGGTACGTAGGAACTTAGTCGCGCTTCTTGTAGGCGAGTCTGGCGATCACAACGCTAATCTCGTACAACACATACAATGGCACGGCCACCATGAGCTGCGAGACGGGATCGGGAGAAGGAGTAACAATGGCTGCGATGATCAGAATGACGATGATGGAATGGCGGCGATACGTCGACATAAGTTTCGGCGACACCATACCAATCCTTGCTAACACCCATGTGACCATTGGAAGTTCAAAGATCAGGCCGGCCGCCAAAATCATATTCACGAAGAACGAGAAGTACGAACTTGTGGTGATATTGTCGTGAATGTTTGGATTGCTCACCTGCTTGATATAGTTCATCATGCTTGGAATGAGCAGGAAATAGGCAAAAGCTACTCCCGATAGGAAGCAAAGCGAAGTGAACAGGGTGATCCAACGTGCCCACGAACGCTCGTGATGATAGAGTCCGGGAGCCACAAAACTCCAGATTTGGAACAGAATCCAGGGCGAGGAGATGATAAGGCCGATGGTGAGGATGACCTTGAAGTACAAGAAGGCCTGACCAAACGGCTCGATGTTCTGAAGGGAAATGTGATACTGAATGGCAGGTTTCAGGAGGATCTCGTTCATGATCCATTCACGGTAGATGCCTGCTACCACACATCCGAGGAGTATTCCGATGACGGAACGGAAAAGGCGCGACCGGAGTTCTTCGAGATGACCGAAGAAGCTCAATTCACGACCGGACTGTTCTGGGGATGGGCTGTCACTCATGCGTCACGAAAATACGCACAGATGTCGCCCCCATCGTCTAAGGATTACACTTTTCATCACCTTGCAATGGCGATGTGAAATGCAAGCAAATTATTTTCACATCGACACATTTTATCCTTGTAGAATCTGTTATCCACAGCTCAAATTTGCAACCCGATCACGAGGGACACATGATCGGGATAGCACAATGAATGTTCGACGGCTCATGCCAAGCAAAAGGTCTTTTAGGTGAAAAAAACCGATACGCTTAATTTGTTTTCGACGACTGACCAAGCCGTTCCAACCACGACTGTTGAAGCAATGGATCGAAGCTCTCGAGGAGCTACCGGCAGCGATGCCGAAATGCTCTGGAGTAAATGCCTGGATATCATCCGGGACAATGTATCGGCCCAGGTCTTCAAGACATGGTTCGATCAAATGCGTGCTTCTGCGTGGGATGGAACAACTCTCACCGTAGAAGTACCAAGTCAGTTCTTCTACGAATGGATGGAAGAACACTATTCCTCGCTGCTCCAGAAGACCATGCAGAAGGTGCTTGGCCCCAAGGCTAAGCTTCAGTTTCAGGTGGTGATGGGCACTGGCGACCAAGACATTGCAAGGAAGACCATCAATTTGCCAGCCTTCCGAAAACAACAAGCCCAATCTGCGCTCCCGTTTGGTGAACAACCAACGGAACGCCCCAGCACGCACTTCCCATCGTTCTTCAACCCGCGCTATACGTTCGAGAACTTCATTCGCGGCGAGAACAATCAGTTAGCAACGGCGGCAGGGATGTCTGTTGCAGACAATCCCGGAAAGACCCGCTACAATCCACTTGTGATCTACGGACCAACGGGCTTGGGTAAAACGCACTTGGTTCAAGCCATTGGAAATCGTGTTCTGCAACGGAACCGCAATGCGAAGGTGCTGTACACGAACTCCGAGAAGTTCACGATGGAGTATATCAATGCGATCCAGACAGGAAAAGTGGCAGACTTCACGAACTTCTACCGTGGCGTGGATGTGCTGATTGTAGACGATATCCAGTTCCTTGGTGGCAAGGAAAAGACGCAGGATATGTTCTTCCACACATTCAACGCTCTGCACCAGTCCGGTAAGCAACTGATTCTGACGTCGGATAAGCAGCCAAAGGACTTGGCCGATGTAGACGAACGGTTGATCTCGCGCTTCCAATGGGGATTGACGGCCGACATCTCGATGCCGGACTTCGAAACTCGTATGGCCATCCTGCAACAAAAGAGTCTGGAAGAGGGGATGGATATGCCGGGCGACGTGTTGGAATACGTTGCACGACACGTGAATAGCAGCGTTCGTGAACTTGAAGGTTGCTTGATCTCGCTCCTTGCAAAGGTCACCCTCGACAACCGGGAACTTTCCCTGGACCTTGCGAAAGAAGTTGTGCGTGGCGTCACGAATTCACCGAGCTCGCGCACGCTGACGATCGACGACATCAAGCAAGAGGTGAGTGCCTACTACAGTCAGGACATAACGTTGCTTTCGGCGAAGACGCGAAAGCACGAGGTTGTACTCGCACGCCAAATGTGTATGTATTTGGCAAAGCAGCTCACTCAAATGTCGTTGAAGAGCATTGGAATGCACTTTGGTGGTAGAGACCACACTACGGTGTTGCACTCCTGCCAGACGATCTTGAACTATTTGGATACCGACAAGAAGGTCCGTCAAGACGTAGACTTCCTTCGCAAAGCTCTCCAGCGCTAATCCAAACCGCAGATCACACAAAAAAGGGCTCGCAATTGCGAGCCCTTTTTGTTTGCTACCGAGTGACGATAGTCGGAACTGCTACCGAAGACGCCCCAGATGCTATTCGGGCCGTGTTGGTGCAAACAGGAAATGCTTGAACATTCAGCAAGAGCGAATGCGACGCCGTGTTGGCTTGATCGAAGGCAGAGAGCACGTACGGCCTTGAGCGCCGAAAACGTCCACACGGGCAGATTCTGTGCCTTTCTACTGCCATTGCAGAGCTACAACATCATGTGAAGGTTGTGGAATCACGGAGATCTCTTCCACCTTGCCACCTTCCTCAGCCACGCCAGACATAATTCCGCGATGTTGTATCACCACGCCATTGGAGCTACATGCGCCGCTCATGCACGCAGCTCATGGTCATTTGAGTGGTTTCGTAATAAATAACAGGCAATCGTGAGTGTAGCGCCAGCAACTGATGCTCTGTAGGGCGGAACTCAGGAGTATATCGATTCGGTGTGCAGGCTATGAGCCGAGTTCTACGATAAGCGTGTGCTCGGCCTCTGTCAGAGCGATCACGCTCAGTCTGCCTTGCTTAATCAGGCCAACGTTGGTCATGGCGGGATGCGCCTTGACTTGGGCGAGGCTGACAGAACGTTTGAGCTTCTTGCCCGCCTTGAGATCGACCACCACCCAAGCTACTTCATTGGTGGTAGGGTCTTGATATGCTGTCTTCGTCACACTTGCAGTTCCGATCACGCTTCGTTCGTCACCGGAATGATAGAACAATACGGCGTCGCCTTTGGCCATGGCTTGCAGATTGTTGCGCGCTTGATAGTTGCGTACGCCGTCCCAATAGGTTTGTTTGTCGGACACAAACGTGTCCCACGAATACACGTGGGGTTCCGATTTTACGAGCCAGTAGTTCATTGCTTTGGGATGGTTTTGAGAACAACAACTCGATAGACGACCGTGCCGTTCAACGCGTTCGAGGTTACGGTGTAGTCGACGTTGTTCACCGAGTCTTTGAATGCATGCGTATTGATCCCAAACCTGATCTCTCCCAGTGCCATAGGTTGGATGTTGTTGCGCTGCACCGATGCCGTTGCACAACCACATGAACCATTGACGCTCGAGATCGTGAGGATGCCACCGCTTGTATTCACGAATTCTACTTTGCCCACCACAAACCCGGATGAGTCTGCACGGACGGTGATCGCAGGAGGTGTGAACCGCAACGTTGGTCGTTCATCCTGTCTGGCCGTCAGTTGAAATGCAAGGAGAAGTAAGGTGGCAAGGAGGATACTATTCATGTGCTTTGCTCATGATGTCTGTGAACATGGCGGTAAAGTCAAAGACACCACGTTTATCGACCACCCATCGTGCAGCGAGCAATGCACCAATCGCAAAACCACTCCGATTCTTTGCTCGATGTGTGATTTCGATAGAATCGAAGAGTGAGTCGAGTGTTACTTGATGTGTACCTACGATTTCGCCACCACGTGTAGAGGTAACATGAAGAGCCTGAGGATCAATGGGAGACGTCTGCGCATCGATCGCAATGTGGTTCTTCCGCATCATCTCGTCGATCACGATAGATGCGGCCTTTAGAGCCGTTCCGCTCGGACTGTCCTTCTTGCGCTTATGATGCCACTCATGGACCATCACATCGTAGTTGGTTTCACGCTCTGCATAAAACGAAGCTTCGCGCACAAGATGGTAGAATATCTGTACACCCACCGAGAAGTTGGAGCCGTAGACCAGACCGATACCATTGTCGTGACAGCATTGCTCGATGATCGTACGTTCGTCGAGCCATCCCGTCGTGCCCACCACCACGTTGCGCTTGAGGGCGCATAGGGCTTGAACGGTTGGAATCACGGCGTCGGGTTGTGAAAAATCAATGGCAACATCAAAGTCTGCCGGCGATGTGGGACGTACCGGAGAAGCATCGTCAAAAACACGAACAACTTCGCATCCGTAGTCAGGTGCAAGGCGCTCGAGTTCGTGACCCATTGCTCCGTATCCAACGAGGGCGATTCGCGTCATGATGGGGTCACCATAGTTTGAATGGACAGTATTCCGTCTGCAATGGTGAACGATCCCGCTAGAGGGAAGGCGGCAGGGAGGGATGTGCTATGCGTAGACAGGATAACGCCTACGCCTCGCGCCGCAATGAACACAAGTGCTTGTGCGACTGCAGACGAGGTGACTTCGTCCAACGTTCCTGTTGGCTCATCGGCGATGATCACGTCTGGGTCTACAGCCACAGCACGCGCAAGCGCCACAAGGTGGCGCTCGCCGCCACTGAGCTGTCGTGGATACTTATGCCGAACGTAGGAAATATTAAGGTCGGCCAGAACCCGTAAACACTCCGCCGTTGCCTCGTCTTTTCCCATGCCTCGCAGTGCGAGTGCCATCATCACGTTCTCAAAGACCGTGTAATCACGCATGAGTCTGCAGTCTTGCTCCACGATGCCGATACGCCTGCGTAGTGCGGCGATGTTTATCCGCTTCATAGCGCGCGTACTCTCGCCATTCACGAAGACCTCTCCACTCGTGGGTAAGGCTGCTGCGTACAGAAGCTGTAAGAAGGTGGTCTTTCCTGCCCCGGTGGGGCCTGTTAGAATGATCACCGCACCGGATGGGATCACACACGAAACGTTCTGGAGGGCCGGAACGGCATCGTACTGAACAGTCACAGATCGTAGTTCGAAGGTCATGTGGCAAAATACATCACGTCGTGGCAGGAGCCCTGTTACTCATCAGAACGGCAAGGGGAACCGTAGCAGGAATTGCTTCGAAGATGGTTTTGAGAATGGCCATCATCGGCACGGAAAGGATCATTCCAAGCGGACCCCACATAAAGCCCCAGAACAACAAACTGAAGAGAACGAGTACCGGACTCAGGTCGAGGCTCTGTCCCAACACCTTTGGCTCGATCAGGTTCCCAATAATATTGAATTCAACGATGAGCGTGATCGTAACGATCAAAGCATAGGACGCAGAACCAAATTGGACGAGGGTGACTAAGGCGGGAAGGACGGTTGCAAAGAATGACCCGACGTTGGGAATGTAGAGCAAGAGGAAGGACATGAGGCCAAAGACCTCTGCAAAATCAACTCCGAAAATCGACAGAGTTATCCACGTGACCAGCCCCACAAATAGATTGAGGAGGGTTTTTACACCCAAGTACCGTCGTACGCGCAGATTGACGTTCTCGATCACCACAGCCACGGAGAAATGTTCGGAATGCTTGAATATGGCGAGCAGTTTGTCTGCGAACGTATTGCCGCCCATGATCAAAAAGACAAGGAACAGCAACACCAGAACGCTGTCACCAACAAACGCGAGTGCGCCGCCTAAGAACTGCGACATCACAGAAACGATGGAGCCGGTGCTCACGAGGGAGTCGAGTTTGATCGCACCAGACCGACCGTAGAATTGAATGGAGGTCCGTCGCATAAAGGCATCGAACTCTTGCACCAGTACCGAAAACCGTTCAGAATACACCGGAGCCTTCTCGATGGCACTCGTCACGCCCAACGACGCTACAAGGTACATGCTCCAAAGAGCACCTGCGGTGATGATGAGGACGATCAACAGGCAAACGGCCAATGGAATGTGCCACCGCCGCAACTGGTCGATTAATGGCTTGTAGAGGATGGAAAGCAACCCCGCTACGATGAATGGAATCAAGATCCCACTTAGAATGTACAGCACAACCATCACGACGATTGCCGTTAAGATGATCATGCTCGTGGTAAGCGCTTTGTTCTGCTGCATATGCGAAGATAGAGCGTAATTTCGCGCACTCAATATATTGGAGACAATATGGACCGTGGCCCGATCTCGAAATTCATCGAATCAAACTTCCTTCATTTCAATGCCGCATCTCTCATGGATGCCGCGAAAGGCTACGAGCAACATTTGGCCGAGGGCGGAAAAATGATGGTCACTCTGGCAGGTGCCATGAGTACCGCAGAGCTCGGAAAGACCCTAGCCGAAATGATCCGTCAGGGGAAGATCGACATCATCTCGTGTACTGGTGCGAACCTTGAAGAGGACATCATGAATTTGGTGGCGCATTCGCACTACAAGCGCGTTCCGCACTATCGCGATCTGAGTCCGCAAGACGAATGGGATCTGCTCGAACAAGGATTTAACCGCGTTACCGATACGTGCATTCCCGAAGAAGAGGCATTTCGCCGACTCCAGAAGCATATTTTTAAACGTTGGAAGGGTGCTCAAGACGAAGGCAAGCGTTTTCTTCCGCATGAGTACATGTATCAAATGCTGCTCAGCGGCGACCTTGAACAGCACTATGAGATCGATCCAAAGAATTCTTGGATGATCGCTGCCGCCGAACGAAACCTGCCAATCATCGTACCGGGCTGGGAAGATTCAACAATGGGCAACATCTTTGCTTCATACTGTATCAAGGGTGAACTGCAGCCAAGCACCATCAAAAGTGGTATCGAATACATGACGTGGCTCGCAGACTGGTACACAAAAAACTCATCTGGGAAAGGCGTAGGCTTCTTCCAGATCGGCGGCGGAATCGCCGGCGATTTCCCGATTTGCGTTGTACCAATGTTGTACCAAGACATGGAAATGCACGACGTTCCATTTTGGTCGTATTTCTGCCAGATCTCAGACAGCACCACGTCCTACGGATCGTACTCTGGTGCAGTGCCGAACGAGAAGATCACGTGGGGCAAGCTGGACATTGCAACACCAAAATTTATTGTTGAATCGGATGCAACGATCGTGGCTCCACTGATCTTTGCGTGGATCTTGAGATACTAACCCTATGAATCGTTTCGTCCTTGCTGGCCTGTTCGCACTGGCCATGTCGAGCTATGCCTATGCCGATGAAAAAGACACCGTACAGTCAAAGACCGTGGTGATCAGCGCAGCCCGCGTTTCCATTCCGCTAGCGCAGATTCCGCGGACGGTTGATGTGATCACGCAGAAGAAGCTGTCCTTGATGCCCATTCGAAGCATGAGCGATGCGTTGATGTACGTGCCAGGCGTCGATCTTCGGCAGCGCGGACCGTATGGTATCCAAGCCGACGTGTCCATGCGCGGCGGATCGTTCGAACAAACTGCTGTTCTCGTAGATGGTATGCGAATGAATGACGTGCAAACAGGCCACCATTCCTTGAACCTTCCCATCATGCCCGAAGAGATAGAACGCATCGAAGTGGTGAAAGGTGGGACCACTCGACTCTACGGACCCGGTGCCCTTGATGGCGCCATCAACATTATCACACGCCGCGGTGGAGAGCCACAACTCAAGCTGCAGTTCACCGGTGGCGACTTCGGGTTTATCGATGGAAGAGCGTACGCCACCTCCACCACAGGCAATGTGTATCACCGAACAGGTGTGCAGTACATGTCAACACCCGGCTACCAGCCAGGCACAGCAGCGACGCTCATGAGCGCGATGTACTCTGGCAACGTAGACGTGAACGCAACAACGGCACAGTGGCAAGTGGGATTTTCAGATCGCGCATTCGATGCCTACGGCTACTATGTGCCAAGTCCGTTGTTTCCGCAACAATGGGAACACACAACCACGTGGCATGCATCTGGGTCGACGACGACGCTACTTGATACGGCAACAACTCTCACGGTGCGCGGACTGTACCGCGTGAACACCGACGATTTTCGTTTGAAAAAAGACACGCCAACATTCTACCAAAACATCCACACTACCCATACACTCACAGGCCTTGCATTGCTTTCGCATGTGTGGGAGATTGGGACAACAACGATCGGTGTTGAAGGTGGTCACGATGATATTCTTAGCACGGCGCTGGGAATCCACGATCGACTTCGTGGTGGGTTGAGCTTGGAGCATTCGTATGCGATCAATAACGATTGGCTGTTTGCCGCAGGAGTGAGCAACACAATGTACTCTGATCGGGCGCCCGGAATTGGCTGGGGAGCAGATGTTTCCTACCGACCAACGTCGGATGGCAAAGTATTTGTGACTGTGAATCGAAGCTATCGAGTGCCGACGTACACCGAGTTGTACTATCCAGGTCCCACGTATGTGGGAAGCCCCACACTGTTGCCCGAAACAGCGATCACCGGTGAACTGGGGTCGGAATGGATGGTCGGAAACGTGCTTCTTCGCGGGGCACTGTACCATCGTGATGGCCAAAACATGATCGACTATGCCTATCAAGGTGTGGGCTTGCCATACAAAGCAGAGAACATCACGCAGGTTACCGTGAACGGAGTTGAAATTGGCGGAACGTTTTTTGGCCTTCATCTTTCCGCAGTGTACAACCACATAGCGCTCACCGAGACGGTCAACACTCGGTACGTCATGGATCAGTTGAAGTGGCAAGGTATCGCAGACTACACAATCGACTTCCCGTTGGAGATCAGAGGATCGTTTATCATTCGCGCACTCCAGCGCTATAACTCTGCAACGTTGAATGGCATTGGCGACATTCGACTTGTACGTGTGTTTGGTGATTTCAGAATCATGGCAGAGGCAACGAACCTCTGGAACACATCTTATATCGAAACAGGTTGGGTCTCGATGCCGCCACGGTGGTTCCGCATGTCGATCGAGTGGAATGCGCTACTTCGTTAACGGAGTAGTGCGTACACCGTCCGTGAGCAGATAGAAGCCATTGGGAAGGGACATGGTGGAAAGGATCTCGCCATCAAACGATGCAGTGTGCGAGAAAACCACTTGACCCTGAACGTTGATCACGCGATAGGTGCGTCCAGCTCGAAGACCGCTCTCCATGGGCGCTTCATCGTTCACCGATGCAGGCGTCGATCCAAGTATAACGTCGGTGTACAACGGTAAATGGTCTGCTGCACACAGGAGCGCGTCTGCGATCTCTTTGGAAACCTTCGTATTCGTTGGCACGGTGATACTTGCAGCACGACGATCTTGCCCATCGTTTCCAAATGGTGTTACGCTCCCCGGAACGATACGCGGCGCTAGTTCTTCCGAGGCGAACAAGAAATCAAATCGGTCGTCCAATCCGCCATCAACGCCTCCACCACATGCAGAGATCTGGGTGATGCGCGGACATTGCGTGTAAATGTTCAGCCATTGTGTGCTGTTGCGAAGCCACGAGCCACCCAACGGATCTACGAACTTCCGACCCGCCACAGGGTTTACAATTCCTTGATACCCTACCTCCGTTGTGCCATATAAATTCAAGTCGCCACCAAGCAATGCATACCGATGCGTGGTAACGGAAGCTTGGAGTTGCGCAATCTCACGTCCACGCTGCGCCGTGCTCTTCGTGTCACTCGTTGCCTTCAAGTGCATGGAATAGATTACGAGTGTATCTACTGGCAGGTCGCCCTTGGGAACAGTGGCCACAGTGTATTCTGCAATGTTGCGCAGCTCGGTGGTAATGATTCGCTGACCAACGAATGTGAATTTGGTTTGGTCGTAGAAAAGCTGATTGTCGGAATCCGGTCCGTCGATGAATGGCGACGCAGCGAATGGTCGAAGCGTCAGGACTTCATTCACAAAACGTGGACCCATCGTGGCGTCTAAAACTTCCTGACATATCACGAGATCAGGATTGATTGCCTGCAAGACGATCCGATAGTTTGGAATACGCCCATCTTCGTTGGATGCGGAGTACGCAAGCACATTGTACGAGCATACACGAAGGGTATCGGCGGCATGCAATGATACACTTGTAAGAAGGAAAGCAGTAAGGGCGGCAAGGAGGCGAGGCGTCGTGTTCATACCGCAAACATACTACCGATCCTCGAGCATCGTAGAGATCACGCCAGAGGGCATGTAGATGAGTCCGTTGGTAGTGCCAATGAGAAGTCCGTGGTCAGCCGTCCAAAGCAACGCATTGACTGAAGCAGGCGTTTGATCTGTTTGGAAAGATATCCGACGAGCAGAATGCTGAGGTGATGGTGCATCGCCGTTTCCATGCTCATGGTGCTCAGGAAGAGATTCGGCATCTAGAACGAAAAGGCCGTCATCAGTTCCTAGTATCCAGTCCCGCGATGGTGATTCGCGCTGAAGAACGCAATGGAGTGCATTCCCCTTCCTACCGATATAGTCAAACGACGGTACCTCATGATGTGCTTCCATTGCATGACGTGCCACCTCGTTTGGTACAATGTTCACACCATCTGAAGTTCCTATCCATACCGTTCCTTCGCGGTCGGTGCCGATCATGTTGATGATGTTGTCTCTGATCTCGATCCCTTCAGAGGTGATCTCTTCCGAGTATTGTCGTAACGATGAATCCTTCGGTACCAATCCAGAGTCGGCCACGAGGATCAACGGATAGTGCACTTATCGAAGGATGCACATTGCGAGCAGGAATCTCGATCTACTCGATGCTGTTTTCGTCTATAGTGCCTTCAAGCGTGGTGCGAATTCAATTTTTCGATAGGGAGTCATAGCGGGACGTATATTACATAGGTGCTTTCAACAGGATACATCCTTCGCTTCTGGTACCCGCTTTGCGCCACATGGATCATGATGGCCATCGAAGGACCTATCCTCACGTCCGTGATCGCTCGACTGCATAACCCTGCTTACAACCTTGCCGCCTACGGTGTTGCCGTTGCGCTTGCCATGTTTATCGAATCACCGGTTATCATGTTGCTAAGTACAACAGTTGCTCTTGCAAAAGACAAGAAGAGCATGCGTGTACTCCACCGATTCATGGTGCGCGTAAATGTGGGGGTAACGGTGGGCATGTGCGTGGTGTCTGTTCCCGCTGTGTACGACGTGCTCGTACACTCTGTGATCCAACTCCCCGACGACGTTGCAGCGCTGATGTATTGGGGGCTCGTCACCATGATCCCGTGGCCTGCGGCGATAGGATACCGACGTTACTACCAAGGCCTGCTGATCCGTAATGGACGCACACGTCGCGTCGCCTACGGCACTGTCGTGCGCCTCCTCAGTATGGCAGGAACAGCAGCAATGCTCGTTCTCCTGTCGCCCCTGTCTGGTGTTGTGATTGGCACGGTGAGTCTTACATCTGGTGTGATCCTCGAAGCCTTCGCTACACGCTGGATGGCCAAGGCAGTTCTTGAACAGTACAATGCACAAAAGGACGACGCGTGTGCCGCTCCTCCATCGATGCGAGACGTCTTGCGGTTCTACGTACCACTTGCCATGACGTCGATCATAGGGTTCGTGGTGACGCCAATGCTTGCCTTCTTTTTAGGAAGAAGTAGATATCCGGTTGAATCGCTTGCAGTTCTTCCCGTTGTGGACTCCTTTGTTTTCTTCTTCCGCTCGTTCGGATTCTCATACCAAGAAGTAGGCATTGCGTTACTTGGAGAGAACAATAAGAACTACAAGCAGATCAAGCGAGTGGGAATGATGATCCTTGCAGCTACCACCATTGCACTTGCTATCGTTGCTTTTACGCCGCTAAGTTCACTGCTCTTTGTGCACGCATACGGACTTACCGAGAGCCTTGCCGCCTTTGCCGTCCTTCCAACAATGATTCTTGTTGCCCTTCCTGCATTTAGTGTCCTGTACTCCCTGCAACGAGCCGCGCTCATCGTTGCGCGCAAGAACATTGTTGTTGCGTGGTCTACCATCATCGAGGTTGGTTGGATTCTCATTTCGATGATCGTTGTGCTAGCCGTGTTCGACCTGCCAGGTGTCGTAGCAGCGGCGACGGCCATGTTGGTGGGCCGTGTTCTCGCAAATGGATACTTGGCCTTAAAAACCCGACAAACGCTAGTGAAGTACTAATGATTTCTCTATCTGCTGAATCCGTTGAAATGCTTCGCCCGTTCGTAGTGCGAGCCATTCAAGCCCGACATGGCCAAGTACGATTCCGCGATTGGCAAGCAACTCACGAAGGCCATCAAACCATGAGCATCGATATTGACCAGTTCATCGCCGGACTGAAGTCTCTCGTCATCGATGTAGACCTCACGCCACTCTACAATGACGTCGGCACAGTCGGTGAGTTCGTAGGTGGTGCGACGGATTGGATCACGTCGGGGCGTGCAGAGAGAGATGGCGGGCAGACGCTCATGGATACCGGACAGCTCGCTACATCGATCACAAAGGAAGTGACGAGTAAGGGCGTGACCATCGGCACCAACAAAGTATATGGTGCAATTCACCACTTCGGTGGTAAGGCAGGCAGGGGCTTGCTACTTACAATTCCAGCTCGGCCGCACTTGGTGGTGCAGGAAGAAGACTATGAGAATATACAGGATACAGCACTCTGAGAGCATAATTCCGTAATCAGAATGCCGACGAACACTCTTGGACACCCTTTGGTTGTCGCATACGCATGTAACGTTCTTGTCCGTTTTTTCAATTAGGGTACATGTGTACATCTGAAATTGCCCGAGTGGCTTTAGAAGGTTTTGGTTAATCAACATTGGGTGGTCCCTGATGATTCTTCGAGCATTGTCTGTTTCGCTTTTTGCGCTTTGCATTTTCATTGCAACGCCCGCTTATTCGCAGCCGCCCTGCATGACCTGTGCTGGTGGAGGCTATTGGCAACACGTTGGAGTATTCGGTCCGCGTGCGGTTTGTGCCGCCTATATGATTCAATCCCAACTTGACGTTATGGCTGCAGAGAATTCATCTGCCCGCTGGTCTTATGGTCCTTGCCTAAACGCCCCAAGGTAGGCTGGTTTGATTGGTATTGGCACAACCGCTGGATTCCTTACTGGGTTGTCTGGTGCGAACGACTTTATGATGGTGGCAAACGACACCTGCAGGCACCTTAGAATTGCCAACAACAGCGCACGAGAGTCTTTAGGAAACATCTGTTTAGACTTGACTCCAACCGCCGGCACACAAGTAAATCGCATGACTCTCTGGCCTGACGGAAAGATTGACTTTAATGTTGGGAATTGGAATTGCCAAAAGGGTATGATCAGATTTGAGGGCGAGTCTTGAGATGGCATTAGTGGGAACGTGGACGATCCCGTAATGAAACTCTACCGGCCAACGGGCGCTGATGCTACGTGTCCAAGTCCAGAGTCCTTCGCATGGTGGATTCAAAATGCAGGCAGTGCCGGTGGTGACAACGTAGGTTCACTACAATTCAGAGCATTGCCAACCTACGGTTCCATCGGCAGCGAAACGGTTTCAACCATGCAGACTCGCGTTACATTCCAAAGAAATGGGAATGTCGGCATCAACACCTTGACGCCTGTTGCAAAGCTCGAGGTTCAGGATGGTGCTGTACTATTCGATGGATACACTGGGGCACTCCGATATCTGGCGCTGGATCGAGGCTGATGTGGGTGCCAGCAAAATCTGCTTTCAGGGCTGGGCTTGCTGGAACGACGACATGGCATGACACCAATATTGGCAACTACTCATGTGCTGGTGGAGAGCAGACGCAAGCTGATGGAATAGCTTCTTTTTTTTTGGAAAACAGAACAGGGTTTCCGGCCTGCTTTGCCTATGGTCAAGATTGTTTAGCTGTTGGAAACCAGTCCACTGCAGACGGAGATTGGGCCTATGCAATTGGACGCAATGCAAGCGCAATTGCTGATCAATCTGTTGCCGTCGGATTTTATCTCGAAAATACGGGGGCAGGCTCATTTCTCATCGGATCAGGCACTAGCACAGGGACCGGCTTGTTTGCGAACTCGAAAGTACACGTAATCAAGTTCGGAACCCAAACGGACAAGGCGACAATGACTATAACACCAAAGACAAGCGACACCGGTCCGTGCGGTCTTGTTGGCATTGGGGTCGATAACCCGGTCCTCCGATTGGAAGTATCTGGGGGGTTGGTGGTTGGAGCCAATTATGCGGGGACGATTCCTAATACTATAGGCGGTACTGGTGGCGGCAGTAAGGTCTTTTTTGAAGATGACGTTTCTATTGGCGATAGTGCAGCTACTTGCATCACAATGGTTGGTTGCCAGAAAAGCGTCACCAGCCCACCAGTAGTTCTGACGCCATCTGGAAACTCAATTAGGGGCACCCTAGTGATGTACGATGAGTTTCGTAGAAAGCAAGCCGACTGCTCGATTGCAACCGTGACAATCACAAATGGAAAGTCGATATACACGGACTCGGTGTCTGTAGATGGCAAATGGGAGATTCTCGACGTGCCTGCAGGAATCTATACCGTTACCGCGTCTTCACCGGGGTTCAACGGTTTGAATTTTAGTGGCAATGACACACATCAAGGTGTGCAGTATGTTGGCCAAGATGTACTCGATTTGTACGAGTTCCAGCTTGGCAAGGATCTAGATTCAAGCTTCGTTTCAAATGGAACCGTGAGTATTACCTGGAGATACTATCGGCGAGGAGAGGACACTACTGCCATCACAGATTCCAGTGCAATTGTAACGTTAAGGTTTGAAACTATGAACGCGGATTGGAATCAATATTATATGTCGTTGACCACATCGCCGACGGCTTCATGCAAGGAGAAACTCGTTTTTGCTGGGTGCAGCCCGACCGTCGCAGGAAACAGTGTGACTGTTGTAGACGATTATAACATGTATTATGCAACCAAGGAGAAGTATGGAAAATCAGCTCCCCCACTCCTGTATATTCAAGTACCGCCGGTTTGGTCGAAGAGATCTCCTGATGGGAACCCTGACCCTGAAGAGTGTTTGTCGCCACTTGTCATTCCTGTCCAGTTCTAGAGCAAGTCCTAGACCATCCTTAGGTGGCTAATCATTGGAATTTCCGCATCAAAGTGCCCCCCCCCCATGCATCGCACTCCCCAAGGCCGTAGAGTAAGCAGTAGCAGCGCAGTGGAATAGGTAAGGAGCGGTATGCAAAGCAGCACGGAATCAACTACAGTACGTTGAGAAATCATTGAGCTTATCGCCGAGCGAATTGATCTTCTGACGAAGCATCAAGCGCAGCAAGCAATGATCATCGATCTCGAGCAGGCGATCGCAACACAGAGCAAAGAGATACTTGTGCATCAGGCAGATATCGCACATCTGAAGTTTCAGCTGGATGATCTCAGACGTTGCATCTTTCAGTCGAAGAGCGAGCGATTGATCACGGAGACATGTCCGACGCAGTATGCGTTCGAGTTTGCGGTCAACACGGATATGGTCGCTGCCGTCGTCGATATGGCACGCATCAAGATTGCCTTCGAGCGCAAGAAGACCGTCAAGGAGCATGGCAGGCGTCGA